>Ga0265313_10000007_pt1 | contig 178640 bp, 166 predicted proteins | sample 4123metaG_FD_203122 | JGI IMG/M metagenome (GOLD analysis project Ga0265313, IMG submission 203122) | Rhizosphere microbial communities from Carex aquatilis grown in University of Washington, Seatle, WA, United States - 4-1-23 metaG | ecosystem: Host-associated > Plants > Roots > Rhizosphere... | reverse complement strand
GCCCCGTATCAGCATGACGTCAGCCATGGTCTCGAGCACACCGAAGCTGTTGATCCGCTGCGCCACCCTGATGGCCAGGCATTCGCGGGTGAACTCGTCGATCACCGTCATCAGCCGGAGCTTGCGGCCATCATGGGTCTGGGCCTCCACGAAGTCGTAGGACCAGACATGGTTGCGCCGCTCTGGCCGCAGCCGGATGCAGGACCCATCGTTGAGCCAGAGCCGGCCTCGTGGCCTTTGTTTCTGGGGTACTTTGAGCCCCTCACGGCGCCAGATCCGCGCCACGCGATCGCAGCCCACGTCCCACCCGGCATCGTCCAGCAATGACTTGATCCGACGATAGCCGTAGCGGCCATACTGTGATGCCAACGCAATAATCGCCTGCGTCAGCGCATCTTCATCAGCACGGACAATGGTGGTGTAGCGCTGCGTTCCGCGCGGCTGACCGACCAGCCGGCAGGCTTGCCGCTCCGATAGACCATACTTGCCCCGAATCCGCTCAACCGCCTGCCGGCGCCGTTCGGGGCTTACAAGTTTCCCGAGGCGACGTCCTTGAGCACCTGCTTCTCGAGCGACAGGTCGGCTACCAGACGCTTGAGGCGAACATTCTCGCGCTCAAGATCCTTCATCCGCTTGGCCTGATCGATCTCAAGCCCGCCGTACTCCTTGCGCCAGCGGTAATAGCTCTGCTGCGATATCTCTGCAGCCCGACAGGCCTCTGGCGCAGATTTGCCCTGTGCCATCGATACTTCAATCTGGCGAAGCACCGTCACAATCTGCTCAGCACTGAACCTCTTCTTCGGCATGACCAACTCCTTTCCAAGCTATTCTCTCACAACGCTTGGTCCAAAAAAGCCAGGGCAGGTCAAGTATCAAGCGTCAGAATTGGATGACTGTGAGGCATCTCGGTCGGTGCAATCCGCACATGGTTCGTGTACTCGAAGCGGCGTAAGTCGTAGCGCTCTCGCAATCGCTTTATGCATTCGATGCTCTTTTCCGCTCTGGCTTGTGCCATTGACAAGTCAATCAAATAGCGAAAATCCCCATCCGTCACGCTGTACTCGCTGGTTGCCTCAGGCCATCGGTCTACCGAAGGATGCGGTGGATGCAAACTGTTCTACTACACCGTGGGATTGCCGAGCCTGATCGATCTCAAGTCCGCTATATTCCTTGCGCCAGCGGTAATATCTGCTGCAGATAGCCCTGCATCCCGGCAAGCCTCTGGTGTCGGCTTGCCCTGCGCCATCAACACTTCAATCTGACGCAGCACCGTCACGATCTGCTCCGCGCTGACCCTCTTCTTCGGCATGACGTGCTTCTTTTCCAAGCTCATTCTTTCACAACGCTTGGTCCGAAAAGCCAGGCCAGGTCAATGCGCCAGTTGCATTGACCCAGGTGCATCGCTCCGGTCTAATAATCAAATAAAAAAATATTGGAGGAGAGATTAAGTGATTGAACTTTACACAACTACAACTGCGAACGGCTATCGGGCATCCATCATGCTCGAGGAATGCGGGCTTCCCTACACCTGGAAATATATCAAACATCGAGAGGGCCAGACTCTCACGCCGGAATTCCTCAAGCTCAGTCCACTCTCCGCCGTTCCAGTCATCGTCGACTTGGACGGTCCGAATGGAAGGCCGTTCACGCTCGCGCAGTCGGCGGCAATCGCTCTCTATCTTGCGGAGAAGAGCGGAAAATATTTACCGCGGGATCCCGAGAAGCGATGGACGGTCATGCAGTGGCTGATGCACATTATGCACGACCACGCGGGCACAAATACCAATCTTGTTTTTCTGCCGCAGCTTCCGGAAAAACCTGAAGCTGCGATCAAGCAGACCGAACAGCGGTTGTTGACGTATTTTGGTCGCGTCAATCGCCGCCTCGCTGAAAGCGAGTACATTGCCCACGATCTCTCGGTCGCGGATTTTTGCCTCTATCCGGTCGTAGCTCGGCGTCCCTATCTCCTCGAAGGAGAAGGGCTCGATCACCTGAAACGCTGGCGTGCACAAATGGCGGCTCGGCCCGGAGTCATCAAGGGCATGAGCATCCCGGCTGTTTGACAACACTTACGCTTAAGAAAACTGGAGGAATCGCTATGTCGACCCCGATCTCGCGAAGAACCGTTCTGGCCGGGACATCCGTGACGGCCCTCTGGGCGGTTGCAGGGCCGCCCAATGCCCGGGCTGCAACGAAGCCGTCGCTGACGATAACGACGGGGTCCGATTTCTCCTCGCTTGACCCGGACAAATACGTTACCGGCCAGGATTATTTGCTGTACGGCAATATGTTTGAAGGCCTTTACGGGCTCGATGAAAACAGCAAATTGACGCCGGCTCTGGCGGAAAAGTGCGATATCGCCGCTGACGGTCTTGCCTATGCATTCACGCTCCGCGCAGGAGCGATTTGGCACAATGGCGATCCGGTCACGACCGACGACGTCATCTTCAGCATCAAGCGCACGCTCGAGCCAGGTCGCAATTCGCGAGCCGCATTCATCGCGGGCAACATTGCGAATATCGATCGAGTTGATGACAGGAAATTTGTTGTTCGACTGAAAACGATCGACGCGCTAACCTTGGAAAAGCTCGGGCTTCATTGGCAGGTAAAGCCAAAGGCCTACATCGAGAAAGTCGGCGAAGAAGCTTTCGTCGCCCATCCGGTTGGCAGCGGCCCATTTGAATTCGTAGAACGGCGCCCAAGCCAGTACGTGAAGATGCGCGCGTTTGAAAAGCATTGGGGGCGCGTACCGAAAGTGGCGGAGGTCACCGTCCGCATCGCCCCGGAGGAGCAAAGTCGACTGGCGCAGGTCATGGCGGGCGAATCGGACGTCGTATGGCCGATCTCGCCTGTCCTCGCCAGCCGACTCGACAGTCAGGCCAATGTGCAGGTCATCCGCGTTCCGACCTATTTGAACATTTTTCTCCAACTCAATTCAAAGCATCCGGAAATGTCCAAGCGCGGTGTGCGGCAAGCGTTTTGGATGGCGATTGACCGTGCACAGTTGTTCAAGGCCATGATTGGCGCCTACGGAGACCTTGAGGAGCTTTGGTGCACGGAGGGTCAGGTTGGGTGCAGTGCGCCGGTGACCCCGTACCCGTATGATCCGAAGCGGGCCCGCGCACTGCTGGAGGAGTCTCATTTCGACTTCGCAAAGCCGATTAAATTTGCGGCCATGGCGCCAGGCCGCGTCGCTCAAGCCAAGGAATCGGCAGAGGCCATCACCGAGTACCTTCGGCGCGTCGGAGTCAATGTGGATCTGCAGGTGATGGAATACGGCGCATGGTCGGCGGTGCACAGCGCTAAGGATAAAGACCCCTCCGTAGCCTTGCTGTTTGCGCCGGCGCCGGATCCGTCGGCCGATGTCGCTTATCGGCTTCAGACACAGATTGCGAGTACGGGCGCCTTCACGTGGGCGTCTCTTCCGGACGTCGACGAGAAGTTAAAGCGGATCAATCGATTCACTGACCTTGAAGCCCGCGACAAATTTGTCGGAGAGGTGCTTATGAATGTTCACGACGAAGCACTCGTTATTCCGCTCTGGTCGCTCAGCACAAACTACGTCGCCGGGAAGTCGATCAATTTCAAAATTCCACCCTTCCTGTCGGCGCCGCTTTTGTGGAACGTCGAGAAGAAGGTGTGAGGATGAAGCGGCCGATTGCGGCTGGCGCGTAGCGCCAAATGCGGTCTACCCGATCGCGGTAGCGTTTTTTGGACAAAGCCGGTGAGCAGGCGGCAAATCGGTGCCTGCCGTCGCTCCTCGCTTAATTGTTCTGTAGCGATGCCGCCGGCGTTGTCGATTGTTCCAGCATTCGGCCAAAGCCTGAAAGAAATCCACTTTCGCCGGCGAGCCTGAGCGCGGACCAAAACGCGGCCTGTGTGCTGGAAACAACGGGAATTCTACAATCCCGCTCGATAAGCTCCGCGACGCCTAAAGTACGCAAGCCGCCACAAGAGATGAGCATGCCTTCCGCATCCTGCGCCTCTGCGTAGGCCCTCTTACTGAGGGCAATGATATCGGCTTCGCTTTTGTTGCCAGCCTGGCCGAAACGCACGATGCCAAAGCCTTCTAAAGCGAGAACCTCAAAGCCGCTGGATGTTAGAAAAGTCCTCAGAAGGTTGTTGACTTCATCGGCATAGGCTGTGCTCACAGCAATTCGTCGTGCGCCCACGCTTTGCAGGCCATCCACCATGGCGGCGCTCATGGTACTGACCGGGAGTCCGGTCGCGGTCCGAAGCTTCTCAAGCAAGTTCTGGTGAGAATCGTATCCGCGATAGAACGTCAATGACCCGCCAATCACCATGATTGCGTCGACGCCTTGCCTTGCTAACGCCTCGGCGGCGGGCACAACGCGCTCAGCTGCGGCTTCGTAGCCGGCGGGCGTCAGCGAGGTCACCCCGACGCCGCGCGAAATAAATTTGACATGGGGGTACATCAACGGCCCTTCGGCGGGAATGTCGTCCTTTGCAAACGGAACAACCAGGCCGATGGTGATGTTGCGTTGCATACTCCTGCTCCTAGTGGCCTAATCGACCATCGCTCGGCGTCGCGGAATGCAGCCAAGACGGCTGGAGAGTCCCATCGTCCCCGCCAAGCGAGCGCGGACCCTACTCCGCAGCCCATCGACAGTGTAAAGCATATGGGCCCTCGCTTTCGCGGGAAGACCGTACGTAAGAGCCCATTCATGTTCAAGACCGCCATTCTCGACGATTATCAGAACGTCGCGCTGAGCTATGCCGACTGGCTGCCGGTCAAGAACGACATTGAACTCAAGGTCTTCAATAAACCCTTTGCCAGCCAGGCCGCAGCGATCAAGGCGCTGCAAGGCTTTGCCATTATCGTCGGCATGCGCGAGCGCACCCCATTTCCGCGCCAAGTGATCGAGGCACTGTCGGATTTGAAGCTGCTGATCACGACCGGCCCCCGCAATAATTCGTTCGACGTTAAGGCCGCCGTTGAGCGCGGCATCACCGTCTGCGGTACTGGCAGCGTCGGCAGCCCGACCACCGGTATCGCGATCGGGTTGATGCTCGAACTGACCCGCCATATCGGTTTCGAAAGTGCGAAATTGAAGTCCGGCGAGCTGTGGCAGACGACTATCGGCAAAGACCTCGATGGTCTGACGCTCGGCGTTGTCGGGCTTGGCAAGCTTGGTCAGCGTGTCTCAAAAGTTGCCGAGGCGCTCGGCATGAAGATTATCGCCTGGAGCCCGAATCTCACGCCGGAGAAATGTCAGGAGGCGGGTGTCGGCTATGCGAGCAAGGAGGATTTGTTTCGCAACGCCGACATTATTAGCATTCACGCCGTGTTATCGGACCGTTCGCGCGGTCTCGTAACTGCCGACGACATCGACCGCATGAAGCAGAGCGCTTATCTCATCAACACCGCGCGGGCACAGATCGTTGATCAAAAGGCGCTGCTTGCGGCCTTGCAGCAAAAAAAGATCGCGGGCGCCGGGCTCGACGTCTTCGAGATGGAACCGCTGCCGCTCGACCACCCGTACCGCACGCTCGACAATGTCGTGCTGACGCCGCATCTCGGCGGTGTCAGCGAGCAAAATTACCGGAGGTATTTCGTCGAGGTCGTCGAAGATATCCGCGCCTATCTCGACGGCAAGCCAATTCGAATCATCGAAGCCAGATAATTTCAGTGATCGGTTTGAACCGAGTTCTATTCGAATCGCGGAACAACGGTTGCATGCCGCACATCGTAGGTGTGGGGGGCTGTGGTTGAAGGATGAATCTTTATTTAGCCGATAAAATTTCCCTGTTATCGAGCGAAAATTCCCTGTTCGGCAAAAATAATTCCCTGTTCGGTTGCGCAGGGAATTTGAACAGAAAGGCCGATGGCACCGTCATTATTTGACATCTCTGAGGTGTCAGAAGCCCTTTTTTAAAATTCCCTGAGTGGAGCAGGGTGCGCTCGCGGCTGGGTCGCCAGCCAGCCATCTGACAAATAGCGTCGGGTTGAGTTTTTTGCTCCAGCAGCCGCGAAGTTCGGCCCGACAATCGCAGAGTTTCTGACTTTGCTGCCGCCGCCGCTCTCAAAAGAGATTGAAATCCGAGGAAACTCACCACGATTTCCTCAAACGTCTCTCAACGGGCGTTCGGGGGTTGAAAAACAGAAAGGCCATTAAATATGGAGACTTGAGAATAAGACTATGCTTTCGCGTCGGCTGGTGGTTCCTGTCATCGGCGCACGTCAACGATCGCGAGGATTTTATGGACAGAGCGCGTTACCACAAAGTCCGCATTGGCAATCATGTGCTGCAGCCTGAGACTTTAATGCTCGGTTACGGCTACGACCCAAGTCTGTCAGAAGGTTCCATCAAGCCGCCTGTCTTTTTGACTTCTACCTTTGTGTTCCGGACGGCGGAAGAAGGGCGCGATTACTTCGACTATATTGCGGGGCGTCGAGAGCCACTGGTGGAAGGAGACTCAGGCCTCGTCTACTCCCGTTTCAACCACCCCAATCTCGAAATCGTCGAGGATCGACTTGCTATTTACGAAAAGACCGAATGCGGTCTTGTGTTTTCTTCGGGTATGTCGGCGATTGCTACAGCTATTCTGACGTACGTCAGGCCCGGTGAATCGGTACTACACAGCCGTCCCCTTTATGGGGGCACCGAAACTCTAATCGGAAAGACACTCGCGTCATTCGGCATTCGGGCTGAGAGCTTTAAGGACGGTCTGAGCGAGATCGAGATACGCGCCGCGGCTGACTGCGCGATGAAGAAGGGCCGTGTGGCCATGATCTTCATCGAGACGCCCTCAAACCCGATGATTAGCCTTGTTGACATTGCGCTCGTGAGGCGCATCGCCGAAGAAGTCGGTAGCAGGCAAGGCTCGCGACCGATTATCGCGTGCGATAACACGCTCCTTGGGCCAGTATTCCAGTCACCGCTCGAACTGGGCGCTGATCTGTCTATCTATTCTTTGACGAAGTACGTCGGCGGCCATAGCGATCTCATAGGTGGTGCGGTCACGGGCTCGCGTCCTGACTTGAAGCCCATCCGCGCGTTGCGCGGCGCCATTGGTACGCAACTCGATCCGCATTCCTGCTGGATGTTAAGCCGTTCGCTTGAGACATTGTCACTTCGCATGGAGCGGGCAGCCGCGAACGCTGCAAAGGTGGCGGCGTTCCTTTCCGAGCATCCAAAAGTCGCGCGTGTCCACTATCCGCCGCTGCTTCCTGCCGGCCATCCAACGCGTCAACTAATGGAGCGGCAATCCAGGTCCGCAGGTTCGACCTTCTCGTTTGAAGTCCATGGACAACAAGCTGAGACTTTTGCGTTCCTTAATCGGCTTCAAGTGTTCAAGCTCGCCGTCAGCCTAGGCGGGACAGAATCGCTGATCTGCCATCCAGCGACGACTGTACACTCCGGACTTACAGAGGAAGCCCGTCGCGAGATTGGCATTACGCCGGCCTTGATCCGGTTATCAGTCGGCGTCGAGCATCCCGATGATCTTATTGCCGACATCGTACAGGCCTTCGCTGCGTAAAGGGTGATGAGCCAATGGGTGACTGGGAGTCCCAACTCCAGGAGTTATTCCATAATGGAGGTGCTGCGCGCGCCGAAACGCTGTCGAGCTTACAACCGCACCGAATTAAGGGAAGGGGCGCACGCTCAGCGCCAGAACGGCTTACTCGCGCGGGCGGTCGTCGGTCAAAATTTCGATGTAATGCTTTTGACCTGTGACTGTAGAAATTGAGCAAGTGGTTGCTGAAATCGCACACCGTCCCGCGAATTTCGGGCAGGCCGCTGTCTCGGTTGACACAAGAACGGCCCCGCCGGCAACAGGCGGCCCGTAACTCTTCGATGCCACTCGACTCCAGTGCGTCATGCGCCGCAATGTCTTTTGCGTGGTGCCGCACTATTGCCGTACCGGCATCTATCGCTTATTGCGACAACCTTCCCGAGATCACCACCAGGTCCGGGTTTCTTTCAATTGGGTCGATGGAGCGATGAACTGATGGATAAACCGCTTAAAGATCGCGTCGCGCTTGTGACTGGCGCCGCGCGCGGAATCGGGGCAGCGACGGCCGCCGCGCTAGCGCAGGCCGGCGCTCACGTCGTTGCAGTTGGTCGGAGCCTCGATAGCTTGAAGGACACCGAGGCCCGCATCCGCAATGTCGGCGGCCTAGTGACTTGCGAGGCTTTCGATCTTTCGAACCTTGCCGGAATTTCAGAACTTGCCGCGTCGGTCGGCCAGCGCTTCGGCAAGCTCGATGTTCTCGTCGGCAATGCGGCGACGCTCGGCAATCGTCCGCTAATGAAGGACACCGGTCTCGAAGACTGGCAGGCGGTGATTGACGTTAACCTGACGGCAAATATGCAGTTGATCCGATGGTTTGATGCGCTTCTGCAGAAATCCGACGCGCCACGCGCAGTGTTCCTGACGGCGGGAAGCACGCAGCATCCCCGCGTGAAGGGAAGTGCTTACTCAGTCGCGAAGTGTGGCCTCGAAGGCATGGTGCGAATCTATGCGGCAGAGAACGAGAATTCGGCGTTACGGGTCAACGTATTCAACCCCGGAGCCACGCGCACTACGATGCGCGCGACGGTGGCGCCAGACGAAGATCCGATGACGCTCGATACGCCCGAGCAAGTTGCCGAGAAGATTGTGTCAATTTGCTTGCCCAGTGTGACGGCAACCGGTCAGCTCTATAATTATCCCAGCAAGAAATTCATGAAGTTCACTCCGCCGGTGCTGGCATAAGGGTTTCTCAAAGCCGCTGGAGCGGGCGGCGATCGCCCGATCACACTCGATGAAAGCTGCAATTACCTCGGCGCTAGGTAAACCGGATGACGTTACGCGATGCGTGGAGGTTCCTGAGCCTGGATCGCCCGCGACCGATGAAGCGACCGTGGCGATCGACGCGTCGCCAATCAATCCATCGGATTTGCTCTACCTGACGGGGGGCCATTTCACGCGGCCGACGCTGCCGCTGATTTCCGGCGGAGAGGCCGTCGGTCGCGTGCTTGCCGCCGGGGCTGGCGTGCAGCACCTGACCAGTGGCGATCGCGTGATAGTGCAGGCGCTCGGTAATTGGGTCGAGCGTCGCAATGTTAAAGCCGCTGAGCTGGTTCGGGTGCCGGACGCCGGACCCGTTCAGCAGTTCGCAACCTTGCGGGTGGCGCCGCTTACCGCTTTCGCACTTTGCTATCTTGCTCGGGATCTTCAGAGGGGAGACTGGGTGATTCAGAATGCCGCCAATTCGGCAGTTGGCGCGTTGTTCACCCGTTTTTCGCGAGAAAAAGGTTTGCGTACGGTCAATATTATTCGCCAGCAAGACGCTACGCCGGCGGTTATCAAGCGCGGCGGCGACGTCGCCGTTCTCGATGGCGAGGGCCTTGCCGAGCGGGTGGCGGCCGCGACGAACGGTGCACGTATAACCTACGGGATCGACGCAGTCGGCGGGCAGGCCACATTCAATTTATGTCGTTGCATGGCGCCAGGCGGCCGCGTGCTGCTTTACGGCATGCTCAGTGGGGAGCCTTGCGTCATCCACCCAGCCGACCTGATCGCAAAAGGCCTTACTATTGGCGGCTTTAGACTAAAAGGCTTTTTCGATGCCGCGCCGGCCGGGCTGTTGCAAGATGCATACGCTCAACTGGCGGGCCGCGTGGCGGCCGGGGAGATTCTCACCGAAATCGAGGCCGAATACCCGATCGAGCAGATCCGAGAGGCGCTCGCCCATGCGCAGCGCCGACGTACCGGCAAGATCCTACTGAGGATGGGCCAGGACGGCTTGACCCGCGAAACTATTTGCTTACCGCTCGGAGGTTGATTGCCGCGCGGCGTGCTGCATCGAGCCGCGGATATTCGCGGGTTCGTGCCTCGACGATCGAGAAAAATCGCCGCGCCGCCTGCGACATGACTTGGTTGTTGCGCCACATAATGCCGATTGGCCGTCGCATCAGGACCGAATTGGTTTCCATGATTGTCAGGTCGCCATTCTTGCCGAAATCCGACAGTGGCAGCGCGAGCGCCGAAACAATTCCAATATAGTTGCTGTTGAGAACCACCGAACGAATCACCGTTACCGAATTGCACGCGATTGCGCTGGTCGGCATCGTCATCGATTCAGATTCGAAAAACAGTTCGATATTCTCTCGATGCGGATTGTCCTGGTCGGGAAGGACCCAAGAAAATTCCTCGAGATCGCGCACCGAGAAAGGCTTCGTGCGCTCGATCGCGTGCCCACGCCGCGCAATCAGAACTAGCCGATCGTTGAATAGCAGCTTCTGCTTCAGCTCCATGCGTCGTTTGCCACGCAGGAGGTTGATCACGAAGTGAAAGTCGCCCGCCACCAAAGCCGAAGTGAAATCCCGCGATTGCGTCAGGAGACGAATCTGTACATTTGGAAACTCTTGATTGAGCTGGATCATCGGTTCAATCAGAACCTGGCTCGACAATAAAGGCGGCGCGCCGACGATGACGACGCCCCGGGTTCCGGCCTTGAGGGCTTTGATCTCGGCTGTCGCCTGATCAAGATCGACGATCACCGCTTGCGCATGTTCGGCGAGGCATTGGGCGTATTCGGTGGGACGCACTCCTCGCGAATGCCTTTCAAACAAGGCAAGGCCAAGTTCGTCCTCCAGGCGGTGGAGGCTCTTGGTCAGGGCTGGTTGGGACATGTTGAGCTGTTCGGCCGCCTTGCCGAGGCTACCGGTCGTCAAAATCGCATGAAAGAATCGCAACTGGCGTGAGTCCACGGCGATAACCGAAGGTTATGGCGACGAAATCGATTGTCATTAGACGATTGTCGGGCGCGCTGCAATCATCGCGCCATCACGGCCTAGGCTGCGCAATTGTTGCGTTCGAGGTTGTCCGCCAATGAGTGTGTTCGTAGCGATCGATACCGGCGGGACCTTCACCGATTTGGTGACCTTTGACGAGGCACGTCAAACCGTGCGCTATACCAAAAGCCTGACCACGCACGAGAATCCTATCGATGGAATTTTGACCTGCGTCGATAAAGCGGAAGTTAAGCTTGATGAAGCGGAGTTGTTCAAGCACGGCACCACCCTGGTCATCAATACGTTGCTTGAGCGAAGCGGCCCGCAGATCGCAGTTGTTGCCACGCGCGGCTTTCGTGATCTGCTTGATTTCGGTCGCGGCAATCGCACCGAACCTTTCAATTTGTTTTATCGGCGCGAACCGCCGCTAGCGACACGCGAGTACCGTTTTGAAGTTACCGAACGGATCGACGCGCGCGGCAAGATCATTAAGAAACCGGAGCGACGCGAGGTCGAGGAGGTCGCCGCGAAACTGCGCGCGAAGAAAGTGGCGTCAGTCGCAATCGCTTTCGTTAATTCCTACATCGAACCAATACATGAACGCCTGGTCGCCGAATGGCTTTGTGAGCTGCTGCCGGATTGTTACATCACGACAGGATCCGAACTGACCCGCGAGTGGTATGAGTTCGAGCGCACGGCGACCGCCGCGGCGAACGCCTATTCCGGCCCCAAGATCGGCCGATATGTCGGCGCGCTTGATCACGCCTTGAAACAGCGCAAATTCACCGGCCAGTTCATGATGATGGGCTCGAATGGCGGCGTGCTGTCGGTTCAACATGCCGCCGCCGCGCCCATCCTTCTCGTTGAATCGGGGCCGGTCGGTGGCTGCATCGGGGCCGGCGCCTATGCTAGCGCGCTCGACAGCGGCGATCTGATCGCCTTCGATATGGGGGGCACCACCGCCAAATGCGCGCTGGTCAAGAATGGCGGGTTTGAAATTCAATCGACCTATTTTGTCGGCGGATATGGCCGTGGCATTCCGGTGCGAGCGCCGGTCGTCGACATAGTCGAGGTTGGCGCCGGCGGCGGATCGATTGCTTGGATCGACGAACAGGGACACCTAAGGGTCGGACCGAAAAGCGCAGGGTCGCAGCCTGGTCCGGTCTGCTACGGCCGCGGCGGTCATGAACCGACGGTGACCGACGCCAATCTGGTGCTCGGTCGCATAGGGCCGAACAGCTTCCAGGGCGGTGAAATGAAGCTCGATGTCGACGCCGCGTTCAAGGCGCTGTCCAAGCTCGGCACCCCGCTCGGATATAGCGGCGAAAAAGGCCTGCTCGAGCTTGCCGCCGGAATTCTATCGATCGCAAATGTCCGCATGAGCGAAGCGATCAAGCGTATCACCGTACAACGCGGCGAAGAGCCAGGAGACTTCAAGCTTTTCGCCTATGGCGGCGGTGGTCCCTTGCATGCCGTTGAGCTCGCGCGCGAACTGCGAATTCCGATGGTGATCATTCCCCCGGAGGCTGGAAATTTCTCCGCGATCGGTATGCTGCTGTCCAATATCCGGCGCGATGAGGGCCGCACCTTTCTTCGGCGACTCGACGATCCTGCAATCGCGGAAATGACAAGCATTTTCCGCGGCATGGAAGACCAAATGCGCACCCTGATTGCCAAGGATTTTGGCGATATCCAGGTCGATTTCGAGCACATGATCGAGATGCGCTATGTCGGCCAGTATCACACGGTTCGCATTCCTGCGGGCGAGGAAGCAGCGGAGAAGCTCGCCGCGCGGTTTCGCGACATCTACATCGGGCGTTATGGCCACGCGCCGAATACCGCTGCGGAATTCGTGTCGCTGCATTGCACGGCAACCGCCAGGACGGCGCAACCAGATCTTCTTGGCCTCGTCGGCAGCTTGCCCCCAACCGATGCCGGACCGATTGCGATACGGCCGGTTTACTTTGCCGACCCGCGAGACTTTCTGGAAACCAAGGTGTTCGCGCGAAGCAAATTGCCGCTCGGCTTTTCCGCAAACGGTCCGGCGGTGATCGAAGAATATGGCTCGACGACACTCATCGGTCCGTCCGATCGTTTCGAGGTCGGCCGGCTTGGCGAAATCCGTATCCTTGTGAATGGCGGAGAGAGTTAAGCCGATGCGCGCCGTTCAAGCAAAAGAAAAGCCGCTCACGCTCGACCCGGTGAAATTTGAAATTATTCGGACCGGTTTGCAAGCGATTCCGGACCTTATCGAAACCGATCTGATGCGGACCGCGTTTAGCCCGCTGATTTACGAATACAAGGACTATTCCGTCGGCATGGTCGACGTGGAAGGCCGTGCGATAGCAATGGCGCGCCAGGGCAATCCTGGACTTCAGATGATGATGGGTTGCGCCATCCGCGACGGCGTCGCGACCTATGGCGTCGACCGGATCGAGCCCGGCGATGTCATCGTCTCGAACTATGCCGGCACGATGGGCCAGCACATGAACAACGCAATCATGTACACGCCCGTGTTCAGTGGCCGGACATTGATAGCGTTTTTTGCGATCAACGTGCACTGGATTGACATCGGCGGACGCGTGCCGGGGTCGTGTTGGGGAACGGAAACGACCGAATTGATTCAGGAAGGCTTGCAGCTGCGCTCTGTCAAACTGCTCAAGCGCGGGGAGCCGTTCGAGGAAATGTACCGGGTCATCGAGTACAACAGCCGGCAACCGGAAGCCCTTCTCGGCGATATATCCGCGCAACTTGCCGGCTGCCTTCGCGGTCGCGCGCTGTTCGAGCAATTACTAGCGCGCCACGGCGAGTTAATCATCGACGCCGCGATCGAGGAGATGTGGCGAAGCACCGCCGACGCCGCGCGGGCAGCGGTGCGTGCGGTGCCGGAAGGCACGTACCGGATGCACTGCTTCATGGACGATGACGGCGTCGATCTTGGCAAGCCGATCAATATTGGTGTCGCCATTCACATCAAGGACGGCGAGTTTATTGTCGATTATTCGGATGTTTCCGACGAGGTGCGCGGTCCGTTCAATTCCGGGTACGAGGGCGGCGCGTTGAACAGCGCACAGATTGCCTTCAAGTACCTGTTTTCCCCGCTTGAGCCCAGCAATGAGGGAAGCTTTGCGCCGCTTCGGGTCATTATTGCGCCGGGCAAATTCCTAAGCGCTTCGAACAAGGCGCCGCTCGGCCTTTACCAGACGCCACTGTCGACTGTAGTGGACGCGTTGATCGCCGCGATGGCCCCGGTCCTGCCTGATCGGGTTGCGGCCGGGCATTTCGGCGCCGCGGGTCTATACGGCTTTAGCGGGCCGCGCGACAGCCGATATTTCGCATTCATAGACACGTGCCACGGCGGATGGGGCGGGTCCTCGCATGGCGACGGCGTTGGGCCGTACAAGACGATCCGGCACGCGGACAATAAGGACATTCCGGTTGAGACCATCGAGGCGCTTTACCCGTTGATGGTCGACCGCTTCGAATGGTGTCCGGATTCGGCAGGGCCAGGGCGGTTTCGCGGCGGTCTTGGCATCAACAAAACGTTCCGCGTGTTGTCGCCGTGTAATTTCAATCTCGCCTTTGACCGCAACAATTGCCCGCCCTGGGGCCTCCGCGGCGGCATGTCCGGGCGGCCACAGACGGCCGTCATCGAATATAGCGACGGCCAGCAACAACCGATCCAAAAGACGCCCGCTATACCGTTACAGCCTGGTGATCGCGTTCATATCCATACGGGCGCGGGGGGCGGTTACGAATCTCCACTCGATCGGGAAGCAAAACTCGTCGAGCTCGACGTCGTTCGCGGTTATGTCTCGCGTGAGCAGGCCGCCGATGCGTACGGGGTCGTTCTGGGCGCCGATAATCGAGTGGACGCAGCAGCAACCGCTCGCCGACGCAAGGCCATGCGTGGGCAAGGCAAATTCAAGATGGCCAATAATGTAGCCGGAGCTAATTCTTTGTAGGGTGAATTGAGAGGACGGGAGCTGGACTGCGATGAAATGGATGAGTTTTGAAATCGATGGCAAGGCCTCTTATGGAGTTGTGACGGAGGATGCCGTTATCGATATCGGCCGGCAGATGTCGCCGCAATATCCGACCCTGCGCATGGCGATCGCAGCAGGCGCGACGGAAACCGTGTCCGATAAGCTAAGAAACTCCGCGCCGACTCATGCGCTGACCAAGGTCAAGTTCCTGTCCCCGATAACCGACCCCGAGAAGATCATTTGCATTGGGCGCAATTACGCAGCGCATGCGGCCGAAGCCAATGTAGCAACCCCTGAATTTCCCAGCCTGTTTGTTCGCGTGACGAGTTCGCTCGCGCCGCATAACAGTCCGATGATTTGCCCGAAGCTGTCGGGCGATTTCGACTACGAATGCGAGCTAGCGGTCGTGATCGGAAAGGCGGGCCGGCATATCGAGCGCAACAAGGCCTTCGATCATGTGTTCGGCTACACCTGCTTCAACGACGGTTCGATCCGTGACGTTCAATTCAAGCACTCAACCGCGGCCGGCAAAAACTTCGTAGCGACCGGCGGAATTGGTCCATGGATCGTGACCCAAGACGAAATTCCAGATCCCGCTCGCTTGAGTATTATGACCAGAATCAACGGGCGCGAAGTTCAGCACGCGTCGATCAGCGAGATGATTTTTGATGTGCCAGCGATCGTCAGTTACGTGTCCGGCTTTACGCGGTTAGAGGCGGGTGACATCCTTTCGACCGGAACGCCGGATGGTGTCGGTTTTCCCCGCAATCCGCCATTGTGGTTGAAACCGTCAGACATTGTCGAAATCGAGGTTTCAGGAATCGGAGTTTTGAGCAATCCAATTAGCGCGGAAGCGTGAAACAAAGAGCAAACACAAGAAGGGGAGGATGTCATGAAGATCAAGATTGCTTCGACATTGGCCTTAATCGGCGCGGCATTGGCTATGCCGGTGATTGCGAAAGCGCAAAATTACCCGGACATGACGATCAAGTTCGGCGATGTGGTTTCCCACAACTTCGCTTACTATCAGGGTATTCTCGCGTTTCAGAAGCGCCTTGCTGAGAAGTCGAACGGCAAGATCAAGGTTCAGATTTTTACTGATGGAGCGCTCGGTAATTTCAACGATGTCCTCCAGGCGACCCGCAACGGCACGATCCAGATGTCGGACCAGGCGACGCCGGTCACTCAGTCGGTCGCACCGCTACACGCCGTTTTCGATTTGCCATTTCTGTTCAAAGACCGCGAGTCGTGGAAAAAGGTGGCCTATGGCCCGATCGGGGACGAGATCGGCAAGACGATCGAATCTCAAGGCGTCAAATTTCTTGGCTTTGCCAACGGTGGTGGCCGTGGCCTGCTGTCTCGCAAGCCGATCAAGACTCCTGAGGATCTCAAGGGTGCGAAAGTGCGCGTGTTGCCGGACCCGCTGATTCGTGATGCGTTCATCGCTCTCGGTGCGCAACCGGTCACGACCGATCCCAAGGAGATGTATACGGCGCTCCAACAGGGCGTGGTGGATGCGCTTGATCTGACGGTCGAGCTTGCGATCAGCTACCATCTCAATGAGGTCGGAAAGTATTACACCGAGACCAAGCAGATCATGCCGGCCGCCTTGGTAATCGCCAATATGGCGTGGTGGAACGGCCTCAATAGGGAAACACAGGATCTGATTCAGTCCTCGGTGATCGACTACTTCCGCCCGGGCAGTGATTCACACGTCGCCGATATCGTGCCGAGCGATTCCTTGGAGAAACAGAAAGAGCAGGGTGCCGCCCTGGCCCAGATCGGCGTGACAATCGTCAAGCCGGAGATCGATGCTTTTGTGAAAGCCACTGTCGCGGTGCGTGAAAAGTACCGGCAGCAACTGGGACCTGACATGATCGATAAGATCATCAAGGCGCAAGAATAGAAGTTGGGAAGCAGGCGCATTAGCGTGACAAAAGTGCGGATTTCAGCACGCTGGAAGGTACCACCTTCTTTAATTGACGGTGGCGCCGTTGCGATGAACTCGGTCGAAAAAATCGTCAGCGTGTCGGCCGGTGCGGCGCTCGGCGCCTTTACCCTGATCATTTCGATCGAGGTATTGTGCCGTTATTGGCTGCACATTCCCTTGTCGTGGACGAATGAGCTTTCGATACTCCTGTTCCAGTGGATGGTATTCCTCGGGGCACCCGTGGCTTTGCGGCGTGGGTTGCATTTCACCATCGACGTGGCGGTGGCAATGCTGCCACGCCTCCTCCAACGCGCGCTCGTCAAATTTTCCGTGCTAGTCGCGCTCGCCGTTGGCGTAGCGTTCGTTATCTTGGGTTTTCAGACGGCCATATCGACCTGGCACACAAGCTACACCTCACTGCCGATGCCGTTGGCGGTATCCTTTATCAGCGCAATCGTTTCCGGACTGCTGATTGTCTTGTTTTGCTTACCGATGCTGCTGACCAGTCCTTCTGATGCGGCCGCACCGCCATGATCGCGATCCTTACCGGCGGCTTTGTCCTTTTGTTCTTGGCCGGAATTCCGATCGTATTTGCAATGCTGGCGGCGGGAATCGGAGCTCTGATTTTCAGCGGTGGGATGCCGGTCGAGTTGATCGTGCAACGTGCGGTCAACGGCCTCGACAATTTCACCTTCCTTGCGATCCCGATGTTCGTCCTAGCCGGTACGATCATGGAAGAGACTGGCATCGCCGCACGGCTTTGCCGTCTTGCCGAAGCGATGGTCGGTCATATTCCGGGCGGTCTCGGTCATGCCGTCGTGGTGACGGATATATTCTTTTCCGGCATGTCGGGTTCTACGCTGGCCGATGCTTCGGCAGTCGCATCACTGACCTATCCCGGCCTGCGCCAAAGCGGCTATAGCCAGGCGCGAGCGACTGCAATGATCAGCGCCGTCGGCTCGATCGGCATCCTCTTCCCGCCATGTCTGACAATGGTGATTGTCGGTGCGCTAATGGGCATGTCAATCACGGCACTGTTTCTGGCGGGCTTGATTCCGGGCTTGTTGATGGCAGCAGGCATGATGGTCCTGATCTACCTTCAGGCGAGGCGCGGCACACTGCCGCGGGCGCAACGAAAATTCTCGTGGCGGGAGCTTTGGATCGCTTTTCGCCAAAGTATCGTCGCTTTATTGATGCCGGTCATTATGTTCGGAGGAATCTTCGGGGGGATATTCTCGCCGACTGAGGCTGCCGCGGTTGCGGTTCTTTACGCACTGGTAATCGGCATCGTCATGCGTAGCCTAAGTTTCGCTGAAATAGGGCGGATTTTCGTTCGCACCGCGATAACTACTGCTACCATCGGATTGTTGCTCGGCGCTGCCTCGGGATTCTCAACGCTGCTCAGCCTTGAAATGGTGCCGTCCTCAATTGCCGAGCTCATGCGTTACCTACCCGAAAGCCCGCTGATTTTCCTGATCGTCTCCAATATCATTTTCGTGATCTTTGGAGCGCTACTCGACGGCGTCGCGGCGCTATTGCTCTTTCTGCCGATCCTGATGCCAGCGGCGCGCGAACTTGGAATCGATCCGCTGCATTTCGCATTGACTTCAATCGCATCGCTCGGCCTCGGCGTCATTATTCCTCCAATCGGCATCATGCTGCTGGTCATCTGTGCCGTTACCAAGGCGCCTGTCGGCGCCGTCGGCCGGTTGATGACGCCTTATGTCGCGCTACGCGCACTTTCGATAGCTGTGATTATCATCGTCCCGTGGTTCGTGCTCGTCTTGCCGCGCGCTTTGGGATTCTAGAGGTGGAGATTTGGAATGCGACTTATCAGTTACGGTCCCGAGGATAATTGCCGGGCCGGAATTTTGCTTGGCGAGTCGATCGCCGATCTCGAGCGTACGATGCGGAGCGCGAACGTAGGCGTGCCGGTTACGGATATGAGGTTGTTGCTCGAGCAAGATAACTGGCGTGGACTTCTCGACAAACTCGAAAAACCGGCCGCGCGCGAAAAGGCGATCCCGCTGAAGGATGTTCGGCTGGCCTGTCCGGTGCCGGTGCCGCGCAAGCTAATGATTGCCGGTGCCAACACCCATTCGCATGTCAATGAAGCCAAGCCACTGATCGGTGACATTCCGCCGCCATTGCAACCAGCGATCCTCGGCAAAGCGACGTCATCAATCGCGGGTCCGTTCGACGACGTTGTCTTGCCGCCAGAGACGAAAAAACTCGATTATGAAGTCGAACTCGGGGTAGTGATCGGCAAGCGTGCGCGTCGCATTAGCAAACAGCAGGTCAAGGATTATGTCGCCGGGTTTGTCGTGATCAACGAGATGTCGGCTCGGGATATCCAACTCGCCGAACACGAAAAGTTTGCATTTTATCGGATGCACTTCTTGGGCAAAAGCTACGATACGTTCTGTCCGATCGGGCCCGCGATGGTCACCACCGACGAGTTCGTCTGGGGCAAGCCGTTGACATTGCGCACGCTAGTAAACGGCAAGATCCGCCAGGATAGCGACACTGCCGACCTCGTGCACGGGATCGAGGAGTTGGTGTCTTACTGCAGTGGGGCGATGACCATGTTCCCCGGAGACATTATCGCCACCGGCTCGCCGGCGGGTGTTGGCTTCTTTATGAAGCCGCCCGGTTTTCTCAAGGCGGGCGATGTGGTGCGCTGCGAGGTCGGAGGAGTGGGCGCGATCGAGAATCGTGTTGTCGCCGAACGATAACAGTATAGGGCGACGGTATGCACAACGTAGGTTGGGGTCATCGCTCACCGGAGGGCTGGCCGCTCATAACGGTCGGCTCGGATGTTTAGGCCAGCAGTCAATCATTTTACAATTCACCGATATCTGATTGATTTGGGAGGGATCGAAATAGCAAGTTTTGCATCTGCGCAATTGATGTTCCAGGCGAAAGACGAGACTCCCACCAAGTCGAGAAGGTTATCTTTGCGTTTCGTTCCGTTCGAAGCGTCACGAGCGCTTCCTCGCCACCAGGTGCGGCTCCGCGGCCCACATCAGGAAATACGGATTTCCACGTCAATCCGAATTATCGCCTGAAGCCGCGGTTGTCGCCATCGCGTAGCTTCTTGCTTTCCCAGTAGGTACCGGCACCTTGTCGGAGTTGATCATTCTTTCGGATGGCATCCACGCCTTTCTTGCCGGTCTGCAGCGCCGTTACCGCCAGCACTGCCTCGATGACGCAAAATGCAGGAACAAGGGAGATGTAATAAGATGGACTCGATGTGCTTACCTCGATGATATGTTTGGAACAGACGGCAATGGGTGACACGGCGCTGTCGGTGATCGCAATTGTCGTCACGCCCGCGGCGGCGAGCGTCTGCATCGCAACGACGGTATCTCGCGCGTAAGGGGAAAAGCTGATGGCGAGTGCGGCGTCTCGCGGGCTCGCATCCTTCAGTTCCTCTGCCGACATTCCAAATCGTCCCTCAACGAGTCGAGGCGAGGACAGGAATATCGATGCCAAATAGTATGCGTAAAATGCCGGCGCAAAGGCGCTCCGCCCGCCGATCAGGTAGAAGATCCGCGCTTTGTTGATCGCGGTTCCGATTGCATCCAACGTCTTCGCTTCCAGGCCGGCAAAACTCTCCTGGATACCCTGGCGCGCCGCCGATGCGATCTCTACGGCGACCGGCCAACGCGTTCCGCGGTGCTGAAGGATCTCCGCGCGTTTTGCATATTGCCAGCTTCCACCGCGCAAACCGGTCCGAAAAACCTCTCGGAACGCCTCATAGCTGTCGAACCCGAGCAACTGCGTGAAGCGGATAACGGTTGTCGGCCCGGAGCCGCTTCGCGTGGCGACCTGGCGCAACGGCTGCAAGGCAACCTCGACGGGAAAATCAAGCGTAAACTTCGCCACGCGCTTTATCGCCGGAGGCCACGACGCATAGGTTTCCTTTATGCGCTCGCGCAGGGAAGCCAGATCATTATCGAAGGCCATTTTTTCCTTGAGTTCCTCTGTTCGCACTAAACAGTTTGCGTCAGACGAGCGAGTTCAACATGCCGATGGCCCAAGCGGTCGGATTGCAGAGGAGTATGCCAACTTTTCCGCATCGCCGATGCAGCATACAGCCGTCGCCGGTGAGCAGGGAAGAGCCTGCAGGTTTTGGTAGGATGTCGAGCCTTTATTGCCTGGCCGTTGACGTGAAATGAAATCGCCAATCGATGCTTCAGAAAGCTCGCGCGGCGAACCGTGCGCTCCTCGGACGCCGCGATCGCACCATATCGCCGCGGCGTGAGCGTGCCGGTGCACGTCACGGCTCGCTGAAAATTCCGCATCGCGCGGATGACGATGCGTGCCGGCTGCTTGGCCGGAGTGACAGTCGCCAGTGGCGTCTGCCTGCGTGCCTCCACCGTGCCGGTGAGCGGGATCTCGCCGCGCGAACGCCTTTGCGGACGAATCCCGCCGAGCCCGGCGTCAGTTTCTGTTTCGGAAGGCGGCCACGGGCCGCCGTTCTATTCGCGCGCGTGGACCCGCCCGAGACTTGATGGAGCGTATGATCTGCTATAGAAATTAATAGAACAAACGCTCCACAGGCCGTGATCCGCATGAGCGATCTTCCTTCATCTGCCAGAGCGGTGGTGATTGGCGGCGGCGCGATAGGATCCAGCACCGCCTACCACCTCGCAAAGGCCGGTTTAACGGATGTTGTGCTCCTGGAGCGCGCCAAGCTCACCTCAGGGACGACATGGCATTCCGCGGCGCAAGTCCGCACCTTGAGAGCCAGCGCCAATCTGACCCAACTGATCTCCTATGGTGTCAGCCTTTACCAGTCGCTCGAGGCCGAAGTCGGCCAGACAACGGGCTGGATGAAAACCGGCAGCCTCACCATTGCGGCCTCCGCTGACCGTTTCACGGCGCTGAAGCGGATGGCATCGCTCGCCAAGGCGTTTTCGGTCGAAGCTCACATTCTGTCGCCGCAAGAGGCCGGTCGGTTATGGCCTGAAATGCGGATCGATGATCTGCACGGAGCCGTTTTGCTTCCCGACGATGGTCGCGTGAATCCAAGCGATCTCTGTGCTGCCTTGATCAAGGGCTTCAGGCGCAATGGCGGGCGAGTGTTCGAGAGAACGCCGGTAACAGGCTTCCGTTCGCATAACGGACGTATCTCTGGAGTCGAGACGAACCAGGGAATTATCGAGACAGACATCGTCGTGAACTGCTCGGGGTTGTGGAGCCGGCAGGTCGGCGCTCTCGCCGGGGTTGCCGTCCCTCTGTTTGCCTGTGAGCACTTTTACGTCATAACAAAACCATTCGGCGTGCCGAATGACCGGCCGACGCTCGGTTACCCGGACGGGCATCTTTACATGCGCGCCGAGAACGGAGGCATGCTGGTCGGGTGTTTCGAGCCGCGCGGAAAAGCTCTCCCGCTCGACAAGCTCCCGAAGGACTTTGAGTTCGATCTTCTCTCCGAAGATTGGGATCACTTCGCGCCCATGATGGAGAACGCCATCGAACGCGTCCCGGCGCTGGAGAATGCGCAGATCCGGACGTTCCTGAATGGCCCGGAAAGCTTCACTTTCGACGATCGCTTCCTGATCGGTGAGGCGCCGGGGCTGCGCGGTTTCTACGTTGGCTGCGGAATGAATTCGGTCGGGATCGCCAGCGCGGGCGGAGTCGGACGCGCTCTTGCTGAGACGATCATCGAAGGGCGCCCGTCAATGGATTTGTCGAGCGCCGATATCCAGCGCGTGAGCGACTTCCACAATAACGCGCGTGTGCTGCAAGCCCGCGTTCCCGAGACGCTCGGATTGCACTACGCCATTCCGTATCCGGGGCGAGAGTTTGAGACCGTCCGCAACCTGCGACGATCTCCATTTCATGATCGCTTCACGCAGCTTGGCGCACATTTCGGCCAGCGTAACGGCTGGGAGCGCCCATTGTGGTTTTCTTCGCCGGACCGCGAAGGCGACGTTGCCTATACTTTCGAAAAGCCCGCTTGGCTCCGCTATTCCGCCGAGGAACATCGGGCGGCGCGAGAGGCGGTCGCGCTTTTTGATCAAACACCGTTGACAAAGCTTCTCGTGCAGGGCGCCGATGCCGAACGCTTCATGCAGCGTATCTGCTCGGCAAATGTGGCCATCGAACAAGGCGCGGCGCGCTACACGCTCATGCTCGATAGTCGTGGTTTCATTGCTTCAGACCCGGTTGTCATTCGACAGAGTCAGGACTCATTCATTATGGTAACCGGCGCTTTGCAATCGACGCGAGACCGGGAATGGCTGATCCGGCACATTGAACGCGATGAACGTGTCGTCGTAACAGATGTCACGTCAGCTTATGCGGTCCTCGGCGTGATGGGACCGAAGTCTCGCGAACTTCTATCGCAACTGACGGATGCCGATCTGTCCAATGCGAAATTTCCTTATGCAAGCGCGCAGAAAATCTATGTCGGTTACGTTCCAACGTTTGCAGTTCGGCTGTCCTATGTTGGCGAGCTCGGCTGGGAGTTGTACGTCGCGACAGAATGGGCGGTAACCCTGCTTGATACTCTGATTGAGGCAGGAGTTGGTCTTGGCATGCGGCCGGCCGGCATGAACGCATTGTCCTCGCTTCGCATCGAAAAGGGCAACCGCGCCTGGGGACACGACATCGGGCTCGACGACAGCCCGCGTGAGGCCGGTCTCGAATTTGCGGTCTCGACCAGGAAATCCGGCTTCGTCGGCGAAAGTGCCATCCGACAGCGGACGAACGTGCTGTCGCGCCGGCTAGTCCACTTCGTGCTCGACGCGCCGGATGCCTATCTCCTGGGGGACGAGCCCATTGTTCGTGACGGCGAGGTTGTAGGCACAATCACGTCGGCGGCTTTTGGACACACGATAGGGCGGGCCGTCGGCATGGGGTACGTGCGGGCAAACGGAAAGACCCTCGACGACCGCGCTCTCGCCGAGAGCAGCTTCGAACTCGTGATCGCCGGCGTTCCGTACGCTGCCGCAGCGTTGCTTCGGCCGCCCTACGATCCGGCCGGTGCCCGCATGCGTATTTGAAGAGGGCAAATACAGTGTTCTAAACATCAGAGAGGAGAAGGACCATGGACGCTGCCGCGGGAGGGGAAGTCTGGGGACGTCGCAGCCTCAGAAAAACTGATCCAGGAGGAATCCACATGCGTAAGTCTTGCAAGAATACGTCGACGGTCGCCGCGATAACCGCGTCGATTTGGCTATTGGCGCTGGGAATTCCGACTGCGTTGGCGCAGAGCGAGCCGCCTAAGCCGCCGCAGATCGTGGTCAATGACTCCGGTGGCGACATGCAGAATGCCATGCGCAAGGTCTTTTACTCAGAGTTTGAGAAGGCCAATGGCGTCCGCGTCGTCAATACAAGCCCGATTGATCTCGGCAAACTTCAGGCCATGGTCAAGAGCGGGAACGTCGAATGGACCGTGACCGAGATCGGCGGAGAGGACGCCATCCGCGCCGAGGAATCCGGTCTGCTCGAGCCGCTCGATCACAAGATCATCGACTTCTCGAAATATCCGAAGAGTCTGCAAGATCGGAAATACGTGTTTCCGAAAAGCGTCTATTCTACCGTCATAGGATACCGCTCCGACATCTTCAAAGACGGAAGTGGGCCGAAGAGCTGGGCAGATTTCTGGGACGTCAAAAAGTTTCCGGGCCCGCGCTCAATGCAGAATAGCCCGGTCGATAACCTGGAATTTGCCTTGATGGCGGATGGCGTTCCCGCCGATAAGCTGTATCCACTCGATGTCGACCGGGCGTTCAAGAAACTCGATCAGATCAAGAAGAATGTTACCGTCTGGTGGAGTACCGGCGCGCAATCCGCTCAGATTCTGATCGACAAAGAAGTGGTTATAGGCACCGCTTGGAATGGACGGTATTACTCGGCGATCAAAACCGGCGCACCGATCACGATGGAATGGAATCAGGGTGCAATGAAAGAATCGAGCTTCGGTATCCCGAAGGGCGCCAAGGATGCATATTGGGGGCAAAAGTTTCTTGCCATTGCCGCCGGCGCCGAGGCGCAAGGGCACTATGCGGATCTCATCGGGTATCCCGGACTGAATCTCGATGCGACGAAGTTCACGGACCCGACAATTGTCCCCTTCCTGCCGACCGCGCCCGATCACTTCTCGAAGCAATTCTGGACCGATATGGCGTGGTGGTCGAAGAACGGCCCTGCGATCAAGGAACGCTGGTCGCGCTGGATACTTCAGAACTGACGGTCCACGGAGCTGATGAAGACCACGAGCCGGCAAGACGAAAACACCGGTGCGGGAGAGGGGCGGGGCGACCTGATCCTCTCCGGCATTGTTCGCCGCTTTGGCCCGATCAACGCCTTGGCCGGGGTCGATCTATCCGTTCGGCAAGGGGAGTTTCTGACCATCCTTGGCCCCAGCGGGTCGGGAAAGACAACGCTGCTCAAGACCATCGCTGGGTTTGAGAGTCCCGATGCCGGCGCGATTCTTCTGGCCGGCCGGGATGTGACCAATGCCGCGCCCGCTGAGCGCGGCATTGGCATGGTGTTCCAGAACTACGCGCTGTTTCCTCACATGACCGTCGCAGCGAACATCGGCTTTCCCCTGGAAATGCGGCGCGTCCCGAAACACGAGAGAAGAAGACGAGTCGAGGAAGCTCTAAAGCTCGTCGATCTCGCGGGATATGGCGAACGCTTGCCGAAGCAACTTTCGGGCGGCCAACAGCAACGCGTGGCGCTGGCGCGGGCGATCGTATTCCGCCCGAGCCTCCTCCTGCTGGACGAGCCATTCGGCGCTCTCGATCGCAAGCTGCGGGAACAGATGCAGCTCGAGGTGCGGCGGATGCAGCGAAATCTCGGGCTCACTGCCTTGTTCGTAACGCATGACCAGGAAGAGGCGCTCGTCATCTCCGACCGAATCGCCGTCATGAGAAGCGGACGCATCGCGCAATTGGGAACGCCGCAGGAAATCTACAGCCGACCCGTCGACCACTTCGTGGCCGATTTCATCGGCGAGTCGAATCTATTGCGGGCCGATTGGACGAGCACCGGAACGGCATTGCTGCCTTGCGGTGCCACGATCAAAATATCGGCGGAGCCCCGCGACAGCTCCGCGCAAATTGGCTTGCTCATTCGCCCCGAGCGGCCTCAGCGGCTCGCTGCGGGCGAGACTGCCGACAATGCGTTTTCTGGCACCGTCGCAGAGATGGTCTATCTGGGTGAATCCTTCAAATACCGGATTCAACTCGATGCGGGATTTGAGATGGCGGTTCGCTGGCGCTCGCGCGAGATGGACAATTTATTGCAGGTCGGCGACCGAGTTATGATCGGATGGGGTCGCCACGATGTTCATATTGTCTCGCTGGCCTGACAGCCGGGAGCAATAATGTGGAGCCGAATCGGATGAGACGGAGTCTGTCGGCGAATGGCGCCGCCGCGATCCTCGGCCTTCCCGCCCTTGCATTTCTGGCGGTGTTCTTTCTTGTACCTGTATTACAGCTTATGCTCCTGAGCGTCGAGCATGGCAGTTCGATCAATTATGAGCGAGCGCTGACCGACGGGCTGTATGTTCAGGTTCTCCTCAACACGCTCTCGATCGGCGTCTACGTTACTATCGCCTGCCTGATCCTTGGATATCCGCTCGCATATTTCCTGGCCACGGCGTCTCGCGCCTGGGCTACGATCGGCTTTATTCTTCTTCTGTTGCCATTTTGGACCAGCATCCTGGTTCGCACCTACGCATGGATGGTTCTGTTGGGTCGCAACGGAGTCTTCAATCATGGCTTGCTCGCGCTCGGTGTGATTTCCGAACCGTTGCCGCTTCTGAATAATCTCACAGGCGTTGTCGTCGGCATGGTGCATGTGCTGCTGCCGTACATGGTATTCCCGCTCTATAACGTCATGCGCCGCGTCGATCCGGCGCTTCTGAGCGCCGGTGAGGGTCTTGGTGCGTCGGGGTGGAACACTTTCCGGCGCATCTATTTTCCGTTGACGCTGCCCGGCGTGCTGTCGGGGGTGACGCTGGTTTTCATTCTTTCGATCGGATTCTTCATTACTCCGGCCCTTCTCGGAGGCGGCCGCGTCATCATGATTGCGGTCCTGATCGAACAGCAGGTCAGGGAGTTTCTGAACTGGGGGTTTGCCGGCGCGCTGTCCATGGTGCTGCTGGGGGCGACATTGTTGATCTACGCTTTGTTGCGGCGCCTGCTGCGCAGTGACCTGCAATGGACCTGAACAAGCCACTTCTGCCGCGCCGCGGCCGCGAGCTTTGGCGGGTCGCATTCTATGCGTGGATCGGGCTCGTCCTGCTGTTCCTCATTTTGCCGGTGCTGATCATCTTTCCACTGTCATTCAGCTCCTCGGCCTATCTGCAGTTTCCACCGCCGGGCTGGTCGCTCCGCTGGTACTGGTCATATCTGGACGATCCGGTCTGGATTTCGTCGACGCTGCGCAGCCTGAAGATCGGACTGTCGACGGCGGCATTTGCCACTCTTGTGGGCACGCCGTTGGCATTTAGCTTGGTTCGCGGCCGATACATCGGCAGAGCATTGATCGGCCAGCTGACGATGACGCCGCTGATCGTTCCGGCGATCATATATTCGATCGCGGTCTATGCTCTCTTTGCCCGTTTCAAGCTGATAGGGGATTGGCGCGGGATCGTTCTGGCGCACACAGTTCAAGCCATTCCGTATGTCGTCATTGTCATCAGCTCGAGCCTGCGGACATTCGATGTGACGTTCGAGCAGGCGGCCATGAGCCTCGGAGCCAGCCGGTTACAAGCGGTGTGGCGGGTGACGCTGCCGCAGCTGCGTCCCGCGCTCATCACGGCAATGTTCTTTGCGTTCATTTCGTCGTTCGATGAGTTGGTCATTGCGATGTTCTTGGGTGGCTCTAACATGACGCTGCCGAAAAAAATGTTCGACAATATCTTGAACGCCATTGACCCGACCATCGCCGCCGTCTCGGTTTTACAAATTGTCTTGGTATCGGTCATTCTGGCTGGGGTGGCCCGGTTCGGGGTGGGGATCAAGCCAATTGCTTGATTGCACGCATCGAGTGTAAAGCATTGGCCTCTGGCAACCATATGTGCGTCGGACAGGCCGTGACCGTGCCTCATAGTTGTGGCTGATGGTCTTTGAGCGGCGCCTGCAATGTTCTGAACGGGTCGTTGGCACCGGCACGAGCCGTCGGTGCGTCTTTTGCTGTCGAAGCTGAGAACGCCTGCCATTGAAGGCCGGCCTGAACCGCGTAAGATATCTTCGCCTCGTCGGCTAGAGGAACAGGCCCTGCTCGGCAATGACGGTCCTGATCAGATCTAGTATCTGCTTCAGCTTTGGACCGAACTCGCTCGCCTGATTGCAGAGCATGACGTGATGTCCGCCCATGGCGGGAGATACCTTAACGAAGCGGGCCTCGCGGCGCCGCACATGCTCCTGCATTAGGACCGTTGGAACGAGACCGATCGCGAGGCCGCGCAGGATCATAAGGATTGTAACCGGCAGGCTGTTGCAGGTGCTGACCCGGGGCGGCGTGACACCGGCTTGCGCGAACCAGGCCATGGCCGTCGCATGCAGACGCGCGCTTGGCGGGCTGATGGTCAGGTGAAAGCGAGCGAGCGCCTTCGGCGTGAGTGCCTGACGGGACACAGTAATGCCGGGTCCGGCGAACCATCCGAGACGGTTTATGCCGATTGGCTGTGTCTGCACATGCGGTTCAACATCTGGCTGCGAGACGATGCCGACGTCGAGTTTGCGGTCGTTCAAAAGCCGACTCACCTCGGCAGTATCGCCAACCCGGATCGAGGTGCTCAGATTGGGATATTCGACCTCCAGACGCTGCAGCAGGTCTTGCAAGCAGAGCAGCGCGAAGCTCTCGTTGACGCCGATGCGCAACTGGCCACGCAGCGGATCACGGCCGCGGAAGCGCGCGACGACAGAGGACGCGTCGTCGAGCAGCCGGCGCGCGTGATCGATCAGGGCGTGACCCTCCGCCGTGAGGTTCACTCTGGGCCCGTGGCGGATAAAAAGCGGCGTGCCTAGCGTCGTTTCAAGTTCCCGTACTCGCTGCGAGATGCTTGGCTGCGTAAGACCCAGTTCCTGGGCTGCGGCACGGAAACTCCCGAGTCGCACGATTGTGTCGAACGTCTGAATTTGCGTTAGCGTCAGCATGATAGTCTAAAGCTATCATGAAGTAGTGGTAATTCCAATTCTTCCTATCGTCGGCCCGCTGTTATGATCTTTGCCAAGAACAGGTCCTAGGGAAACGTCCGTGCAGAACCACAATATCGTCAAGGAGGCCGCGCGCAGCGGCACGCGCATCCGTGGGCTGCACATGACTTTCGCCGCACCCACCGTCATCGAACTTCTCGCTGCAGGCCTGGACTTCGCTTACATCGACGGCGAGCACGGCTGCTTCGATTTGCGGGACGTCGAGGCTGCCTGCATCGCGGCGGAACGTCACGGACTGACGGCGATCGCGCGTGTCCCGGACTCCTCGCCCGGGACTATCATTCGTTTCCTCGATCGCGGCGTTCGCGGTATCGTAGCGCCCCATATCGATACGGTGCAGCAGGCGCGCGACGTTGTTGCCGCGACCTACTACGCGCCGCTAGGTCAGCGCTCGTTCGGGGGCGGCCGGCCGTCCTTCTTGTTGGCCCCTGACAAGCCCGCTTTCATCGAGGCGTGCAATGAAGCTATGTCGCTTTGTCTGATGATCGAGAGCCGCGCCGGCCTCGAGGCCGCGGCGGCGATCGCTGCCGTCGACGGTGTCGACTATCTCAGCTTCGGAATGATGGACGTCGCGCAATCTCTCGGCCATCCCGGCGATCCGGGACACGCCAACGTGCGGCTGGCGGTTGAGCGCGCCAGCGCGGCAATCCGCGCGGCTGGCAAGCGAGTTCGCGAGGACTTCATGCAGTTTGGCTGGATTAACGACATTATCGTCGCGGGAATGAAGCAACTTATGCCTGCCTGATTGTCTGGCCAGTCGGCTCGGTGGCCGGCGGGAACGTGCGCCACGTAAATGAAAGACCGGGGATGTCCGCGCAGGGTGCCGTTACGGTGGAGCGAACTGCCGAACTCAGGGGACTTGGCGATGCGCCTTGGTTGCGGGCGTTTGATGAGTTTTGCATAGCGTTCCTCAATATCGGGCTCATCGCCGAAGTTCTTCTGGTCTTTGCCAACACGGTCGCGCGCGTCTTCCACGCGGAGATCGTGCCGGGCATGGAAGAGACCGCTCGGCTGTATCTGATCTGCATTGCTTTTCTTGGCGGCGGAGTCGCTTACGGCCGGGGCCGGTTCATGGCCGTGACCGTCATTGTCGACATGCTGCCGCCGATCTGGCGGCACGTCACCGCCTCGCTGGTTGAATGGATCGTCGTGCTGTTGGCCGTCGTAATAGGCGGCGCTTCGATCCCGCTACAAATCGTGAATTCAGGCGAACAAACGACGCTGCTGGGTATCGGATATGTCTGGATGACCCTGCCGATGACGGTTGGGTGCTTCGTGTTTATTCTGCACGCCGGCAGGGCCATGCTGCGCCGGCCGCCGCCGGTGATTGCGGCAACCGGCCTCGTAATGCTCGCGACGGTCGTCGCAGTCGTTCTGACGAGCGGCAGCGTCTGGGCCAACACGTCGGCCTTTTATCTCTTGCTCGCTGGGACCTTCGTCGTCCTGATCGCGATCGGTTTGCCGGTCGGCTTTGTGCTCGGCGCGGTAGGCATCCTCTACATCCAGGAAGCCGGCGCGGCGCCTTTGGTCGCCATCGCAAGCACGGCGCAGCGCGGTGCCGGCGGTTTCATATTCCTCGCTTTGCCCTTCTTTATTCTGACCGGCTTCATCATGGACAAGGGCGGGATCGGCGAGCGCATCGTCGCTTTGCTGACGGCGCTGCTGGGCCATCTGCGCGGCGGGCTGCTGCAGGTCACCATCGTCGGAATGTATGTTGCCTCCGGCATTTCAGGCTCCAAAGCTGCCGACATGGCTGCGGTCGGCATTCCGATGAACGAAAGCTTCCGGCGCCAAGGTTACGATCCGGCCGAGGCGGCCTCGGTCTTGGCAGCATCCGCTGCAATGGGTGAATCGATTCCGCCTAGCATCGCGATTCTGGCCCTTGGCTCGGTCACGTCCGTATCGACTGGCGCCTTGTTCCTGGCGGGATTGCTGCCTGCGGCGACAATCGCGGCCTGTCTGATGGCTGTGGTCTATTTCCGTGCGCTGCAATCGGGCCGGCAGCCGGGCCCGCGGGCATCCATAAGGGCGCGCCTTGTCGCCGCGCGAGGCGCGGCAATTCCAATGCTGCTGCCGGTGCTGCTGATCGGAGGCATCGTCTACGGCATCGGCACTCCGACCGAGATGTCGTCATTTGCCGTTATGCTCGGCTTGCTGGTGGCTGTCGGACTTTATCGGGAAGTCGGTCCGCGCGATTTTTGGAACGTGCTCACGGAAACGAATCTGCTTGGTGGCATGATCTTCTTCACCTTCGCCGGAGCGACCTTGTTTTCCTGGGCATTGTCGCTCGAGGGCGTGCCCGACGCCGTCGCTGGCGCGCTCGAGGGCCTTGGCGCGCACGCTTTTCTGCCGGCGGTCATTGCCATCACCATTGTGCTTGGCGCGCTGCTGGAAAGCATTGTGACGGTCATCATTCTTGGACCGCTGCTGCTTCCCGTTGCGCTCCAGCTCGGTTTCGATCCATTGCAGTACGGCATCGTGCTGATCGAGGCTTTCGGCATCGGCTCTATCGTCCCACCGGTCGGCCTCGCTCTCTATATCGCCTGCGCGATTTGCCGGACCGAGGTTCATCGCACAGTCCGTCCCGTTGCCGCTTATCTCGTCGTGCTATGCGCCGGATTGCTGCTGGTGGCGGCGGTCCCCTGGATCACATTGGTGCTGCCGCGGGCGGCACATTTCGCTGAATGACAAACACCGCAAAGACAACGAAGGAGGAAACAAAATGAAAGCAAATAAAAATAACATGAGGCGAGGCGGCATCGTTGCGCCAACGCGACGCTCGTTCTTAATGGCGGCGACCGCGGCTGCCGTTATCCCGGCCGGCCGGCCGTTTGCCCAAACTGTAAAGCGCCTGCGTTACGCGCACAGCGCGCCTGCGACGCACGGCTGGCATCTCTGGGGCGTGCAGTTCAAAACCGCGCTTGAGAAGAAGACGTCCGGCGCCATGCAGGTCACGCTCTTCCCTAACGCGCAAATGGGGACCGAACGCGATATCGCGCAGGCGGTCCGGCTTGGCTCGCTGGAAATGGGCGCCGTCGGCGTCGCATTGATGAATTGGGTTCCGGAAATGTCGGTGACCGATGCGCCATTTCTGTTCAAGAACCGCAAGCAGGCCTATGGGGCGCTCGACGGTGAGCTAGGCGCCGAACTCAAGCGACGTTCGCTGGCCCAAGGCTTCATTATCGCCGGCTGGAACGATCTCGGCATGCGTTGCATGACGAACAGCAAACATCCGATCCACACGGCGCAGGACATGGGCGACCTGAAGATGCGGGTGCCGCCCTCAAAGTCCTATATCGCCATGATGAAGGCCATGGGGTCAACGATTGTCACGGTCGACCTGAGCGAGCTCTATCTCGCGCTGAGCCAGCACGTCGCCGACGGCCAGGACACGCCGCCGTCCGTGGTCAAATCCAATAAATACTACGAGGTGCAAAAATTCCTGTCGAAAACCGAACACGTGATGACGAATGCGTATAGCATCATGAACCCTCAGGCGTTCAACGCACTCAGCAAGGACGAGCAGGCGGCCGTTACGGCCGCTTCCGACGAGGCGACCATTTGGCTGCGGGACTTCACGCAGAAGGACGAACTGGATGCCTATGAATTTCTCCGATCGAAAGGCATGACGGTCGACATGTCGCCGGATATCGCCTCGTTCCAGGCGGCAACCGCGGAGGTCATCACATCGCTTCCCGACCTGTTTCATCCAGACCTCGTCAAGTTGGCGCGGTCGGCCTCAGCCTGACGTTGACATATTCTAATTTAGTCGAGAGGCCTGCATGATCGAGCGCGACGTATCTGTTCACACCAAATACGGGATCATGCCCGCCTTTGCGGCATGTCCCGAAACCGGCGGGCCATTCCCGCCGGTGATCTTCTACATGGATGCGCCCGGCACCCGCGAAGAGTTGCGGAATATGTGCCGCCGCATCGCCGCTCGCGGATATTTTTGCCTGCTGCCGGACCTTTACTATCGGCTTGGCCTGCTTCGGTTTGACATTCCACGACGCAACGACGCCATGTCGGTTGTTATCCGCGGCGCCATGAACAGCCTGACAAATGCATTCGTCGCTGAAGACACCGGCGGGATGATCGCTTTCCTCGACGCGCAGGACAAAGTGAAGCCCGGGCCGGTCGGCTGCGTCGGCCATTGCATGAGCGGTTCGTTCGTCGTCACGGTGGCGGCGCGATATGCCTCGCGTATCGCCTCTGCTGCGGCCCTCTACGGCATCGGCATCGTGACTGACCAACCTGATAGCCCGCATCTGCTGCTCGATCGCGTGGGCGGGGAGCTTTACTTCGCATTCGCCGAAACCGACCCGGGGGTCCCGGCGCAGGCCATAACCGATCTCAAGGCCGCGTTGCAGCAGAAGAAGATCCGCCACACCCTCAAGGTCGTGCCCGGCACCCATCATGGCTACCAGTTCGCCGCGCGGCCGGACTATGAACCGACCGCTGCCGAAGCAACATGGACCGATCTGTTCACCTTGTGGGAGCGCACGCTGCGGTGAGATCGGCTGGGTCGAGAACGTTCTGGCTTTCCTTGATGGAGCGCCGATCCGGGTACTGCAGCCGGCCTGAAAAGGAATTTCGCGTGGACCGAGACAAAATGGGTGTCGCCATCGATGCGCTCATCACCGCGCGTCGCTCCGGGACCCGTATCGCTTCGTTACCCGCCGGTAGCCATCCCGGAAATCTCAACGAGGCACATGCACTACAGGACGCGACTGTCGCCAAACTTGGCGAACGCATCGCGGGGTGGAAGGTCGCCGTCACAAAGGACGGAGAGGTCTTGCGGGGCGTTATTGTTGGATCGCGCATGCTGAAGAGCCCGGCTTCACTGCCCGCCGCGGATGTGCCGCTGCTCGGCATCGAGGGCGAGATCGCCTTCCTGTTTGATCGTGATCTGCCGCCGCGCGGCACCGACTACAGCGCCGAGGATGTGGCTAAGGCGGTGACCGCGGTGGTGGGGATAGAGATCGTGGCCTCGCGATTTCAGGACTATGCCAATACCCCGCTGCTCGACCGCACCGCCGACTGCATGTCCAACGGCGCTTTCATTATCGGAACGCATCGCCCTTACTGGCGGCAGACCGATTTATCGGCGCTTGAAGCCACACTCCGCGTTAACGGCACAATTGCAGTGCAAAAGACGGCAGCGCACATCGCCGGAGACCCAATTCGCCCGGCTGTCGCGTTAGTGAATGTCTTGCGGCACGCCGGCGGCGTGATGGCCGGGCAGATCATCACGACCGGCACATATACCGGCCTGTATTTCGCAGCCGCCGGCGACTCGATCATTGTGGAATTTACCGGTTTTGGCACTGCGGAAGTGACCGTGACCGATCGAGCCCACTCGATTTGAAAAATCATCATTAGGAGTTAAGTGAACGCATATGACGTTATGCGGCTGTGGATGGGTTATCGAGGCGCTGCGTGGTCCCGGCGCGACGCGGTTCCGCAATTTCGAGGTCAAGGATTCGGTCCATTCGGAGAGCTTTTGGGGACATGCAGCATTATTGTCGAAGCTCTTCATCAACCCGGCCGTCTCATGGGACGACCTCGCATGGTTGAGGCGTCATTGGGACCTCCCGCTGGTCCTGAAGGGAATTACGCATAAGGAAGATGCCCGGGAGGCCATTCGCCAAGGGGTGGACGGAGTTATCGTGTCGAATCACGGCGGTCGGCAATTGGATGGTTTGCCGGCCTCTATTGAATTACTGCCTCCGATCGCGGAAGAAGTCGCGGGGCGTATTAGGATTCTTTTGGATGGTCGGGTGAGGTGCGGACGCGTTTCCTCAATCTCGAGAAAGGAGATTTTCTTGGTCGAGAAGCCACGCTCCAAAGCATGGAACGGTCGCTGCGTTGGAAATGCGTAATGCTTGAAGTAAGTGCACTCGACGCCGACTGCTTAGGCGGCGAAACAGTTTATGGGAATGAAAACGCTGTCGGATTTGTCAGTTCCGGAGGTTATGGCCACCGGGTTAAAAAGAGTCTCGCATTCGCATACGTAAATGGCGAATATTCTAAGACTGGGACGGAGCTTGATGTTGTTGTCCTTGGAGAACGGCGGCGGGCAAGCATACTTACCGAGCCTGCCTACGATGCCGCCAATAAACTGCCCGTTCGGACGGATAACGGTACGGTTGTCTTGAATTTGCATATCTTTATGCGACGAATTTCCCGCATCTCGCTGAAAAACAACGATAAGGACAGGGCCACCTGTCCCGATCACTCACGACGGTCAATCCAACCCTCTCAGCCTGATCGCCGATTTGTCATCTCACCGACAACCGCCTGGATCTGTGGTTTCCTGCAAGCTAGAATACTTTTACATCGGTAGAGCACGACGGCTACATAATCGGTTTACATTGCTGCGGCGAAGGTCGCGAAGCTCCGGCCTTTTGCGGGCTGAAATCGGCAAGACGCGTTCTCTGGTCCGCGAAGGCGTTCCTGGCTCGGTTCCTGAAGTCTGCCGAACTTCAAACGAATATCATGGTTGTGCGGTTCTGCGCCAAAGCGAGCAGAAAATGGCTAGCCGTCAAGCGCGCAGCGGTATTTGTTTGAGAGCCGTGTCGTTACCTGTCCTGTCGGCAGTTAATCATCGATTAACCATATTGATTGCTAGATGCGGCACAGCCGAGTTAGTAGCGGCTGCGTCAGTGCGTCCAATCCCACACCTTGGCCGCGCAATCTGCGGCCCCTGGCGTTGCAGAAACTCGGAGAACTCATGAAGATTCTTCTTGGCACGCCAGCCCACGGCGGCATGGTTTGTCTCGGGTATCATGAGACGGTTTTACGCACCCTCGCCGCCTTCAGGGAAGATTTCCCCGGCATCCGATTTGAAAATCGTAGCATCGTTTGTTCGGTGCTGCCGCTGGCGCGCAATATTCTCGCCAGCATGGCGTTAAACGATCCGTCCTTTACTCATCTTCTTTTCGTTGACAGCGACATGGGGTTTTCGCCGTCACTCATCGCGAAAATGATCGCATTTCAGAAGCCGGTCGTTGGCGTGGTCTGCCCGGTGAAGAAATTCAATTACGATTGGTTCCATGCGTCCAACATGGTCTATTCCAACCCAATGATCGCTAGGCTTTTGGCCAACGACTATATCGGCGGACAAGGCGCAGTCATCACATCGACCGGTCCCAACGGCGAACGGCAAACCCAGCTGGTCGACGGGTTCGTCAGAGTGTCCTATGCTGGCACCGGGATTCTGTTGATTCACCGCAATGCCTTGGAGACGATCAAGGAAAAATTTCCAGAGCTTTGGGTGGAAGAACCCGGTGAGCGTTACCGGCAGTTTGGACTCGAAGGTGGCGTTCTGCAGTGCTTTGAAAGCATTCAAGGCCCCGATGGACTATTCCTCGGTGAAGACATTTCCTTTTGCCACCGTTGGATCGACACTTGCGGCGGTGAAATTTGGTCGTGCGTCGATGAAGCCATCATTCACACCGGCCAGGAAAATTACATCGGGCAATACTCATTGAAGATGCAACTCGGAGATTCGCTCGTCTCGAAGTCGCAGATACCATCGCCTTCCGTGCGGCCGATTGCAGAGCTGTCGCCGCAGTTCATGCGCGAAGAGCGGCTTGCCATGCGGCACACAAAATAACGTCTTGCGTCGATAAATTCTTGTGTCGCGGATTTTCGGTCTGCTACGCGCGATCATTCTCATGTTCAAAATAAAATAGGATGATTGGCGGATGCCAAAAACAAAGCGAACCATTGCTGACCTTCTATCCATACAGCAACGATCGATTTCCATAGCCGATGTTGGCGCAGCCCTTTACGGGCAAAAGCCCATCTACCAAAACTTGCTCGATGCTTCCGCGGGGCGGCTTTATGCCTTTGACGCGGAGCGGCAACACGTCGTCGAGTTGCGTTCGCGTTATCCGAATGAAACAATTTTCCAGGACGCGATTGCAGACGGCGCCGAACACACATTATATGTGTGCCCGGCCGGGATGACATCGCTGCTCGAGCCGGACCCCGATGCGCTCGCCTTTTTCAACATGTTCTCGGAATGGGGCAAGGTTGAAAAAACCCTCACCATAAAAACACGCAGGCTCGACGATATCGCGGAGTTGCCGAATATCGATTTTCTCAAAATGGATATTCAGGGCACCGAACTTATGGCATTGCGAGGCGCCCGTAGAAAATTAGCACAATGCATCGCCATCCAGGTCGAAGTGTCCTTCATGACACTTTATAAAAGCCAGCCGACATATGGTGAATTAGATCTGGAATTGCGCGCGCAAGGATTCGTTCCGCACTGCTTTGCCGAATTGAAACAATGGTCGATTGCTCCAACTATTCGAAATGGAGATCCCAGGGTTCCGTTCCGCCAGCTACTTGAGGCGGACCTTGTTTATGTTCGGAACATGATCAAAGCTTCAGAACTCTCGGGCGAGCAGATACGCAAATTGGCCGCCATCTCGCATCTTTGCTACGCCTCGCCCGACCTCGCCGCGCGCTGCATTATCGAATTGCAGAAGCGAAACGATGTTCCGGGCGGAACCGCCGCGGAGTATCTTTCCAGCCTAGGGTCTTAGTCTCGACCAGCGAAGGGAATAACTATTTCGAGGAGCCGACGTTTGTTGTAGAGCTCGTCGGCTGAACTGCGTAAATGACGTCGGTGAACGTTTTGTAGCCACCGGAGTAAGATGCTTAAGGCTCAACGGAATATGCGCGAGCGTCCCGGCAATCTGCAACGTGGATCGGCGCTGTTGAATGTCCTCCACTGCGTCTGGTCGATTGTGATGCGGAAAAACTCTCCGCTGGTCAATACCAACGCGGCCCAGCAGAATTCGGGCCAGCTTGCGGACGGTTCCAATCTTTCGCTGCTCGAGGCGGTAGTCGGTGCCATACCGAATCCTACCATTGCGCTCGATCGTGACATGCGGGTCCTGGCGTTCAATGGGCCGGCGGGCATCATAGCCCCAGCGCTGCGGAACGGCGAGCTGGCTTTGACCGTGCTGCGCATGCCGGTTCTCATTGAAGCGACCCGCCACGCCGTGGCGATGCGTCAGGCGCAGCAGGTCGATCTGTTCGAGCGCGTGCCGCATGATCGCTGGTTCGAGGTCGCGGTGGTGCCGGTGCCGCTGAATGCTGCCGGGCCGGGTGACCCGGACATGCTGCTGCTCACCTTCAACGACCGCACTCCGTTGCGCCGCGTCGAGGAAATGCGCGCCGACTTTGTCGCCAATGCCAGTCACGAATTGCGCACCCCGCTCGCCGCGCTACTCGGCTTCATCGAGACGCTGCAAGGTCCCGCCAGAGACGATCCAGTCGCGCGCGAACGGTTCCTTGAGATCATGCGCACCCAGGCGACGCGGATGGCACGCCTGATCGACGATCTATTGTCGTTGTCGCGCATCGAGCTCAACGCGCATTTGCGCCCGAGCACGCCGGTTGAGTTAGCGCCGATCATCCGCCAAGTCGTCGACGGGCTGCAAACTTTGGCGCGCGACCGCAATGTCGAGATCAAGGTTGCGGCTCCTTCGGAGTCGCTCGTCGTGCTCGGCGACCGCGACGAGTTGATCCGGGCGCTCGAAAACCTGGTTGAGAACGCGCTCAAGTATGGCGAGGCTGGCAAGCGCGTCGATATCGCCATTACGCGCGTGCCGGTGGCGGGCGGCGAGGAGGCCCGCATCTCCGTGCGCGATTACGGTCCCGGCATTGCGCCCGAGCATTTGCCGCGGCTGACCGAACGATTTTACCGCGTTAACGTCGCCGACAGCCGCGCCCAGGGCGGCACCGGTTTGGGCCTCGCGCTGGTCAAGCATGTCCTCAACCGGCATGGCGGGCGCATCGCCATTGAGAGCACCCCAGGCTCGGGAGCCACCTTTACGGTGCAGTTGCCGTTGCACACTGCCGGAACTCGCTGAAACGCGATTTTGGCTGTGAAGTCAGAATCCTAGGGCTGTCATCCTACCGTCACCAAACGTTTATATGACGGTGACATGCGAGCCCTAGGGTGGCCTCGGTTTCGGATTTAGCGATTCAAACAACAATGACCACGTCCGAACCGCAGTCTGGAGTGTGTCAGATCAACAATAGCGGCCGCGTATCGGAGCGAGACCGATGGCCGCGCGCCACCGGGCGTGCGGCGGCGCAGCCGCAAACATATGGAGAGTAGCTTGAAACACTGGACCACATTGGCCACCGCCGGCTTCATCGCCGTCGCCGCCTTCAGCCCCGCACGTGCCATCGATATTTCCGGCGCCGGCGCCACTTTTCCTTATCCGATTTACGCCAAATGGGCCGATTCTTATAAAAAGGAAACCGGCAATGGCCTGAACTATCAATCGATTGGTTCCGGTGGTGGCATCAAGCAGATCAAGGCCAAGACTGTGACGTTCGGCGCTTCTGACGCGCCGCTACCCGGCAAGGAGCTCGACGACAGCAGTCTCTCGCAATTTCCGATGGTGATGGGCGGCATCGTGCCGGTCGTCAATCTCGATGGCGTAGCCCCCGGGGCGCTTACGATCGACGGGCCGACGCTTGCCAAGATCTTCCTCGGAGACATCACTAGCTGGGACGATCCGGCGATTCAGAAGCTCAATGCTGGGGTCAAATTGCCCAAGCAGGCGATCGCGCTGGTACATCGTTCGGACGGCTCCGGCACGACGTTCAACTTCACTTATTACCTCTCCGACGTGAGCGCAGACTGGAAGTCGAAGGTCGGCACCAACACCGCGGTGCAGTGGCCGGCGGGGATCGGCGCCAAGGGCAATGAAGGCGTTGCCAACAATGTCGGCCAGACCAAGGGCTCGATCGGGTACGTCGAATATGCCTACGCCAAGCAGAATAAGCTGACCTACACCAAGATGATCAACAAGAGCGGCAGGACCGTTGCGCCGACCATGGAGGCGTTCCAGGCCGCTGCCGCCAATGCCGACTGGAAGTCGCAGCCGGGTTACGGCGTGATTCTCGCCAACCAGCCGGGCGACAATTCGTGGCCGATGACCGCGGCAACCTGGATCCTGATCTACAAGCAGCCGGTCGATGCGGTCGCGACCGCGGAAGCCCTCAAGTTCTTCGCCTGGGCTTATAAGAATGGTGGCAAGGCGGCCGAGGAACTCGATTACGTCCCGATGCCCACCAACGTCGTGAAGGACATCGAGGCGAGCTGGAAGAACGACATCAAGGTGACCAACTAAATTGGTATCAACTGAAAAAGGCGCCATCCGGCGCCTTTTCCTTCTCCACAGCCGAAGACTGCCGACTTGTATTATGGCGAAGAGGCCGCTTTCGTGGCTCTCACGAGTGAGATCGGGAGAGCCACATGGAGCAGCCCACTGGGAGGGAACCCGTGGTTGACGTTGCGTTGAGTGGCTCGATGTCCGTTCCCGACGCTGCGGTTCGCCGCGAAGCGCTGGTACGGCTGCGTGTCAGTGATACGGTGTTCCGGTATCTCACGCGCGCCGCGGCTCTTATCGTCCTTCTGATCCTGGGCGGCATTATTGTCGCGCTGGTCCATGGCTCGATGCCGGCGCTGCGCGCGTTCGGCCTGGAATTCATTTACACCGACACATGGAATCCCGTGACCGAGAAATTCGGTGCCATCGCGCCGATCTACGGCACTATCGTCACTTCGTTTCTCGCCATGCTGATCTCGGTGCCGGTCGGCCTGTTCATCGCGCTGTTCCTGACCGAGCTTTGCCCGATGTGGCTGCGCCGGCCGATCGGCATCGCCATCGAGCTGCTCGCCGGTATCCCGAGCATCATCTACGGCATCTGGGGTCTGTTCATCTTCGCCCCGTTTCTGCAGCAACACGTCCAGCCATTTCTCATCTCGGCCTTCGGCGAAATTCCGATCCTGTCAAAATTGTTCGCCGGCCCGCCCTATGGCATCGGCATTTTCACCGCCGGCCTCATTCTGGCGATCATGGTGCTGCCGTTCATCACCTCGATTTCGCGCGACGTGTTCGAAGCGGTTCCGCCGGTGCTCAAGGAAGCTGCCTATGGTCTCGGGTGCACGACGTGGGAAGTCGCGCGCTATGTCGTGTTGCCCTATACGCGGGTCGGCGTGATCGGCGGCGTCATGCTCGGCCTCGGCCGCGCGCTGGGTGAAACCATGGCCGTCACCTTCGTGATCGGCAACGCGCACCGCATCTCCGGCTCGCTGCTGGCGCCGGGCACCACAATCTCCGCGACCATTGCCAACGAATTCACCGAAGCGGTCGGCGATCTCTACACCTCGGCGCTGATCGGGCTCGGTCTTATCCTGTTCGTCATTACGTTCATCGTGCTGGCGGCCGCGCGATTAATGTTGATGCGCCTGAATGCGCGGATCGGGGCTTAACGATGTCGTCAGATGTCTCCCCGCTCTATGCCTCGCGCCGCCGCCGCAACACGGTGACCATGGGTCTGGCGTTTGCCGCGACGGCTTTTGGCCTGGCCTGGCTTGTCATCATCCTCGGTGTGTTGTTGTGGGAAGGTCTCGGCGGCCTGTCGCTGGCAGTGTTCACGCAAATGACGCCGCCGCCCGGATCGGCCGGCGGGCTGCTGAACCCGATCATGGGCAGCCTGATCATGACGGTGCTGGCAGTGCTGATCGGCACGCCGCTCGGTATGCTGGCCGGCACCTACATGGCCGAATATGGCCGCTACGACAAACTCACCGCCATCGTTCGCTTCATCAACGACATTCTGCTGAGTGCGCCATCGATCGTGATCGGCCTGTTCATCTACGAGGTGATGGTCGCGCAAATGGGCCATTTCTCCGGCTGGGCTGGCGCCGTCTCGCTTGCGGTGATTGTGGTCCCGGTGGTGGTGCGCACCACGGAAGACATGCTGATACTGGTGCCCGACACGTTGCGCGAAGCGGCGGCCTCGATCGGCCTGCCGCGCTCGCTGATGATTACGCGCGTCGCCTATCGCGCGGCCCGCGCCGGCATGATCACCGGCGTCCTGCTCGCCGTCGCCCGCATCAGCGGCGAGACCGCGCCGCTGCTGTTCACGGCGCTCAACAATCAGTTCTGGAGTCTCAATCTTAACGCGCCGGTCTCGAGTCTGCCGGTCGTGATTTTCCAGTTTGCGCTCAGCCCATACCACGACTGGCAGAAGCTGGCCTGGACCGGCGCCCTGATTATCACTTTGGCGGTGCTGACAATGAGCATTATTGCCCGTTATCTCGGATCGAAGAGTAAATCATCATGAGCATGGCAGCCTTTACGGTCCCCACGGTCGGCCACGCGGCGAGCGATCACAGTGGTCTCGCCGACAAGATCGCAGTTCGCAATCTGGACTTTTTCTACGGCGACAACCGCGCGCTGAAAACCATCAACGTCACGCTGAGCCAGGGCAAGGTCACGGCCTTCATCGGCCCGTCCGGCTGCGGCAAGTCAACGCTGCTGCGCGTGCTTAACCGGATGTACGACCTTTATCCCCATCAGCGCGCGACCGGAGAAGTGCTGTTCGACGGCGAGAACATCCTGGCGCCGTCGCAGGATATCAATCTGCTGCGCGCGCGGGTCGGCATGGTGTTTCAGAAGCCGACGCCGTTCCCGATGACGATCTACGAGAACATCGCCTTCGGCATCCGGCTTTACGAAAAGCTACCGAAAGCCGAGCTCGACGGCCGGGTCGAAACCGCGCTCAAGCGCGCCGCGCTGTGGAGCGAAGTCAAGGACAAGCTCGGCGCCAATGGCCTAAGCCTCTCCGGCGGCCAGCAGCAGCGCCTGTGCATCGCCCGAACCGTGGCGGTGCGCCCCGAAGTTATCCTGTTCGACGAGCCCTGTTCGGCGCTCGACCCGATCTCCACCGCCAAGATCGAGGAGCTGATCGACGAGCTCAAGGACGACTACACGATCGCGATCGTCACCCACAACATGCAACAGGCGGCGCGGGTCTCGGACTTCACTGCGTTCATGTATCTCGGTGAACTGGTGGAGTTCGGCGAGACCAATCAGATGTTTACCTCGCCGAATGACCGTCGGACCCAAGATTACATTACCGGCCGGTTTGGCTGATTTCGGGCGCACAGGACAACTACAGATGACCGAACCCCACACCGCCAAGGCTTTCGACAGCGACTTACAGGATCTCGCTCGCATGGTGGCCGAGATGGGCGGCCTGGCCGAAAAGCAGATTGCCGATTCGGTCGACGCGCTGGCCAAGCGCGATACCGCGCTAGCGCAGCGTATCACCGCGAATGACGTCATCATTGACAATCTGCAGCGCGAAATCGAGGAGCGGGCGGTCCTGACTATCGCCCGCCGGCAGCCGATGGCGGTCGATCTGCGCGAGATCGTCGGCGCCTTGCGACTGGCCAGCGATCTCGAGCGCATCGGCGATCTGGCGAAGAACATCGCCAAGCGGGTGATCGCGCTCAACGGCGCGTTCCCGCCGCCCAAGCTCATTCGTGGCGTTGAGCATATGGCCGATCTGGTACTCGGTCAGCTCAAGATCGTGCTCGATGCTTTCGCCCAGCGCGACGACGTCAAAGCTATGGCGGTGTGGCGCGGCGACGAACAGATCGACGCCATGACGACCTCGGTGTTCCGGGAATTGCTCACCTATATGATGGAAGATCCGCGGAACATTACGTTCTGTATTCATCTCTTGTTTTGCGCCAAGAACATCGAGCGCATGGGCGATCATGCGACCAATATCGCGGAGACCGTGCATTACATTATCGAAGGTCGGCCGATCAGCGACAAGCGTCCGAAAGGTGACGATACCACGGCATTCGCCGAGTTGCACCCAGGACAGGTAACGAGAACACAGCAATGAATGCACAAATCTTGATCGTCGAGGATGAGGAGCCGCTTACCTTGCTGCTCCGCTACAATCTCGAAGCCGAGGGCTACAAAGTTCTGACATCCGTGCGAGGGGACGACGCTGATACCCAGCTCAAGGAGACAACGCCTGATCTCGTCGTGCTTGACTGGATGCTGCCGGGCTTGTCCGGCATCGAGCTTTGTCGCCGATTGCGCATAAGGCCGGAAACCCGGCATTTGCCGATCATCATGCTGACGGCGCGCGGTGAAGAATCTGAAAAGATCCGTGGCCTTGCCACGGGTGCCGATGATTACATTGTCAAGCCTTTCTCGGTACCGGAATTGCTTGCCCGGGTCCGAGCGCTGCTGCGGCGAAGCAGCCCGGAACGGGTCGCGAATATTCTTGCCATCGGCAACATCGAACTCGACCGCGAAAAGAAGCGCGTCTCGCGTAATGGCATGACGATCGATCTCGGCCCGACCGAGTTTCGCCTGCTCGAATTTCTGATGCAACGTCCTGGCCGGGTGTTTTCGCGCGAACAATTGCTCGACGGCGTCTGGGGCCGCGACATCTATATCGACGAACGTACGATCGACGTTCATGTCGGCCGGTTACGCAAAGCGCTTAACCACGGCGATGTCGCTGATGCGATCCGAACTGTGCGCGGCGCGGGATATGCGCTGAACGAGGATGATCGGGACAAAGTCTGAGTGGAAAGCCGCCGTGCATGCCGCGTTGAGCCTCGGCCTGCCTTACTCTAATCAGTTCGGGTGCGCAGATCACGCCGCGCATTGGCAACATCGCTCGAGGCAACTAGTGGCGCCGGATGCCCCCAGGCGTTGCGTGCATATGTGAGAACCGCCGCGATCTGCTCATTACTGAGCTGACGGGCGAATGACGGCATGCCGGGCGCGGTCGGCTCGTTTTTGGTTCCGACACTACGCGCGCCCCGCAGCACGAGCCGGATCACGGTCCGCGGGTCCTTGGAGCGCAGTACTCCCGAATCCGCAAGCGACGGAAACAGCGACGCGACGCCCTTGCCGTCGAGTCCGTGACAGGCTGAGCATTGATCGCGGTAGATTGCTTGCCCCGCTACCATTGCAGGATCATTGACGGCAATCGGCTGCGGCTCGGTGCGTGCCTCGCCAGGCACCGATTTGAGGTAGGTCGCGATCGCGCTGAGGTCGGCCTCGGTCATGTGAGAGCTCGACAGCGCAATCTCTTCGGCCATCGGTCCGGTCGCGGCGCTGACGCAATTATGGCCGCTGCGGAGATAAGCGACGATGTCGTCTGCGGACCAGTCGCCTATGCCTTTCACGCCATCATTGGTGATGTTCGGCGTAAACCAGCCTTGCAGGCTCGAGCCCTGCAGATAGGCGCTGGTCTTGTCGCCGCCCAAGATATTTTTCGGCGTGTGGCAAGCGCCGCAGTGGCCCAGCCCCTCGACCAGGAAAGCGCCGCGATTCCACTCCACCGATTTCTGCGGGTCCGGCCTGAACCGGCCCTCCTTAAAGAACAGCGCATCCCAGGCCACCGTTGCCTGGGCGCTCGTCGTGGTGAAAACGGGCGCGGGACGCGTCGCGGCGTTCCTGCTGACGGGCGCGGCGGCGATCGGTGTCATTTTTCTGGCGCTTAAAGCTGTCGAATACTCCGGCGAAATCCGCGAGGGCTTTGTTCCCGGCGCGCATTTTGCAATCATCGGCGCAAAGGCCGGCGGCGCGCAGCTTTTTTTCACATTCTATTTTGTCGCTACCGGCCTGCATGCAGTGCACATCGCCATTGGCATTGTCGCGCTGGCAGCGGTCGCCTATCGCGCGCAGCAAGGTGCCTATTCGGCGCGCTATAATGGACCGATCACTGTCGCCGCGCTGTATTGGCACTTCGTCGATCTGGTCTGGATTGTTCTGTTCGCGTTGATTTATTTGCCAGGACGCGCATGAACAGCCGCAGCAACCCCTTGCGCCCGCCCCGCGCTTTGCTTTTCTCATGGCTCGCTTTGCTCGGGCTGCTAGCGCTGACCATTTCCGTCGCCTATGTGCCGATTGGCGCGTTCAATACCGTCGTGGCTCTGACAATCGCGCTTGTTAAAGGCCTACTGGTCGCGGCCATTTTCATGGAGCTGCGCAGCGACCGCTCGCTGGTCATTATTTTCGCTGCTGCGGGTTTATACTGGCTCGGCATCATGTTTTGGCTCACCTTTGCCGACTTTGCTACTCGACAAGGCATTCCACCGGGCGGTATTAGCTCGTTTTGAGCCGCCCGATAATTGGACCACCAATCGGATGGCTGCCAATGTCGCTTGACGGCATCCGCGCCTGGCATTTCTAAAACAGCCGATGCTCAAAAATTACTAGATTGATCTCGGGCAGTAGTCGTCAGCTCTTATGCTGGCGTCCATATATGGACGGCGGTCCATGATCTAAATGCAATCCACATTCTTTTTTGGGGCCGTCTTCCCACCACCAGCGGCCGGTGCGTTCCGGCTCTCCGGGCTGGATCGCGCGGGTGCAGGGCGCGCATCCAATGGAAGCGAAGCCTTTTTCGTGCAGGGAGTTGATCGGCACGCCGTTCTTGCTAACGAAGTCGAACACCTGATTGCGCGTCCAGTCGAATAGCGGATTGACCTTGATCAGCTTATGGGTGCGATCGACGCTAACGAGTCCGGCCGAGGCGCGACGCGCCGATTGCGTGCCGCGCAAGCCGGTCATCCATGCATTGGCGCCGGCGAGCGCGCGTGTCAGCGGCTCAACTTTGCGCACATGGCAGCACGAAAGGCGCGCTTCCTTTGACGCGTAAAAGCCATTGACGCCGTGCGTGTCGGTCAGAGCTTCGACCGCCTCATGGCGTGGAAAGATCGCGCGGATGCGCAGGCCATAGCGCCGCTCGGTATCTTCCCAGAGCTTGTAAGTCTCGGGGAACAGCCGCCCGGTATCGAGCGTGATGATGTCGACCGGAATGTCGTGCTCAGCCAGCATATGCACGATGACCTGGCTCTCCGGCCCAAAGCCCGTCATAAGGACAATTCCTTGGCCTATTTCGCGCTGCAGGTGGCGTAAGCGCGCCGGTGCGGATAAGGCTCCAAAGTCATGATCGAATTGCGCCGCGCGAGAGGCAATATCATCCACGCTCGCCCGAGACTCGGCGACGAAATGGTGAGAGTCGCTGTTCGAAAACTTAGATTGTGTATCCGTGTGCATGGCGCACATGTTGGTGCGCGAAGGCGACAAGTCAATTCGGAGAACAATTTACCGATTTGAACACGCGCTCAGCGCCGACGTTTCCAAAAATGCGCGGCGGTGAAAAGAATAGGTTGAATTCCTGCCGGGTCAGCGACGGCAGAAATTCCAAAGATCATGTCATCAGTCGAACGACATTCCACTAATCGCTCATCAGGCGCATCGATCCTTTCTCGCATCAGCAGAATCCTGCTGGCAATTCGCGTTTTGCGACGCCGACATCCTGCAAAAACGAGCATTATCGGAACGATGTTCTGTAGGCGTCACTCTGGCACCCTTGTCGATGCGCCTCTCAGTGCGAAATTCGGACAACATATTCTGCTGCAAAATTCGTCAAAAAAGGAATCATCCAATCGTCCAAACGGAATCGCCAACGCAGTTCTTTTTTATTTCGAGCGGCTGTTGCGCGAGATGTGAAAAGCGATTTGATTAGTCATCACCAACACGAACAGCGCAAAAACAATTGTATGCAACTTCCGTCAATTATTCCGAGTTCGGCGCCGTTCGAAGACGATGACATTGCGTTGTTGAACAAGGTCGTCGGTGCGGCGAGCGAAACGCAGCGCGCTTGGCTTTCAGGGTTTTTGGCGGGCCTCGAAGCATCGGCCCGCAGCGTTCCACAGCCCGCCGCGCCGCCGCTTGCGGCTGAGCCGCTGTCAATCGTCTATGCCACAGAATCCGGCAACTCCGAGCGGCTGGCTAATGACATCGCCAAGGCGGCGCGCAAAAGCGGTCTGAAGCCATTCGTCACCGACCTCGCCGATCTTGATCTGTCGTCGCTACGCGCTACGAAGCGCTTGGTCGTCGTTGCCGCCACGTGGGGCGAAGGCGAGCCGCCGTCACGCGTGGCAGAGAAATACGCAGAGTTGATCCATTCCGATTTTGGGCGCCTCGACGGCGTCGAATTTGGTGTGCTGGCGTTGGGCGATACCGCCTATGCGGAATTCTGCGCGATCGGCAAGGAGATCGATGAGCGACTCGCCTCGCTCGGCGGCAAGCGGGTGGTCGACCGCGTTGATTGCGATCTCGACTTCGATGCACCGGCGGCAGAATGGATCGGCCGCGCGGTAAAAGCCTTGACGCCGGCCGACGCCAATCGCGGCACCGTGATTGCCGTCGATTTTGGCAAAGCCGCCGCGGCCAAGACCGATATTGTCGAGGCGGAGATTTCCGAGCTGATCGATTTGAATTCGTCGCGCTCCGAGAAGGAGACATTCCATCTCGCGTTGACGTTTGAAGGCGCCATGCCGGCGTACGAGCCGGGCGACTCGCTCGATCTTTATGTCGAGAACGATCCGGCCGAAGTCGATGAGTTGCTCAAGGTCGCGGGGCTCTCCGGTGATCAGGGCCTGCGCGAAGAGTTCATCAAGTCGCGCGACATCCACACTTTGTCGCTCAAGAGCTTGGAGACCTACGCGACCGTCACCGGGCATCACTACGTCAGGGAATTGATCGAACGGGGTGAAGCGCGCGACTGGATTGACGGGCGGCAGCTGATCGATCTGCTGAGCTATTTCCCGATCGCGCTGACCGCGGAGCACCTGCGCGCCGTCACGCGCCCATTGACGCCGCGCGCCTATTCGATCGCCTCATCGCGGCGCGAGGTCGGCGACGAGGCACATCTTCTGATCTCTGCGGTCCGCTACGAGACTCACGGGCGCGCCCGCAAGGGCGTTGCATCGAACCACATCGCCGAGCGAAGCAAACGCGGCGATAAGGTGCGGGTGAAGCTGCGTACCAACAAACATTTTCGCCTCCCGGCTGCCGACCGCGACGTCATTATGGTCGGTTCGGGCACCGGTGTTGCGCCGTTCCGCGCCTTTATCCAGGAGCGGCGGGCGGTGGCGGCGAAGGGCCGCAACTGGCTGTTCTTCGGCGACCGGAATTTCACGCACGATTTCCTCTATCAGCTCGAATGGCAGGACGCGCTCAAGGACGGGCCGCTGACGCGCATGGACGTCGCCTTCTCGCGCGACCAGCCGGACAAGGTCTATGTGCAGGACCGCATCTGGGAACAGCGCCGCGATCTCGTCGAATGGCTCGACGGTGGCGCGGTTTTCTATGTCTGTGGCGATGCCAAGGCGATGGCAAAGGACGTCCGCGCCGCGGTCACGCGCGCCTATGCCGACGTGAAATCGATTTCGGTCGAAGCGGCCGAGGCGGCGGTCGCCCAGCTTGAGCGTGACAAGCGCTATCTGACCGATACATATTAGGCGTGGCCGCCGGCCCCGACCCTATGAGCAAAGACCTCTCGCGTAACGAGCATATCAAGGAAGCGAGCCGCTATTTGCGCGGCACGCTCGCCGAGGGTTTGCAGGATCAGATCACCGGCGCGATCGTCGAAGACGACCAGCAACTCGTCAAGTTCCACGGCATGTATCTTCAGGACGACCGCGATCTGCGCGCCGAGCGCGGACGCAAGAAGATGGAGAAGGCGTTCTCCTTCATGCTGCGGGTTCGCATTCCGGGTGGCGTGCTGACGCCGGCGCAGTGGCTGACGCTGGACAGGGTCGCTAGCGCCTATGGCAACGGCACGATGCGGCTGACCACGCGGCAAACCGTGCAGCTGCACGGCGTGATCAAGTCGAATCTGAAGCAGACACTCAAGGCGATTGACGACGAACTGCTCAACACCATCGCGGCTTGCGGCGACGTCAACCGCAACGTGATGTGCAATCCAAATCCCTACCAATCGCGCGCTCATGCCGGCGCGCTCGAATTGGCACGGGCGATTTCCGATCATCTGACGCCGCAGACTAGGGCCTATCGGGAAATCTGGCTGGACGGCGAAAAGATCGCGGGTGGCGATGAAGACGGGGAGATCGTCGAGCCGATTTACGGCAAGACCTATCTGCCGCGCAAATTCAAGATCGTGGTCGCGGTTCCGCCCTCGAATGACGTTGACGTTTACGCGCACGATCTCGGGTTCATCGCCATTCTCGATGGTCATGAGCAGATCGTCGGCTGGAACGTAACCGCCGGTGGCGGGATGGGAATGACCCATGGCGAACCCGACACCTATCCGCGCACCGCCGATCTGCTCGGCTTTAGCGAAACGCGCGATGTGCTCGCGCTTGCCGAGGCGGTCGTTACCGTTCAGCGCGATTGGGGCGACCGCAGCAACCGTAAGCATGCGCGCCTTAAGTACACGATCGAAGATCGTGGTCTCGATGCTTTCCGCGCCGAGGTTGAATCGCGCGCCAAGGTGAAGCTTGCGCCGCCGCGTCCATTTAACTTTACCTCCACCGGCGATCGTTATGGCTGGACCGAAGGCGACGGAGGCAGGGCGCATCTCACCTTGTTTGTGCAGAACGGGCGGGTGCAGGATCTCGGCAATGGCGCCAGCCAAATGACGGCGCTGCGCCGCATCGCCGCGCTGGGTATCGGGGACTTCCGCATCACGGCCAATCAGAACCTGATTATTGCCAATATACCAATCGAGAAGCAGCAGGAGGTGGCTAGCTTTGCCGCAAGCGAGGGCTTGATGGCCCCATGGTCGGGGTTGCGGCGCAACTCGATGGCGTGCGTTGCCTTGCCGACCTGCGGATTGGCCCTCGCCGAGAGCGAACGCTATTTGCCGAGCCTGATTGACGCGTTGGATGTCAGTCTCGCGCGGCACGGCCTTTCCGCGGACGACATCGTCATCCGCATGACCGGCTGCCCGAACGGCTGCGCCCGGCCTTATCTCGCCGAGATCGGTTTGGTTGGCAAAGGCCCTGGCCGGTACAATCTGTATCTCGGCGCGGCATATGACGGCTCCAGGCTGTCGAAACTTCACGCAGAGGATCTTGAACATGACCAAATCGTCGCGGCCCTCGATCCTGTTTTCGCGGCCTATGCAAGCGCCCGGCAAAGCGGCGAGCGCTTTGGCGATTTCACCATCCGCGCCGGACTCGTCGCGCGCACCGGCAATGGCCGCGATTTTCATGAAAATGTCGGGCGACTGAAATGAATCAGGTCGCCCGGGAACCGATCGCCGTCAAGCCGCCGCAGATGGACGCGTTGGCTCGGCTGCCGGTGTTTTTCGCCTTGCAAGGAAAGCGGACGATCATCGCCGGCGGCAATGCGGCGGCGGCGTGGAAGGCCGAATTGCTCGCCGCGAGCGGCGCGCGCGTCGAGATCTATACAGAGGAGCGCTCCGTCGAACTCGACGATAGGGCCAAAGCGGCTGAGCCCGGCGCGATCGCCGTCATGGCGCGTCCGTGGAGATCGGCCGACCTGGCCGGGGCGGCACTGGCCGTCGGCGCCTTCGACAATGATGCTGATGCTGAACGCTTCGCAGCCGCAGCGCGCGCCGCCGGCGTTCCGGTCAACGTCATTGACAGGCCCGCCTTCTGCGATTTTTCATTCGGCGCCATCGTCAATCGTTCGCCGCTGGTCATCGGTATTTCTACCGACGGTGCGGCTCCTGTTTTTGCCCAGGCGATCCGCGCCAAGCTGGAGGCGCTGTTGCCGCTGGGCTTCGCTCGCTGGGCGCAGGCGGCAGGTCGCTGGCGCACCGCGATCAAGGCCTCCGGGCTCTCATTTGCTGGCCGCAGGCGCGTCTGGCAATTATTCACCGCACTGGCGATCCGCAATTCGGATCACGAGCCGGCCGAGAACGATCTTGCCTCGATGCTCGACGAGGTTCGGGGCCTTGGCGCGACGGCCGACGCGGGCTCGGTCACTCTGGTCGGCGCGGGCCCCGGCGATCCGGAACTGCTTACGCTGCGTGCCGTGCGGGCACTGCAATCGGCCGATGTGATCCTGTTCGACGATCTGGTGTCGCACGAGGTTCTCGATTTTGCTCGCCGCGAGGCCCGAAAAATCATGGTCGGCAAGACCGGCCACGGCCCGGCATGCAAACAGGACGATATCAACCGCCTGGTGGTCGGCCTTGCCAGACAGGGCCGGCGCGTGGTGCGCTTGAAAGGCGGCGACCCACTGATCTTTGCCCGTGCCGACGAGGAAATCGAGGCCTGCTATGCGGCCGGCGTGAGCGTTGAGATCGTGCCAGGCATTACGGCGGCGCAAGGCGTGGCGAGCCGGCTTGGCGTTTCGCTGACCGGGCGGGGCATAGCCAGGCGTCTGCAGTTCGTCACCGGTCACGCGCGCGACGGAAGACTGCCCGACGATATCGATTGGCAAAGCGTCGCGGACAACGGCACAACGACCGCGGTCTATATGCCGGCCAAGACGCTGGCCGAGTTTGTGCAGAAGGCAGTTGCCGCCGGTCTTGTACCGGAGACTCCTGCGGTGGCAGTCGTCAATGCAACCCGACCGGATGAGCGTCAGATCCGAGCCCCGATCGGAGAATTGCCTGCATTATTGGCTGTCGCCGATCTCTCGGGACCGACCCTCGTTATGATGGGTTACGTCTTTTCTGACCGGGGCCGGCATCGGCAAGTATCACTTCATAAGCCGGTGCGATGTCCGTTGAGTGGAGAAGAAAATGTGGAACTCGCGCGCCATTCTTCCTTGACCCAATCCTGGAATGGGCGGCTGCTGGACATTCGGGAGTAGATTAACGAAGGCACTCGCCGAAATACCTGTCCCCGCAGATCATGCGGGAACTACGAGCGCAATCGTTGCGATTGCTTCGACCGCGGCCTCCATACTCTCGAGATGGCGCACGCCCGCCACGTGAGCTGCCCCGCACAGACCAAAAACAGGCCGCCCGAATTGCAGGCCGAATGCGACCTCCGACAGCGTGCCGTAACTATCGCCAATGGCAACCATGCAAAAGCCCGCACGCGCCACCAGCGCATTGCGCGCTTCCCCGATACCGGTGGCGATGGGAATCGTCACATATGGGTTCGCTTGGTCTGCCTCGGTCTCGGACAACAGACCGATGCTGATGCCACCGGCCGACGCGACGCCGCGGCACACGGCTTCCATAACGCCTTGGCGGCCGCCGCACACGACCGAGAATCCGATGCTTCCGAGAGCGGCGCCGAGTGCCTCAGCGGTGGCCAATTGGGCGCCGTTTGCGTCTCGCGGTCCGATCACGGATACCGGTTGTTTCAGCGGATGGCCGGACCGGCGCTGCAGCCAGGTTGCCGCTTCGATCAATGAGACGTTGCTCCCGATCGGTGCCCGCGGCGACGCACGCCAGCTTCGCGTAATGGGATCGAACCACTGGCCGTTCGCGACATTGAACAGTCTATTCGAGGTGTCATCGCGCTTGAGCATCGAGCCTCTCGTGCCGCGCGCCAGCGACTTCACCCAGGGCGATAATAGAACTGCACATGGCCATGAGCAGCATAGACAACGCCGCGGCCGCGGGGAAATCAGAGCCCGTCTCGGAGATCATGCTATATAGTTGCAAGGAAAGGATATTGACCTGCGTGCCGACGAGAGCAAGCGCGGTGCCATAGGCACCGATTACCACCGCGGTCACGAGACAAAACGCCGTAAAAACCGCCGGCAATATCTGCGGGATCAGGATATCGCGGATTGTCTGACCGGGTGTGGCGCCGAGCGATTCCGCCGCGCTGAATTGCGTCTTGTCGAAATTCACGAAAATCGGCAGCAACAGCATGACCACGCGCGGGATCAAATAATAGGAAGACGCAAAGGCGAGGCCTTGCGGCGAGTACAGCACCCTGGAGAAAGCCACGGAATCGATCCCGACGGTCGCCAAGATCTGAGTCACGAAACCGGCGCGTCCGTATGACAGAATGAATCCATAGGCAACGATCAGGCCGGAGAACGTCAGCGGCAGCGCGATGAAAAAGACAAGAATCGTGCGGGCGGTGTCTCCGAGCCGCGAGAGGTGCAAAGCGACCGCAAATCCGACGAGTAGCGAGAAGATCGAAGCCGTGGCCGCCAGAACGAGCGTGCCGCGCAGTCCGCCCCAAAACAAGTCATTGCGAAAAACGCGCAAGAACGCACTGCCGCCATCGGCGAAGCTATCCTTCGAGACGATCGCCAGCGGAATGAGAAAGAAGAAAATGAACAAGGCTGCGCCGGGGGCGGCCAAGATGAAGAACAGTCCCCGGCGCATGCCCGGTCTCCTCAGCGCTTGACGGCGGCTTTGGCCCAGCCAGCATCGATCTCGGCCTTCTTGGCGGCGGCCTTCTGGACATCAAGCGGATGGACCTGCGGCGCCGGCGGCAATTTTTCGGCCACGTCGGCCGGCAGCTTTATCCCCGGAACCGAAGGCCGCACGAAGCCTTGCGCGAAAATGCCCTGGCCCATGTCGGTCATGATGAAGTTGAGCCACAGCTTGCCGGCATTGGGATTAGGGCCGTTCTTGACCAAGCTGATCCCGTAGGGTGCCGCCACCGATCCATCTTTGGGAATGACCACCGCGACCTGGTCTCCGAGCCCATCAATGTATTTCGCCTTGAGGCCGTCATTCTCGTAGGAAATCCAGACCGGGATTTCTCCTTTCACGAATTGCGCGTAGGGCGTCGTGCCGACCACGCGCAACACGGACCCGGCATCATGCAGTTTGCCGAGATAATCGAGCCCCGGCTGCACATTGTCGACGCTGCCGCCGTTCGCATAGGCCGCGGCAAAGCTCATGACCTGACCGACCCCGGTCGAACGCGGGTCGAGATAGACGACCGTGTTCTTGTATTCGGGCTTGAGCAGGTCGGCCCAGGATTGCGGGACGTCCTTCACCAATTTCTTGTTCACGACGAACGCGATCGTGAGGGAGTGAATGGTGAACCATTTGCCCTCCGGATCGCGGAACACGTCAGGCAGCTTGTCGAAGTTCACCGGCTTGAAGGGAGAGACGACGTCCTTGGCCATCGCGTCCACGGCCGATGCAGCGAAGTAATAGGCCGTATCGGCCTGCGGCCGGTTGCGTGCCTTGTCGAGCGCGATAACGGTCGCCGCCGAACCAAGGTCGTTGTAGGCCATCTCGACGGCCGAATAGCGCTTCTTGAACGCCGCAAACTCGGCCGCCCAGTTCGCCCAGGTCGGGCCGGTGTCGAATGACACGACCATTCCCTCCTTGCTGGCGGTCTCATAGAGCGCCTTCTCACCGGGATAGAGCTCCGGCGAATCCATCACGGTCTGGGCATGGCCCAGCACCGGCGCCATGAGCAGTGCAGCCATTGCGATCGATCTCTTGAGCTTTTTCATCGCGTCCTCCCTGTTGACATTACGATTTTTGAGAAATGGAAATTCCCGTATCCGGCAGCAGCTGGATCGATGCCGGCGGAATATGAACGGCCGAAATCTTTCCCATGTCGGTCGTCTCACCCAGCAGTGTCACGTTGCCACACTGGAAATCATAACGCCGGAAGCTGCCAAGAAAACGGTCGCGCGTGACGGCGCCGGAAAAGCTGTTCACGCTGTCGGCAGCGAGGCCGAGACGAAGTCCCTCGGGCCGCGCGAGTACGGCGACTTTGTCGCCCGTCGTGCGACCATGCGGCGTCGTGACCAGGACTCCAAGCGCGGTCTCGACGCTGGTCGGGCCGATAATGCGCCCGCTCCATACGTTGGCGTGGCCAACGAATTCGGCAACCGTGCGGTCGGCTGGATGAGCGTAGATTTCGCGCGGCCCGCCGACTTGCACAATGCGGCCATTCTGCATGATCGCCACGCGATCGGCCATCGACAGGGCTTCTTCCTGGTCGTGGGTGATGTGCATTGTTGCGATGTTATGGAGTCTCTGCAGGCGCCGAATCTCATCGCGCATTTCTCCGCGCAAAGCGGCATCTAGGGCGGATAGCGGTTCGTCGAGAAGAAGAGCCTGAGGCCCGAATACCAGGGCCCGCGCCAGAGCCACGCGCTGCTGTTGTCCCCCCGACAATTGGACGGGCAGCTTTTCCGCATGTGCGCTCAGGCCGATCCGCTCCAGCATCGCCGCCGCCGTGGCCCGGCGCATGGCAAGGTCCTGGCCGCGCAGTTTCAGCGGGTAGGCGACATTTTCCCAAGCTGGCATATGCGGGAACAGAGAGTAGTTTTGAAACACAATGCCGATATTGCGCATGCGCGGAGCAGTGTCGGTGGCATCCTTGCCGGCGATGATGACGCAGCCGTGTGACGGTCGGACGAAGCCGGCGATGATTTTCAACAAGGTCGACTTGCCGCAGCCGCTTGGTCCGATCACGGCGAGCAGTTCGCCAGGCCGGATGCCGAGATTGATGTCGTGCACGCCAAGATCTGTGCCCGGATAGGTATAGCTCACACCTTCGAGCACAATCGTGTGGTCGGTGCCGGCGGTCATGCCGAGAGCCCATGAACGCCCTGCGCACCGCGCGCCGTGAGGGCGCTGGCGGCGGATGCCGTCAAGGCCAGGACGAGGAGAACGACGGTCGCCGCGCAGGCGAACCCGGTCGCTCCATAGAATGCCTGCAGCAACACGACTGGATAGGGGCGGGTCAGGAAGCCCGCCACGAGGTTGGAGAGCTGGAATTCACCGATCGATAGCGCGGCAACCGTAATCAGGCCGGAGGCAAGACTATGACGCAGCGAGGGCAGCACCACGTCGTGGAAACGTTGCCAGAAACCGGCGCCGAGCGAGTCGGCCGCCAGCTCGAGCTCGGCCAGCCGCAAGTGGCGCATGTCGGCGATCAGCGTATGCAGCAAATAGGGCAAGGTGAGCACCAAATGGCCGCCGACGAGCACCCACAGGCTGCCGAGAAACGGCAGCTCATCTGATGAGAAGACTAGGATAAAGCCGAACGCGAGGACCAGCGGCGGAACCGCAATTGGCAACAGATAGATAGTGCGTGCGGCGGCGCGCACCTTTTGCGAAGCCGCGCGATAGGTCGCGTAGGCCAAGGGGGTCCCGGCCACCGCGCCGATGACGCAAGTCAGGACGCATACCTGAAGGCTCGTCGAGAACGCGCGGCGAAAGCTGCCGTCAGAGGCGATCTGCAGATACCAGTCAGATGTTACACCGGACGGCAGAAGTGTATTGAACCAGGTCTGTCCGAACGAACCGACGACCAGCAGGACGATCGGCGTGAACAGGTAGATCAGATAAAGTACGGTCGCGAGCGCCATCTGTCCTACCGCACGCTATGCGGTGGGGGCGTAGTTGCGAACGAAACACGTGACGACATTAGGCGTTTTCGCCAGCGGCCAAAAACCTTTAGCGGATCAATTTGCACCGCGCATCGGTCTAAGGCAATATTCAGATAATGGTCTGGTTGAAGGTTCGGGCCTCCCGGGTCCACCATGCGGTCTATCTAGCCCCCAAAAAGCCTCTGGGGTTGCCGCCAAGGCCTTGAATCTTGATGAGGGCACGTGTTCCAGCGAGGATGAAGCATCGCCCGCGGGCGCCGTGAATGCCCCCTTGATCGAGTGTAAGCCGACTGTACTATTTCACATCGTAAAAATAAATCGGACTCCAAGGTGGGAAACATGAAGCGCAACCCCAATAACGCCATTTCGCGTCGTTCTGTCATGCAAGCTGCCGCTGCCGTTCCGCTGCTGAGTGCAAGCGTGTTGGCCACGTTCAACACGGCCTGGTCACAAAACGCAAAGCTGCTGACGATTGCGATCGGGTCCGACGTCGGCAATCTCGATCCCGACAAATACACCAACTGGAACGATTACTGGGCCTATGGCAATATGTTCGAGGGTCTGTATCGCCCGAACGAGACCGGCGATCTTGTCCCGGCGCTTGCCGAAACACATGAGGCCAGTCCGGACGGCCTGTCGTACAAATTCACGCTGCGCGCCGCGAAGTTTCACAACGGCGACCCTGTCACCAGCGATGATTTTATCTTTAGCATCGCGCGCAGTCGTGATCCCGCGACTCAAAATCAGCGCGCGAGTCTGCTGAACAATATTGAACGTATAGAGAGACACGACGACAGGAGCTTCACCGTTCATCTTAAAGCCATCGATGCCGACACAATCGCGAAGTTGTCGCTTTACTGGCAACTCAAGCCGAAGAAATACATCGAGCAGGTCGGCGACGCCGAATACTCTAAAAAGCCGGTTGGCACCGGTCCTTTCCAGTTCGTTGATCGCGCGCCAAACCAGTTTCTGAAAATGAAGGCCTTTGCCGAATACTGGGGCGACAAACCGAAGGTTTCGGAGGTTACGATCAAAATCGCGCCGGAAGAGCAGAGTCGTCTGGCGCAGGTTATGGCCGGCGAATCTGACGTCGCCACTCCCATTTCGCCTGTTCTGGCGGCCCGCATTGCCGCCATGCCGACACTCAAGGTCGTGCGCGTTCCAGCCTTCACCAATATTCTCGTTTATTTCAACAAGTTCAACGCCGAAACACAGAAGCGCGAGGTGCGCCAGGCGTTGTGCATGGCGGTTGATCGCCCGGCGCTGCTGAAATCGATCATGCTCGGTTACGCTGCGCCACAGGAACTGTGGTGTACCTCCGCGCAGCCAGGCTGCTCACTCGACGGCGTGACGCCGTATGCCTACAATCCGGAGAAGGCGCGCGATCTGCTGAAGAAAGCAAATTTCGACTTCGGCAAGCCGCTGCGCTTTGTCGGCATGGCGCCCGGTCGGGTCGCTGCCAGCAAGGAAACCTGCGAGGCGATCGCCGAGTATCTCAAACGCATCGGGATTCAAATCGATCTTCAGATCCTGGAATTCGGCGCCTGGAATCAGATCAAGCAGGCCAAGCAGAAGGATCCGACGGTGGCGATGATCTATGCAACCGGCCCCGACCCCTCGAAGGACGTTGCCTACAAGCTCCAGGTCAACACGCAGTCCTCGCTGATCACGTCATGGGTGTTCGACAAGGAGAACGACGAGATGCTGGGGAAGCTCAACGACTTTACCGACATGAAGCAGCGCGATGCCTTTATCAACAAGCTGCTGCGCCGGATGCATGACGAGGCGTATTTCCTGCCGCTATGGGCAAACGACACGCTTTACGTCACGTCGAAGACGGTGAATTTTAAAGTCGCGCCGTATCTCGCTTTTGCACCGCTCCAGGACGTTGCCAAGACATCCTAACGAAGATTAGCGGGAGCCCCTAGGCCGACATTAGTATTGGGCCGGTTTCGGCCTTCTTACCGCTTTCGATGTCTTCGAAATAATGGCAGGCGACGCGATGCTGTCGGCCGGCGTCGCGTAGCGGCGGCACTTGCGCGACGCACGTCTGCGTGGCGTAGGGACAACGCATGCGGAAATGACATCCGCTCGGCGGATTGAGGGGATTGGGTAGTTCGCCGGTCAGGCGATGATGGCCGAGCGGTTGGCTCATCGACGCGACCGCAACGAGCCGGCGCGTGTAGGGATGCAGCGGCCGTCGCAGCAGCGCATCCGACGGGCCAATTTCCACCATCCGGCCGAAATACATGACGCCGACGAAGGCGCTGACATACTTCACGATCGCCAGATCGTGTCCGATGAACAGATAGGTCAGGCCGAGCTGTTCTTGCATCGTCCGCAGCAAGATCAATATTTGCGCGCGAATCGACACGTCGAGCGCCGACACCGGCTCGTCCAGCACCAGAAACCGCGGATTGACCGACAATGCGCGCGCAATCGCGATGCGCTGGCGCTGTCCGCCGCTGAATTGATGCGGATAACGGGCCCCGGCATCTTTGGCGAGCCCGACGGTATCGAGAAGCCGCGGCATCTCTTCAGCGATCCGCTCGCGCGCGACCCCTTGCGCCGAAAGCGGCTCGCCAACGATGTCGCGCACCCGCATTCGCGGGCTGAGCGCGCCATAAGGGTCCTGTAGAACCATCTGCACCGTCCGGCGGTAAGCTTTTTGCTCTTGCGCGGTGTGCCGGAAAATATCCTTGCCTTCGACCATGACCTCACCGGCGGTGGGCTGCTCCAGTTTGAGCAGTAGCCGGGCGATCGTGCTCTTGCCGCTTCCGGATTCGCCGACCAGGCCGAAGGTCGAGCCCGGCGGAATCGAGAACGATACATCCTCGACCGCGATCACCGTTCCCTTGCCGCCGAAGCCCAATATACGGCGAGGGCCGAATTCCTTGCGGACCTGGCGAAGATCGACCAGCGCATCGGACGTGGGTTGGATGGGTACTGCGCCGGTCATGTCGCCTCTCCGGCGCGCCAGCAGAACACGCGGTGGCGCTCTTCGATCAGCCGTTGCGGTGGGCTTTCGACGCGGCAGCGCTCGACCACCATCGGGCAGCGCTGCGCGAACGGACAGAAATTGCCGAGCTCGGCGAGGTTTGGCACCTGGCCTGGGATGGCCTGCAGGATGACGCGGTCCTCGTCGAGAACCGGAATTGAGGCGAGCAAAGCTCGAGTATAGGGATGTTGCGGTGCGGCAAATACCGTCTCGACGGGTCCTTCCTCGACGACGCGGCCGGCGTACATGACGACCACCCGGTCGCAGATGCGCCGGATGACGCCGAGATCGTGCGTGATGATTGTGATGGCGGTGCCATAACGGTCGCGGATCTCGCGAAACAGAACCAGGATCTCCTCCTGGATCGTGGCATCGAGCGCCGTGGTCGGTTCGTCCGCAAGCAACAGCTTTGGCGCGGTCGCGCTCGCCATGGCGATCAGGATGCGCTGGCGCATGCCACCCGAGAGTTCGTGCGGATATTGCTTGAGCCTGGCCTCGGGCGCGGTGAGATGGACGGACCGCAGCAGCTCGATTTCGCGCGCCAGCATCGCGCTCGCCGGCGTACCGCCGCGGGTTGAAAGCACTTCCGCCAATTGGTTGCCGATCGTGAACAACGGATCGAGCGACGTCATCGGGTTCTGCAGGATCATCGAGATTTCACGACCGCGCAATTTGCGCAATTCGCTCGGCGACATAGAAAAAATCGAGCGGTTTTCGAACGTCACCTCGCCGGAGACTCGCGCGGTGCGCGGCAAGGCGCGAATGAGCGCGGCGCACAAGGTTGTCTTGCCGCTGCCTGACTCACCCGCGATGCCGACAATCTCGCCCGGCTCGATCGCAAGATCGAGATGCGACACGGCCTGCACCGGGCGCGCCGGCGGACCGAATTCGACGCAAAGGTCGCGAACCTCGATGAGTGCCATCGTCACAACTGGCCTCGCGGATCGAGTTTGATGCGCAACCAGCGCCCAAGCGCGTTGAAGCTAAGAACGGCGATGACGATGGTAACGCCGGGCAGGGTGGTCAGCCACCAGGCAAAGCCGAGAAACGTGCGTCCATCGGCGAGCATCAGACCCCACGACACGTCAGGCGGCTGGATGCCGACGCCTAAAAACGACAGCGAGGATTCCAGAATGATCGCGCGGCCAACATCGAGGATCGCCAGTACGACGACCGAATTCAGCGCATTCGGCAGGACGTGCCGAACCATGATGCGCAGGGGCCTCACTCCGGCGATACGCGCGAGCGTCACATAGTCACGCTGCTTGATGCTGATCACTTCACTTCGCACCAGCCTCGCGTACCGGGCCCAATTGGCGATCACCATGACCATGATGATGTTGCCAAAGCCGGTGCCGAGCGTCGCCACCAACGCCAAAGCCAAAAGAATGAACGGCAGCGACAGGAACGCATCGACAATGCGCATCACGATCGCTTCGACGAAGCCGCCCACATAGCCCGCCACGAGCCCCACGCTCACGCCGAACACGCCGGAAATCATGGTAGCCGCGGCGGCGGTCGCGAGCGAGATGCGCGTGCCGGCGATCAGGCGGCTGAAGATATCGCGGCCCAATTGATCGGTGCCCAATAGATGTTTGGTTGAGCCGCCCGGCTGCCAGAATGGCGGCACCAGGCTGGCGCTGAGGTCGACCGCGTCCTTGGCGTAAGGCGTCAGCCATTGTCCGAGCAAAGCCGCAATCACCAACAGCACACAGCAGACTGCCGCGATCGGCGGGAAATCGCCGACTGTGTTGAGTCTCAAGCCACGGAGCCTCTCGATCATGGCATGGGGCTTGGCATCAACATCGACACTCATGTCCGCAGCCTCGGATCGAGCAGCATGTACAGAATATCGATCAGCAGATTGATCAGCAGAAACATCAGCGCGGTCACCAGCACGATCGCCTGCACGACCGGGAAATCGCGGCCAAGAATGGCCTCGACGATACGCTGGCCAATGCCGGGCCACGCGAACACGCGTTCGGTAACGATCGCTCCGCCAAGGATCAAGCCGAATTGCAGGCCGATATAGGTCACGATCGGCAGCGCAGCGTTACGCAGCGCGTGCTTGAGCAAAATTCTCAGCTCGGAAAGGCCGAGCACGCGTTCAAGCTGAATGAAGTCGGCCTTGAGCGCTTCCTTCATATTGGCGGCCGTGAGCCCGGCAATCGATGCGGAGGTCGAGATGGCAAGTGTGACAGCGGGCAACACGTAATAGATCGGCGCGCCATAGCCCGAGGTCGGAAACATCGGAATCCACAGGGCAAACAACATGACGAGTGTCAGGCCGCTCCAGAACGGCGGTAGCGCCTGGCCCAGACTTGCGTACCAATCGACCATCTGCCGGACGACGGCAAAACGCGACGCAGCGGCCCAGATACCGAGAGGCAGGCCGATCAGGATCGATAGCAGCATGCCGACGCCGGCAAGCTTGAGCGTTGGGCCGAGCGCTTGAAATACCACGTCGATCGCCGGCTCATTGAGTCTGAAAGACGTTCCGAAATCTCCGGCGGCGACATGTTGCAAATAGGTGACGTATTGCACTAGCAAGGAGCGGTCGAGACCGTTGTAGTGTCGAAAATAGGCGCGGGCCTCCTCGCTCGCTTCGGGGGGAAGCAGCAAGGTGGTCGGGTCGCCGGTCAGCCGGGTCAGGCAAAATACCAGCAGGGTGACAAGCAGGAGCGTGATCAGCGTTTCGCCGATTCGGCGAAGGAGATAGACGGCCATGACCTGCTACGTCGCGGCCCTGGAGCGCTCACGCGACTCTTTGCGGGTCATTCGGCCTCCCAACGATGCATTCGGTCTGACATCCGCCGGGCGGCGCAGATTAACATTGTCACCCTAGACGATAAAAGCATCGAAACGAAAGACTGCAAAGGGTAGAATTGCCTCACGCTGGCGTCCTGCCCAACTATGATCCGCCTCTGGCTTTCGGATAGGTTGCAAGCGTGGCTGTTCGGCGCTGGCCCTGGGGAGGATCGATGGATTTACGGATTGAAGGCCGCAAGGCGATCGTTTGCGCGTCGTCGCGCGGCCTAGGCAAGGCCTGCGCGACGGCGTTGGCGCGCGAAGGCTGCGACGTCGTGATTAACGGCCTCGACGAAAGCCGCCTTGCCAATACGGCGGATGAGATACGGAAGGCGACCGGCGCCAAGGTGACGGCGGTCCGGGCCGATATCAATACCGAGGATGGCCGCAACGCCTTGGCTGCGGCGTCGCCGGAGACCGATATATTGGTCAACAACAATGCGGGCCCTCCGCCGGGCAAATTCGAGGATTGGAACCGCGGCGATTGGACGAAAGCAATCGATGCCAACATGCTGGCACCGATCTTCATGATCAAGGCTGTGTTGCCGGGCATGCGGGCACGCAGGTTCGGCCGCATCGTCAACATCACTTCGGCGATGGTGACGTCGCCACGCTTTTCCGACATGGGCCTGTCGACCTCGGCTCGGCTCGGCTTGACCGGCATGTCAAAGTCACTGTCGCGCGCGGTTGCCGTCGACAACGTGACGATCAATAACTTGTTGCCGGAGCGGATCGACACCGATCGTCAGCGCTTCATGGCCGAGCGCATGATGAAGCAGCTCAACATCACTTTCGAGGAAACCCGTCAACGCATTGCGGATTCGCTCCCCGCCAAGCGTTTTGGCCTGCCGGAGGAATTCGGCGACACCTGCGCTTTCCTGTGCGGCGCGCAGTCGGGTTTTCTGACTGGCCAGAATATCCATCTCGACGGCGGCGCCTATGAAGGCATTGTCTGAGCCGTTACGTCTCCATCACCCCAAGGCATATAACGAGGTTTGGTCATGATCATTGATTGTCACGGACATTATACGACGGCGCCCAAGCAGCTTGACGGTTTCCGCGACCGCCAGCTTGCGGGACTTGCCGACCCGCCGCGCCGGCCGACCTCGATCGATCTCGGCATCACCGACGACCAGATTCGCGCCAGTCTCGAAGGCGCGCAACTGAAATTCCAGCGCGAGCGCGGTACCGACGTCACGATCTTTTCGCCGCGTGCCGCCGGCATGGCGCACCACGTCGGCGACGCCGCGACCAGCGCGCAATGGGCACGCGTCTGCAATGACCTGATTCACCGCGTCTGCACGCTTTATCCGCAGAACTTCGTCGGCGTGTGCCAGTTGCCGCAAGTCCCCGGCGTGCCGCCGGCCAACTGCATCGCGGAGCTCGAGCGTTGCGTCAATGAATTGGGCTTTGTTGGCTGCAATCTCAACCCGGACCCGTCGGGTGGCTACTGGAAAGACCCGCCGCTGACCGACCGCTATTGGTATCCGATCTACGAAAAGATGGTTGAGCTCGATGTGCCGGCCATGGTGCACGTCTCGTCATCCTGCAATCCGTGCTTCCACGCGACCGGCGCGCATTACATCAATGGCGACACCACGGCGTTCATGCAGTTCATCACCGCCGATCTGTTCAAGGATTTCCCGACCCTCAAGTTCATCATTCCGCATGGCGGCGGCGCCGTGCCCTACCATTGGGGCCGTTACCGGGGACTGGCGCAGGACATGAAGCGTCCGCTACTCACCGAGTATCTTTTGAAAAACGTGTTCTTTGACACTTGCGTCTATCACTATCCGGGGATCGATCTGCTGACCAAAGTGATCCCGGTCGACAACATCCTGTTTGCGTCCGAAATGGTTGGGGCAGTCAAGGGCATCGATCCCGAAACCGGAAACTACTTCGACGACACCAAGCGCTATATCGATCAGTTGTCTTCGCTGAGCGCGGACAACCGCACTAAGATTTTCGAGGGCAATGCCCGCAAGGTGTTCGGCCGGCTCAACGCTGCGCTCAAGCAGCGTGGACTGAACTGAAGAATTGACGTGAGAAACTTGGCGGAACTGCTGCTCGACAGGGTGCGGCTCAGCCGGCGTTCTTCTGGCCTTTCATGACGGTGTCCCACCACGGACATACGCCATCCATCAGGTTGTAATTGCCCTCAATGACCTGGACCGGCCGCCGCACGCCATTCTCTGCGTTCTTCAGCCGCATCGCACGCGCTTCGGCACGCTTCTCCGCCGGCAGCCATGAGCGCTCATGGCCCCACAGGCTGGGCCCGGTTTTTCGTTCCTCGGCAACCCAGGTCTTAGGATCGATCGACTGGCCACCCCAGCCGTATTCCACCATGAAAGCCGAAGGCGTCCAGGTGTAGAACGAGGTCATGTAGTCGCCGCAATGGCGGCCGAGCGAGACCGCCAGCCGGCCTTCTTCGCCGAGCGCAAGATCGAGGCCCTGCCCCACGTCGTCGAAGGAGTAGAGCTCGATCATCATGTGATGGATCGCGGTCTTTCCGGTCTGAACGAAGGCGAGGCTGTGGTGGCGCGAATTGACGTGCAGGAACCGCGCCGAGAATGGCTTTGAATAGTAATCGCTCAAGCCGAAGCCGAGGATCGTCTCGTAGAAATCGGCGACCTCGTCGATCCGTTCGACATTCATGACGATATGACCGAGCCCAAGTGGGCCGGTGCGGAAGCCGGAGATCGAACGGCCTGGCTTGAACGGATCGCTCGCGATCTCGCCGCCGTGAAAAATCTCGATCCGGGTGCCGAGCGGATCGTTGAGGACAATCAGATCCTTGACATGGCGTTCGTCGGCAAGCGCACGCGATCCGCGCGCAAACGAGATCCCCGACTCCTCCAGACGGGCGCACAGCGCGCTGAGCGCCGTGGCATCGGCGACCTCCCAGCCAAACAGCTTGACCCCTTCGCCGCCATCGACATCGACGATCACCCGCTGCTTGCGGTCGTCCATGCGGAAGGCGAGGTTCGAGGGACCTTTGTCGACAAGCTGGAAGCCCAGCATTTTGCTGCCATAGCCGCGCCAGTCGTCGAGATTCTTGGCGCGAAAGCCGACATAGCCCAGAGCTTGCGGAAACATCCCAGATCACCAATTTTCAATTTCGAAGCAGCGCAAATTTATCACCACCACCAAGGCGCAGCCATAGCGTTGATGCCGCCTGTTTGGGTACCGCGCCGTTAACGATCGCCAAAAAAAGCCTTGGTGCGATCGAGGCCTTGTTTGGCCCACGCCATGGGCGAAATCGACGGATCTCGCTCCACGATGACCTCGATGCTGATGTCGAGGCCCGCTGGCAATGCGTCAAAAATCGCCCTCAGCGGCAGGGTTCCATCGCCCGGCAGCCGGCGCACGCCGGCACCGAGTGTCCTGGCCAGAGTGAGGCTGGGTTCACCGGGCGCCAATAGGCCGTCCGACATCTGGGCGTAGGGAAAGTGCTTAACGTCGACGGCTTTGAGATCCACCGGCTGGCCTTCGGAACGGATCAAATGTAGCGGATCGATCAGGATCGGCAGGTCGGCGCGGCCGATGTCGCTCGCGAGTTTTAGCGCTTTGCCTAACGTGGTGAGCAGAGTGCGGTTCGGCACGAATTCGATGATCGGCGTCAGGCTGTAACGCCCGGCCAGTTCGCAGAACCGCTCGATATTGTCACAGATCCGGCTCCAGTCGGAATCGTCGCTTTGCGTCAGCAAATAGCGCGCGCCGAATTCGGCAGCCGTCGCGATCGCCGGCTCGAAATCTTCGACGCGATGCGGGGGCTGGACGTAGAACGCCAGAATATCGAGCACGGTCATGCCGGCATCGCCGAGGACCGTCTTGATGTCGCGAATCAGAAGCGCATTGCCGACGATGGGGTCGATCGGAAATTGCGGCGACTTTTGCAGCCGCAGTCCGACGCCGTCATAGCCTGCATCGCGCGCCGCCGTCACGAATTCGAGCGGCTTGGCGTCGGCGATCATGCCGGGCGCGATATAGTACTTTCTCATGCGCGCCTTGACCGAGCGGCATAGTAGGCGCTCATGAAATCCCGCGAACTCTTCAACGCCACCGCGGCCCATTCGCGTGGCGTATAGGGGTTGGTCTTGATGTCGCGTAGTCCGGCGCCGAGCTCGATCGGGATTTCAACGCTGAGCGGCAATCCGTCAGGCAGGGCGTCGAGGTAGTCGTAGAGCGGCACGTCACCTTCGCCGAGCATCTTGCGTTGGCCCTGCCGCATCTTGCCAAAATCCGCCGGGTTCGGCTCACCCGGAAACAGAACGCCGTCGTTGATCTGCGTATAGGGAAAATATTTCGCGCCATATGATTTGATTTCGGCCCCGGTGCCGCCGGTGCGCATAAAGTGCATCGGATCGAGACAGATTGTGCCGGTGTCGCGACCTGATTCCTTGATCATCTTGACCGCCATTGCCATAGTGCAAAGTGGGCGCGTCGGCACGAATTCGATGGTCGGGGCCAGGTTAAAACGCGCGGCCTCATCGCAAAAGCGTCCGAAATTGTCGCGCATCCGGGCATAATTCGTATCGTTGCCCATGACCATGATGTATTTGCCGCCAAGCTCGGCGCCGAGGGCGAGCGATGCGGTGAAGTCAGACATCTTTGTCTCTGGCTCGAGATAGCAGCTGAAAGTGTCGAAAACCGGCATGCTGTTGGCCTTGAGCATTGCCTTGATCTCGGCGATCAGCGCGGCATTGCCCACGACAGGATGGAAGGGTAGTCCGGGCGACTTGTGTAGGCGCAGGCCGACCGCGTCGTAGCCGGCGTGGATCGCGGCATCGATGTATGCGAGCGGCGGCACTTCCGGCAGCGTTGTGGGCGCGATGACGAATTTGTTCACGGTAGTCCGATTGGTTGTCTATGGCTGGGTTTAGGATTATCGGGCTGTCCCGGTAAAATGTCGAGATGTCGTCCTATTTGCGGCGCGTTATACTTGCCGCTCTAACCGGGCAGTCCTTCATGCAATACCGCAATGTCGGCCAGTCCTCCCTCGTCGTCTCGGCGGCCGGGATCGGCTGCAATAATTTTGTCCATCGCAACGACATCGAACAGGCACGCGCACTGATTCACACGGCACTCGATCTCGGCATCACCTTGTTCGATACCGCCGACGTTTATGGCAAGCGCGGCGGCTCTGAGGAATATCTCGGCCAGATCCTTGGCGCGCGCCGCAAGGATGTCGTCATTGCCACCAAATTTGGCCAGCCGATGGATGACGAGGGGACGCTCAAAGGGGCTTCGCGTGACTACATCATGACTGCGGCAGAAGCGAGCCTGCGCCGGCTGCGGACCGATTGGATTGATCTCTACCAACTGCACTGGCCGAACGCAGAAACGCCAATTGAGGAAACGCTTCGCGCGCTCGACGACCTCGTTCAACAAGGCAAAGTTCGCTACATCGGGGCGTCGAATTTCAACGGCCCACAGATATTTGACGCCCATCGGGCGGCGTTGCAACGTGGCCTGAGCCATTTCGTGTCGTTTCAGAGCGAATACAGTCTATTGGCGCGCGCAGTGGAAATCGAAACCATCCCTGCCATGGTAGCATGCGGAGCCGGCCTGCTGCCCTATTATCCGCTCGCCAGCGGACTGCTCACGGGCAAATACAAACGTGACGCGATTCCGGAGGGATCGCGGCTGGCCAGCCCTCGCGCGCACGAGCAAAAATTCATTGCCAATGCGAATTGGCCGGTGATCGAGCGGCTTGAAGAGTTTTGCCGCGCGCACGATCGAACACTTCTCGAACTCGCTTTTAGTTGGCTGCTTGCTCGGCCGGTTGTTGCGAGCGTGATCGCGGGGGCTACGCGTCCCGAGCAACTGCGGCTGAACGCCGCCGCCGCAGGGGGGAAACTGAGCGCCGATGATTTGGAAGAGGTCGACCGAATCACCCAAGGCTCTCCGACGTGAAGAGAGCATAATGGTACAAAATAGACTGCCGGCATTTGACTTTATCCGGCGCCACGGCCTCTGGACGAGGGCTGTCGACAAATAGTATCGACTCGCGTCGACCGTCTCGCAGGACACATTAGCCGCAAAAGGACACCATGGAATTCCGTCAAATTGGCGATAGCGGCGTCAAGCTGTCGCGCGTCGCGCTGGGCGGCCACGAATATTTGCCGAACGGAAATTCGCGCGGCTTCAACGAGGATTTCGCCAAGGCGATCACGCCCGGCCATTCGTTCCCTGGCTTCGGCGGCGCCAAACGCAAGGCCGTTCTTGCCGCCGCCTATGACGCCGGCGTGAATTTTTTCGACGTGACGCTCGACGCGGAGAAGGAAGCGCTTGGCCGCAATCTCGCGGAAATGCCGCCGCCTTACGATGTCTATGTCCAGACTCGGCCCGAAGCGATGAACTACAGTTACGATCCGGGCAACCGCAAGATGACCGACCTCGCCTTGCTTCGCGCCGAGGTGCAGCGGATTCTGAGGATCCTGCGGCGCGAGCGGCTCGAACTGCTCAATCTCGGAATCTTGCGAGCCGCGCTGGACGAGGATGAGAATTTTACCGCGAAGCTTGCGGCAAATGTGAAGGCGCTGCAAAAAGAGGGCCTGATCTTGTTCGCCGCGGCCGATACGTTTTCAGGCGAAGCAGCTTACAAGGCGATGATGGCGAGCGGCGCGTTTGCGACCCTGAACGTCAATTTCAACGTCGCTGATACCTATCCCGAATGTGAGATATTCCCCTTGGCGCGCCAACAGAACATGCGGGTGGTGGTCCGCGAAGCCTACATCAAGGGTGTGTTGTTTCGCCTTGGCCGTGAGGCTGGCATCGACGACGACGCTCTGCTTGCCAGCGCCGCCATGAAATGGCTGGCGGGGAGGCCCGGCGTCGACATGGTTATCATCGGCGCCGACACCGATCAGCAGTTCCGGGATAATCTTCGCGCGTTCCAATCGGCCACGCTTGACGCCGCGGAAACGGCGGCGCTGGAAAGACTGCGCGCGCATCCGGCCTTCGTGACGCTTAAGAAGCAGAAGGATCAGGAATTTTCCGCAGGGTCTGCGATCGGTCAACGGGCCGCGCTTTAGGGGCGACGTGTGGCAGTGCCGCTCGTTCTAGTGGATGGCAGCCTTCGCGGAAATTTGGCGATGGCGCACGCGTTCACGGTGCAGCATGTAAAGGCCGCTTCCGACGATCAGCAAGGAACCAAAGAAGGACCAGTTATCCGGAATCTCACCGAATACCAGAAACCCGGATAACGCTCCCCAAATCAAAAGCGTGTAACGAAACGGCGCTACGACCGAGATATCGACGTTGCGGAATGCGGACACCGCAAGCGTTGTGCCGACGCTTTGGACCAGCGCGGCAACACCGATGATGCCGATGTATTTAGGCGCTGCGACGGTCCATTGTTCTTCCAATACCACGGCCAATATCAGGCCCGATAATGTTGCAGCCACCAGACTTACAAACGTGATGGCGAGGGTGGGAACATGCGGATCGATTCTGCGGGTTGCCACATCTCGTGCCGCCGATGCCGCCGCCGACATGAACGCAACGAGAGCCCAAATGTTAAATGACGCCGGGCTGGGCTTGACGATAAACAGTGTCCCGAGCAATCCGATCAGGATTGCCGCCCAGCGACGCCGGCCGACCGGCTCGCCGAAGAAGAACGCCAACAGCATCGTCAGCATGAGTGGAGAAACAAGATTTATTGCCAGCAGGTCGGCAAGCCGCATACGGCTTAAAGCAAGAATGAAGACCGTGTTCGCCACCGCATCGAGGACGGCGCGAAGGATAACACTCGATCTTATTATGTGCGGCAACCAAGACAATTGATGCGCGTAGGCCAGAACGGCACCAACGCAGATCAAGGTTCCGATTCCGCGTGCGAACAGCACCTCGCCGGACGGATAGATGAGTGCCGACAACTTGGTCAGCGTGTCATTTATCGTAAACAGCGCGCAAGCCGATGTGAGGGCAATAAATCCGCGTCTGTTTTCTTGAAAAGAAGCCAATGAATTCAATCTTTATCGCTTGGCAATCGCTTGCGCGATTTCATCGCCGGTAACGATGGCGATCGGTACGACGAAGCGGCATTTAGGAAGGGTGGCCGCGGTTGTTGGCCGCGACCACCGGGCGAGACTCAATGGCCTATTGGATCGATGTCTGCCGCAAATCCAGCCACATCATTGGACTCGATTTGAAACCTGTCACATTCGAGCGGTAGGCGTTGGTGTGGTTGAGGACGTAAGGAATGACGCCCGCCGGCTGATCGACGGCGATCTGCTGGAACTCCTTGTAGTATTTCGCTCGCTCGTCATCTGTCTTCGCGGCGCGGGCGGCGTCGAGAACTTTATCCATTTCGGGGTTCTTGTAGTTCCACAGCGTGCTGTTCCATGAACCGGTCGAGTGGTACCAGGGATAGATCGAGGTATCGAGGGTTGGGCGGCTGTAGAAGCCGTCGGCATAGAACGCCTCCTTGCCCTCAATATCCTTCACGAATTTATCCCATGGCACGCGTTGAAGATCGACCTTGACGCCGATCGCCTTGAGCATTTCAGCAGCGCCAACCCCGATGCGTTCGCGGGTGGGGCGGCCGGACGGAACGTAGAGGGTGGTCTCGAATCCGTTCGGGAAACCGGCATCCGCTAGAAGTTTCTTTGCTTGAGCAATGTCGACCGCGATCGGGATCTTGTCGTTGAAGTAAGGGCTCGAAGGCGGGATCATTGTGTGGGTCGGCGTGCCGTAGCCGAATAATGAAAGTTCGACCAGCGCCTTTTTGTCGATGGCAAGCGAGACCGCGTGACGAACGCGAACGTCGTCAAAAGGCTTTCGCGCCGCATTCATTATCAATCCGTCCCATGACGATGTCGGAACGGAATCGATTACAACCTTCTTGTTTGATTTAAATTGGTCAATGACCTCCGGTGGCAAATCCCACACCAGATCGACTGCCCCCGTATCGATAGCCGCAATTCTTGCGGCGGTTTCCGGCATGATGCGGAAAATGATGCCGTCAAGCTTCGGTGTCCCCGGAACGTAGTAGTTCGGATTCTTCTTCAGTTCGATGCGGTCCCCCGGCTTGAATTCGACAAGCTGGAACGGGCCTGTTCCGTCCGGGTTATTTGCGATGGTGTCGAGTTTGTCTCTCGGCACGATGCGGGTCTGGCGGTCACCGAGAATATCGGCAAATCCCGAATAGGGAATCTTAAGGTTGAAGACGACCGTGTATTTGTCGGGAGTTTCGATTGATGCCACGATGTCGAAATTGACCCGCGCCGTTGAACCGGTCGAGCGGTCCATGACCCTGGCGATGGTCGCTTTGGCGTCCTCGGAATCGAATTCGCGACCGTCATGGAATTTCACGCCCTTGCGGAGCTTGAAGGTCCAGGTCTTTAGATCCTCGCTCGCAGTCCAGCTTTCGGCGAGATCGGGTTTTGCTTTGCCGCCGCTGTCGAGCTCGGTCAGTCCGGAATAGACCAGGAAATTGATGATGTATTCTTCGCCGATCTTCGTTTTGGCGGGATCGAGCGTATTCACGTTGGATGGCAGCGCGACCTTGAGCGTGCCTTGGGCGTTGACGGGTGTCGTCAACGACAAGGCAGCGACAGTTGCTGCCGACGCAAGTGCGATGAAAAGTTTCCGCATGTTCCTCTCCTTTGTCGACACGTCACATTTTCATTGATGAGCTTGTAGTTTCTTTTCCCTCGACTCAACCTCCTTTTTGCTTGATATTTGGTCTCGCTACCGGCGAGAAGTGCGCGCGTGTTTTGCAACGGCAGCGCGCCGACCAAGAAAGAAGAAGGCGAGCCTCGTCTCCCGAGGTTTTTCGCTCACAAGCCTGTTCGCGCATTTCAACGCTTCTAGGAGAATGTCCGTGAATAACCGACGCATCATACGCGCGCCGCGCGGATCTCAGCTCAATGCCAAAAGCTGGCAGAGCGAAGGCCCGTTGCGCATGCTGATGAACAATCTCGATCCTGAAGTTGCCGAACGGCCGGAAGATCTCGTCGTGTATGGCGGCCGAGGCAAGGCTGCGCGCGACTGGGACTCGTTCGACCGCATCGTCGCATCGCTGACGGAGCTCGAAGATGATGAGACGCTGATGGTGCAGTCGGGAAAGCCGGTCGGCATTTTGCGTACGCATGAAGACGCGCCGCGAGTGCTGATCGCCAACAGCAATCTGGTCGGCCATTGGGCCACGCTCGAACATTTCAACGAGCTCGAGCGCAAGGGCCTTATGATGTACGGGCAGATGACGGCGGGCTCTTGGATCTATATCGGCTCGCAGGGCATCATTGGTGGAACTTTTGAGACGTTTCTCGAAGCAGGCCGCCAGCATTACAACGGCGATCTTAGCGGCCGCTGGATTTTGACCGCCGGTCTCGGTGGCATGGGGGGTGCGCAGCCTCTGGCCGGCGTCATGGCGGGCTGTTCTGTCCTGGTTGTTGAATGCCGTTCGGACCGGATCGAACGCCGCATTTCCAGCGGTTACTTGGACCGGGTCGCTGCCAGTCTGGATGAAGCCCTTGCGATCATTCAGCAGTCGTGCCGAGACAAAAGGCCGGAATCGGTCGCCCTGCTCGGCAATGCTGTCGAGGTCTACGAGGATATCCTGCGTCGCGGCATCTTGCCCGATATTGTGACCGACCAGACTGCCGCGCATGACCCGACCAACGGCTTTCTGCCCGCAGGCTGGACGCTCGACGAATGGGCACGGCGCTCCGAGACCGAACCCAACGTCGTCAAGACCGCGGCGAAGGCATCGATGGCACGACATGTTCGATCGATGCTCGCCTTCAGGGCGAAGGGCGTGCCGGTCTTTGACTACGGCAACAACATCCGCCAGATGGCGAAGGACAGCGGCGTAGAGGAAGCCTTCTCGTTTCCCGGATTCATCGCCCAATATATTCGGCCGCAATTCTGCCGGGGCCGCGCGCAGTTCCGCTGGATCGCCTTGTCCGGCGATCCCGAGGACATGAAGCGCAGCGTGTCTCGCATGATGGACGTTATTCCCGATCCGGCCTTGCACCGCTGGTTCAAAATGACCAGCGACAAAGTCAGATTCCAAGGCTTGCCGGCGCGCAACTGCTGGCTCGACCTCCAGGATCGGGTAAAGGCCGGGCTCGCGCTCAACGAGATGGTCGCCAATGGGGAAGTGTCGGCGCCGATCGTCGTCGGGCGCGATCATATCAGTTCCGGGTCGGTTGCGAGCCCGAACCGGGAGAGCGAAGGCATGCTCGACGGTTCCGATGCGGTGGCCGATTGGCCCATGCTCAACGCTTTGCTCAGCTGCGCAAGCGGCGCAACCTGGGTCAGCCTGCATCACGGCGGAGGCGTCGGCATCGGTTATAGTCAGCATGCCGGCCTCGCGGTGGTATGCGACGGAACCGAAGGTGCGACGCGCCGACTCAGCCGCGTGCTGCGCAACGATTCATCGATGGCCGTGTTCCGGCATGCCGATGCTGGATATCCCGACGCGATCGAGACAGTGCGCCGTGAAGGTCTGATTGTGCCCGCGCAGTCGCAAGGGATGCGGCAATGATCAGCGCGGTCGTGCGGGCAGCTCGCTGGGCCGCCCAACTCACGCTTGACGATATTCCTGTCCCAGTCCGCAAAGTTGCACGCGACTGCTTCGTCGATACGCTGGGCGTGGCCTTGGCTGGCAGCACGCGGCCTGTCGTCAACAAAATGCGGGCGTTCGCCGAGGCGCAATATCGCGATGGGACAGCGACCATTCTTGGCAGCAAGCGGCGCTTGAGTGCGCCTGCTGCAGCTCTTGTCAACGGCGCCGCTGCGCACGCGCTGGATTTTGACGACAATTGCTATTCTGGATTTGTGCACGGCTCTGCGGTGGTCGTACCAGCGGTGCTTGCGGTTGCCGAATCTGAAGATGTCTCGGGTGCTGAATTGATGACCGCCTTCGTTGCCGGATGTGAGGTTGAATTCGCCGCCGGCGATGCCGCTACGCCTCACCTCTACGAAAAAGGCTGGTGGAATACCGGCGTGCTCGGGCCGGTCGGTGCCGCCGTCTCGGCTGCACGGATCATGAAGCTCGACCCAGAAAAGACCGGCTTTGCCATTGGCCTTGCGGTGGCCGGGGCCGGCGGCGCCAAGGCTTGTTTCGGCACCGACGGAAAACCGGCGCTTTGCGGGCGTACCGCCGAGCAGGGGGTCATCGCCGCCTTCCTGGCGCGTGAAGGATGCTCCGGGCCCCTGGAGGCATTCGAGGACCGCCGAGGCTTCGCGCACCTGTTCAATGACGATATCTTTCTGAGCGAGTGTTTCGCGGAGTTCGGCGACGTGTGGCGCCTTCTCAAGCCGGGTGTCGACATCAAACGCGTGCCGATTTGTCTCTCGGCGCATGCTGCGCTCGACGCCGTGATGGACATCATGGCAATGCGCGGAATCGCCTCCGCCGATATTGCAAATGTCGTCTGCGATGTCGGCCCCGTCGTGACCGCCAATCTGGTTTACGATCAACCTAAGACATCGCAACAGGCGCAATTTAGTCTTCCATTCGCCGTCGGGTGCATGCTGGTCCATGGCGATGTCACTTTGTCGCAGCTCGATCCGGCTGTTCTGGACGACCGCGCACTGCGCGAGGCGATGAGCCGCGTCGTCACCGTGACCACAGATCTGTGGCAGGCGGGCGGAGACTATGCGCGTCTCTACCCCGAGGGTGCGCACGTCACGGTCACGACCCGCGACGGACAATCGTTCGAGCATTTCAACGGCTTCGCTCGGGGAACCACGGCGCGGCCGCTGACTGAAAGCGAAATTGCCGGAAAATTCATGGCCTGTGCGTCGGGCGCGATTGGACAGTCCGAGGCTGAACGCCTGATCGGACAACTTCACGTCCTGGAGACGCTGCCATCTGTGCGATCGTTGTTTAGCAGGGCGTGACATCGGTTACCTGCTGAACGCGAAACTGACGGCTTCGACCATGATCTGCAACGCAAGCAATGCCGTGATCTGGCTGGGGTCGAGCGACGGATTGACCTCGACCATGTCGAAGCCGACGAGGCGGTTTCCGGTGATGACGAGCTCAAGCAGGCGGCGGGCCTGTTCATAGGTGAGTCCGCCGACCTCTGGCGTGCCGGTGCCTGGAACGATGCCGGCGTCGAAGGCGTCAATGTCGAAGGTGACATACACGTTGCGGTTTCTCGGCAAGAGATCGGCAATCCCGTCCGGTCCCTTGGCGTGGATGTCCCACGCCGGCACGAGAATATTGCTGTGCTGTGCATGAGCGTCCCGATCCTCGCGCCGCGTGCGCAAACTGCGGATGCCGAGGGAGACGATCTGCTCGACGAAAGGCAGTTCGCGCACGCGGCGCAGCACGTTGCCATGGCCGTACCGCACGCCACCCGCATCGTCGCGATAATCGAGGTGGGCATCGAATTGGACGACCGTGATCGGTTCGTGACCGGCATAAGCGCGGATGATCGGGAAGCTGACCGAATGGTCGCCACCGGCGATCAACGGCAGCGCATGTTTTGACAGAACGGAGGTGACGGATTGGGTTATGAGATCGAAATTGCGCTCCCACAGAAGTGGAAGGATATCGACGTCGCCCACATCGGCGAAGCTGCACGCTGCACGCGTCAATCCGCTGCGCAGGTCGAAATAACCCGGACGGTCGCCGGCGGAGAGAGAAGACAGGCGCACGGAGATGTCGCGGATTGCGCGCGGCCCAAAGCGCGTCCCTGGACGAAATCCGGTGGCCTGATCGAACGGGATGCCGAGAAAAGCGACGTCCGCCGACCAATCGCCGTCGACGGCGACCAGCGGCGCCTTGAGAAAAGACGCGACTCCAAAGCTCGACAACCCCAGCGATTTCGAATCGCCAGCCATACACTATCCCTTCCTTGCGAATTGCTGGCCGGAATCGATGTCGCGCAGTGCGTCTGCGAGGCGATCCATGTGATTCTTCAGGCTGACGTCGATGCGCAGATAACGCTTGCCAAGGCCACGGAACGAGACCGAGCAGTCTTTGACGATGACGCCGCGCTGCAGCAGGGCATTGAATGCCTTTGTCGAGTCGAGCGAATCATCGGTTATTTCCAGCATGAAGAAATTGCTGCGCGAGCCGGGCACCATCCTGAAGCGGTTCAGTCCGTTCAGCCGCGCCGTCACGTAGTCTCGCATCTCGACAATCGTCCGCACGGTACGCTGGACATGCGCGTCGTCGGCCATGGCCGCCGCCCCGCCCGCGATTTGCATCTGTCCGAGATTCCAGGTCGGCTTCATCGCCAGCAGCGGTGCGATCAGCGCCCTGTTCTGCGCGATGCCAAATCCGAGGCGAAGTCCGGCAAGACCGTAAGCCTTGGAAAAGGTGCGCAATACCATCAGATTGTCGTAGTCCCGGGTTAGCGCGATTGAGCCCGCCGTCTCGGAAAAATGGATGTAGGCCTCATCGAGGACGACTAAGGTGTGCTGGCCCGTGGCGTCGCAGATGCGCCGGATGTCGGCTTCCGCCATCAGTTTGCCGCTCGGGCTGTGCGGATTGGTGATGAACGCGATTTTCGGCTTTGCCGTCCTGAGGGTATCGATATAGCGATCGATGACGAGGTCGAAATCCGGCCCCATCGGCACAAAGACCGGAACGCGTCCCTCGTTTTCCGCGAAGATGTGATAGATCGGAAAGCACGGCTCATACATCAGAATATTGTCGCCGGCCTTGGCGAAGGCCCGGATCAGCAAGGAAATCAGTTCGGTTTCCCCCGAACCGCAGACCACCCGATCGGACTCGAAGCCGAACTTCGCCGCGATCGCTTCGCGAAGCGCGCGCGCCGTCCACTCGGGGTAGATGTCGATTCGCGCACTGGCCTCGCGCACGATAGCGAGCGCCTTCGGCGACGGACCAAACGGATTCTCCGCCGATCCAAGCTTGGCGACGTCGTCAAGCGCAACGCCATATGTCTTGGCGACATATTCGCGCGACAGGCCGGGCGTGTAGGGCTCCTCGATCAAAAGTGACGATGCGCTAACCTGGATCATAAGAGTACCCCGACGATTCCAAACGTATTCATGCGCGGTCAAACCTTGTAATAGCCCGCGGCGATTGTCGCCCCGATCAGGTTCACAAACAGACGCGCCGCGGTGATGGCGCTGATGCGATTGAGGTCGAGCGCCGGAGTGATCTCGACAATATCCATGCCGACGACACGCCCTTTCCTGACGAGGCCGTGAATCAGTTTGCGCGCCTGATGGAAAGTCACTCCGCCCGGTGCGGGGCCGGCGACCGCGGGCATCACGGCGGGATCCATGCCGTCGCCGTCAATGGTGATGTAATAATTGCCGCCATTGGGGATGCGATCCAGGATCGCATCCATGCCGGCGTCATGCAGTTCATAGGCGGTGATGATGTTGGCGCCGTAGGCCTTGGCGGCGGCGACCTCTTCGGGCCGTGCGCTGCCTTGGGCGCGGATGCCGATTTGGAAGATGTCCTTGATATGCTTCATTTCCGACGCCCGTCGGATCGGGCTGGAAAGACCGTCGGGTACGCCGTTGAAGTCATCGCGCCAATCGATGTGAGCGTCGATCTGCACGAGAGTGATCGGACCGCGACCTTCATAGGCGCGCAACACCGGAATCGGAATCGCATGGTCGCCGCCCAGGATCATCGGCAGCGCGCCAGCCTTGAGAATCTTGCGAACCGCCTGTTCCGCGCGCCGAATGTGATCTTGGAAGTCGTGCATATTGCCCGGCACGTCACCGCAATCGACGGCTTTGATCGCCTTGCCGAGATAGAGCGGCCCGCCGATGTCAAAATCATAACGCTCGAGTGAGCGCACCGCGCGATCCGTGGCCTGCCGGATTGCGGTCGGCGCGCGACTTTGTTCGTTATTGACGTCCTCCATCGAATATGGCGAGCCGTGAGGAATGCCGAGAAAGGCAATATGCGCGTCGAGCGTATCGAGATCGGTGTGGACCGGCGAATAGAGAAAGCTCTTATGGTTGGTGCGAGGCGGGACGGTCAGCGGAAGTGCCATAGCGTTGGTCCTTGTCGAGTGTGTCGAATAGGTCATGTTACTGTGTTCGATAGACGTAAATGCCGCTTGCAATAATCAGCGAGCCGCCGATGAGTGTTGCCAGGTTCGGAAGATCGCCGAAGATGAACCAGCCATAGATCGTCGCCCAGACCAGGTGGATGTAGAAAAAAGGCGCGAGCATCGAAGCCGGCGCATGCGCGAAGGCGCGGACGATCAGCAACTGTCCGACAGTGCCGAGTAGGCCGATCACCAGCATCATGGTCCAGCCGAGCGCGTCGGGCGTCGTCCAGAACCACGGAACGACTGCGCTCATCGAGATCGCACCGATGACTCCGAGGAAATAGACCGAAATTGCCGGGTCTTCGACGCGCGCCACCATGGGCGTCATCACATGATAGATCGAGGCGCAAATCGCCATCGTGAGCGGAAGCAGCGCAGCCCACTGAAACATCGCGGTTCCGGGCTGCATCACGATCAGCACGCCGGTGAACCCGGCGATCACCGCCGCCCAGCGCCTGGGACCGACCGTCTCACCCAGAACCGGGTATGTGAGAGCTGTGAGCAGCAGCGGTGAGGCAAAGCCGACCACGTTTGCTTCGATCAGCGGCAGATAGCGTAACGCCGCCATGAAGGCGAAGTTGGCGATAAAAAAAATCAGTGCCCGCGCGATATGAATTCCCGGCATCTTGCTGCGAACGCATGCAAGGAAACCGGTTGGGCCGGCAATAAGTATTATGGCCAGCAATTGCGTGACGTAGCGACCCCAGACGATCTGCGGTGTGGGCAGGCTCAAAGAAGCAAATTTTACGATCATGTCCATTGTCGCGGTCAGGGCGATCGCGGTGATGAAGAGCAGGGCTGCCTTGCGGCGGTCCTCGATGAACAGCCTCGGCAGAAGGCCGAGCGAGACACTGGGATCTTGGCTCATGCCGTCACATCTTCTGAGGGAAGGACCGACGGCACTCGCTCGAGATCCTTCAGCGGTATGTGGCAAACGATGGCGTGTCCGGGCGCTGCTTGCACAATCGGAGGCGTGACAGTTTCGCAGATCGCGCCCAGCTTGCGGGCGCAACGCGGATGGAAGGGGCAACCCATTTCTGCGCGCACATTGGTGACGTCGGATTTCAAAACCGCACGATGCCGGTTGGCCAGGGCCGGATCGGGCAATGGGATCGCGGCAAGAAGCGCCTCGGTGTAGGGGTGATAGGGCGGTTCGAGAACTTCCGTAGTCGAGCCGGATTCGACGATCTTGCCCGCATACATGACGGCAATGCGGTCGGCGATATGCGCCACCACCGAGAGATCGTGCGAAATAAAGAGGTACGACAGGCCGAACTGATCGCGCAGATCGGACAGAAGATTGAGGACCGTCGCCTGAACCGAAACGTCCAGCGCAGACACCGGCTCATCGCAGACGACCAGAACAGGTTCCGTTGCGAGCGCACGCGCAATGCCGATTCGTTGTTTTTCTCCGCCGGATAACTGGTGCGGATAGCGGTCATAATAGCTGCGCGGCAACCCGACGCGATCCATCAGGTTCTCGACATGGCGCCGCTTGCCTTTGGTCGGCACGGCGGCATAAAGCTTGACCGCCCTGGCAATCGCCTCGCCGACAGTGCGGCGAGGGTTGAGCGATGAGTCGGGATTCTGAAATACGATCTGTACCGCCTTGCGAAATGACTTCAGCGCGCTGCCGCGAAGCGTCGTGATTGTCTTGCCGTTGAAGATGATCTCGCCGCCATCTGGCTCGATCAGCCGGATGGCAAGACGCGCCAATGTGGACTTTCCGCTGCCGCTTTCACCGACAAGGCCGAGAACATCACCTGCCGGTATTGCGAATGATACCCCGTCGACTGCGTGTAATTTTGGACGATCTATTTTGAACCAAGGCAGTCCGAAGTATCGGGTCGGGCGGATTGTGCCGCCCCGTCCGCCCAGCGTGAATGTCTTCGACACGTTGAGCAAAGCGAGTTCCCCCCGCTTGGGGTCCGGCCTTGCCCTTGCCACTTGGGGTACGTCCGGTATGGGCCACGGGGTGTCACGCAGGACATCAGCCTTCCAGCAGCGCGCGGCTTGACCATTGCCGAGTGAGTTCAAGGATTGCGGTTCGTGACATTTGCTTTCAGCGAAGGGGCAGCGTGGCGCGAATACGCAGCCCGCGGGCAAGGACGTCAGATCCGGAAAACGTCCGCCAATAGGTGCAAGGCGCTGCTGACGATGTCGTGCGCTCAGGTGCGGCAACGAGGCTAGCAATCCTTTGGTGTAAGGGTGCGCCGGGGCCCCAAGGACGTCGTTCTTCGAGCCGAGTTCTACGATGCGCCCGGCATAGATGACGCAGACGCGATCGGCGATTCGATTTACCACGCCGAGATTGTGCGTGATGAACAGCATTCCGATTTGACGCGAGCGTCTGATTGCATCGAGCACATCGAGAATGCGCGCTTCGACCGTCACGTCGAGGGCGGTCGTCGGTTCGTCCAGCACCACCAGCGTTGGATCGCAAACTAAGGCGGTCGCGATCAGAACGCGTTGCTGCATTCCGCCACTGAGCTGATGCGGATAGGCAGTGATCAGACTCTCCGGATAAGGCAGGCGAACTTCCGCCAGGGCAGCAATTACGCGTTTTTTCGCTTCATCCCGCGACAGGCCAAGGTGTTGCATCAACGGTTCGGCGACCTGCAGGCCGATCGGCAAGCTCGGATTGAGCGATGTGAACGGATCTTGGAAGACGACACTGATGTCGCGGCCGCGGATTTTGCGGCGTTCTTCGGCGGCAAGCAGGGCAAGGTCGCGGCCTTTGAATGAGATTGTGCCTGAGATCGCGGCTTCGGGTCCGAGGAGGCCCATCGTGGCAAGTGCGATCGTACTCTTGCCAGAACCTGACTCTCCCACCAGCGCCAGAGCCTCTCCAGTGGACACCGAGAGGTCAATTCCGTCGAGCGCTTTCAGCCGGCCTTTGCGAGTCTCATACGCAACGGTCAGATTACTGACGGAAAGCAAATCGGCCTGTCTCATCCCGCCCTCGACAGTTGAAGGCGCGGATCGAGAGCCTCGCGCAGGCCGTCGCCGAGCAGATTGACTCCGATCACCGTGACGCACATCGCGAAACCCGGCGCGAGTGCAATCCATGGCGCACGATCGATGAAAGGCCTGGCTTCCGCGATCATCAGGCCCCAGTCCGAGCTTGGCGGCTGCGCCCCCATCCCCACGAAGCTCAGCGCCGCGCCGAGAAGGATCGCGAAGGTGATGCGCAGGCTTGCTTCGACCACGATCGGAGGCCAGGCATTCGGCAGGATTTCAGCCGCGAGAATGTAGGCCATCCGCTCTCCGCGCGCGCGCGCGGCCTGAATGAATTCTTCATTGACGAGATCGAGCGTGACGCTGCGGGTGATGCGCACCATGACCGGCACATAAACGATGCCGACCGCGATCACCGCCTTCGACAGCGACGGCGTCGTCGCCGCAAGCACGAGCAGCCCCAACATGATCGGTGGGAACGACATCAGAACGTCCATTCCGCGCATGAGCCATTCATCGATACGGCCGCGCTTGAATCCCGCAATGAGGCCGAGTGGAACGCCGACGACGAGGCTGATCAAAGTCGCTCCAAAACCGATGATCAGGGACAGTCGCGCGCCGTAGAGGGTTCGGCTGAGCACGTCTCGCCCGTAGTCATCCGTGCCGAACCAATGCGGCCCGCCTGGCGGTTTGAAGCGATCGACCATGCTCATGCCGTCGAACGGATACGGCGCGATCAGCGGCGCGAATAGCGCCAGCGCAACAAGTACCAAAACGACAATGCCGCCGATCCACAGCTTGGTCGGAAGACGCGGAATGAACCGCGACGCCGCTACTGCAGGGCAGTCAACGGACAGCATTGCCGTAGCGGATTTTGGGATTGACGAAGGCATAGAGCAGATCCGCCAGCAAGTTTGCCGAGCAATAGATGGCGGTGATGATGAGGATGCTACCCTGGATCAGCGGCAAGTCGTGCCGTTCAAGCGCGTAAATCATCAATCGGCCAAGGCCGGGATAGGAAAATACGGTCTCGACCACGACGATGCCGCCGATCAGCCAGCCAATGTCAACCGCGAGCACGGTGATGGTCGGGAGCAGAGCATTGCGCAAGGCGTGGCGCAAAATCACGATGTGCTCCGGCAAACCCTTAGCTCGCGCGTTGCGGACATATTGTGTGCGCAGGGTCTCGATCATGCTCGAACGTGTCATTCGCGAGACATGCGCGATCAGCGTGAATGTCAGGGTTGCGGTCGGCAGGATGAGATAGGAAATCCGCGTAAGCAGGCTGTCGGAGGCATCGCCGCGTCCGCCCGGCGGCAGCCAGTCGAGATAGCGTGCGAAGACAATGATGAGCACGATGCCCCAGAAGAATTCCGGAACGGAAATGCCAACATAGGTAAAGATCGAAATTCCGTGATCGACCGCCTTGTTCTGTCGCACCGCCGCAATAACACCCAGGGCTATCCCGATCGTCGCAACGAACAGAAACGAGCAAGCTGCGAGAATCGCCGACGCGTACAGCGCATCCGCAATGATGGGGCCGACCGGCCGTTCCATGACCAAAGATTGACCGAGATCGCCGTGCAGAATTCCCGAAGCCCACCGCCAATACTGCACGTAAACCGGATCATTGAGACCGAGCTTGAGTTCGATCGCGTGCACGACGTCGGGCGTCGCAAATTGCCCGGCAATGACGTAAGCGACATTGCCGGGCAGAATTTGCGTGACACCAAATATCAGCATCGACATCACCACGAGAATGGCAAGGATGGCGAACAGCCGCTGCACGATGTAACCGAACATCCTTGTCCTCTTTCTTGGTCCCGTTTCGTTTGACTTGCCGCTCCTGCCTACGCCTCGATACCGCGCCCCTGCGATCCAAAAATCGCACCTAGGAATTCAAGAATGAGAGTGCTCGCCAGCAGGCAGGTTTGGCCGTAATGGTCGACCATCGGATTGACCTCGACCAGATCGAAACCGACTACTTTGCCCATTTTGCAAACGCCCTGCAGCAGGCTGCGCACCTCGTGATAGAGCAACCCGTCGACCGTCGGGGATCCGGTTCCGGGTGCGATGGATGGATCGAGGCCATCGATATCAATGGTGACGAACGTATTGCCGAGCTTGGGCATGCGCTCGAGCACGCTCTTCACGCCGAGTTCGCGGATCTGTTCGCGGGTGAAAACCTTGGCGCCTGCGGCTTCCGCATCTGCAATCTGATCGTCGCTGGTGCGCACGTCCCGGATGCCGAGATGCACCATGTTGCGGACAAACGGAAGCTCTTTGGAGCGGCGCAGGGGGCTGGCATTGGCGTGCTTCACGCCGCCGATTTCGTCGCGCCAGTCCATATGTGCGTCGATGTGCACGATATCGACCGGCCCAAAGCGGGAAAAGGCGCAGACATTCGGGAACGTGACGGAGTGATCGCCCCCGATCAGAACGGGAAATGCACCGCGATCGAGAATGGCCTCGATATTTGAAGTCATCTTCCGTCGATTGTTTTCGAAATCGTAATAGGCGATGTCGACGTCGCCGCAGTCGACCATGCGCATACCCTTGAGGAAACGCTTGCGTTGGTTGACGTCCCAATAGCCATTGGGCGTGTGTCCGCCCCATGCCGAGTAACGCACTGAGAACGTGCGAATTTCACGGGGCCCGAAGCGGGTTCCCGGCCGAAAGCCGATGCCGCCGTCATAGGGAATGCCGAGAAACGCGATATCGGCATCCAATTTGGAGAAATCCTCGCAAATCGGCGACCGGAACATCGATACCAGCCCGACGCTGGGGAGATTTGCGGCATAACGCGGTTCTGACATTTGGGTATTTTCCTTCCGGTCCGATATTGAGAAGCCGTTATTAGTTGCGTTTGTTCGGTGTGGCGAGCGCCGTAATCGCTGTGTTCTCGGATTTTGGCGCCACGTTAGATATCTCCGATCCGGCCAAGGACGGCCTTGTAGGCCTTTTCGATGCGCTCACGCTCGCGGTGTCTGCCGTCTTGAACAACATGCCGTCCGGCGACGAACACGTCGCGCACGATATTTGCAGGTGACGTGAACAGGTAGGCGTCAAGCCATCGGTCACCCGATCGATGAGCGAGATTGGGGTGCTCTCCATCGAGCACCACGATGTCTGCAAGATGTTGCGGCGCCAACGCGCCGGCTGGACGGGCTAGTGCCTGCGCTCCACCCGTTAACGCGCGCTCGTACAGTTCGCGCCCGGTTGAACTGCCGGAATGAGTAGCTAGTACATTACGCGCTCTGTGACTCAGGCGTTGCGAATATTCGAGCTGCCGCAATTCGCCGGCCGCGCCGATTTCTATCTGCGAGTCGCTGCCGACACCGAATCGGCCGCCGGCCCCGAGATAGGCTTTGGCGGGGAAAATCCCGTCACCGAGATTGGCCTCGGTAGTTGGGCAAAGGCCCGCGACCGCGCCGCTTTCGGCCAAGAGGCGGATCTCGGTATCGTCCGTGTGTGTCGCGTGGATCAGGCACCAGCGATCGTCGACCGAAACATTATCAAACAGCCATTCAACCGGGCGCTTCCCGCTCCAGGCAATGCAATCATCCACTTCGCGCGTTTGTTCCGCCATGTGAATATGCACGGGACCGGAACGGTGCGCGGCCAGCAGTCCTTTCAGCGCTTCCGGCGGCACCGCGCGCAAGGAGTGCGGTGCGATGCCGAACTGAACGCCGTACATGGCGGCGGACGATGCGGCGCGCTGGGCGAGCGTGAGAAAACGATCGAGCGAATTCGAAAACCGGCGCTGTCCATCGGATGTCGGTGCGCCGCCAAAGCCGGAGGCGCTATAGAGGACCGGAAGCAGGGTGAGACCAATACCGGTTGCGTTCGCCGCGGCGACGATGCGTTCCGATAATTCTGCCGGGTTGTCATAAGGGCGCCCGTCTGGTGCGTGATGCAAATAGTGAAATTCGGCGACGCTGGTAAATCCGGCCTCCAGCATCTCGACAAAGGCAAATGCGGCGATGGCTTCAATGTCGTCCGGGGTCAGCAGGCCGAGAAAGTGGTACATGATCTGACGCCAGGTCCAAAAATTATCCTCGCGGTCGCCGCGGCGTTCGGCGAGACCGGCCATTCCTCGCTGAAATGAGTGTGAATGAAGGTTGGGCAAGCCCGGAATGGCGATGCCGGGGCGCGACGGTGTGTCCCCGCCGGGCCCGCGTGTCGTCACTTCAGCAATACGGCTGCCCTCTAGTTCGATCCGGACGCCTGTGCTCCAGCCTTGCGGCAGAAACGCATGGTCGAACAGCAGTGCAGTCATCTTGACCTACGCCCATTTGTATAGACAACTTAACCGCAGACAAACCCAAATGCCAATGGGGCATCTGTGCGTCGCTTTTCCGAGGCCAATTTCCAACGAAGGTCCGTCAATGACGCGGCTCGATAATGCCCGCCATATTCGCGCGCCGCGCGGCCCGCAACTCAATGCAAAAAGCTGGCTGACGGAAGCGCCGTTGCGGATGCTGATGAATAATCTCGATGCCGAAGTCGCTGAACGGCCTGGCGAACTCGTGGTTTATGGAGGTATTGGCCGCGCCGCGCGTGACTGGGAGAGTTTCGACCGCATCGTAGCGGCGCTGAAGGGTCTCGAAGCGGACGAAACGCTGCTTATCCAGTCCGGCAAGCCAGTAGGCGTGGTCAGCACCCATGCCGACGCGCCGCGCGTGTTGATCGCCAATTCGAACCTAGTCGGGCACTGGGCAACCTGGGAAAAATTCCACGAACTCGATCGCAAGGGCCTCATGATGTACGGCCAGATGACGGCCGGGTCGTGGATTTACATTGGTACGCAAGGCATTGTGCAAGGCACATACGAGACCTTCGTGGAGCTTGGGCGCCGTCATTACGGCGGTGACCTTTCCGGCAGGTGGATTCTGACCGCCGGCCTCGGTGGAATGGGTGGCGCACAACCGCTTGCCGCGACCATGGCAGGTGCGTCCTGTCTCGCCGTCGAGTGCCAAGCATCTCGCATCGAGATGCGTCTTGCGTCGAAATATCTGGATCTGCAAGCGAAAGATCTCGACGAGGCGCTGACCATCATCGAACGTTCCACCCTTGAAAAGAAACCCGTCTCGGTCGCCGTTCTCGGCAATGCTGCTGAGATATTTCCAGAATTGTTGCGCCGCGGGGTCAGGCCGGATGCGGTGACGGACCAGACGTCGGCGCACGATCCAATCAACGGATATCTACCGAAACACTGGACGCTTTCCGAATGGCAGTCCAAGCGGGAGAGCGATCCAAAGGCAGTTGAGCGCGCGGCCCGCCAATCGGTGGGCGAGCAAGTGCGTGCGATGCTGCAATTTCACAAGATGGGGGTACCGACCGTCGATTACGGCAACAACATCCGGCAAATGGCACTGGAGGAAGGCGTCGCCGATGCCTTCGATTTTCCAGGCTTTGTGCCGGCATATATTCGCCCGCTATTCTGCCGCGGAATCGGGCCATTTCGCTGGGCCGCCTTGTCAGGCGATCCGGAAGACATCTATCGGACCGATGCCAAGGTCAAACAGCTGCTTCCGGACAACAAGCATTTGCATCATTGGCTCGACATGGCCAGACAACGCATCAAGTTTCAGGGCTTGCCGGCTCGGATCTGCTGGGTGGGGCTCGGTGACCGGCATCGGATCGGTCTTGCGTTCAACGAGATGGTCGCCAGCGGTGAACTCAAGGCGCCAATCGTTATCGGGCGCGATCATCTGGATTCGGGGTCGGTCGCCAGTCCCAATCGCGAGACCGAGTCGATGCGGGATGGCTCGGACGCCGTCGCGGACTGGCCGCTTCTCAACGCGTTGATGAATTGTGCCTCGGGCGCGACCTGGGTCTCCATCCATCATGGCGGCGGTGTCGGCATCGGCTTTTCGCAACACGCCGGAATGGTAATCGTATGCGATGGCACCCCGGAAGCCGCCCGCCGCATCGCGCGGGTACTGTGGAACGATCCTGCGACCGGCGTGATCCGCCATGCCGATGCGGGCTATGAAATCGCGCTGGATTGCGCGCGCGAATTTAGCCTCAAGCTGCCGAGTATCCGCGGATAGCGGCGGTCGCACCGGCTCGGCGCGTAATAAGACGCCGGGAACGCCCCTTTTTCACTGCTCAGTGACGTTGGAAGTCGTGCGAATCATCCGAGATATCGAGCAAAAGCGGATGCCATGGAAAAATGGCGGCGGCGCAACAATCGAAGTGTGCGCCGCGCCGGACGGTTCAACACTCGAGAATTTTGATTGGCGCGTAAGCCGCGCAAGAATCGATCGGTCGAGTCCGTTTTCCAGATTTCCCGGCGTCGATCGTACGCTGGTGGCAATCGACGGAGCGGGCATTTTGCTTCGCTTCGACGGGGCGGAGTCGGTCGCATTATCCGTTGGCGATCCGCCGCTATGCTTTGCCGGCGAAGCCTACGTTGAGTCCGCGATGGTCGCCGGCCCGGTGACGGAACTCAATGTCATGACGCGGCGCGACCGATTTTGCCATCGCTTGACGGTCCTCACCGACGGTCGGCCGTCACGCGTCATCGCGCAAGGCGGCGTGATCATGGTGATCGTCGCGACCGGAAGGACAATCATTCATACGGTTGAGGGTCAAAGCCATCTCTCCGCCAACGACGCGGTGCTGCTTTACGCTGGCGATGGAGCGGCGAGCGTTGCGGCCGATCCCGGTTCTCGACTTTTCCTTATTGAGATCGGGCCGTCCGATACATTCTCGGTCGAACGGTCGGATTCGCGCGGTTAGCGTGGAGCGCGATCGATGTAGTCTGCGAGATTGACTGTGTCGGCGCCCGGAACCCTCTTGCGCAAGAATTCGTCGCGGCGGGCGAAGGGAGCGGTCGCGTCAATTCCCATGCGCCCCCAATGATCCTTGTTCGGATCGCGATAAAACGTCGGCGTGTCGGGGATCGTTATGAAGTCCTTGTCGGGACGAGACCGCGTCAGGATCGCCCACATCACGTCGTTCATGTCATAAATGTTCACATCCTCATCGACGACCGTGCACATTTTCGCCCAAGTCGGCTCGGCCCCCATCACGGCAATCAGGACCTGTCTGGCGTGGCCCTCATATTGCTGCTTGATCTTCACAACCGAGTGCAAGACGAATGGCAGGCAGGTGACGTCCACAATACCCGGCAAGACCGCATTGATGCGCTCGTAGATCTTCGCCGACACCGAGAGTTCGAGCGTCAACACCTCTTCCGGCGAACCGCACAGGATGCTGTGAAAGATCGCATCTTTCCGGCACGTGACACCCAGCACCTCGAACACGGCATTATTGCCGACCGGCACGTAATAGCCCATGAATTCGCCGAATGGCCCTTCGGGTCGCCGTTCGTTGGGCAGGAAACGCCCTTCGATCACGATCTCCGTGTTTGCGGGCACCATGAGGTCGACATGTTTGCAGCGCCTCATCGCAATAGGCTTACCCGCAAGTCTAGCAGCGACCTCGAGCTCGTCTTCATGATAGGGAATTGGCGCCGCTGCGGTGAGGAACGCAGTAGATGGCGGGCCGATGAGCATTGCCGCTTCGAGCGGTCGGCCCATCTTCTCAGCCTTCTCGTGGTAGAGGGTCAAGTGATGCCGAGGCGCCAGCCGGCACCGCAATTCCTGGTCGCTGACGTACATTGAGCGGTGAAAGGAGAGGTTGCCCACGCCGGTTTCCGGCTCCTTGGCGATAAACATAGCCGAGGTGAAATAGGGAGCGGCGTCGCGTTCGGAATATGTGAGGAGCGGAAGGTCGCTCAGTTTGCACTCGAAATAATCCGACGCCGGCGGCGACGTCTCGACAAGCGGGTGTTCAAGCTTGGAATTGGATGTGTTGGTCAGGTTGCTCCATTTGCGGCAAAAATCCTTCGGGTCGATGCCGATCACCCCGGCAATGAGCTCGCGTGTCCCGTAAATGCTGGTCAACACAGGAAAAGAAGTCCCCTTGACCTTGTGGAACAGGATCGGTTTGCCGATGTTCCGCCCCACCGCCTGGGTGACCGCCGCAAGCTCGTGACGGGGGTCGACTTCGCGATGCACGTGAAGCACCTCGCCTTGCGCATCGAGGCGAGCCAGGTAATCACGCATTTAATCCTCCGAATTGCCTTGCATTGGGATCGTGAGCCGCACCGCCGCCACGACAACGATCAGACGGTTCGCTGCGACGGACGCCATTTCAGGAACACATGCTCGAACAGAACGACGACTCCGACACCGATCGTCGTCAACAAGGTAATCGACAAAAGCGCGGCGAAAACCAGTGCTGTATCGAGATTGAATTGGGCTGACAGAATGAGATAGCCGATCCCGCGATTGCCCCCGATGAATTCGCCGACGATCGCGCCGACGAGTGCGAGCGGGAAAGAGACCTTCAAGGCATCGGCAATATAGGGCAGGGCGTTGATAAGCCTCACCCGGGTGAAGATGCGCCATTCGTTGCCGCCTGCTAGTCTCGATAGATCCAGCAGGTCCTTGTCGATCTCCCCCAACCCGGTGAGCGAGTTCACAAACACGGGAAACAAAGCGAGCAGGAAGGCGAGCAGGATCTTCGACTCGATGCCGAGGCCGAACCAAATGATGAAAAGCGGCGCGATGGCGATTTTCGGGATACTGTTGAACGCAGCGAGCACGGTGAGTACCACGCCCTTGATCGACGTAAAATAAACAATCGCAAGGGCAAGAAACACGCCGACAAACAGAGCGAGCCCGAGGCCCGCAACCGTCGCCAGTGCTGTGGCGGCAAGGTGGTAGATTTGACTTGGCAATGTCCGCGCGAACACATCCGCAATCTGTGTCGGCAATGGGAGTATGTATTCTGGAATTCGCGCGAACTCGCCGAAAACTTGCCACAGCGCAATCAGCAGAGCGAAGCCGACAATGGATTTCGCCACGCTGCCCACGGCCGGACTTGTCAAATATTTCATGATCGAGGCCTATTCTTCGGTCGATGACGCGGTTTCGATACAAGTGCGGACTTCCGCGGTCAGACGAACGAAATCGGGGTGCGACAACAATTCACGACCGCGCGGTCGCGGAAGGTTGACTTGAAAAATCTGCATGATGCGGCCGGGCCGCGCGCTCATGACAACGATGCTGTCGGAAAGCAGCACGGCTTCCGAAATACTGTGCGTCACGAACACCACGGTGTTCTTGCTGACGTTCCAGATCTTTTCCAGTTCGAAGCCCATCCGCTCGCGGGTAATGACGTCGAGGGCGCCAAATGGCTCATCCATCAGGATCAGTGACGGATTGAGCAGCAATGCGCGGCAGATCGCGGCGCGCTGTTGCATGCCGCCGGACAGTTCGTACGGCCGGCGCTGCTCGAATCCGGAAAGGCCGGCCAGCTTGATCAGTTCCATTGCCCGATCGCGATATTTGCCCGGCGCCTCGCCCCTCATTTCGGCAACGAAAAGGATATTGTTTAAAGTCGTTCGCCAGGGCAGGAGGACCGGCGATTGAAACACCATCCCGACATCGAGAATTGGCTTATTGACCGGCGCGCCGCGAACTAAAATGTCGCCGCTGGTCGGCGGAATTAGGCCGGAAATGAGTCGCAGAAGCGTCGACTTGCCGCATCCGCTCGGGCCGACGATGGAAACGAATTTGCGGTCGTCGACCCGCAACGAGACGTCGGCAACCGCTTGAACATTCTTAAACCACTTGCTTAGTCCGGAGACGAGAACCGGCGGCGGGGGTGGGGTCATTAACACAATCTACTCCCGTTTGCCCCAGAACGCGCGGCGCCCACGCAGGGTACCGCGCATCCCGCCCGCTCTGAAATAATCCTGTCCACGAGGCGCGACAGGTCCACCGACATCAATTCGAGGCGGCGTTAAACTGCCAGACGTCTTCGGGCTTGAGATTGATGTCAAGTTTGAACGCGTCCTTCACGAGATCGATCGTTCGCTGAACGCGGTCAGGCGTCGCAACCCCGTAACCATGGGCTTGCATGTAGGGCGTGGTGATCGCCTTGATCGACTGCTTCCATTGCGCGAGCGTGATGTCGTATTTCAGGGTGGGATTGTGCTTCACCATGATGCGAGCGGCTTCTTCGGGGTTTTTAATCGAAAACTCGACCGCCTTCTTCATGGCTGCAGAAAATCTTTTGGCACTTTCGGGATCCTTGTCCAGGGCGCTCGCTTTCGCGATGAAGACAAACCCGAGCACGTCGTATCCCCATTCACCAAAACTGGAGAAGTAGACTTCTTTGCCGTCCTTTTTCGCGATGTCGATCAGTGGCGGCATATCGCCGTCGATCGTCGCGCTAATGATTTCAACCTGACCGCTCAACAGCAGTGTGAAGTATGCCGCCGGCGAAGCCGCCACCCAATTCATCTTGGAAGGATCGAGCCCCTTTCCCTTGAGGACGATCGGTATGATCGTTCGGGAGGAATCGGTTGGTGATGTGGCGAGGCTTTTTCCGAGGATGGATTCCGGCGTTGGGTACGGCTTGAGCGCCACAATGCCATTCGTGACGACGTCCATGAAAACCTGAAAGCCCTTGACCTTGGCACCTTTGGCGATGGCCTGCACCGCCGTGCTTGCGTCGGCCAGTCCGTAATCTGCCTTGCCGCTTTCGACTGCAGAAATGACAAAACCACTTCCGGTCGCGGGCTGAATGTCAGCATTGAATCCCGCGTCTTTCAGGTAGCCTTGATCTTGCGCCACAAAGAAGGGCGCGTGCCTTCCATGGAAGGTATAATTGGCGAGAACCGTGATGTCTTTTAGATTGCCGGACGCAGTCTGCGCATGCGCGGACATGAAGGTTGGCATCGCGAGCAGAACAGCAATTATCGCCAAAGCGAATCTGCGCATAGTGGTTCTCCCCTTTTTACCGAACGGCCCCTTACCGAGTTGCTCAGCCTAGAACTGCCGCATAGAGTTGTCTATACAATGCCTGCCGAAAAAAATTGCATGCTCTTGGCTCGCCCCTCCGACATGACAGCGAATATTGGCCGGGACCTCGGCCCGAGCAAATGGCTTGCGATCGAACAGCCGCTCATCGACCTTTTTGCCCGGATGACCGACGACCATAACTGGATCCATGTCGACGTCGAGCGGGCCAAGCGCGACTTGCCTGGCGGAGCGACGATTGCCCATGGGTTTTTGACGTTGTCACTGCTTCCGCGATTGACGCGGACAATTTTTGAAATCGCCCAATTCTCGAAGGGCCTGAACTATGGATCAAACAGGATACGTTTCACCGGAGAGGTGCCGAGCGGTTCGCGAATTCGTCTTCATCTGCACGTGAAGGATGTGCAGGTTGTGAACGATGGGGTCCGCATGACATTCGACAATCTGGTTGAAGTCGAAGGCCGTGAGCGGCCCGCTCTCGTCGCCGAGACGATCTATCAATATTACGACTGAGGCAGACATGAAGTTTTCGCTCATCACGGGCGCTTTCCGGCCAGCGTTAGCCGTCCCGCCGTCGCAATTTCGCCGTCGATCGCTTTGAACCGGCTGCCGAGCGCATATCGATCGCCCGGATACATGAAACGGCTGAACGTCGCGGTCATACGACCCGACCAGGTTCGCCGCAGCAACAGCAGACAGGGTTCGCGGGCTTCGGTCCTGAGCAGCTTGCGTTCGCGGTCGTCCGGCATGACGGCATGAATGACGTGCTCAATTTCCGTGATGGTGGCGCAATCGACCAGATACCGGTGGGTGGTCATCTTGGTGAAGTCTTGCTTGAGATAGTTCGGGGCGATGACCGGGTTGACAAATCGGTCCTCGAGTTGAACCGGAACGTCGTTTTCGTAATGCACGATGACGGAATGAAATACTACGCTGTTGGACGGCAATTCCAGTTGGTCGAGAATCTGCCGCGAGGCCTTTCGCTTTTGTAACGTGAGAATTCGGCAGGAGTGCCGATGGCCGCGTTGTTTGATTTCTTCGGAAATGTCTTGCGTCTTGAGAAGCGTGGATTGGGCCTTGGTTAGTTTGGTGGCAAATGTCCCGACACCCTGGATGCGAACGAGAACCCCCTCGGCAGTCAATTCGCGCAGGGCGCGGTTCACGGTCATGCGCGAAACCCCGAACAGTTCGACCAGTTCATGCTCTGACGGAATTCGGACGCCGTCCGGCCATGCTCCAGAGCCAATTCCCTTCAGAATGTAACGCCTGATGCGTTCGTACAGCGGCAATGACGGATCATTGTCGGCAGCCGGTTTTAGATTTAGCGCAAGAGTATTCATTGCGAGCCCGACTGTGTGCTGTGTGGGATCGGCCCCGCGGCCGTATCTAATTTTTGTTCCTGCCCGCAAGATCGCGAATGAGACTACGAAGGAATTGATCGCAGCCTAGAAGCTGTTCGACGGCAAGGTACTCGTCGGGTCGATGGGCTTGTTCAATGGAGCCGGGTCCGCAGATGACCGATGGAATGCCGGCCTTATGATAAACACCTGCTTCGGTCCCATAACTCACCTTTTCGGCAGGCTGTTTGCCGGTTATCCGATAAATCTGACGGGCCGCGTCTGCCGACGACTCAATATCCAGCCCGGGATACGAAAGTATCGTCTCCCATTCTACGCCACCCTGCTGGCCGCGTGCATGCAGCTTAGGCACGATGTCATGTTCCGTAAATTGTTTAATTGAAGCGATGATCGGTTCGGCTGCCTCGTTTGGCAAATTCCGAACTTCGAAGTCGAATGAACATTGCTTCGGAATGATATTTGTCGCGATTCCTCCTGTAATTCGGCTGGTCTGTAAGGTCGTAAACGGAGGATTGAATTGCGGGTCGAAGGGGCCGCGCTGGGCAAGAGCCCGTGCGATGTTATGGATCTCGACAATAATCCTGGCGGCAGCCTCGATCGCATTGACCCCCATATGTGTCATCGCCGAATGTGCCTCGACGCCGGTCACGTGACACCGCATTCCGATCTTGCCTTTATGCCCGAGAACCGGGACAAGATTCGTCGGTTCGCCGACGATGCAGAGGAACGGAGAAGGCGACGAATCCGACACCAACTCTTTGATTAAGCTGGGGACGCCGAGGCATCCGAGCTCTTCATCATATGAGAAAGCAAAGCCAACCGGCGTGGAAAGTTTAGCCTCGAGTATATCGGGCACAGCTGCGAGGCTCGAAGCGAGGAAGCCCTTCATGTCGGCCGAGCCTCGGCCATAGAGCCTGCCGTCTCGTTCAGTCAGACGGAAAGGATCGGACGTCCAATCATCGGCCTTGGCCGGAACGACGTCGGTATGTCCAGACAGGATCGCTGCTGGCTCATTCCTATCCCCACCCACGACGGCGTAAAGATTTGCCTTGGTGCCCGAGACGTCCGGAATTAATTGGCATTCGATGCCGAAGTGACTGAAGTAGTCTCGGACGAAATCGATAAGGGGCAAATTGGTCAGGCGGCTCGTTGTGTCATAGGACACCAATCGTGCGAGCAGGTCTTGCGACGTGAGGCGGGCCCCTGGCATCGGCGACCTATTTCGGGTCCATTGGATTGGCCAGGCTGGCTGCGTGTCTGGCCTGCACCGCAATTTCATATCCAGCGTCAGCGTGCCGAACGACACCGATTGCCGGATCGGTGAACAGCGCGCGAGCAATTCGGTCGGCCGCAAGATCGGTGCCGTCGGCAACGATCGTCATGCCGGCGGAAATTGATCCGCCCATGCCGCTGCCCCCGCCCTGATGGATGGTCACGAGGTCGGCACCGTTCGTGCTGTTGAGCAGCGCGTTCAACAGAGGCCAGTCGGCTATCGCATCGCTGCCGTCAAGCATATCCTCGGTCTCGCGGGTGGGCTGAGCCACTGAGCCTGTATCGAGATGATCGCGCGACATGGCGATCGGACCTTTGAGTTCGCCCGATCTCACCATCTCATTAAACATCAGCCCGACCTTATCTCGCTCGCCCAATCCCAGCCAGCACGTGCGGGCCGGAAGACCTTGAATCGGCACCTGGTGAATCGCCATGTCCATCCAGGTCCGCAACACCGAGTCGTCGGGAAATGTTTTTAGAACAGCGTCATCGGTCGCTTTCAGGTCTGCTGCGTCGCCAGACAGGCAAACCCAGCGGAACGGCCCCCGGCCACGACAGAAATTTGGCCGTACGAATAGCGGGACAAAACCCTTGATGTCATATGCATTCGCGACGCCGGCCTCCTGGGCGTGGCCACGAATGTAGTTGCCATATTCGAACGTGATGGCGCCGTCGCTTTGAAAGGCGAGCATCGCCTCGACCTGCCGGGCCATCGTTGCCATGCTCCGCTGGATATAATCCGCGGGGTCGCGCTGGCGAAGAGCATCGGCCTCTGCGAGGGAGAGTCCCGCGGGAATGTAGCCATTGAGCGGATCATGGGCGGACGTCTGATCCGTCACCGCCGTCGGAGCAAGGCCGAGATCGCGTAACGTCGCGAACAATTCGCCCGCATTGCCGATCAGGGCGATCCCGAGCGGCTGCTTTTTGGCCGCGGCTTCCCTGGCAAGATTTACGGCCTGACGCGGGTCATCGACGATATGTTCGCAATAGCCGGATTCCACTCGTCGTTCTGCCCGTGCGCGCGAAACCTCGACCGCGACGCAGACGCCGCCCGCCATCTTGACGGCCAAAGGCTGCGCGCCACCCATGCCGCCAAGTCCACCGGTAAGGACGATATGGCCATGCAGCGTGCCCCCGGGGGTCAGCTGGCCGCAGCCGGCAAAGGTCTCATAGGTGCCCTGCAAGATGCCTTGGGTCCCGATATAGGCCCAGGAGCCCGCAGTATATTGGCCATACATGATAAGACCGCGGCCTTCGAGCTCGCGGAAATGCTCCCAGGTCGCCCATTTTCCGACCAAATTGGTGTTGGCCGCGAGGACGCGCGGGCTTCTTTCGCTGGTCTTGAAGATTGCGACCGGCTTGCCGGACTGGATGACCAGGGTTTCGTCGTTCGCCAGATTCTTCAGCGCGCGCACAATCGCGTGAAAGCATTCCCAGTTGCGCGCGACTTTTCCCGTTCCCGCATAGATGACAAGATCTTCGGGGCGCTCGCCATTGGCGAGCGTATTCTCGAGCATACGGAGCAGGCCTTCCTGCCGCCACCCCTTACACCGCAGCTGCAGACCGCGCCCGATATCGAATCTCGGAATGTTTCGGACCGGCTCCGTGACATTGTCCTGCATATGGCGTTCGTTTCCCGACCGCGTTCAATTCGTGCTGAACCAGTTCGCAGCAGTGGCCGCATAGACCTTGATGGCCTTTAGATATTCGTCGATCGAGACATATTCGTCGTCCCAATAGCAATGCTTTGAGCCTGGGCCGTAAGTCACTGCGGGAATACCCCGCTCGTTGAAGATCGGGGTGTCCGGCCACGCCGGATGGCAGGCGAGCTTCACCGGCGCCCCGGCGAAAGCATTGTGCGCCGCTGATATCGCGTCGTTGATCGGATGCTTGATCCAGTCCATCGGGCTGCGCGGATTACGCACGCAACTGTCCTGCGGCTCGATCGTGGCATGGAATTTCGCATCCTCCCGTGCGCATTTGTCGATTATGCCCTGAACATCGGCCAGCACCTTCTGCGCGGTGGTCGACGGCGAAAATCGTACGTCCACGACGAGGTTGCAGTGCTCGGGAATCAGGCACCGCCGCAGTCCGCCTTCGATCATTGCGATGTTGAGAATTTTCTCAGGACCGTAAGCGTCATTATTTGGTTTCAAAAAAGTGTCGGTGCGAAGCGCCGCGATGAATTTCATCGCCTTCTCGATGGCGTTGACGCCAACCTGGGTATAGGTCGTATGGGCGGACACGCCCTTTACGTGGACGTTCATGTAGAGGATGCCGCGCTGCGCCGAGCAGATGTCGAGGTCGGTCGGCTCGCAGATGATGGCGGCTTCCGCGCTCAGACCGCCATCGAGCGCGCGTCGTGTGCCTTCGCCACCTTCGAAATGATTAGGCACGGCGAGCGCAACAACCTTGCCGTTCTTCGGCAAGCCGAGCGCCGAAAGCACGGTCGTCGCGACCACCATCGCCGTCGTGCCGCCCTTCATGTCGGTCGAGCCAGGGCCGTAAAGCTTGCCGTCGCGGATCGGCGCGCTGAAAGGCTCGAAGCTCCAGGAATTGGATGGCGGATAGACGTCAAAATGTCCGTTCAGAAGCAGGGTTCGTTCGCTCGCGGCATTGCCGACGACGGCTAGAACATTGGGTGCGCCCGGTGTTCCTGAATCCGGATATGACACGGCCACTCCGGCGCGTGACATGCGCTCACCGAGGATCTTTGCCATTGACGCTAGCTCTTTGACGTCGCCCCACAGCGACCGTGTCGACACGACGGTCTTGAGGAAGCCGACAATGTCATCGGCATGCTGATCAACATAATTTCCGATGCGCGTTTCAACTTCGTTCGCCGCCATTTCGCAATCACCTGGCTGCCAGTTGGATCTACGCTCAACCCACGATCATTCGAGGCAACGCCTCTGTGCTATGATTAGGATGTATAGACAACCGAAGTCAACTCTGCGAACATCTGCGCAGACGCAACTCGCCGCCAGTCGAGCGCCGGGACGCGTCGAGACCTTCGAGGGCGAGCCTTGACGTTCGACCTGCTGCTCTTGAATGCGAGCCTGCTGCCGATGTCGGATATGACGGGCTGCGCGATCGCCATTCGTGGGGGCGCGCTCGGAATTACGAATGGCCGCATCGAATGGGTTGGCCGAACGGATGCGCTGACCGGTGCGCAGATCAAATCGGCGCGACAGGTCGCGGACTTGAACGGCCGCTGCGTCACCCCCGGTCTGATCGACTGCCACACCCATCTTGTCTACGGGGGCAATCGGGCAAACGAATTTGCGATGCGGCTGGCGGGCGCGACCTACGCAGAGATCGCCCAGGCCGGCGGCGGCATCCGATCGAGCGTAAAGGCGACGCGCGCGGCAAGCGAATCGGAGCTTCGCGAAACCGCGGGGTCCAGGCTTGAGAACCTTCTTGCCGAAGGGGTCACCACGATCGAGATAAAGTCGGGGTATGGCCTCGAGCGCGAAACGGAAATGCGCATGCTGCGAGCCGCGCGAAGTCTCCAGGCTCGTTATCCTGTCGATGTCATGACCAGTTTTCTCGGCGCTCATAGTGTGCCGAACGAGTATTCAGGCAATCCTGACGGATATATCGATTATCTGTGCCGCGATGTGCTGCCCGCCGTGGCGGCCGCCGGGCTGGCCGATGCTGTTGATGGTTGGGTCGATCCAGGTGGATTCTCTATCGAGCAGATTCGGCGGATCTTCGTTTGCGCGCAATCGCACAAGCTGAGGGTCAAGCTTCACACTGGCCAGTTCGGCGCGATCGGCGGCCCGCAGATGGCGGCGGAATTTATGGCGCTGTCGTGCGACCATCTGGAGCATCTGACGGAAGAAGACTGCGTCGCGATGGCGAAGAGCGGCACGGTGGCGGTGTTACTGCCGGGCGCATTCTATTATTTACGGGAGACAAGGAAGCCAGCGGTCGACCTCCTGCGCAAGCACGGGGTGCCGATTGCGGTTTCCACGGACAGCAATCCCGGATCATCGCCGGTTCAGTCCCTGCTGCTCATCCTCAACATGGCCTGCGTGCTGTTCGCGCTGACCCCCGACGAAGCACTCGCCGGTGCAACGCGGATCGCGGCAAAGGCGCTCGGATTGCAGGATCGTAAAGGCAGGCTCGCGCCCGGTTTCGATGCCGATATTGCGGTGTGGGATTGTGACCAGGGCATCGAACTCATCTACGCGATCGGCACCAATCCATGCCTCGCCGTTATCAAAGGCGGCCGTGTGGTGCGCGATCGCACCGGAGTCTTCAGTCGCCGTGACACGTCCGCATTGGCGGGTGCCGACGGGCAAAAAGGATCCGCGAGCTCATGATCAAGGGGGCGGCGGCACAAGGGACTGAAGCTGTCGGCGCGCTGGCCGGTCTTCGTGTTCTTGATCTGACGCGCATGCTGGCTGGACCGCTGTGCACGGCGCTGCTCGCCGACATCGGCGCCGAGGTCATCAAAATCGAAAATCCGGAAGGCGGCGACGATGCGCGGCAGTTCTTCCCGCGCCAGGGTGATGAGAGCACCTATTTCATGCTCCTCAATCGCGGAAAGAAAAGTCTTACGCTCGATCTGAAGGCGAAAAAGGGGGTCGAACTGATCGAGGCCTTGGTCGAGAAATCCGACGTCCTGGTGGAGAATTTCCGGCCCGGTACGGCCACGCGCCTCGGCATTGACTACGAGCGGCTGAGCAAGATCAACCCGCGTTTAGTCTATGCCAGCATTTCGGGCTTTGGACAGAGCGGTCCGATGTCGCACCAGCCGTCCTACGACATCATTGCGCAGGCGATGAGCGGTTTGATGTCGATCACCGGTTCGCCCGATGGGCCGCCGACGCGTGTCGGGGAATCGATCGGCGACATCATCGCCGGTCTTTATGCGTCCTGGGGCATCCTCGCCGCGCTGCAGGCGCGCACCCGCACCGGCCGCGGCCAGCATCTCGATATAGCCATGCTCGATTCGCTGTTTTCACTATTGGTGACGCCGCTCTCCCAGTATTTCTTCACCGGCATCGTGCCGCAACGTGTCGGTAACAGGCATCCCGTGAGCACGCCCTTTGACACCTATCGCGCCAGCGACGGCCTTGTGGTCATCGCGGTAGCCAACAATTCGCTCTTTGGCAGATTGTCCGACGCCATAGGTCGCCCGGATTTGTTGGCCGATGCCCGCTTCTCGAGTGACGACCGCCGCACTGCCAACGAGCCCGCGTTGCGGGCAATCATCGAACAGTGGACCGGGGCGCGCACCGTCGATGAGATTCTCGAACATATCGGGCGTGCCGGGGTGCCGGTGTCGGCGATCTGGACGATCGCGCAAGCCGCGGAGTCCGAGCATCTGCGCAGCCGCGGCTTCGTGCAACAGGTCAATCACCCGACGGCTGGCGTGATAAGACTGGTGGGCCAGCCGGTGTGCTTTTCCGAAAGTACCAGTAGCGTCAAGGCGCCACCGCTTCTCGGCGAACACACCGAAACGGTTCTTCAGGAATGTCTCGGCCTCAGCAGCGGCCAGATTGCGGAACTGCGGACCGGAAAAGTCATCTAGCCGGCTTTTGTTTGAGGTGGCGCGAACGTGGATTTTGCTATTCCCGAAGGTGACAAGGAGCTGGCCGAGGCCGTCGCTCGTTATGCGCGCGAGGTGCTTAATCTCCGCGCCGCAGAGATCGACCGGTCCGGCGACTTTCCCACACAGAATATTCGTGAACTGTCGAAGCTCGGCGTCCTCGGCGTCAACATTCCTTCCGATTACGGCGGTGTCGGAGCCTCGCCTTTAGGAATCGCACTGGTCATGGAGAACATGACCACCGGTTGTGCGGCGACGGCATCGGCGATTGGCGCGCATTACTTGGCGACCGACGCGATCCTGATCGGCGGCAGCGAGCAACAAAAGGCAAGACTTCTGCCGGCCGCGGCATCTGGTGAAAAGCTGGGCGCTTATGCTTTGACGGAGCCACGTTCGGGATCTGACCCGGCAGGCATGCTGACACGCGCCCACAAGGAAGGTGACGGCTACCGTATCACAGGCACCAAGCACTTTATCACCAATGCCGCGGAAGCGGATTTCTTTGTGGTTTTTGCGCGGTCCAGCGATGAGCCGGGCAGTCGCGGCGTCAGCGCCTTCTATGTCGAGGCTGCCGACGGCGGTGTGACAACGTCGAAGACCGAGCCGATCATGGGCATTCGCGGCAGCCGGATTTATGAGGTCAATTTTGACTGCTATGTCCCAGCCGCGAACGTGCTGGGCGAACTGGGCCGAGGGTTCAGGATTGCGATGGCGGTGCTCGATCGCGGCCGCGTCGACATCGCAGCCATGAGTGTTGGGCTTGCCCGGGTTGCGCTGGCCGCCGCCGTCGCCTGGTCGAAAGAGCGGGTCGCCTTCTCGCACAAGATCGCCGAGTACCAGGGCATTCAATGGATGATCGCCGACATGGCGACGACGCTGGAAGCCGCGGCGCTGTTGACTTACAAGGCGGCCTGGGCGCGCGGGCAGGGTGGCCGGTTCACCGCCGAAGCTTCGATGGCCAAGCTGTTTGCGTCGGAAGCCGCCGGCAAGATCACCGACCTCGCGCTGCAGATCCACGGTGGCTTCGGCTATACGCAGGCGCTGCCAATCGAACGCTATGTGCGGGATGCGCGCATTCTACGCTTGTTTGAAGGCTCGTCGGAAATTCAGCGCAACATCATCGCGCGCCACGTATTGGCAAGCTCGGATTGATTTTTAGGCAGACCTTAGACCGCCGGCTACACGGGCGTGAATTGACATCGCGTTCATGGACATGATGCAATCCGCCGCAAGCCATCGTTTTGACAGGAGTTCACGATGAAGCCCGTATTGACAACACTATCGGCACTTTGTGCGCTATTGGCAGCATCGGCTGTCCAGGCCCAAACCAAGGTTGCGATCGGTATTTCGGGCTGGACCGGTTTCGGTCCAATCACCTTCGCCAAAGAGACCGGAATCTTCGCCAAGAACGGCCTCGACGTCAGCGTCAAGAAAATTCCGCAGGCCAGCCGCCACCTCGCGATCGCGTCGGGCGACATCCAATGCGCGGCAACCACCGTCGAAACCTGGATCGTTTGGAACGCCAATGGCGTGGCAACCACGCAACTGTTCCAGATCGACAAGTCCTACGGCGCCGACGGGATGGTGGTGCGCAACAACATCGGCTCGATCAAGGACCTAAAGGGCAAGACCGCCGCCGCATCGGCGCCCGGCACTTCGCCTTACTTCGCGCTCGCCTGGATGCTCAAGAAGAATGGTCTGTCGGTCAAGGACGTGACAGTTGTGAACATGGAGCCCGGTCCAGCCGCTCAGGCTTTCATCGCCGGACAGAACGACGTCGCCATGACCTACGAGCCATATCTCTCGGCGGTCCGGGCGAAGCCGGAGGCTGGCAAGATCATCGCCACCACGCTCGACTATCCGATGGTCATGGACACGTTCGGCTGCACGCCGAAATTCATCGCCGATAATGAAGCAGCGACCAAGGCCTTGGTGAAGAGCTATTTTGAGGCGTTGGCCGCGATCAAAGCGGATGAAAAGAAGGCGTTCGAGATTATGGGCGCCGACGTAAAGCAGAGTGGCGAAGAATTTGCCGATTCAAAGAAGTATTTGCGTTGGCCCGAACTCGCCGACCAGAAGAAGTTCTTCGGCGACGAATTTAATACGTTCTCAAAAGAAGCAGGCGATCTGCTCCTCGAAGTCGGCATCATTAAGAAGCTGCCCGACGATATGTCCAAATTGGCCGACACTCGGTTCTTGCAATAACCGGCGAGCGGAGCGGCGCATTGTCGCTCCGCCTCAGTCCTGCGTCCAGATTTCCGATTATATGAACGCCGTTCCGTGTGGTTCCTGGCGAAATGATCCCGCTCGCTCCCATCTCCCGCAAGGCGCGCATTATCCTCGGCATCGCGTTCTTCATCGTTTTCTTTTCGGCCTGGGCCTTCGCGACGCTCGGTGGATACGTATCGCGGACCTTCCTGGCCGATCCGATCACGATGCTGAAAGACGGCTGGATCTTGCTCACCAAATTCGGCTTCCTTGGTGACATCGGCATCACTGTTTGGCGGGTGCTGGGTGGATTTGTCTTTGCGGCCGTGGTCGCCGTTCCGGTCGGCCTGCTGATGGGCGCTTACAAGCCGATCGAAGCGTTTCTCGAGCCGTTTGTGTCTTTTGCGCGGTATCTGCCGGCCTCGGCCTTCGTTCCGCTGCTCATTCTGTGGTCGGGAATCGGCGAAGCCCAGAAAGTCCTTGTGATCTTCCTCGGCTCGGTGTTTCCGATCGTGTTGATGGTCGCCGGTACGGTCGCTAATAGCCGTCGTGACCTCGTGGAAGCCGCGCGTACGCTTGGCGCCCGGGATCGCGGCATCCTCATGCGTGTTCTCATCCCCGCGGCGGCGCCCGATATCGCCGAGACGTTGCGGCTCGTGCTGGGTCTCGCCTGGACCTATGTCATTGTTGCCGAACTCATCGGCTCCTCGTCCGGCATCGGCCATATGATCATCGACAGTCAGGCTCTGCTTGCCACCGGGCAGATCATCTTCGGCATTATCGTCATCGGCGTTGTCGGGCTCATTTCCGATTTCCTGTTCAAAGCCCTGAACCGCAAGCTCTTCCATTGGAGCTTCGCATGAGCGGCCTTTTGGTCGAGCAAGTCTCGCGCGTTTTCCCCGGCGTGCGCGGCGGCGCGCCCACCCGCGCGCTGGAGCCGACCGATATTCTCGTTGGCGACAACGACTTCGTTACCATCATCGGGCCGTCCGGCTGCGGCAAGTCAACATTGTTACGTCTGGTGGCGGGCCTCGACCGCCCGACGACAGGTCAGATCAAGCTCGACGGCAGGCCGGTCACCGCCCCGGGGCCGGATCGGGGCATGGTCTTTCAATCCTACACGCTGTTTCCCTGGCTGACGGTATCGGAAAACATTGCCTTCGGCCTGCGCGAGAAGGGCGTGCCGTCCCGCGAGCGGCACCGGATCGTGAGCCAATGGCTCGACCGGGTCGGGTTGCGTGGTTTCGCGCAACATTATCCCAAGCAATTATCCGGTGGCATGCAGCAACGCACCGCGATCGCGCGCTCATTGGCAAACAGCCCGGACATCCTGCTGCTCGACGAGCCGTTCGGCGCGCTCGACAATCAAACCCGCGCGCTGATGCAGGAGCTCCTGCTCGGCATTTGGGAAAAAGAGCGCAAAACCGTTTTGTTCGTCACGCACGATATCGATGAGGCTATTTTCATGGCGTCACGTGTGGTGGTGATGACGGCGCGCCCCGGCCAGATCAAGGCCATGGTCGCGATCGATTTGCCGCGCCCGCGCCATTACACCATCAAGACCAGCCCGGAATTCTCAGCACTGAAAGCCCGTCTCACCGAGGAGATCCGAGTCGAGGCTGTGCTCGCGGCGGAGCAGCAATAAGCGGCAGGGGTGCCCTGCCAGAAAGCTATGCTCGTTCTAGCGTGGGCAATGGCCATCCGCAGGCTTTCACCACGTCACCCTTGTCGACCAGCGCCTTGGCGGCGGTGATATCGGGCTCAAGAAAGCGGTCTTCCTTGAGCGGCGGGACCACCGAACGAACCAACGCGCGCACGCGTTCCAGTGCGTCGCTTGAAGTCAGCGGGGCATGAAAGTCGCAACCCTGCGCAGCCGAAAGCAACTCGATCGCGACGATGTTGGCGGCATTCTCGACCATCGGCGCGAGGCGGCGGGCACCATGAGCGGCCATCGACACGTGGTCTTCTTGGTTGCCGGATGTCGGGATCGAATCGACGCTCGCCGGATAGGCTTGCTGCTTGTTCTCGGAAACCAGCGCCGCCGCGGCGATCTGCGTCACCATTAATCCGGAATTCAACCCTGGCTTTGCAATGAGAAAGGCCGGCAGCCGCGACATGGCCGGGTCGGCCAGCATCGCAATACGCCGCTCCGCGAGCGAGCCGATTTCGCAGATCGCAAGGGCAATCATGTCGGCGGCAAAAGCGACCGGCTCGGCGTGAAAGTTGCCTCCGGACAATGCCTCATCCGTTTCTGGAAATATCAGCGGGTTATCCGAAACCCCATTGGCTTCGGTCAGCAAGGTCTCACCGGCTTGTCGTAACAGGTCGAGCACAGCGCCCATCACCTGGGGCTGGCAGCGCAGGCAGTACGGATCCTGGACCCGATCGTCATTAGCGAGGTGCGAGGCGCGGATGGCGCTGCCCGCCATCATGCCGAGCAGGGCCGCGGCGACATCGATCTGGCCCCGGTGGCCGCGCAATGCATGGATGCGCGGATCGAACGGCGAGTCCGAGCCCTTCGCCGCCTCGGTCGTCAACGCGCCGGTGACGAGTGCCGTGCGGAACACCAGCTCGATTGCGAATAGTGCCGCGAGGGCGTTGGCGGTCGAGAATTGCGTGCCGTTGAGGAGCGCGAGACCTTCTTTCGGGGCCAGGACGATAGGCGCCAGCTTGGCGCATTCGAGCGCTCGCGCTGCGGGCATTTTTTCGTCCCGATAAAAAGCGTCACCGACACCGATCATAGTCGCCGCCATGTGTGCGAGCGGCGCCAAGTCGCCTGACGCGCCGACCGAACCCTGGACCGGCACCACGGGAATCACGTCGCGCTTGCACATCTGCTCCATCAACACGAGCGTTTCCGGACGCACACCAGAGGCGCCACGCGCCAAACTGGTCAGCTTGAGCGCCATCATCAGACGCACAATGTCTGTGGACGCACGAGCGCCGACGCCGACCGAATGTGAAATCACGATGTTGCGCTGAAGGGTGGCAAGGTCGTCCGCCTCGATACGGACGTTCGCGAGCTTGCCGAAGCCGGTGTTCACGCCATAAACCGGCGCCCCCCGAGCGAGGATCCGTTCGACCGCCTCGGCGCCAGCGGTCACGGCAGGGAGCGCGCTGTTGTGAAGCCGAAAGCCGGCCCCTTGAGCGATTGATCGCCACTCTGAAAATGAGACCGCGCCCGGCTTGAGTTCGACATTTTTCGTCATGGTGTGTCCGAAAAAGAGTCTGGGGCGATGGTGGATCTGATAACGCTGGACTTGAGTGAGGCGCAGTCCATGCAACCGAGCATGGCGAGATTGCGTTCGATCTCCTTGCGCAACAGGTCCATGGCATGGGCGACGCCGGCTTGGCCGGCGATCGCCGCGGCGTAGAGAAAAGGCCGGCCGACAAAGACAAAATGAGCGCCGAGACCAAGGGCTTTGATGACATCGGAGCCGCGCCGGATCCCGCCATCAAATAATACGGCCATGGTGCCCGCTTCTGCTGCCAGTTCTGGAAGCATCTGCAGCGACGCGACCACGCCATCGAGTTGGCGGCCGCCGTGATTGGAGACGACGATGCCGTCCACCCCGCTGTCCCGCGCGATCCGTACATCCTCTTTGGCGAGCAGCCCCTTGAGGACCAGCCGGCCCTTCCAACGGGCTCGCACTTCCTCGAGATCCTTCCAGTTCAGCGCGTCGCGCAGCGTGTCAATCGTGGCTGTCGTCGAAAAAATCGGCGCGCCGCGTGTCGGCCCATAATTCTCGAAATGCGGCATGCCTTCACGCATCAGGGTTCGGAACGCGGTGCCAATCAGCCAGCGTGGATGGGTCAGTCCGTCGAAGGCGAGGCGCAGGCTCGGCCGCAACGGCGAGGTGAAGCCCGTGCGCATGTTGTTCTCGCGATTGCCCGCCACCGGAACATCGACGGTGACGACCAGCGTCCCGTATCCAGCCTTGGCTACGCGGTCGAGAAGCGGAGGAATATCGCGCCGGTTAGGTGGAAGATAGGCCTGAAACCAAGCGTTGCGATTGACGGCGGGGACGCGCTCCATCGCGATCATCGATGCGCCACTGAGAACGGAGAGGATATTCTTTTCGGCCGCGGCAGCAGCGATCGCCAGGTCGGCGTTGAACCCAATCAGACCGGCGCCGCCCATTGGCGCGACCCCGAAGGGAGCTGCGTAGGTATTGCCGAACAGCTGGGTTGCGGTGCTCCGGTGCGATACGTCATTCAACACCCGCGGACGAAGCGACCATTCCTTGAATGCCGCCCGGTTTGCGCGCAGCGAGAGTCCGTCCTCGACTCCGCCAACGACAAAGCCGAAGACGCTGCGCGGCAAGACCCGGCGTGCCGCGTGTTCAAAGTCATGAAGAGAGAGGATGCCGCGTAAAGACCGCAACTGGTGCGGCGGCATCTCCCAGGCGGCGTCCCCGGCGGCACGCGGGGAGACAAGCTGATCGTTGGCTACCGACATCGAATATTGGTCCGTTGGCCTAGTGGTTCCGGCTGATTACGCGATGTTTGAGACGACGCCAACAGCACGATTATCGCCGCGCCAAGGCGGGTTTGACTGCCGCCAGGGACGCTTGCAACAGCGCCGGGACACTCGTCGTGTCCGCGGCGGCACCGGAAAACTCGAGCAGCAGCTGGATATTGCGGCAAATAGCGGATTCGGCGTCCGAAGTCACCGGCACCCGGGTCCGCGCCCATTCGCCAAGCATGTCCTGCTCGATCTTCTCCGCGTCGAGTTCGAGCGCTTTGACTTGGTTGCGCAAGGATTCGACCGGTTTCCGGGTTGAAGCCGACGGCGGCGCATGAATCTGTTTGATCGCACGGCGGGCGCTGCGGAGCGGCTTCACGACTTGCTCGTGCCAATCGCGAACCAGCGCAGAAATTTCAGCCATGTCGTCGCCCGTCAGGACAGTGCCCTCCGCTCCCATGTAGGCGCTAAACAGCAGGAGATTGACGTCGATGCCGAAGTTGTCCTGAAGCGAGAGGCATTCGCCAGCGACGCCGGGGGCTGCATAGGTCTTCAGTGAGAAATCCCAAAAGGCATTGGCCATGCCGGAACACTACTCCGGGACTTCGTCAGACCGCCAGCGTTTCACCAAGCCGACATCAATGTCGAACAGATCGAGACAACGGCCGACTGTTTGATTGACGATGTCGTCGATGGTTTTTGGCTTGTGATAAAATGCCGGCATCGGCGGCATGATGATTGCGCCATTCTCCGTGGCCGCCGACATTGCGCGCAGGTGCCCTTGATGCAGCGGGGTTTCACGCACGACCAGCACCAGCTTGCGGCGCTCCTTGAGAACGACGTCAGCAGCCCGGCTGAGCAAATTGTCGGTGGTGCCGTAGGCGATCTCGGACAGGGTGCGGATCGAGCAGGGGATGATCACCATTCCGCGCGTCCTGAACGAACCGCTTGATATGGCTGCGCCGATATCAGTGTTGAGGTAATATGCCGGCGCGAGGGCGCGCACCTGTTCGCCGGTCAAGCCGACTTCCTCTTTCAAGGTGATCATTGCCGACTTCGACACGATGAGATGTGTCGGGATGCCGCTGGCTCGCAGGACTTCGAGTAAGCGGACACCGTAAATGGCACCGGACGCGCCGCTGATACCCACGATAAGAGGTATGGTCATTTGCTTACGCTGTTGCAGTCAGTTCAATCAGTAGGAAACCTTCGCCGGTGACGCAATGCCTCGCCCCCGGGTCTGCTAATTCTGCCGCAAGCCTTTGAATTCGCTCGCGGGCCAGCACGGTTCTTTGCGTCCGTTCTCCGCGACTCATACAATCTGATTGCGCAGTGCCGACTCGCCACGCCAAAGCCGATCGAGATTGTCGGCCAGGATGTCGAGCACATTTTCTTCGTACCGCCGCGTTTCGCCGGCGGTATGCGGCGTTATCAGGACGTTGGGGAAATCCCATAATGGCGAGGTCGACGGCAACGGCTCCTCCACAGTGACGTCGATGGCGGCGCCGGCGATCGTTTTGTTTTGCAATGCCTTGATCAGGGCCTGCTCGTCGACGCAGCGGCCGCGCGCCGCGCTGATCAAATAGGCTGATTTCTTCATGCGCGACAATGCCTCGGCGTCGATTACCTTTTCGGTCTCTGGGGTGAGCGGGCAGGTAAGGGCGACGAAATCCGCCTGGGGCAGGAGCGCCTTGAGTTCGCCAAAACCGTGCACCGAATCGGCTGCTTCACCGCCCTTGGAGGGATCGCGCTTGATCCCGATCACCCGCATTCCAAAGGCTTTCGCCAGCTTTGCCAGACGGCTGCCAATGCCGCCCAACCCGAAGATCAAGAGCACCTTGCCGCCGAGTTCATCCTCTCGCTGGCTGAGATCGGAAATCATGCCGCGCCAGACATGCTTGACTTGATTGTCGCGGGCTTCCGGCAGGCGCCGCGCAATAGCGAGAATGAGCGCGATGACGTGCTCTGATACCGCTCGGACGTTGACGCCTTGGGCGCTCGCGAGACGAATTCCGCGCGCCTTGAGTTTTTCGCGGTCGAATTGGTCGGTGCCTGCGCCGATCGACTGAATGAAGCGCAGTCGTGGTGCCTTATCCAAAAGGTCGTTGCGCCACATTCCCGACACGACGACGACATCGGCTTCGCCAATGCGCCGCTCAAATTCGTCCGGCGTCCGGACGCCGAAGCTGTTGACGCCCGTCTGTCTTGGCAGGAAGCGCTCCTGCATTTGGTAGGCGATATGGGCGAAACATATTGTCACACGGTCTTTCGGCGGGAACATTGGCAGATCTCCAATGAGGTATGGCTACCCGAACCGGGTAGCGCGGAAGGCGGCGAGATCGATCGTTGGTGCGCGTCCGCCAACGAGGTCGGCGATCACCATGCCGGTCATGCCGGAAGACGCCATCCCGACGTGGCCATGGCCGAAGGCATAGAGAACATCGGGGGAGCGCTTGGATCGATCGATCACGGGAAGGGAGTCCGGAAACGACGGACGATGCCCCATCCACAGCGAGAGACGGTCTTCGGGGTAATCGTCGCGCAGGGCGGGTAACAGGCCACGCGCCTGGCGGAGCAAGATGCGTGCACGCTCCCAGTTCGGCGGCGCATCAAGGCCCGCAAGCTCCACCGTGCCGGCAAGTCGCAGCCCGGTATCCATGGGCGATGCGACGAATTTGCCCTCTTGATCCGCGGTCGGCACCTTCGGGCTGATTTCGGGGTCTCTGATCATGATGTGATAGCCGCGCTCGGTTTCAAGCGGCAGGCGGTCGCCAAGGTGAGATGCCAACGATCCCGAGAAAGCGCCTGCGGCGACCACGGCGGTATCAGCCGGGATGTCACCCTGCGTGGTCCGGATCGCCTTGAGCTTGTCGCCATCAAATGCAAATCCGGTCGCTGCGAGCCGATGTATGGTGGCGCCGCGCGTGACGAGGTTCTCTGCGAGATGCGTTACGAGGGCGTGCGGGTTGCTGGTGTGGCCGTTCGTGCGCACCAGGATGCCGTAGGCGCAATTCGACGATAGGCTCGGGTCAAACTGCCGCAGGGCGCCGGCATCGAGTTCGTCCCATGTCACGCCATTGCGCGCGCGTAGGTCCCACGCGGCGCGATCCTTGGCATAGCCTTCAATCGAACGATAGACGAACAACGAGCCGTTGCGGTGGAAGACGGCACTGGCGTTGGCCGCCTCGACCAGCGGTGCGAGATTGTCCACCGCGCGGCCGAGCATATTCTTGAGAGCACGGGCCTGCGCCTCGACCCGATCGGGCCGGCCGGCTGCGATATAGCGGGCGAGCCATCCGGCGATGAACGGCAGGTAACTCCAGCGCACGGCGAGCGGGCCCAGCGGGTCGCTCAGCCATTTCGGCACCTGGCGGATGACGCCGGGCATCGCCATCGGCACCACCGAAGACGTTCCGAACACCCCGGCATTGCCGAATGACGCGCCGCGCCCCGGCTCATTGGGATCGACCACGAAGACGTCGTGGCCTTCGCGCTGCAGATAACTGGCGACCGCCATGCCGATGATGCCGGCGCCGATCACCCCAACCTTCCTATTCTGCCTATTCATCGCGATGGTCCCTGCGGCGGCATCGGCGGCACAATCCATTATACGTCGCGCAGAAACCGCTTGATGCTGTCGTGAGTGGCATGGTCGAAGAATTCCACGGTCTTGGATTGGCACAGCACCTTGCCGTGTTCCATAAAAATAATCTCATCGGCGACCTTGCGGGCGAACCCCATCTCATGAGTCACGATCACCATGGTCATGCCGCCGCGGGCAAGCGCGGCGATGACGTCGAGCACGTCCTTGGTCATTTGCGGGTCGAGCGCCGAGGTCGGCTCGTCGAACAGAATGGCGGCCGGCTCCATGGCCATGGCGCGCGCGATCGCGACGCGTTGCTGCTCGCCGCCCGACAATTCGCCGGGATAGCTCGTCGCCTTGGTCGGCAGACCAACGCGTTCGAGCAGCGCGCGGGCTCGTTCCTCGGCTTTCGGGCGCGGCTCGTTACGGACGATGCGCGGCGCAAGCGTGATGTTGCTCATCACGTTCATGTGCGGATAAAGATGGAAATGCTGAAAGACCATCCCGATCTTGGTGCGCAGTGCGCTCAGATCGGTACTGGGGTCGAGGACCGATATGCCGTCGACCAGAATCTCGCCCTGATGGAAGGTCTCGATGCCGTTGATGCAGCGTAGCAGCGTGCTCTTGCCGGAGCCGCTGCGGCCGCAAACGACCGTCACCTGACCTCGATAGAGATTGAGATTGACGCCGGCGAGCACGCCCAGCTTGCCGTAGCGCTTGTGGACGTCCTTGACCTCGATGATCACGTCCCGCTGGTTCATACCGGCCTTCGCTCCAGCAACCTTACGGTCCAGGATAGGCAATAGCAGACGACGAAATAGATGATCGCGGTCAGGGAGTAAAACACCGCCGGATTGCCTTCGCGGGAGTTGAGCACCGTCGCAGCCGCGCTGATTTCCAAGACGCCAATCACGCTCGCAAGGGTCGTATCCTGAAGCGCGATGATGCTTTGCGTCGTGAGCGAAGGCAGCATGCGGCGCACGGCCTGGGGCAAGATGACCCGCGTCGCAACCTGCCACGGCCGCATTCCGCTGGACAGCGCGGCGTATTTCTGTCCGACCGGGATCGATTGAATGCCGGCGCGAATAATCTCGGTGAAGTAGGCGATCTCAAAGATTGCCAGTGCGAGCAGGGCGGCATTGAACGCGCCGGTCTGGCGTCCGAGCACGATCGGCGCGAGGAAATACAGCCAGAACATCACCATGATGAGTGGCATGCTGCGCAGGACGTTCACATAGATCGTGACGAAATAATAAACCGGTTTGAACCGCGACATGCGGCCGAAGGCGAACAGCGCGGCGATTGGCAGGGCGAGCGGAATCGCGATCGCCGCGAGCAGCAGATTGATCGTGAAGGCCCGCAGGATGAAGCCGGCATTGTTGATCGCGAGATCCATCTCAGTTCGCTTCCCGATGCATCAGCCCTGGAACCCGGAGTCGAATCTCGAGCAGGCCGGCAACGACCGCGACCAATCCGGCAATGCAGAGATAGACGACGGTTGCCTCCGTGCTCGCTTCGATGAAGCGGAAGGTGGCATTGCCGATGCGTTGCGAAACGAAAGTCGTTTCCGCAACCCCGATCGTCATGGCGACCGACGAGCTCTTGAATATCGTGAGAAACTCGGAGGTCAGGCTCGGTGTGATCAGCCGTAATACGAGCGGCGCAGTGACGTAACGGGCGGCCTGCAGCCGGCTCAGCCCGGTGGAAAGTGCGGCCAGCCTGACGCCGACGTCCGCCGACCGAATGCCCGAGCGGATGTGTTCGGCCACGCGCGACGAGGTGTAGAGCGCCAACGCGACAATCGCCGCTCCCGTCTCCCAGCCAAACGAATAGAGATGCACCCGGATGTCGCGCGGCAGCATGGCGGGGAAGGCGAAGTACCAGAAGAACAATTGCAGCAGGATCGGAATGTTGCGCAGGAGTTCGACATAGGCCGTGCATAGCGTGCGAATGGGCCAGGCGCGCGCCGTTCGCCCGAACCCGACCAGTGTTCCGAAAAATAATGCGCCGACCCATCCGGTCATGGACAGGTAGAACGTCATCTTCAAGCCGTCGAGGATCAGGCCGCCGTACGGTTCGCGCCAGAGAACCGCCCAGTCGAACGTGTAGATCATTCCGCAATGTCCTTGCCGGTCCGCAAATCGCGCGCGGCGTTCATCCGCGCGGCTTGCGGGTCAGGCTGGCAAGCCGATCATTTCGGCAGGGCATAGAGATAAACGAGCGCCTTCATGTTGGCGTCGATCGGCAGTGGAACCTGGCTGCTGGGACCGAGGAACTGATTGTACATCTCCAGGAACCGACCCGAGCCGAAGAGATCGACGAAGGTCGCGTTGACCAGTTCGCGGAAACTGGAATCATTCTGGCGCACCGCAAAGGCATATAGCTCCGAAGAGATTTCCGGATCGATGACCTTCCAGTCGGTCGGCTTGGCGGCACGCGCGCGCAGACCGGCGAGGATCGGGCCGTCGGATGAATAGGCGACGACGGCGCCGTTGACCAAGGCCTGGAAACCGTCGGGCTGGTCGCGGAACGCCACGATTTCCACCGGCGGATTGATTTTGCCGGCCTTGTTGAGATTCGCGTAAAGCTCGGAATCAAATCCGCCCTGCACGGTGCCCATGCGCTTGCCGGCAAGATCCTTCCAGCTCTTGATCGTGCTGTCAGCGGGCAGCAGAAGATCGAGGCCGGTGGCGAGAAATGGGATGGTGAAGTCGACGACCTTCGTGCGCGCCTGGGTGACGACGGTCGAGCCGGCGTCCATGTCCACCGTGCCGTTGACCAGGAGCGGAATGCGCGTCTGCGAGGTCACCGGAACCAGATTGAGCTTTATGCTGGTCTTGAGTTCCTTCTCGATATTCTTATGCACTTCCCGGGCGATTTCGGTCGAGAGGCCGGTCCAATTGTTGTCCTTATCGAGGTAGCCGAACGGAAATACGCCTTGGCGGGCGCCAACCGAGAATTCCGACATGCGCTTGATCTTGTCGAGAGCAAATTCTCCGCACGTTGCGGCCTGCGCCTGCGGAGCAATCGCTTGCACGACCGCCGCGGAGGCAAGGCCTGTTGTCGCTGCGCTTTTCAAGAATTTGCGCCGGGACAGCCGGCTGCTGACGTCGCGTTTTTCGTCCATGGAATCCCCCCATCGGATTGAAACGAATTGATTTCGATCAACTCACGCGTCGCAAATGTCCGGATATCTCGGCTACGTTCCCACTGCGGCGCTCCGTGCAATGGACGAAGGAGAATGACGATGGCGATACGCGGCCTGGACCACCTCGGCGATGATGCGTGCGGCCTCTTCGACATCCGATCGCGATACGTCGAGATGCGTCACCGCGCGGATCAATGTCGGCCCGGCGGACGACGTCATGCGAACGCCTTGCGCCGCAAGGCGGTTTACAAATTCGGTGCCTGACAGACCGGTCTGCGCGACGTCGAAATAGACCAAGTTGGTTTCAACGTGGTCGGCATCGATTTGGAGTCCCGGAATGGCGGCAATTCGCTTTGCCAGCAAAGCCGCATTGGCGTGATCTTCGCGCAACGCCTCGACATTATGATCAAGGGCATAGATGCCGGCCGCTGCGACGATGCCGGTCTGGCGCATGGCGCCGCCGAATAGATGCTTGTAGCGCCGCGCCTGCCGTATGAATTCACGATCGCCGGCCAGCAATGCGCCGATCGGACAGCCCAGCCCCTTGGTGAGGCAAAAAGTCACGGAATCGTAGCCGCGCGCATGGTCGTGCGCCGGAATTCCGGACGCGACGACGGCATTCATCAGGCGCGAGCCGTCCATATGGGTGCCGAGCCTGTGCTTGTGCGCGACGTCCGCGACGTCCCGTAGGGTATCGAGGGGCCAGACCGAGCCGCCGCCTCGATTGGAGGTCTGTTCCACACACACTACGCGGGTGCGCGGACAGTGCGGATCGTCGCGGCGGATCCCGGCCTCGACCTGTTGCGGCATGAAAATTCCGCGCGTGCCCTCGATCATATGCAGCATGACGCCGGACAAAAAAGCCGGACCGCCGCCCTCCGATGTGACGAAATGGCAAGACCGCTCGACGATCGCCTCATCGCCGGGTTGCGTATGAACCTTCAGCGCGATTTCGTTGGCCATTGTCGCCGACGGCAAGAAAATCGCTGCTTCCTTTCCGAGCAGTTGAGCGACCTTGTCTTGCAGGGCGTTGACGGTCGGGTCTTCCTGTCGCTGATCGTCTCCGACCGCCGCGGCCATCATCGCCGCCATCATCGGCCGTGAAGGCTTCGTCACCGTATCGCTGGAAAGGTCGATCATGCGTTGCAACGCGGACACCGTCTAACGACGTTCGGCGTCAGGGTAGGTGCGCGGCCGCGCGCGAGTCAAGGCCGCCTCATTTCCACGTCGACGATGTATCGAGGATTCTATCCGGGAATCGCCTGCGACAGCACGTCGAACAGGCGGTCAATGTCCTGCGGCGCGTTGTAGAGATAAGGACTGACCCGCAATGTCCCTCCGCGCATGCTGACGTAGACATTGGCGGTGATGAGTGCACCTTCAAGTCCCGAAGGAATTCCTGCGGGAAAACGAAGACCGGTGAAATGATTTGCGCCGGCGCCGGGCTTCACGGCGACCAGGCCGAGATCGGTAGCGCGGCGATTGATCTCCGCGACCAGCGGGGCCAGCGTCCGCTGGATGTTGCCCGGCTCCCATTCCAGCAGTTGCTGCAAGGCGATCTTCAGCATCGGCAAGGCAATGAAATTGCTGCGTTCGCCAACATCGTAACGGCGCGCGCCGGACATGAATTCATCGCTGTAGCCGGACGTGCTGGAGATTCCAGCAGCGCCGGCGCGGTTATAAGGATGATGTTCAAGCGGCCTACCGCCTTGATGGGCGGGATCGGTGTAAAGGAAGGCCACCCCGTAGGGGCCGAGCAGCCATTTATACGCGGAGCAGAACAAGAAGGCCGGCCCGACGCGTTGAACGTCGAACGGCATTGCACCGATCGATTGGGTGCCGTCGATGACCAGCGCGGCGCCAGCGGCTCGCGCCGCGATAGACACGGCCTCGACGTCAATCAGGCCGCCGTCGTGCCAGTGGCATTGCGGAATCGCGACCACGGCCGTCCGGCTGTCGATGCACTCAATAATTCGTTGCGTCCGGCCGTCATCGGTCGGGTCGGCCGCTACGATCAGCTCTGCGCCAACCTCGCGGCATTTGAGTTTCCACTGGTACACGTTTGAAAAGTGCTCCCGATCGACAACGACGACCGTTTGGCCCTTGTTCACCGGCAAGTTTCGCCCGGCGATCGCCGCGGCGTAACTCGAGGCCGGCACAATCGCAATGTCGTCGGCGGCTGCATTGATCAGGCGCGCGAACAGCGCGCGCACCTCTTCGACTTCATCGAAGAAGCTCCGGCGAACGATCGTCCATGGATGAAGTTTGCGTTCGACCCCGGTCCTGCCGGCATCGGCGGCTGCACGAAGCAAGGGGGATAGGTACGCGCAATTGAGGTACGTCACGCCCGGCGGGATATCGAAGAGATGCCGCTGGTTTTTGATCATTGAAGGCAGAAGCTTTTTTCGCTGATGGATGTCCGGTTAGACCAGCGACGCGGCCACTTCGCGCGCGGCCCTCGAGCCGGTTTGGACGGCGGAATTCAAAAAACCGTTCTGGGACGCGGTGTGTTCGCCGGCAAAAAAGCAATTGCCTTCCGGCTCGCGTTCGATGCCAACGACCGTCGTCTGATAGCCCGGCTGATATGTGCTGTAGCTGCCGAACGACCACGGATTCTGCTGCCACGCATTTTTGATCATCAGTCCGTTCCACAATGGCAGGAGCCCCGGTATCAGCGGTGAGGCTTCTTGCATCAGCAGCAGCGCCAAAGTGTTGTCATCCAGTTCACCTGCCCTCATGGCCTGAGTGCCGCCGGCGAAGAAATTGAAGATGCCATAGGTGCCACGCTGGCCCCGGGTGACGTCCCACGTGGTGTCAAATCCCGTCGCCGGCAACCTGATCTCGCTGTTGCAGCCTACGTCATACCACGTGCGATGCGTGAACTGCAGTTGGGTCTTGCATGAGACACCCATCGGGAGCGTGTTGATCGCTTTGACCTTGAGGCGGCGGAAACCCGCTTTGCTGAAATCGACCGCCACCCGCATGACCGAGAACGGCAGCGCGAGGATGACGCGGTCATAGACGCGATCGAAGCCGCCGCTTGACCGGGCGAAGGTCAGGCGGAAGCGCCCATCCGCCAGTTTCCTGATCGCGATGAGGGCGGTTGCGGTGAAAAGACGAGTGCCGATTTCGTTGGCGAGCAGCGTTGCAATCTGATCGTTTCCGCCGTCGATGTGGAAATGCTGGTCGCTGTCGGTGTAGTATAAATCGAAATTGTCTTTGGGATCTTCCGCCAGCGTTTGAATCGCGTTCAATGCACTTTGTTGATCCGCATCGAGCGCGTTTTCTTCGGTAAAGGCGTTCTCGATCAGCTGTGCCAGGCGGCTTCTGCCACCCCCCGGAATGTAGGTTTTCGTCCAGTCGCTGATCGTCGTGGCATCGAAGGCCTTCGCCGCGGCCGTCGAATGCCTGTAGCTGAAATCGCCGATGTCGGTGCTTTGCTGCTGCACCAAGTCGTAAATCGGCTGCCAGTCGGCCGTTGCGTCCGCCAAATTATATGGCTGCCCGTTGAACATATAGAGCGCCTGGGTGCCGGCCGGCACGGCGAGGACGTTATTCAGCTTGAGCCCAAGCTCGCTTGCCAGATTGCGGATCGCATGATGGTCGGTATCAATGAGTTCGCCGCCATGCTCGGCAATTTGATTTTGGGCGAAAATCCCGCGCGCGGTGTAACAGCGCCCGCCGACGCGCGTGTTGCCCTCGTACACATCGGCGCGAAGCGCAAAAGTCTTTTTCAGTTCATGCGCTGCGGTCAAGCCGGCAAGTCCCGCACCGATAATGGCGATCTTCGCCTGTGCAGCGCTGCTGGGAATTGGCAGGGCGAAGCTCGCCACCGCCGCTGCGCCGCCGATCAGAACGTCGCGTCGGGAGGCCGATCCGCTCTCTGGACCCACCGGAGGATCCTCGGCCGCGCGCCTTTCGAAGGCTGCTTGCCGGGTCGCACGCTTCAACATGCGCATGAGCGGCGTTCTTGCCATTTGTCTGTCTCTCTTTCCTGACGATTCGCCAATCGGCCAAAAAACGTATCACAGGCCGCGGCGGGCCGCCCAAATGAGAGGGCCTTTGCGCGCAAATCTCCGGAACACGCGAGAGTTCCGGCGAATTGTTTTTTACAGCCTTAAGTATTCACAATCGGATATGACGCAAAGGACGTCAAATTTCCGGCAAACAGACATTAGCTTCGCGCCAGTGCTCAGCGTCCGGGCCGGCACTCAAGCGGCTATCGGTAGCCAGGAGCGCGCATTAAAGCTTAAAGACCCGCCGCGCATTCAGGCTGCGGATCGCGTCGCACTGTTGTTGCGGCAGTTTCGCGGTGTTGGCGAATGCACCTTTTGTGTCGTGTACCTGATGCGGCCAATCGGTCCCGAACATCACCTGCTCGGCTCCGACCACCGATACGAGGTACTGCAGCGCACCGGGGTCGTAGGTGATGCAGTCATAATAGATGTGACGCAAATAGTCGGTCGGTTTCCGCTTCATCTTACGGAGTGAGGGGATCTCGACCTCGTTGCCTTTCTCGAACCGTCCGACAAGGTAAGGCAGCGTGCCGCCGCCGTGCGAGGCGATCAGCTTCATATTCGGATATTCGTCGAAAAAGCCGTAGAAAATCATTCGCGCGAAGGCGAGCGTAGTGTCGAGCATGAAGCCGACCGCCCAGCTCAGGTCGAACTTGGTCATGTCCATCACGTCGACTCCGGGCGGATCGGTCGGATGCACCAGAACGGGTAAGGCGCGGCGATCGATTTCTGCCCAGATCGGTGCGAACAGCGGGTCGGTGAGACTTTTTCCCGACACGTTCGCCAGCACCATGACGCCGACCGCGCCTTTGGCGCAGGTGCGCGTCAGCTCTTCGAGCGCACGCTGCGGATACTCCCATGGCAGCGACGTGAACCAGCGGATGCGGTCCGGGTATTTCGCCTGCGCCTCGGCCATCGTGTCGTTCGACTCACGCGCCGCGCGGCACGAGACATCTTCGTTGCCCCAATAGACGTTGGGGCAGGTCAACGATACGATCGAGATATCGATGCCCGAGGAATCCATGTGCTTGATGCGAAGGTCGTAGTCGAAGTGCCCCTTCTGCGGAATGACGACTGGCGTGTCGCCGCGAAAGACCTCGTCCTGTCCGTCAGGTCTGGTCTTGATATTGTAGAGGCCGCCCTCGCGCCTCAGAAGCTCGAGCCATTTGTGCGTGAACATATGGGTGTGGACGTCGATTACCGGCATTGCCATGTCCTCCGTGCGGCACCGTCCTGTCGTAAATGCGGCGGCGATCCCGGGCGCGGCGACTATTAGGCAATTTTACGGTGACGACAACCGCAGCCTTGCTGTGGCGCGCGTACCGCACGGGACATGACGGCATGAACGGAGCTGTATATAAACGCGGGCAAGCTTCGCGAGATCGCAGCGATGCCTCATAAATCGAAATGCTGGGGAGGAATTGATATGAGTGCTTTTTCCATCCGCAATATGGTTGTGGCGGCGTGCCTCCTGGGTGCCGCCATCGCCGGACTGAGCGGGGCATCGGCCGGCACGCTGGAAGACGTCAAGGCGCGCGGAGTAGTCCGCTGCGGCGTCGCGCCAAACTCGCCGGGATTCGCATTCAAGGATGCGCAGGGCAATTATCGTGGCTTCGACATCGATTTCTGCCACGCGGTCGCCGCGGCGGTTCTCGGTGACGCCAAGAAGATCGATCTGTCACCGCTCGGTTTGCGTGACGCCTTCGCGACGCTCGCCTCCGGCGGTGTCGATGTCCTGACGCACCGCTTCACCTGGACCTTCAACCGCGATAACGGCACCGGCATCGAAACGGTGGCGACCGTGTTTTATGATGGCCAAGGCTTCATTGTTAAAAAATCTGCGAACCTGAAAAGCGTAAAGGATCTTAACGGCGCGACGATCTGCGTCGCCCAAGGCTCCACCAGCGAGCTTAATTTGGCCGACTATTTCCGCGCGCGCGGGATGAAATACCAGACCGCGACCTTCGCCGACCTCGATGAGGCGCGTAACGCGTATGAGGCCGGGCGGTGCGACGCCTGGACAAACGATCGCAGCAATCTCGCCGCCCGTTCACAAGGCTTGAAGAACCGCGCCGACCATGTGCTGCTGCCTGACACCATTTCCAAAGAGCCGATCGGGCCAATGGTGAAGGCCGGTGACGATCCCTGGTTCCACATCGTGCGATGGTCGGTGGCCGCTGTCATAGCCGCCGAGGAATTGGGCGTGACGTCGGAAAACGTCGACCAGATGCGCCAGCCCGGCAGTAACCCGGAAATCAAGCGCCTACTCGGCGTCGGCGACGATCTCGGACAGAAGCTCGGCCTCTCGGCGGACTGGGCCTATAACATCGTCAAGCAGGTCGGCAATTACGGCGAAATCTTCGAGCGCAATGTCGGCGAGAAGACGCCGCTCGGGCTTTCGCGCGGCGCGAACGCGCAATGGATCGACGGCGGCCTGTTGCAGGCGCCGCCATTCCGCTAGGAGCGGCAACGCTGTCGAGCCCGGGTTCCACCGCTTATCCGCCGGCCAAGCTCGGCCGGTGGCAGCGTATCTGCGCAGCGTTCATGCACGGCGGCAGGCGCGGACTGGTTCTGCAGCTTGTCGTCTTTTTGGGTGTCGGTCTCTTTATCGCCGGTATCATGCATAACGTTGCAACGAATTTGCAACGACTTGGCGTCAAGACCGGCTTCGGCTTCCTGTTCCGGCCGGCCGGCTTCGAAATTTCGCAGACGCTGATCGCTTATGGCGAGACTGCGACCTACCTCAGCGCCTTCGTCGCCGCCCTCCTCAATACATTGCTAGTTACCGCGCTATCGATCGTGCTGGCGACGTTTCTTGGTTTCGTTATCGCGCTGGCGAGGGGATCATCGAACCGGCTGGTCGCCGCGACGGGTGCGCTTTACGTCGAGACCTTTCGCAACATTCCACTGCTGATACAGCTGCTGTTCTGGTATTTCGCCGTGATGCAAGCGCTGCCATTGCCGCGCTCAAGCTTTGACATCGCCGGCGTCGTTTTCCTCAATAATCGCGGGTTGTTCATCCCGACAATTCAGTTCGGCGAATCGGCCGGCCTGATGCTCGGCTGGTTTCTGGCGGGTATCGGCCTTTCGGTGCTGATAGTCATGAACGCAAGCCGCCGTCGTCTTGCCACCGGGCACGACGCGGCCTCTGGCTGGCTCGCCGCTCTCCCGCCGATCGTTCTCCCGGTCATTGCCGGGCTTGCGTTCGGCACAGGCAGCGCGCTCAGCGTCCCGGAATTGCAAGGCTTCAATTTCCGCGGCGGGCTCGCGGTCCAGCCCGAGCTGCTGGCACTGACGATCGGGCTGTCGATCTATTCGGCGGCCTTTATTGCGGAAATTATCCGCGGCGGCATTCAGTCCGTCGCCGCCGGCCAGATCGACGCCGCGGTTTCGCTCGGGCTGACCCGGTGGCAGACCACGCGCTTTATCGTGGTACCGCTCGCTTTGCGGATCATCGTGCCGCCGCTCGGCGCCTATTACGTCGTGATGCTCAAGAACTCGTCGCTCGGCTCGGCCATCGCCTATCCGGATCTCATTCTGGTTTTTGCCGGCACGGTGCTCAACCAGACTGCCCAGCCGATCGAGGTGATGACGATCACGCTGGCCACTTACTTGGCCTTGGGGTTTGCGCTGTCCTTCGCGACCAGTGCGGTCAATCGGCAGGTGCGGCGATGACCGGCGCCGCACCCCAGGTGAGGCCGGACTACCGGCGTCGTACCCTCGACTTCCTCCGCAGTTGCGTGTCGTCGCCGCTGAATATGGTGCTGACGGCAGCAGTAGTCATAATGGCGCTTGTGGCAATCCCGGGCCTGGTTCGCTGGCTGCTGGTCGAGGCGGTCTGGACCGGGACATCGGGCAAGGATTGCATTGGCCATGATGGCGCCTGCTGGATTTTCCTGCGCGCCCACGCCGACCAGCTGCTCTATGGCTCCTATCCGGCCGGAGAGCGCTGGCGCCTCGCGGCCGCGGCTTGCATCGGCATTGCGACCGTGGTTGCGATCGGAGCGGGCCGTCGGCAGCTGCGGCTCGTGTCAATCGTCGTGATGTTGGTCGCGGCTTCAATCGTCATCGGCGTCCTGATGGTCGGGGGTGTCGAGGGCTTGCCCTATGTCCCGACCAGCCGTTGGGGCGGCATCCTGTTGACGGTGGTGATCGCGACCTGGACCATCGTGACCGCGCTTCCGATCGGTCTGCTGCTGGCGCTGGCGCGACAGTCCGAATTGCCGGTCATTTCGGTCATCGCCGCGACCTTCATCGATCTGGCGCGCAGCCTGCCGCTGGTCGGTCTGCTGTTTCTGCTGATTGTGATGTTTCCGCTGTTCGTACCGCCCGGCGTCGAGGCCGATAAGTTGATACGGGCGCTGATCGCATTCACGATCTTCAACGCGGCGAATTTCGCGGAGGTATTTCGCGGCGGACTTCAGGCTATTCACCGCAGCCAGATCGAGGGCGGCTATAGTCTCGGCCTGCCGAAATGGCGCGTCACCGCCTTGGTCGTGATTCCGCAGGTGGTCGCGGTGTCGCTGCCGGGCGTCATCAATATCGCCATAGCCATCGTCAAGGAGACGACCATCGTTCTGATTCTCGGCCTGTTCGACTTCATCGGCGTGCTGCAATCCGGCATGTCGGACCCGGAGTGGCTGATGTCCGAAAGTGTGCGGACCACGGCCTATGTTTTCGCGAGCATGGTGTTCTGGGCGATTTGCTTTTCGCTGTCGCGCTACGGCGTTGCGATCGAGCGCCGGCTCTCAAGGACGGGAGCCGGTCGCGGCGCAGGTTTCGTAGCCTGATCAACGCCGTACGACGCCGTAAATGTTGGAGAAGCGGCCGGTTATGGTAGCGCCCGCTTAGTTGGCGTATCCTCGGTATGGCAGCGACCGGAGCGATCGGAGATACAAATGAAAATATTTGCAGCAATCGGCGTCCTCGCAGTTGTCGTCGGCGCGGTCGCTGCTGGTTTCTTCTTCGGCGGGTTCTATAGCGTTGCCGGCATCGCGGAGGATCCAGCCATCGTGAAATGGGCGATGGTTCAGGTTCGCACCGCTTCGATCAACCGCCAAGCCACCGATAAGACGCCCGGCAACGTCGCCGATCCGGCGACTATTCAGGCCGGGGCGCGCCGTTATGTTGAGCTTGGCTGCACCAACTGCCACGGCGGTCCAGGCGTGAGCTGGGCTAAATTCTCGGAGGGTCTGCACCCCGATCCGCCCGACCTCAAAGAAGTCGTGAACGATCGTACGCCGGCGGAGCTGTTCTGGGTGATCAAGAATGGCATCAACATGACCGGCATGCCGAGCTTCGCGCTGGCCGGAGCCAAAGACGACGAGCTTTGGCAGACGGTGGCGTTCCTGAAGAAATTGCCGACCGTTTCCGAAGCGGACTTCAAGGCCTGGACCGCGCCGCCGGCACCGCCGGCTGCACCTGAAACCAAGCAATAGCGCTCGTCAGCGATGCAGGCATGAATAGAGCCGGATCAGGCGCCGTGCGTTCTCGGAAATCGGCGTGCTGTTCTGCTCGCTGCGTCGCGCGGTGTCGCACGACAGCCAGAAATAGCCCGCGCCGGGATCGACGACGAGACGCGCGGGGTTGAAGCCCGGCGCCAGGAGCACCGACAAATACGGCGTTGTCGAGTTCCACGACAGCCGGTTCGACTCCGGATCGATACGATGCGACGACACAAAGTGCGGATCGCCGAGGTCTGGATCGGACTCGATCGACATTGCGAGCGCCCGCACTGCCGACTTGTAATTTGTCCATGCCCACAGGAATTTCGATGTCTCGACCGCGTGCACCAGCATCGTCAACAGTAGGGCGCCGATGATGAATTGAGGATTTGCGTACTTTTCGGCCGCGCCCGCCAGTTGTGTCAGGAATGGAAACGCCGATCTGCGCCGCGCTTCCTCCGGCATGGCTTGCACCGCCGCGAGGATTCCGAATACCGGCACCATGACCAACAATGCAGTCCTCAGATTGTAGCGGTCCTCCGCGAGCAACGATCGATCGAACCAAATCCAATAGATCGAGATAGCGACGACACAAGCCAGAGCTGCGTAACCAGCTGCGCGGTGCACACCCAGCCGCCGCAGCAGAACGCAAGCAAATGTGTAGGCCGCAAGCGCAGCCAGCAACAGCACGACAGCAGGTTGGGCGAGATTCCTGACGTCGATGAATCGATACGCCGCCGCCATGAGCACGCCGGCGATGTAGTCGTCCGGCGGCAGCGCAAGCTTGACGACGGCCCAGATCGCCATCGCGGCGACAAAGGCCGTCAGCGCGCGCACAAATATCGCGTCACATCCGCCGCGCAAAAATACGACAAATATGATCGCCACCGCGAAGATGACGGCGCCGCCATGGGTGAAGATCAGGGCCAACAGAACGATAAACACCGCGGCCACACCGCGCCAGTTGGTGGGAGCGCCGATGCAAACGGCTAGCGCCGGCCAAACTACCGCATGCGCCATCCACATTTCGGTTGGCGCGCCGAACACCAGGGGGCAAAGGCATAAGGTCGACAGGCAGGCGTAGCCGAAGATGACGCGGCCGGCGGTGCGGTCCGCCGCCAGCGTCGCCAGCAGCCCGAACAAGGGAGCGGCGAAGAACAGCAGCCCATACACGGCGATGCCGGTTTTTGCGCTTCCGGTTAGCGCGACGACGGCCTCGGCCGGCAGATCGACGAAGATGTAAGTGAACAGGCGGCCGGAAATGTTGTGCCAATGGAAGGCCCAGGCATCCTGCGCCGCGATGGCGTAGGAAAAGATCGAGCCGTCGCCGAACATCTCCAGCCCGGACGATAGGCCGGCGATGATGAAAACAATCGACGTGCCGATGCCGCCGGCGACGATAACAGCGCGCAACGATCGGCGCGCGGACAGGATATCGGCTTCAGCATTCATGGTCTTCGCTGCGCCACGGCGACGGCGCCGCCAAGGCCGGCGAGCACTGCCCAATAGGCGTAACGGAAATCGGTAGCGACGCCGACCACGAAGAAGGTCATCATATAGACAATGGCCGATCCGCAGATTCCGAGTGCGAAGGCGCCGGCGGGCGTGTCGCGCCGCCGCCAGGCGAATGCACACACCGCAATGTCAAGAAGCAGCCAACTGCCGGCGCGGAACAGTGGCGTCGGAGCCAACGCATCATTGACTGCTTTAAGCGCCATGAGTCGCGGATTGTCGGCGAATATGATCTTCGTTTCATCGTCGAGGTCGCGGGTCCACATTGTGAGGTTGTCGTCGCCGGCAAGGAACGTCCACATGAACGTGGCGCGGTGCTCGAGATAAGCGATCGGATGGCTCAGGATCGCGTGCCGCCAAGCCTCGGTGAGCGCCGGTGAGCTGAAAGTCTTCTCGCGTTCGAGATGCTCCATCACGAATTGGCAGGGCTGTTGCGTCCAGTAAACGTCCCACCCAATCGAATTGTAGCAGCCACCGGCGATCAGCTTGCTTTCGTCTGCAGTCCAGGCGCCTGGAAACACGTTCTTTTTGGCGAAGTGAGAAATGCCGCCAAGGTCGAACACCATAATCGAATGCAGCGGCTGCTGCCGCGTCGCACCGAGCACGCCGTAATAGATGACCTGGATCAGTCCGAACAACGCCAATGCCGCTGGCACATAGAGGACCGCCGTGCGCTGCCATCGGAGCTGCGCGGGCCACGCGATGTAGGCCGCAAGGATCGGGGCGGCGGCCAGTGCGTTCGGTCGCAACAACACGCCGAGCGCCGTCAGGCCGAGCGCGATCGCTTGAACCGGGATGGCAAGTTTCCTGTCGCGATTGGCGACGGCAAAAGCGGCTCCGGCTGCCAGCAGCCAGACGATGCCGAACAGCACGTCGCGCCAGATGATGCCGATAAATATGAAGGCCGGCGGCAGCAGCACCAGCAGCAGCAACAGCAGAGCCAGCAATGGCGAGCGCCGCGCCAGCGTCAGCGCGACGATGGCGAAGGCCAGCCAGTACAGCGTCACCGTCAGCAGCAGCAGGCTTGCCGGACCGGGCGCGATCGGATCGACCAGCGACCACAGCACGATCATCACCGGCGACTGCCAGTCGCCGTAGAAGCCCTTGGCCATGTCCTGGTAGATGTAGCGGGCATCGAACGTCATGATGCCGGGATAGAAGACATAGAGCGTCAGCGCGACGCCCGCGGCCGTCAGCGCGGCGATCAGCAGGTCTGCCGTTTTATGGTCAAGCGAGACGCGCATAGACGTCTCCCGAATTGGCCTCGGGCGTCAGCGCGTCAAGCCAACGGACAATGGCGTCGGCGTCGATCCAGTCGGGATGCTCGAATATCTGGCTTTCACCCAGGATGGCATTGAAGCGCGCATAGCCGAGGGCGATGCACTGTTGGGCACAGGCGCGCGCGACATCGCGCTGAATCAAGGTGAACTCGAACGACAGCGCCGGGACCGGCGCGCTCAGACCAGCCAACGCCTCGGCCTCGAAGCCTTCGACGTCGATCTTGATGAAGGCGGGCGTGCCGTGCCGCGCGATCAAGGCGTCGAGGGTGGTGAGGGCAACGCGAACACGCTTTTTCCAGGCTTGGTCATGCCAGCCCGGCGCGTCGGCCGCGGCGGCAATGAAATCCGTCGATGCGGTCGCGACGGTCGGATTGTCGAGATTGAGATTGAGTTCGATCGACCCAGCCTGGCGTCCGACCGCCGTGGCTTCGACCGTCACCTTCGCATCGCGGCCGTAGAGCAGGCGCAGCGTCTTGACCAGCGCCGGCTGCGGCTCGACCGCGACGACCCGCGCCCCCAGCCGCCGGAATGCAGCAACGCGGTCGCCCACATGCGCGCCAATGTCAAAGACAACATCGTCCGGCCGGACGAACTGGCGATACAGATGGTCCAGGGCCGGCCCATGCCGGCGATCGCCATAATAGATGCGCAGCGACCGCACAATTCCTCGCACGGTTCTGAGGGCATCGAGCATGTGGTCTAGGCCAGCTTCTGCGCCCCCGGCGCGTTGACCTCGATCGCCGGCAGATGCAGCGGCAATAGCGTGGCCGGCGTCTCGCTTTCCTCGGGGATGCGGCAGATCCCAAGCCTCGCGAACAGGCTGCCGAGGAGCGGCGAGGCGGTGGCAACGGCGAACGGCGCCGCCAGGATCAGGCCGGTGGTGCCAAGCAATACGAGTCCGATGTCGTTCGGCGCCTTGCTGGCGGCGACCGCCAATACGGTCAATCCGGCCAATGTCTGCGGCCACAACTTTGCCAAAGCGAGCCGCCACGGCACGGCATGACTTTGGCGCTTCTGGCTGTTCCAGGCGCCGCCGCGCCGGAACACGAACAGCCGGGTCATGAAGATCGTGTGCGATAGCGCGATGACCGGCGCCAGCAGGATCATGAACAAGGTCTCGACGGCGATATTCGCGGCGAATGCCAGGGTGCCGCCAAAGGAACGGCGCGCAGACGGCGTCAGCATCACATCGATGATGGTCGCGATCTTCGGCGCGAACGTCATCAGCATCATGATGGCGAACAGCAGCGTGCCGACGCCGGCTTTGACCGGCACGTATTGAGCCGCCGGCGTGTCGGACAGCGCCAGCAGGACGGTGCCGATCGCGGTCATCGCCATCCAGGCCGGCGAGCCGAGATACATCTGGATCGCGAACAGCAATTGGAAGCGGCTGACCGGCTTCAGACCGGGCAAGCCCAGTAGCCGCCAATACTGCATGTTGCCTTGGCACCAGCGCAGGTCGCGCCGGCTGAATTCCATCAGCGTCGGCGGGTTTTCCTCGAAGCTCATGCCTTCGACCGGCAGCACGCGGACCTCGTAACCGGCCCGGCGCATCAGCGCGGCCTCGACCTGATCATGGCTGAGAACATAGCCGCTGAGCGGCCCTTTGCCGGGCAGCACCGGCATGTGGCAATGCGCGACGAATGGCGCGAGCCGGATGATGGCGTTGTGTCCCCAATACGGTCCGCAGTCGCCCTGCCACCAGGTGGCGCCCAGCGTGTAGGAGCGCATGCCGAGCCGCATGCCGAACTGGAACACGCGCGCGAACACGCTCGCCGACGGCAGCCCTATGATCAATGTCTGGACAATGCCGAGCGTCGGATTGGCCTGCGCGATCCGGATCAGCCGCAGCACGGCATCACTTGGCATGAAGCTGTCGGCATCGAGCGTGATGGCGAATTCGTGATTGCCGCCCCAGCGGTCGCAGAAGTCACGGATGTTGCCGGACTTGAATGCGGTGTTCGCCGCTCGGCGGCGATAGGTGACCGGGACGATGCCGTGCCACCTCGCGGCAAATGCGTCGAAGCAGGTCAGTTCGGCGGCGATGATCTCGGGATCGCTGGTGTCGCTCAGCACATAGACGTGAAACAGCTGCGCGACCCGCGCGCGCATTAGTCCGTCCAGCAGCGGCTGGAGGTTGCGCGTGACCTGCTCCGGGCTCTCATTGCGAATGCACATCAGGATCGCGGTCGACGACGTCACCGGCTCGTCGCCGCGAACGCTGGCGGCGAGCGGATTCACCGCCACGGCCGGATCGCGGCAGCAGCGCATGATCACGAATCCGATCGTCGCATTCCAGAACCCGATCACCGACCAGGGCAGGGTTATGGTGAATAGCACCAGGAATGCGATGCCGCCTGCGCTATGGGGAGGGACGGCCACTGCTGCGAGCCACAGCACCGCCGCCATGGTCGCGCCGACCAGGACGGCAAACAATGCCCGGCGGCGGGTCAGCGTCGTCGCAGTGTCTTCCGCCAGGGCGGGCAGCGCTGTGACCCGATCAAGCATGACTGTGGCGATCCCCCTGCATTTCCACCCCGTTCAGGATATACCCGTCAGACGCTCGCAAAGTCCAAGGATCGTCCTTGGCGGGATCAGAAAAGTGCCGGATCGAACCACCAAAGCCCTGTGGTATGTCGGCGCCGGCCGCGCTGAAATCCGCGACGAGCCGCTGGTCGAGCCCGGGCCGGGCGAGGTTCGGGTGCGGGCGCTGTACAGCGCCATCAGCCGCGGCACCGAGCGCCTGGTGCAGGCCGGCCGCGTGCCGCCGGGGGAATTCGAGCGCATGCGCGGGCCCTTCATGGCCGGCACGTTTCCGTTTCCGGTCAAATATGGCTACGCCATGGTCGGCTGGGTCGAGCATGGGCCCGCTGAATTGCAGGGCCGCCAAGTGTTTGTGCTGCACCCACATCAGAGCATCTTCAATGTGCCCGCCCAGGCGGTAGTGCCGATACCGCAAACCGTGCCTCCCGCCCGCGCCGTGCTGGCCGCCAACATGGAAACCGCGCTCAATGCGGTATGGGACGCCAAACCCGCTGCTGCCGATCGTATCGCGGTGGTCGGGGCGGGCGTCCTCGGTGCGCTGGTGGCCTGGCTGTGCGGGCAGCTTCCCGGCGCCAGGGTGACGCTGGTCGATATCGAGCCGTCGCGCTCGGACTTGGCGCGCGCGCTCGGTATTGGCTTTGCCGCGCCCGATATTGCCCCCGGCGATTGCGATCTCGTTATCCATGCCAGCGGCAGCGCCGCAGGACTGGCGACCGCGCTCGGCCTCGCCGGCGAGGAGGCGACGGTGCTGGAGCTGAGCTGGTATGGCGCGGAGGAGGTCGCGGTCCCGCTTGGTGCTGCATTCCACAGCCGCCGTCTCAGGCTGGTGTCGAGCCAGGTCGGCCGGGTCGCGCCATCGCATCGCGCCCGCTGGACCCATTCCCGCCGGCTCGCCGCCGCGCTTGACCTGCTGGCCGATGCGAAGCTCGACGCGCTGCTCGCGCCGGCGATCAGGTTTCACGACCTGCCGGCGCGGCTGCCCGATATCCTTGCGCCGCGGAGCGGCGTACTTTGCCAGCTCGTGACCTATCCCGCGGCCGAGTCCGCCAGAGCTTGAGAGGTTGCCCGTGTTCGCTGTCGAAGTTCGCGACCACATCATGATCGCTCATTCGTTCCGCGGCGCCGTGTTCGGTCCGGCGCAGGCGTTGCATGGCGCGACCTTCGTCATCGACGCGGCCTTCATGGCCGAGACGCTCGACGCCAACGGCATCGTGATCGACATCGGCCGGGCGCATGAGGCGCTCAAGGCCGCGCTGGCGCCGCTCAATTACTCCAATCTCGACGACGTGCCGGGTTTCAAAGGCGCCAACACCACCACCGAATTCCTGGCCAAACATATTTACGACCGGCTGGCGGAGGCCGCGCGCGCCAATAAGCTCGGCCGCGACGGCCGCGAGCTCAAGGCGCTCCGCGTCACCTTGTCGGAGTCGCACGTCGCGCGCGCCTGGTATGAGGCGCCCTTGTGGTGAGGCGCGTCGCCTTCGCGGTGCCGGGCGACCTCGAGACCCCGACCGGCGGCTATGCCTACGATCGGCGCATGATCGCCGAACTCAGACGCCTCGGCTGGCGGATCGACCTGATCGATCTCGGCGATGGCTTTCCTCATCCGGCACCGCCGCAGCGCGAAGCGGCGCAAGCGCAACTGATGGCGATTCCGGCCGGTTGCCCGATCGTGATCGACGGACTAGCTTTTGGCGTGCTTCCTGAGACGGCTGTGCGGCTCTGCTCAGATCATCCATTGATCGCGCTGGTGCATCATCCACTCGCTCTGGAGACGGGGCTCTCTGCGGCGCAAGCGCGCGACTTGCGCGCCAGCGAGCGCGCAGCGCTGGCGGCTGCAAAGCGTGTCGTCGTCACCAGTGCGGCGACCGCGCGGCTGCTCGCCGCCGATTACGATGTGCCGGCTGATCGCATTGTCGTCGCGCGTCCCGGCAACGATCCGGTGCCGGCCGGGCACCGAAGCACCGATGGTATCGTCCGGCTGCTTGCGGTCGGCGCGGTGGTGCCGCGCAAGGGCTTTGACGTGTTGATCGAGGCGCTGGCTTTGCTTGCTGAGTTGCCGTGGCAGCTGACGATCGCCGGCGACCGCAGCCGGGATCCTGCCGCCGCCGCGCGGCTCGATGACGATATCGCGCGCCACAAGCTCGGCGACCGGGTTGCGGTGCTCGGCGCGGTGCCACAGCGGCGCATTGCCGAGCTCTATGCCGGCGCCGACGCCTTTGTGCTGGCATCGCGGTTCGAGGGCTATGGCATGGCCTTTTCCGAAGCCATTGCTCACGGCCTGCCGGTGGTCGGCACCACCGCCGGCGCGATTCCGGACACCGTCCCGCCGGATGCCGGCATCCTTGTCGCGCCCGGCGATGCGGCGGCGCTCGCGGCGGCATTGCGCCGGCTCATCGAAAGTCCGGCCGAGCGGCACCGCATGGCGGCATCTGCATGCGCGGCTGCGCTTGCTCTTCCGAGCTGGCAGGACTCCGCGAAACATTTTGCGTGCGCGCTCGAGGCGGCCATATGACCGGCTTTTCGGCTGATTGGCTCGCGTTGCGCGAGCCGTTCGACGCCCGCGCCCGCAATCCGGCGGTGCTCGATGCCGTCGCGGCGTCGTTCGCGGCACACACTTCATTGCGGGTGGTGGACCTCGCCTGCGGCACCGGCTCGACCGTTCGCGCGCTGGCGCCGCGATTCCCGGCCGAACAGAATTGGCGGCTGGTCGACAACGATCTCAGTCTGCTGGCGCGCGCATCGGCGACCCGGCGGCCCGCGGGCGTCACGCTGACGACGATCCCAATCGATCTCGATCACGATCTCGAAGCGGCGCTCGACGGGCCGATCGACCTGATCACCACATCGGCGCTGCTCGATCTGGTATCGGAAGCCTGGCTGGACCGGCTGGCGGTCGAGACCCTGGCGCGGTCGATCCCGGTCTATGCGGCGCTGAGTTATGACGGCCGGATCGACATCAGCCCTTCCCACCCGTTCGACGCCGAGATCGTCACGGCGCTCAACAGCCATCAGCGCCGCGACAAGGGATTTGGCCCGGCACTCGGACCGTTGGCAGCGCGCACCGCGGTCGAACGATTTGAATCGCTCGGCTGTTCCGTGGTCCACGGCAGGGCCGACTGGGCGATTGGGCCCGGCGACCGTGATTTTCAGTTGGACATTTTCGCCGGCTGGACGAGAGCAGCTCGCGAAATCGACGATCTGCCGCTTGGCGATACGGTCGAATGGCTGACCTTCCGCCGCGACGCAATCGCCGCGGGGCGCTCGTCAGTCCGGGTTGGTCATATCGATTTCTTTGTGCGGCCGACCGGCACGCGGTGACCCGTCAGGTCGCAATCGAACAGCACCTCGTCGCCGAGCCTAAAACTCCGCATCGGCGCCCGCAGCGCCTGATCGGCGCGCTCGACCGCCGGCAGCGCGAAGCTGGCGCGCCCGCTGCCAAGGATAATCGGCGCGACCATCACATGCAGGCGGTCGAGGCAACCGGCGGCGAGGAAGCGCGACACGGTGTCGGCGCCGCCCTCGATCAGGATTCGCGGCATGCCGCGTTCGGCCAGCGCGGCGAGGATGTCCAGCGGAGCAATAAGTCCGGCGGGGGCGGGCAAGCTCACAATGTCGACGCCGGCGGGCAGGGCGCATCGCGTCCCCTGCGCCGTGATCAGCACTCGGCGCACGCCATCGCCGGCCAAGACCTTGGCGTCGGCGGCAAGCCGGCCCTTTGGATCGATCACGACACGCGCTGGATGCGGGCCTTCTACACGCCGCACGGTGAGTTGCGGGTCGTCCGCGACTGCCGTCGCGACGCCGATCACCACCGCGTCGACCAGCGAGCGCAACCGATGCAGATGCTCGAGGCCGGACGGGCCGTTGATGTATTTGGAGTGTCCGGATGCGGTGGCGATGCGGCCATCGAGCGACTGGCCGATCTGACCGATGACAACGAGATCGTCGACCGTGCCGCGCCGCAGCGGCCCGAACAGTTCGCCCCAAGGCGCCGGCAACGGCTCGGACGAGGCGCAAAAGGCCTGCCTGAATTCGGCCCAAGACGGGGTGCCATCGTCAGCGCCGGGCTCGGCTAGAGGCATATGAATGTTGTCCGACGCCACGTGCCTTGCTTTTATGAAGACGATCTCTTTTGTTAGCAGGCTGACACAAAATAATTGATAGTACGACCGGTATCCCGACGGGGCTTGCGGTGTTTACAATTGGGTCCGCGGCGAGCCGCCGCGATGACGCTTGGACGTTGTCTATAGATGAATGCATTCAGGACGATCGGACGATCCGCGCTGTTCGGTACCAACGGACAGATCGGGGTCAACCGCGGAATCGCCGAATTTCACGCCCGCAGGCCGGTGCTGATCAGCAACGGCGCCGAAACGCTGCTGGCGTTGCCGGTTGAGGGCCTTGATGCTCAGCGGCTGGCTGAGTTCGTCGCGCTCTGCGCGCCGGTCATGCCGCGGCTTGTCATCACGGCACGCCGTGCCCATGCGCTCGGTTTCGCCACATCGAGGCCAATGTCGCTGCACCTCCCGGCCAACATCGCCGTGGCCGAGATTCTCGCGCTGGTGACCGATGCCGATACCGATCGCCTGGGCGACGCCGAGCCGGCCGGCGCCGCGGCCGCGGCCGCGGTCGAATTGGTGAAATTATCGCAAGGCCTGCCCGCGGCGCTGGTTGCCGAAGTCACCAACGGCGATGCGATGGCGTCCGGCCTCAACATGATCGTGGTTGAAGCGGGAGCGGTTGCGCATTTCGGCGCCGAAGCTGTCCGATCCCTCAGCATCGCCAGCAAGGCCTGGGTGCCGCTCGATTCCGGAAGGCGCGCCCGCTTCGTTGTCTTTCGCGACGCCATGGGCGGCAGCCCGGCGGCGATCATTGTCGGCAAGCCGGATTTTTCCAAGCCGGTTCTGGTTCGCATCCACTCGGCCTGTCTGACCGGCGACGTGTTCGGCTCGCGGCGTTGCGACTGCGGCGATCAGCTCAAGCTGGCGATCAAGCGGCTCGAAGGCGGCGGCGGTGGCGTCGTGCTTTATCTGGCGCAGGAAGGCCGCGGGCTTGGCCTCGCCAACAAGATGCGAACCTACCAATTGCAGGACGAGGGGCTCGACACGGTCGATGCGAACACAACACTCGGGTTTGACGACGACGAGCGCGATTACGGCATTGCCGCCCGGATGTTGCAGATGCTCGATTGCCACCGCGTCGCGCTGCTGACCAACAACCCGGCCAAGCTCGAGGGTCTAGCCAAGTCGGGAATCGAAGTGACGGGACGCATGTCGCTTGAAGCGCCGATCAACGCCGATAATCGCCGTTATATGACGGCGAAGGCGGCGCGGGCCGGGCACCGGCTCAATCACCTGCAGCCGTCATCGGCCGAGCCGACAGATGCGGAACGCGACGAAGCGCCGCTGGCGCCGTGACCATGGCAAACGCCGGCTCAAGTCGATTGATCGGCGAGCTCACCTTCCTGGAAGTTTCGAAAGTCCTCAGCGAGAATTCGGTCCTTTGCCTGCCGATCGGCTCGATCGAGCAGCACGGTCCGCATCTGCCGCTCAACACCGACGTGGTGTTGGCCGAGGCGGTCGCGCGCCATATCGTTTCTCGCTGGGGTGAGGCGCTCGATCTGTGGCGGCTTCCGACAATTTCAATCAGCCTGGCGCGCGAGCATGAGTGGGCGGGCGGCACAATGTCGCTGTCGGTCCAGACCATGGCGGCCTTGCTGCACGACATGGGCCGCGAGATCGCCCGCGCTCTGCCGGCACGCAATCTCGCAGTGATCAATGGCCACGGCGGCAACAGGGGGATTCTGGAAGCGCTGGCGCATGATCTGCGCGCCGATTTCGGGCTCAATGTCTGCATTCTGCATCTCGGCGCGCTGGCGGAAGACAATATGAATGCGGCAATTCCGGAAATTCATGGCGGAAAAACCGAAACCTCGATGATGCTGGCGATCGCGCCGCATCTGGTGCGCCGCGATCTTATCGCGCAGCTGAAAAATCCAGGCGATGCCGGCCTGATCCGCAGCACGATCCTTGACACCGGCGTCACGTGGCCCTGGACCAGTTCCGATGATCGACTTGCCGATATGGGCGTTATTGGCGACGCCCAAGCGGCGTCGGCGGAGTTCGGGCAGCGCTGTATCGACGACATTGTCGAGAAGGCCAGCGGTATTCTCAAGCAGCTGCTGGACAACCAGCGCCGCTAGGCTGGATTGCGGCGAGCCGTTGTTTGGTCGCTCAACTAACAACTAAATCAGTATCTTAGGCGGGCTTGGTCACGAGCTTCGCGCGGGCGCTCGCCGAACGCGACGGGCTTTTGAATTTGAGAAAACCGGCTGCATCCTGAAAACAATAACGTATAGAGTAAGCATCAGGCGTCATGAGGCCCGGGTAAACCCGGCCCATGTCGCACGCGCAAGAACCAAAAACGAGGCCCCTGCAAAGGGCGGTCTCAAAATATCCCAGGGAGGGATGCCAATGAAACAGTCCGGACGCCGAGCGTCACGCAAGCACAGCCGCAGAGAATTTCTGATCAAGTCGGGCGGTGCGCTTGCCGCCGTCGCGATTGCCTCGCCGCCGATCGTCACCGGCGCCGCGGAAACCGTGAACATCGGCGCGCTCTATCCGACCACCGGCAGCATGGCGCAGATCGGCGTCGGCTGCGTTGCCGCAGCCAAGCTCGCGGTCGAGATGGTCAATGACGCCGGCGGCATCAAGTCGCTCGGCGGCGCCAAGCTCAACCTCATCATCTCGGACGTGCAGAGCGACACCACCGTCACCCGCACCGAAACCGACCGTTTGATCTCGGGCAACAAGCTGTCCGCGGTTCACGGCTGCTTCGCCAGCGCATTGACGCTGATCGCCAGCGAAGTGGCGGAACGCGCCAAGGTGCCGATCATCACCGGGTCGAGCTCCGATCAGCTCAACAAGGGCCGCCATTACACGTTCACGCCGTTTGCGCGCGCCTCGCAGTTCGCGCAGGCGCAGTTGCAGATGTCAAAGCTGGTCGGCGACAAGCCGAAGGTCGCGGTGATCTTCGAGAATACCGCGTTCGGCACCTCGACCTCGAACGGCCTCAAGGAACTGGCGCCCGGCGAAGGCGTCGAGATCGTGATGTTCGAGCCTTATTCGGCCGGCTTCACCGATGCGTCGCCGCTCATCAACAAGGTCAAGGCGTCCGGCGCCAACGCGCTGTTCTCGGTGTCCTACCTGAACGATCTGATCTTGATCGTACGCACCGTCAAGCAGGTCGGGCTCAACATCGCAATCAATGGCGGCTCCGGCGGCTTCGTCATTCCAGACTTCTACAAGAACGTCGGCAAACTGGCCGAAGGCCTGCAGGGCGTCGCGCACTGGAACCACGACATGAGCGACGATGCCCAGAAGGTGAACGCCGAGTACAAGAAGCGGACCGGCGAATTCCTGTTTGAATATGCCGGCGGCCTGGTGGCGCAGACCTTCATGCTGGCCGACGCGCTGGAGCGGGCGGCTTCAGCCGATCCGCAGAAAGTACGCGATGCCTTGTCGGCCCTCGACGTCTCGAAGGGCTATGCGGCGATGGCGCCGGGCGGCAAGGTCAAGTTCGGTCCCGACGGCAAGAACATTTACGGCCGTCCGGTCGGGGTGCAGTGGCAGAACGGCGATCTGGCCAGCGTGTTCCCGAAGGAAGACGCGCGTGCTCCGCTGATGAAGTCCTAAAGACCCGTCGGCGACAATGCTGGAAATCGTGGCCCAGGCCGTCATCAACGGCCTGCTGATCGGAGGGATTTACGCGCTGGTGAGCATCGGCGTCACGCTGATTTTCGGCGTGGTGAAGATCGTCAATTTCGCCCAAGGCGAATTCGTGATGATCGGCATGTACATCAGCTTCTTCCTGGCCACCCAGTTCGGCATCGACCCGATCGTCTCATTGGTCGTGTCGATGCCGGTGCTGTTCGTCATCGGCGTCCTGATCCAGCACTTCCTGATCCGCCGGGTTCTGGGGCTTAACGACTTGCCCCAGATCTTCCTGACCTTTGCGTTGTCGCTGTTGATGGTCAATCTCGCGCTGATGCTGTTCACCGCGAATTACCGCACCGTGCACACCTGGTATTCCGACGAGGCGTTTCACATTGGCGGGCTCTACATCCCGGTGGCGAAATTGATCGCCTTCGTGCTGGCGATGGTTTTGAGCGGCAGCCTCTGGGTTTTTCTGCACACCACCGATCTCGGCAAGGCGATGCGCGCGGCCTCGCAGAACCGCGACGTCGCGCAACTGATGGGCATCAATCCCAACCGCGTTTTCGCGGTGGCGCTCGGCATTGCGCTGGCTTTGGCCGGCGCCGCCGGCTCGCTGTTGATGCCGTTCTATCCGGCCTATCCGTTGGTCGGGCAGGTGTTCGTGCTGATGGCTTTCGTCGCCGTGGTGCTGGGCACGCTCGGCAACGTGATCGGCGCGTTGATTGCCAGCCTGCTGATGGGCGTCGTTGAATCGCTCGGCATCCAGTTCGTCGGCGCCGACTCCGGGCTGATCCTGGTCTTCATGCTGTTGCTGATCACGCTCGCGGTGCGGCCGAGCGGTCTTGCCGGCGGGAGGGCGCGCTGATGCGGCTTCGGGGCTGGGGCGGCGTCGTGCTCGGCATCGTGATCGCGGTGATGCTGACATTGCCGCTGGTGGTGACGAGTTCGTTCGCGGTCGACATTCTGATCCGCGTCTTGCTGTTTTCCTTCATCGGCAGCGCCTGGAACCTGATGGGCGGCTACGCCAAGCAGCTCTCGCTCGGCCATTCCGCGTTCTTCGGCCTTGGCGCCTACACGTCGACGCTGCTGCAGATCGACTTCGGCATCTCGCCTTGGATCGGCATGGTGGCCGGCGGCGTCGTCGCGATGCTTGCCAGCCTGCCGATCGGCTGGCTGTGTTTCCGGCTGCGCGGGCCCTACTTCACCATCGCCACCATTGCGACCGCGCAGGTCCTGATGCTGATCTTCCTCAAGTTTCGCGATTTTGCCTGGGGCGCCGAGGGCACCACGATTCCCAATCTCGGCCACGCGCCGCTGATGATGCAGTTCGAAACCAAGGCGCCGTATTACTACATCGTGCTCGGGCTGCTGGCGATCTCGCTGCTGATCACCGCGTGGATCGAACGCTCGCGGATCGGCTATTACTGCGTCGCCATCGGCGAGGATGAGGACGCCGCCGAGGCGGTCGGCGTCAATGCGCCGCGGGTCAAGCGCGACATCTACATGATCTCGGCGTTCCTCACCGCGCTGGCCGGCACGTTCTACACGCAATACATCTACTTCATCGACCCGCAGACGGCATTCAACTTCAGCGTCTCGATCGAGGCGGCGCTGGTCTCGATCGTCGGCGGCATCGGCACCTTATGGGGCCCGGTGATCGGCACGGTGCTGCTCGAAACCACATCGGCGGTGTTGCAGAGCCGGCTCGGCAATTCGATCGGCGGCGTGCAGCTCACCGTTTATGCACTGATCCTGATGGCGGTGATCCTGTGGCGGCCGACCGGCATCATGGGTTTTCTCCGCGAAACCTACGGCCAGCGTGTCCGCAAACCGGCGCCGGGCTGAGCGATGGCCGACGCCCTCGTCATCCGCAACTTGAGCAAGCGCTTTGGCGGCTTGCGCGCCGTGCAGGACGTCAACTTCACGGTGCGGGAAAACGAGACGCTGGCGCTGATCGGGCCGAACGGCGCCGGCAAGACCACGACCTTCAACCTGATCATGGGATTTCACCGCGCCGACACCGGTTCCGTGACCGCCTTCGGCCGCGAGATCGCCGGGCTGCGCCCGCATGATGTGTGCGCGCTCGGGCTGGCGCGCACCTTCCAGGTCGCCAAGCCGTTTGGCGGCATGACGGTGCTGGCCAATGTGATGACTGGGGCGTTTCTGCGCGACAAGAGTCCCGACGCGGCGCGCAGCAAGGCGCGCGAGGCCATCGAATTCGTCGGATTGTCGGCTCGCGAGAGCACCGCGGCGCGCGACCTGACGACGATCGACCAAAGGCGGCTCGAAATGGCGCGCGCCCTGGCGACGGCGCCGAAACTCCTGTTGCTCGACGAGGTGATGGCCGGCCTCAATCGCGCCGAGATCGACCAGGCGGTGGCGCTGGTCGGCAAGCTGTCGAAGCGGGGCCTCACCATCGTGATCGTCGAGCATGTCATGCGCGCCATCATGGCGGTGGCGAAGCACATCGTCGTGCTCGATCACGGCCAGAAGATCGCCGAGGGGAGCCCGAAGGAGATTACCGAGAACCCGGAAGTGATCCGCGCTTACCTCGGCTCCGGCTACGTCCACACGCCGGCTAGGGCCTCGTCATGATCGAGCTCAACGGCGTCAGCGCCAGCTATGGCTCGGTCCCGGCGATCGGCGACGTCACCATCAATGTCGGGGAGGGCGAGGCGGTCGGCCTGCTCGGCGCCAATGGCGCCGGCAAAAGCACGACCTTGCGGGCGATCTCTGGGCTGGTGAAGATCAAGGCAGGCAGCATCACCTTTCTCGGCACCAGCCTGGCGTCGCTGCCGCCGCACAAGATCACCGAGCTCGGCATCGCGCATGTGCCGGAAGGCCGCCAGGTCTTTCCGGAAATGACGGTGAACGAGAATCTCGAGATCGGCTCCTATGCGCCGCGCGCCAAGGCGGATCGCGCCAGCTCGCTCGATCTCGTCTACAGCATTTTTCCGCGGCTGGCCGAGCGCCGCAAGCAATTGGCCGGCACGATGAGCGGCGGCGAGCAGCAGATGCTCGCGGTCGGCCGCGGCCTGATGCTCAAGCCGCGGCTCTTGATGCTGGATGAGCCGTCGCTCGGCCTGGCGCCGGTGATGTGCGACGTCACCTTCGAGAAGATCCAGGACATCCACAAGATGGGCACCGCGATCCTGCTGGTCGAGCAGAACGTCAGCCGCGCGCTGACCTTGGTCGAGCGCGCCTACGTGCTCGAGAGCGGCAAGGTCATCATGCACGGCACCAGCGCCGAACTGGCCGGCAACAAGCAGGTGCAGGCGGCCTATCTCGGACTGTGACCGCAGCGGAAAGCCGGCGGATACTCCCGCCGCGCTTACAGGTCCTTGGCAAATTCCCGATTGGACTGCTTGAGCCGCTGATCGTTGCCGTAGGCGTAGTGCTTCGACATGTCCGCCGAAAACCGGCTGGCCGCGGGCTTGCGGCCCAACGCTTCGGCCAGCGCGCGGATGTGATGCGGACCGGCGCCGCAGCACACGCCGAGATAATTCACGCCCATGGCATGGGCTTCGCGGCCGAATTCGGCGATCTCATAGCGGGTGACCTGGAACGGATCGAGCGCGACCGGGAACGAACGGCCGTCGGGAATGCAATGCGCGCAGGTGGCGTCCTTCTCGGTCAGCGATTCGAAGGTCGGCTCGCTGGTGGTCGTCCGGTAGGGCACCGGCAACGCCGCGACATGGATCGAGACCGCATCGCGGATCTGCTTGACGAACGGCATCATGGTCCCGATGCCGCGAATGCAGTTCAGGCCGACCACGTCGGCGCCGCGTTGCTCGATTCGTTTGGCCGCCTCGGCCGAATTCACGCCGTCGCGCATCGTGCCGTGCTTGTGAAGCGCGAAGGTCACGACGGATGGCAGCTTGGTTTGCTTGATGACGTCGAGTGCCATCTCCGCTTCGCCGGTCCAATAAAGGGTCTCGGCAATGATGAAGTCGACGCCGGCATCGACTGCCCAACCGACCTGCTCCTCGAACATCGCACGAACCTGACGCTGGCTGTCCTTGTCGTTCGGCTCATAGATGTTGGTGTTGCAGATATTACCGGCGACCAGTGCGTTGCCTTCGGCCGCAACCTTCTTGGCAAGCGCCAGCGCCTGCCGGTTCATGCGCTCGAGGTCGTTTTCGCGTCCGATCAGGCGCAGCTTTTCGCGATGCGCGTAGTAGGTAAAGGCTTCGATGACGTCGGAGCCGGCGCGGAGAAAATCGCGGTGCAGGTTTTCGACCTGCTCGGGGAAATCCAGCACCACCTCGGGAACATAGGCTCCGGCCTGGAGATAGCCGCGGCGTTCGAGCTCGAACAGATATCCCTCGGCGCAAATCACCGGCCCAGCGGCAAGACGTTCGAGTAGGCCTGTTTTCTTCATTGGACTCCCCCTGGTATCGGCGAATGCTCGGTCTTAGCGCTTATCGCAAATGGCCTCCGTGACAGGATCGCAATTTCCGACATGTTGAAGCTGTATTGCGACGGCCTTAGGTTCTAATATGAGCGCATGAGTAAGCCCGTCCTGCCCGGATCGGACGATTCGCACGAGATTTTCGTGTTTCTGCTGGTTCCTGGCCTGTCGATGATGAGCCTGGCCTCTGCCATCGAGCCGTTGCGATCGCTCAATCGGCTGCGGCGCAAGGAGGCCTATCAATGGCGCCTCGCCAGCCTGGATGGCGCCCCGGTCGAGGGGTCGAATGGAATTGCGCTGCCGACAGTACCGCACGACGCAGCATTGGCCGGCGCTCACAGACTGTTCGTCTGCGGCGGCCTGAATATCCAGGAGGCCGACGAGAAGCGCTATCTCACGATTTTGCGCCAGGCGGCCAGGCGCGGCATGAGCGTCGGCTCCCTTTCAACCGGGAGCTATCTGCTGGCGCGAGCCGGACTGCTCGCCGGTTATCGCTGCACCATCCATTGGGAGAACCTGTCGGAGTTCCGCGAGGCCTTTCCTGACCTCGACTGCACCAACAAGATTTATGAAATCGATCGCGATCGTCTGACCTGCTCCGGCGGTACCGCGGCGATGGATATGATGCTGCATCTGATTGCCGATCGGCATGGCGCGGAACTGGCGCGCGGCGTCGCCAATCAATTTCACCACGAGCGCATTCGCGATGAACGTGAGGATCAGCGGGGCGGCCGGCTTGAGAGCCTCAGCCGGATGCCGGACAAGGTGCAGCAGGCGATCGCCATCATGCAGCGGCATATCGAGGATCCGCTGCCGCTGCCGGACATCGCCCGCCGCGTCAAACTGAGTCCGCGGCAGCTCGAACGGCTGATGCTCGGGCATACCGGCCAGTCGCCGCTCCGGCTCTATATGCAGTTGCGGGTCGAGCGCGCCCGCGAATTGCTGGTCACGTCCAACCGGCCGGTGATTGACGTGGCGGTGCGGGCCGGCTTTTCTTCGACGTCGCATTTTTCGGCCTGGTACAAGCGGATTTACGGCGTGCGGCCCTCCGACATGCGGGCCGATCGGCCGTCGCATCTGCGGGTGGTGTCGGGCGGGCGGGGGTCGTAATCAGGCATGATCGTGTCGCATTTCTGACGGGCGTGGCGCGACGCTTTGCCGATGATGTTGCGCGGCTAGAGGGGTGCAGGCTTGCAGACGCTCCAATTCATCATGGCCAATCTGCCGGTGATCTGGCAGCGCACGCTCGAGCACATCATGCTGGTGAGCGTCGCGGTCTCGGTCGCGATCGTCACCGGCGTCACCATTGGAATCTTGATCACCCAGAGCAAGACCGCCGCCGATCGCGTGCTTTACGTTGCCGCCGTGATCATGACGATCCCGTCGATCGCCCTGTTCGGCCTGCTCATCCCGATCCTGTCGCTGATCGGGCAGGGCATCGGCTATCTGCCGGCGGTGATCGCGCTGATCCTCTATTCGCAGCTGCCGATCATCCGCAACACCTACACCGCGATCATAAATGTCGATCCGGCCCTGCGTGAAGCGGCGCGCGGAATGGGCATGACGACGCTGCAGCGGCTGCGCGATGTCGAACTGCCGATCGCGCTTCCGGTCATCATCAACGGCGTGCGCAACGCCGTCGTCCTCAACATCGCCATCGCCGCCATTGCCACCTATATCGGCGCCGGCGGACTTGGGACGTTCATCTCGCGCGGCATTTCGCAGACCGACATCCGCCAGCTCATCACCGGCGCGCTGGCGGTGAGCCTGCTCGCCATTGTCGCCGATTTTGCCTTGCTCGGGTTGCAGCGGGCGCTGACATCGCCCGGAATGAGAGACGCATGATCCGGCTCGAGCGTGTCAGCAAGATTTTTGCCAGCATCACCGCAGTGGACAGCGTCGATATGGACATACCGGCGGGGGCGGTCTGCGTGCTGCTAGGGCCGTCGGGCTGCGGCAAGACCACGACGATGAAGATGATCAACCGCCTGATCGCGCCGTCGTCCGGCAAGATCTTCGTCGACGGCCGTGACACCGCGACCGTGGACGAAGTCACGCTGCGCCGCTCGATCGGCTATGTGATCCAGCAGATCGGATTGTTTCCGAACAAGACCGTCGAAGACAATATCTGCGTCGTTCCCGACCTGCTCGGCTGGGATCGCCGCAAATCGCGCAAGCGCGCCGCCGAGCTGCTGGAGATGGTCAACCTGCCGCCGGCGACGTTTCTTCGACGCTATCCCAAGGAACTGTCGGGCGGCCAGCAGCAACGGGTCGGCGTCGTCCGCGCGCTGGCGGCCGATCCGCCGGTGCTGCTGATGGACGAGCCGTTCGGCGCGATCGATCCGATCAACCGCGAAGTGATCCAGGACGAGTTCATCAAGCTGCAGGCCAAGCTGAAAAAGACCATCGTCTTCGTCAGCCACGATATCGACGAGGCGGTCAAGATGGCGTCGCATATCGCGATCTTCCGCGACGGACGCCTGATCCAATACGATACGCCGAACAATATCCTCGCCAATCCGATCAACGCCTTTGTCGCCGATTTCGTCGGCGGCGACAGGACCTTGAAGCGGCTGCGGCTGATCAAGGTCGCCGACGCCATGATGGCCAATGTGACCAGCGTGCGCGCCGAGGACTCGGTGGAGACCGCGGTCGGCCGCATGCTGGAGCAAGGCCATATCTCGATCGTCATGGTCGGGCCGCACGGCCGCGCGCGCGGCATGATCCGCATCGAAATGGCCCGCGACAAGAAGGGAACGGTCGGCGAGCACGTTGAACCCTTGCCGGGCGTCATCAACATCAAGGACGATCTGCGCAATGCCGTCTCGGTGATGTTTACGCACGGCGTGACGTGGCTTGCCTGCGTCGATGATGACGGTTTCTACAAGGGCTACATCACCCAACGCAGCATCACCCAGCTGCTTGGCGCGACCTATACGAGCTGAATCGATGACCGTGTCCTTTTTGCGAACACCGACCCGGCTGCTCCTGCTGCTCATGGTTTTCGCGGCCGGCGCCTATCTCCAGGCGCGCGGCAGCCTCCCGGCCATCATCAAGCTGTGGCCGGACGTCGTCTATCTGTCGCGCCAGCACATCAATCTGGTGCTGATTTCCAGCGCAATCGCGACGGCGCTCGCCTTGCCGCTCGGCATTGTCCTCACGCGCGAGGCGGTGCGGCCTTACGCCAATGCGGTGACGCAAGTCATCAATCTTGGCACCACGATCCCGACGCTGGCCATTCTTGCGCTGTCGATGTCGGTGCTGGGCATCGGCGCGCCGTCGGCGATCTTCGGGCTGGTTGCACTGACCATGTTGCCGATCGTGCTCAACACCATCGCCGGCTTGCGCATGGTTCCGGCGTATTTGATCGAGTCCGCGCGCGGCATGGGGATGACCAATATGCAGATCCTCTTCAGGGTCGAACTGCCGAACGCGCTGTTCGTCATTCTCGCCGGCCTGCGCACCGCGCTCGCCATCAATGTCGGTACCGTGCCGTTGGCGTTCCTGATCGGCGCGGGAGGGCTCGGCGAGCTGATCTTTACCGGCATCGATCTGATGGAACCCAGCATCTTGCTCGCGGGCGCCATTCCGACCGCCGTGCTCGCGATTATTGTCGATTACCTCGTGGGACAAGGCCAATATTGGCTGGTGCCACGGGGCGTAAATCCGCTGCGCTAGGCAGCGGCAAAAACCAGCAAAGGGGAAGCTCATGCGTGGATGGACGTTTAAGGCAATTCTGACCGTCGCGGCGATGGCCGCCGGCCTCGTATCCGCTGCCGCACAGACGCTCGTGGTCGGCGGCAAGAATTTTACCGAGCAGCAACTCATGGCCGAGATGACGACACAGCTGCTCACCGCCAAAGGCTTCAAGATCGACAAGCGCGCCGGCCTTGGCACCGCGCCGCTGCGCCAGGCGCTGGAGAACGGTCAGATCGATCTTTACTGGGAATATACCGGCACCTCGCTGATCACCTTCAACAAGATCACCGAGAAGCTCGACGCCGCCGCGACTTACGCCCGCGTCAAGGAGCTCGATGGCGCCAAGGGCCTGGTCTGGCTTAATCCGTCGAAAGCCAACAACACCTACGGGCTGGCGATGCGCAAGGCCGACGCCGACGCCAAGGGGATTCACTCGCTGTCCGACCTCGCAGCGAAGGAAAAAGCCGGCCAGACTTTGAAATTCGGCTGCAACGCCGAGTTCTATGCACGGCCCGACGGGCTCGGCCCGCTGCAGACCGCCTACGGGTTTGAATTCGGCCGCGAGAACGTGGTGCGGATGGACACCGGGCTGGTCTACGCCGCCTTGCGGGATTCGCAGGTCGACGTCGGGCTGGTGTTCGCCACCGACGGCCGCATCCCGGCCTTCAATTTCGTGGTGCTGAAGGACGACAAGGGATATTTCCCGAGCTACGCGCTGACACCGGTCGTTCGCAAAGAGGCGCTCGACAAGAATCCGAAGCTCGCCGACATCCTCAACAGCCTGTCGGCCAAGCTGGACGACGCGACCATGGCGAAGCTGAACGCCACGGTCGATGTCGACAAGAAGACGATCGAGGAAGTCTCGACCGGCTTTCTCAAGTCGCAGGGCCTGATCTGAGGCGCAGCGGGGCGGGCCAGTCCCGCCCCGTGTGGCCTTGCGAATGAGCGCGAATGAGTGCGGCCGGCTGGCGGTAAACCGTGATGCAAATGAGATCGTCGTCAAAGCCGAGTGCAGCCGCGCGGTCGCCTGCCCGGGAGATGCCGGCAAACCGGCCGCTGTCCTTCATCCATGAGCTGCGCTTCGAGGATTTGCCGGCCGACATTGTTGCGCAGGCCAAGCGCTGCGTGCTCGATCTCATCGGCGTGGCGGCGGGAGCGGCTAGCACCGAGTTGTCGCGCATCGTGCGGAATTATGCCGTCAGCCAGATGGGCACGGCCGGCCGCGGCGCCCGGCTGATTTTTGACGGCCGCCGAGTGAGTCCGACCGGCGCCGCCTATGCCGGCGCGGCCACCATCGACGCGCTCGACGCCCATGACGGCCACCGGCTGACCAAAGGCCATGCCGGCGTCGCGCTGCTGCCGGCGCTGCTGGCTTTTTCCGATCATGCGGACGCGGCGGACGGCCGCGAATTCCTGGTGTTGCTGGTGATGGGTTACGAAATCGCCACCCGCGCCGGCATCGCCCTGCATGCCACCGCTTCCGACTATCACACCTCCGGCGCCTGGAATGCCCTGGGCTGCGCGGCGATCGGCGCCAGGATTTTGCGCCTCGACGACAATGCGACGCGGCAGGCCCTTGGCATCGCCGAATATCACGGCCCGCGCAGCCAGATGATGCGCTGCATCGATCATCCGACCATGGTGAAGGACGGCTCGGGCTGGGGCGCGATGGCCGGCGTCTCGGCCGCCTATCTCGCGGCGGACGGATTTACCGGCGCGCCGGCGCTGCTGATCGAAGGCGAGGCGGAAGCGGCGGTCTGGCGCGATCTCGGCATTCGCTGGGAAATAGCACAGCAATATTTCAAGCCGCATCCGGTGTGCCGGTGGGCGCAGCCGGCGATGGAGGCGGTCACCCACCTCATCGCGCTGCATCGCTTCGCGCGCGAGGACGTTGCCGCAATCGAGATCCGCACCTTCGCCGAGGCGGTACGTCTCGGCACACGGGCGCCGAGCACCACGGAACAGGCGCAATACGCCATCGGCTTTCCGGTGGCGGCGATTGTGGTGAAAGGTCAACTCGGCGCCGCCGAGCTCAGCGATGACGGGCTCAAGGACAATGACATCGCAACGATGCTCGGGCGCATTCGCCTGGTCGAGGACAAGACGTTGAGTGCCCGCTTTCCGCAGCAGCGCATCGCGATCGTCGAAATCACGTTGAGCAATGGTGCAAAGCTGATATCGCCGCCGACCGCCGCGCGCGGCGATCCCGAAACCGCCTTGTCGGATGACGAGATGTTGGCGAAATTCCGTTCGCTGGCGGGCGGATTGTCCAGTGAGCGCCGCGCCGCGATCGAGCACAGCGTCGCGGCGCTCGACACCGATCCGGGCGCGCTGATGGCGCTGATGAACGCCATCCTCGCGCCCTGAGAAGTAATCAGGCTTTCAGCCTCGCTCCTTCCGGATCGAACAGCGGCTGCTGCAACCGGCGCGCCGACCGCTTCTCGCCGATGATCTCGATGGCGAAGCCGTCATCATGGTCGGCAAATTCCGAGAACACGTAGCCCATGGCGATCGACTGGTCCGCGGTCGGCGAATAGCCGCCGGACGTCACCCAGCCGGCGACCTTGTCGCCATACAGGATCGGCTCGTCGCCGAAGGCGTCGGCGCCGTTGGCGTCGACCGCGAACTTGGTCAATGTCATCGCCGGCGTTTCATTGGAGAGCCGCAGCAGCGCATCGCGGCCGATGAAATCGCCTTTGTTCCTGGCGATCAGCCGGTCCATGCCGGCCTCCATCAGGGTGTAGATCGGCCGGTATTCGCGGGCCCAGGAGCCGTAGCCTTTTTCGAGCCGCATTGCGTTGAGCGCGCGCGCGCCGAACAAGCCGATATTGTACGGCTTGCCCCCCGCCATCAGGGCGTCGAACAGCGCCCGCTGATGCTCCGGCTTCACCCAGAGTTCGTAACCGAGGTCGCCGGTAAAGCTGATCCGCGCCACCAGTGCCGGCACGATGCCGACGTCCATCCGGCGGATCGACAGAAACGGGAAGGCGGCGGTCGACAAATCGTCGGCGACCAGGCTCGCCAGCACGTCGCGGGACTTCGGCCCGGCAATCGTCAGGCCGACCAGGTCGGTCCCGAACGCCTTGATCGTCACGCCCGACGGCGGCAGGTTCTGCTCGAACCATCGCATGTGATAATCCTCGGCGACGCCGGCGCCGATAATGAAGAAATGATCGTCGGCGAGCTTTGCCACCGTGAAATCGCCGATGATCTTGCCCGCGGGATTGAGCATCGGATTGAGCGCGATGCGGCCCTGCTTCGGAATCCGCCCGGCCAGGATGCGCGACAGAAACGCCTCGGCGCCGTCGCCGGTCACGTCGTATTTGGCGTAGGTCGATATTTCCATCAGCCCGACATTGTTGCGGACGTTGTTGGCCTCGGCGAGCATCGGCGCGAACGCATTGGTGCGCTCGAAGCCCCAGTGTTCGGTGACATCGCTGTCCTTCGGCGCGTACCACATGGCGTATTCGAGCCCGTAGGCGGCGCCGAACAGCGCGCCCTTGGCGGCAAGCTGGTCATAGACCGGAGTGGTCTTGAGCTTGCGCGCGGCCGGCAGCTCTTCGTTCGGGAAGCGCACGCGCCAGCGCCGCGAATAATTCTCGCGCACCTTGGCGTTGGTGTAGGCCATCGTGGTCCAGTCGCCATAGCGGGCGACGTCCATGGCCCAGATGTCGGCGCCCGGGTCGCCATCCACCATCCAGTTCGACAATGACAGCCCGACGCCGCCGCCCTGGCTCAGGCCGGCCATGACGCCGCAGGCGACCCAGTAGTTTTTCAGGCCGCGAACGGGGCCGACCAGCGGGTTGCCGTCGGGCGTGAAGGTGAAAGGCCCGTTGATGATCTTCTTGATGCCGGCGCGTCCCAGCGCCGGGTAATGCGAAAACCCGACCTCGAGCGAGGGCGCGATCCGGTCCAGGTCGTTGACCAGCAACTCATGGCCGAACGTCCACGGCGTCCGGCGTTCCGACCACGGCACGCCGGCCTTTTCATAGGTGCCGATCAGCATGCCGCCCTTGCCCTCCTGGCGCATGTAGATCTCGCCGTCGAAGTCGATGACGTGGAGCTGCTCCTTCTGCGAGACCAGCACCTCGGGAATATCTTCGGTGATCAGGTACTGATGCTCCATGGCCATGACCGGGAGCTCGAGCCCCGCCATCCGGCCGACCTCGCGGGCCCACAGGCCGCCGGCATTGATCACGTGCTGGGCGTGGATGGTGCCCTTCTCGGTGACGACGTCCCACGTCCCGTCCGGCCGCTGGTTGGTCTCGACCACGCGGTTGAAACGCACGACCTCGGCGCCGGCGATCCGCGCTGCCTTGGCAAAGGCGTTGGTGACGCCGGTCGGATCGACATGACCTTCCAGGGTGTTGTAGAGCGCGCCGACGAAATGGCTCTTGTCCATCATCGGAAACCGCTTGGCGGCCTCGTCGACCGAGATCATCTCCATGTCGAGGCCGAGATAGCGCGCGCGCGAGCGCATCATCTTGAGGAAATCGTGGCGTTCCGGCGAGCCGGCCAGCATGATGCCGCCGGTCATGTGAATGCCGCAGGACTGGCCGGAGATCGCCTCGATCTCCTTGTAGAGATTGATCGTATAGGCCTGCAGCTTCGCCACGTTCGGATCGCCGTTGACGGTGTGCATGCCGCCGGCGGCGTGCCAGGTCGAGCCCGAGGTCAGCTCCGATCGCTCGACCAGCATGACGTCGGTCCAGCCCCGCTTGGTCAGGTGATAGAGCACGCTGGCGCCGACGACGCCGCCTCCGATCACGACCGCCTGCGCATGGGTTCGCATTATCGACTCCTTTTTCTTGGTGTTTGAATCACAAGACCTGTTCGAGGAAAGCGCGGGTTCGCTCGTGCCTGGCCCGAACGAAAAATTCGGCGGGTGGGCCGTGCTCGACAATGACGCCGCCATCGGTGAAGTAGATCTGGTCGGCGACCTCGCGGGCGAAACCCATTTCGTGGGTGACGATCACGCAGGTCATGCCCTCGGCGGCGAGCTCGCGAATCGCGAACAACACTTCCTTTTTTGTTTCCGGATCGAGTGCCGCGGTGACCTCGTCGAACAGCATGATCTTCGGATTCATCGCCAGCGAGCGGGCAATGGCGACCCGCTGCTGCTGGCCGCCGGACAATTCGCCGGGATAGGCGTCGGCCTTTTCCGAGAGCTTGACCTTGGCGAGCAGGCGCCGGGCGCGGGCCTCGACCTCGGCCTTGTCTTCCTTGAGCACCTGGATCGGCGCCATCATGATGTTCTGGATCGCGGTCTTGTGCGGAAACAGATTGTATTGCTGGAACACCACGCCGACCCGGCGGCGCAGCGCCAGCTTGTCGAGCTTGGCATCGTTCACCGCAATGCCGTCGACCGTGATCTGTCCCTTGTCGATGCCGACCAGCGCATTGATGCAGCGGAGCAAGGTCGACTTGCCGGAGCCCGAAGGTCCGATGACGCAGATCGTCTCGCCGCGGCGGACGGTCAGGGAAACGTCCTTCAGCACCGGAGTTTTTCCGAAGCTCTTTTCGACATGCTCGATGACGATGATGGGCTGTGTGCCGCGCGCTGGATCGGTCATGCGGCCACCGCAAAGCGCCGTTCAAGCATGAGGGTGATGCGCGCGATCGGATAGCAGTAGGCAAAGAACATCAGCAGCAGCAGGAAATAGAACGGCAGATAGAGATCGGTGCGCGCTTCGGCGACCAGCGCGGCGCGCGTCAGCGTCATCGAGTCCTGGATGCCGACCACCGAGATCAAGGTCGTCGCCATGGTCAGGATCGCGTAGAGGTTCATCCACGGCGGGATCATCTGCTTGAAGGCCTGCGGAATGACGATCCGCCACAGGATCTGCATGCGCGAAAACGCCAGGCTCTCCGCGGATTCCCACTGGCCCGAGGGGATTGAGCCGATGCCGCCGCGGACGATCTCGGCGACATTGGCCATCACCGGCAGCGCCAGGCCGACCACGGCTTTCAGCCAGGCCGGCAGCGGAACGACGAGCGGGCCGAGGTGCAGTTCGAACGGCAGCAGAAACATCGCAAAGAACAGCAGGACCAGCCACGGCGCGTTGCGGAAGAACTGGGTGACGCCCCAGGACAGCTGTCTGACCGGCTTGTGCAGCGAGATCTGGCCGATCCCCAGCGCAAAGCCGACCGCGGTGCCGAGCGCCATCGAGGCGGCGCTGACCAGCAGGTTGAACAGAAAGCCGGACCAGATCAGCGGCGTCCACTTCAGCACGGTCTCCAGAATGCCGGGACGCGGCTGAACGTCGGCCGCCGCCACGGCCGCGGAGCAAAACAGCGCGGCAATCAAAATCATCAGCCATTTCGCCGAGCCCAGGAACCGCACCGCGTCGGCGCTGCCCCATTCGCAGGTCGCCGCCACGCTGCGGGCAGGCAACAACACCGGCAGGTCGGTGGTCCGGCTCGAAACCCTCATGCGGCGTATCCCGCGCTGTAGCCCGGAATGCGCAGCGCGCGTTCCCATCGCTCTATGACGAAAACCAGGGCGGCGATGATGATGAAGTAGGTGAACAGCAGCACCCACATCATCTCGCGGACATTGAAGCTTTCCGACCAGACCTGGGCCGCGGCGTAAAGCAATTCGGGCACGCCGATGGCGTAGGCCAGCGTCGTCGTCTTCACCAGATTGACCAGATTGTTGCCGAGCGCCGGCAGGCAGACCCGGAACGCCAGCGGAATGATGACGTAGACATAGGCGCGCAGCCGCGTATAGCCGAGCGCTTCCGCCGCTTCGACGGTCGATTGCGGAACCGCCTCGATGCCGGAGCGGAAAATCTCGACATTGTACGCGCCGGCGAACAGCGAAAACGAAATCACCGCCCAGCCGGCATTGTTGATGAGCGGGACACTGGCACCAAACCGGTCGGTGACGGTCGGCAGCAACGTGCTCACGGCGAAATAGAAGAACGCCAGTTGCACCAGTGGCGGCGTGTTGCGGAAAAACTGCACGAAGCCCTGGACGCCGGCGCGTATCATCGGCGACCGCGCGCCTTGCAGGCCGGCGCCGATCAGCCCGACGAAAATGCTCAGCACGATGCAGACGGTCGATAGCCAGATTGTCGTGAACAGGCCGGTCAGGAACCGGCTCTGGTCGGCCTTGTCGTAGAAGATCGAGACGTTGACGCCGTGCGCGTCGGCCAGCCAGCGGAAGAAGTCAGCAACCAACTGCATCGATCCGCCTCAAACCGCCGCCGGCAACAGCGGCGCAGGCCGTTCTTCCGAAACGGCCCCGCGCCGAATGTGCATCGATCAGCTACCGCCCAGTTTCTTGTGCTGTTCCGCAAGATACGGGCTCGGCTTGATGCCCCATTTCTTCTCAAGCTCGATCAGCCTGCCGGACTTGTGCCAGTCCACCGACATGTCCTTGAGCAGCTTGCCGAACGGGGCGTCGAGGTCGGTCAGCCGCACGCCGATCGCCCAAAGTTGCGGATCCTCGGACACCAGCGGCATCTCATAGTTGGCCCATTTGGCATCGCCGCCGGCGAGCGTCGATACGATCAGCGTATCGTCGAACAGGAAGGCGATGCAGTTGCCGCCGATCAGCGCGTTGAGCGCATCGGGCACGGCCGGGAACACGACCATTTCCGGCGAATAAAGCTCGCTGACCCGCCGGTTGTAATAGGCGCCCTGAACGGCGCAGACCTTGCGGCCCTTGAGGTCTTCCCACTTCTTCAGGTTGGCGGATTTCGGCGCCAGCACATTGGTCGCGCCGGCGTAATAATTCGGCTCGATCATGCCGACCACTTTGCGGCGCGCCGGCGTATCGCCCATCGTGGCGATCACCATGTCGATGCGGCCCTGAGCGAGGAACTCCATGCGATTGGCCGCCGTCACCGGCAGCAATTCGGCCTTGACGCCGAGCTTCTTGGCGATGTCGTCGATCAGGTCGATCTCCATGCCGACGATCTGGCCGGACGGATTCAGGAAGCCCCACGGCTTGTAGTCGTTCTTGACACCGACATTGATGGTGCCGCGCTGCTTGATCTGGGCGAGGGTGTCGGGCGCTTGCGCCTGGGCGGTCGCCGCGCAGGCCATGAGCCCGATCGCCGCCGCGAGACCTGTCAAAAGCCGCTTCATGTTTGTTGCTCCCCGTGTTGTGTGAACATCATCCGACGAATTAACCGGCCGATTTGGTTTGTTGCGACACATAATAGCCTAAACTAGACGTTGGCCGCCATGTGCGAGCGCCTGAGCGCCTGCAGCGGATTACGGTCGGCGCGCGGCGGCCGGCCAAAGCGGCTCTTATAGGCCCGTGAAAAGTGGCTGGCGCTGACAAAGCCGGAGGCGACCGCGACCTCCAGCACCGACAGCGTGCTTTGCACCAGCAGAATACGGGCGCGCCGCAGCCGCAGCTCCATGTAGTGATCGGCGATCGAGCGGCCGAGATGCGCCTTGAACAGCCGTTCGAGCTGCCGCACCGAGACAGCGGCGAGCGCAGCCAGCTGGCTCCGCGCCATCGGGCTCTCCAGATTGTCGTCCATCGCCTCCAGCACGCGGACCAGTTTCGGGTCGCCTACCGCCAGCCGCTCACGCACCGGCATACGCTGCGGACCGTCGCCGGAGCGGACGTGGGTATGCAGGAACCATTCGGCGACGTCGCTGGCGAGCTCGTGGCCGTGATCCTCCTCGATCAGGAAATGCATCATGTCGAGCGCGGCGGTGCCGCCGGAGCAGGACAGCCGGTCGCGGTCGATCTCGAACAGGCTGCGGCGCAGGTCGTGGCGCGGGAATTCCTCGACGAAGGCGGGAATGTGCTCCCAGTGAATGGTGCAGCGATAGCCTTCGAGCAGCCCGGCGCGGGCGACGATCAGCGGACCGCCGGACACGCCGGCGATCCGGGTGCCGCTGCGCGCCACCTGCCGCAGCCATGCCAAGGTCGGGGCGTGCTGAAACACCGCTGGGTTGCCGCCGGCGCAGACCACCAGCAGGTCGAAGTCGACACTATCGCCGACCGCATTGTCCGGCACGATCTGGACGCCGTTCGAGGCGCGCACCGGCTTGCCGTCGGTCGAGATGTGCCGCCAGACGTAGAGATCGCGCCCCGACAGCACATTGGCGGCGCGGAACGGCTCGACCGCCGAGGCGTACGACATCAGCGCGAAGTCGGGCACCAGCAGAATCCCGATCGTCCTGATCGGCCGTCGCCGGCTTGCTATGCTCGATACGTCCGCCTGAGGCAATTTCATGTCGCACACCGTCAACGGGCTACTGTCGTTTCTGCGAAGTTGCAGGTCAAGCAGCAGGACGTGCCGGAACGATGCGATATTCGCTGTTCAGCGTGGTGGCGCAGGCCTTCAACGGCCAAAGGGGCTGGAAGCCGGCCTGGCGCGACGCCTCGCCCAAGGCCGACTATGACGTGGTGATCGTCGGCGGCGGCGGACATGGCCTCGCCACCGCGCATTACCTCGCCAAGGAACACGGCATCACCAATGTCGCGGTGCTTGAAAAGAGCACGATCGGCTCCGGCAATGTCGGCCGCAACACCACGATCATCCGCTCGAATTACCTGCTGCCGGCCAATACGCCGTTTTACGAATGGTCGCTCAAGCTGTGGGAAGGGCTTGAGCAGGACATCAACTACAACGCCATGGTCAGCCAGCGCGGCGTGGTCAATCTGTATCACTCCGACGCGCAGCGCGACGCCTTTGCCCGGCGCGGCAATGCGATGCGGATGAGCGGCGTCGATGCCGAACTGCTGGACGGCACGGCGATCCGCAGACTGCTGCCGTATCTCGATTACGACAATGCCCGCTTTCCGATCCACGGCGGGCTGCTGCAGCGGCGCGGCGGCACGGTTCGCCACGACGCGGTGGCCTGGGGTTATGCCCGCGCCGCCGATCAGCGCGGCGTCGACATCTGCCAGAACTGCGAGGTCACCGGGATCCGGATCGAGAACGGCCGCGCCGTCGGTGTCGACACCAGCAAGGGCTTTATCCGCGCCAGGAAAATCGGCCTCGCCGCCGCCGGCAATTCATCGCGGGTCGCCGCCATGGCCGGCCTGCGGCTGCCGATCGAGAGCCACGTGCTGCAGGCTTTCGTCAGCGAAGGCATCAAGTCGCTGATCGACACCGTCATCACCTTCGGCGCCGGGCATTTCTACATCAGCCAGTCCGACAAAGGCGGGCTCGTCTTCGGCGGCGACATTGACGGCTACAATTCCTACGCCCAGCGCGGCGGCCTGCCGCAGGTCGAGCACCTGCTCGAAGAGGGCATGGGACTGATGCCGATGCTCGGCCGCCTGCGCGTCGCGCGCTCCTGGGGCGGCATCATGGACATGTCGATGGACGGCTCGCCGATCATCGGCACCACGCCGATCGACGGCCTCTATCTCAATGCCGGCTGGTGCTATGGCGGCTTCAAGGCGACGCCGGCGTCGGGCTGGTGCTTCGCCCACACCATCGCCCGCGATACTCCGCATCCACTCAACGCCGCGTTCCGGCTCGATCGCTTCGCCACCGGCCATCTCATCGACGAGAACGGCCAGGGCGCGGTGCCGAACCTGCACTGAGGGAGCGACCGCATGCGCATCGTCTGTCCTCATTGCGGCGAGCGGCCGGTCGACGAGTTCGTCGATTATGGCGCCGCCGGGCTGAAGCGGCCGGAGCGCTCGGCCGCCATGGCCGACTGGGTCGATTACGTCTATCTGCGCGACAATCCGGCCGGCCAGCATCGCGAATTGTTTTATCACGTCGGCGGTTGCCGAAGCTGGCTGGTGGTGACGCGCGATACCCGCACCCATGCGATCACCGCCACGGTCGCCGCCCGCGACGAACGTCGAGAACCGGCGCCATGACCGCGCCCTCGCAACCGCATCGCCGCGACAGCGGCGGCCTGATCGACCGGTCGAAGCTGGTGTCGTTCCGCTTCGATGGCAAGTCCTATGGCGGCTTCGACGGCGACACGCTGGCCTCGGCGCTGATCGCCAATGGCGTCAGGCTGGTCGGACGGTCGTTCAAATATCACCGGCCGCGCGGCATCCTGTCGGCCGGCCCGGAAGAGCCCAACGCGCTGGTCGAATTGCGCCAGGGCGCCCGGCGCGAGCCCAACACCCGTGCCACCCAGATCGAATTGTATGATGGCCTGGTCGCCGACAGCCAGAATCGCTGGCCGTCTCTGGCGTTCGACCTGATGGCGATCAACGGCGTCGCAGCGCCGATCCTGAGTGCGGGCTTCTACTACAAGACCTTCATGTGGCCGGCCTCGTTCTGGGAAAAGGTCTATGAGCCGCTGATCCGCCGCGCCGCCGGGCTTGGCCGCGCCTCGGGCGTCGAGGACCCCGACATTTACGAGAAGGCGAGCCTGCATTGCGATGTGCTGGTGATCGGCTCCGGTCCGGCGGGGCTGATGGCGGCGCTGACCGCGGGCCGCGCCGGCACGCGGGTCGTGCTGGCTGAGCAGGATTTCCGGCTCGGCGGCCGGCTGCTCGACGAGCGGTTCGAGATCGATGGCGCCAGCGCACTGCACTGGCTGCGTGCGGCCGAAACAGAGCTGGAAAGTCTCTCCGAAGTGCGGATCCTGCGCCGCACCACCATGTTCGGCGCATTCGATCAGCGCAATTATGGCGGCGTCGAGCGCGTCGCCGATCATCTGCCGGTGCCGCCGGACCGCACGCCGCGCCAGCGGCTGTGGCGGATCACGGCGAAGCAGACCGTGCTGGCGAGCGGCAGCATCGAGCGGCCGCTGCTGTTCGGCGACAATGACCGCCCCGGCATCATGCTGGCCGGTGCGGTGCGGACTTACCTGAACCGGTTCGCGGTGCGGCTCGGCGGCAGAGCCGTGATCTTCGCCAACAATGACGATGCCGCGCGCACCATCGGTGACCTCGCCGCTGCCGGCGTGACGGTCGCCGCGGTGGTCGATCCACGGCCGCAGTCCTCCGCCGCAACCAGCGCCGCCGCCAAAGCGGCCGGCGTGCCGTTGCTGGCGGACAGCGTCGTGGTGCGCGCGCTTGGCGGACGCGATGGCGTCCATGCCGCGCAAATCGTCGGGCCGGGCGGCCGGCAAGATGTCGAATGCGACCTGATCGCGATGTCCGGCAACTGGAATCCGTCGCTGCATCTCGCGTCGCATCTCGGCCACAAGCCGCTGTGGAACGAGCAGATCGCCGCCTTCGTTCCGGACAAGCTGCCGGACGGCATGCGCGTTGCCGGCGCCGCGCGCGGCTCGTTCACGCTGGCCGGCGCATTCGCGGAAGGCGCCGACGCGGGACGTGCCGCCGCCGAGGCGGTCGGCCTGAGCGCATCGCGCGCCGCGCTGCCGCGGGTCGAGCCCGAGCCCGGCGCGATGACGCCGCTGTGGCGGGTGCGCGGCGCAACGGGAAAATGCTTCATCGATTTTCAGAACGACGTCACCGACAAGGATGTCGAGCTGGCGGAGCGCGAAGGCTTCCGCGCCGCTGAATTGATGAAGCGCTACACCACGCTCGGCATGGCGACCGACCAGGGCAAGACCGCGAATGTCACCGGCCTCGCCGTCATGGCGGAGATCACCGGCAGCGACATCGGCAAGATCGGCACCACCACATTCCGCCCGCCGTTCACGCCGGTCTCGTTCGGGGCATTTGCCGGGCATTCGCGCGGCAAGCAGTTCCGGCCGACGCGGCTAACGCCGTCGCATGACTGGGCCACGCAACAGGGCGCGGTGTTCGTCGAGGCCGGCGCCTGGCTGCGCGCGCAATATTTCCCGCAGCACGGCGACGACTGGCTCGCCGCCACCATCCGAGAGGTCAAGGCGGTGCGCGAACGCGCAGGCTTTTGCGACGTCTCGACGCTCGGCAAGATCGATCTGCAGGGTCCGGATGGCGGATTGTTTCTGGACCGGCTGTACTGCAACACGATGTCGACCTTGCCGGTCGGCAAGGTGCGTTACGGCCTGATGCTGCGCGAAGACGGCCTGGTGATGGATGACGGCACGGTGGCGCGGCTGGCCGACGACCGCTGGCTGATCACCACCACCACGGCCAATGCCGCGCGGGTGATGCAGCACATGGATTTCTGCGCCGAGGTGCTGTGGCCCGATCTCGACGTGCAGTTCGTGTCGGTCACCGAGCAGTGGGCGCAGGTCTCGGTGGCGGGGCCGTGCTCGCGCGACGTCCTGCGCAAGCTGGTGGACCCGTCAGTCGATATGTCGAACGAGGCGTTTCCCTATATGGCGGCCGCGGCGGTCACGGCGTGCGGCGTGAAAGGCCGATTGTTCCGCATCTCATTTTCCGGCGAATTGGCCTACGAAATTGCGGTGCCCGCGCGCTATGGCGACGCGCTGATGCGCGCGCTGATGGATGCCGGCGCCGAATACGGCATCGCGCCCTACGGCACCGAGGCGCTGTCGATCATGCGGATCGAAAAGGGCCACGCCGCCGGCGGCGAGCTCAACGGCCAGACCACCGCGCGTGATTTGTCTCTCGCCAGAATGCTGTCGACCAGGAAGGACTATATCGGCCGCATGCTGGCGCAGCGCCCGGCGTTTCTGGAGCCGAACCGGCCTTCACTGGTCGGATTCAAGCCGGTCGACCGCAGCCAAAGGCTGTCGGCCGGCGCGCATTTTATCGAGCGGGGCGCCAAGCCAGTGACCGCCAACGACCTTGGCCACCTGACCTCGGTAGCGGCCTGGTCGAGCCTCGGCCATTCGCTCGGTCTCGGCCTGTTGGCCGGCGGTGCCGACCGTATCGGCAGCGTCGTGATCGCGCACGATCCGGTGCGTAGTCGTGACGTCCCGGTCGAGGTCTGCAATCCGGTGTTCTACGATCCAGCCGGGGAGAAGTTGCGTGCCTGAGCTGCAGCTTCATCCGATATCGCCGTTGCGCGATCAAGCGCTGCCGCGCGTGAACGGCCGCAACGCGCTGACAGTGACCGAACGCGCCGGCCTCGCGCTCGCCCTGATCACGGCGCGGCGCGGGACGCGCGACGCCTGCATCGACAGACTGCGAACGTCCTATGACCTCGCGGCTCCCACAACGACGAAAATCGTTCGGGGCAGGACGTTGTCGCTGTCCTGGGCCGGCCCGGAGAGCTGGCTGGCGATAGCCAGTGATTGGCCGGATCTGGAACCAGACCTCAAGGCCGTCCTGGGCAACGCAGCGTCGGTGGTCGATCTGTCTGACGCCCGGATCATATTGCGGATTGCAGGACCGAAGGCCTCGGCCTTGCTCGCCAAGGGCGTGTCGATCGATCTGCATCCCGGTGTGCTCAAGCCCGGCGACACGGCGATGACGCTGCTCGCGCACGTCGCCATTCAGCTTTGGCTGGTCGACGACAGCCCGACCTTCGATGTCGCGGTTCCGCGCGCCACCGTGCGTGACGTGATCCATTGGCTGACGGCATCGGCGGCAGAATTCGTTGTCGGTGTTGCGGATACCGCGCGAGCCGGCGGCTAGAGCGCTCGGGTGAACGAGACCCCGAGATGATGGGGATCCTTCCGCCATACGACGGTACAGGATTTCCGGCGGTGTTCGCCCTTGATTTCCAGCGTGAATTTGTCGGGAATCGCCTTGGTGCTGATCACCGTGAGGCCGGCGCCGCCATCCGATATGTCCGACACCGTGCACATGATCGGCTGCGGGTCGTTCGGGACATAAATCACGGCGGCGCGGTTGTTGCCGGGCGCGCGTACATGCTTTCGCTTATCCGGCGACACTGACACTTCGGGCTCCGCAGTGAGAAGTGAAAGGGGGCCGCCAGCCACAGCGGCCCCGATCTCACGGACTCAGATCGATTGGGCTTGATCGTAAATGGCAGGTATTAAGCCCGGGTGCCGAATAGTAGTTCTTAAACCATTAATTATCGGCGGCGCTCCCCGCGCCACGCCGCTCCAAGATCAAGGCCGATTTTTCAGGAACGTTGCGGCAATTTTTGCTCGGCGTTCCGGGAACGCCTTTTACTCATTGTGAGTTGGACATGTCGGAAGACACGCGCGGGGGGTGGGGAACCATTGGGTAATGGTGGGATCACAGGACTACCGTCGCTTCGCCCAGGAATGCCTGCAGATGGCGCAAACCGCCGAGAGCGAGCAGGTGCGAGCCGCCCTTCTGCATATGGCACAAGTCTGGCTCGGCCTGGCCGAGCAACGTGAACGTGAGAGCGATCGGACCGAGGACGACCACTCCAGCTAGTTCCCGGGTTTCTTATCGGCCGCCTCCGCGAGTTTCCGCCAAACCTCGGCCATTTCCTTCAACACCGTGCGGTGATGCTCGCTCTGCGCTTGTGCTGCCAAGCGCTCGCATTCTTTTGCAAAATCCCTGTATCGTGTTGCCTGTTCCATGAAGGAGCAACGGTCGGAGCAATAGGTCTGTTCCTGATAACAAGTTCCTCAAATTCTTGTGCGGCTTGGAACCCAGATTTTGACCTCCAGAGAAGAGATCAGCTTAGGCGCCGCAGTTCCTCGACGATCGGACCATTGAGGATCTCCTCGAGGCGATTAAGCGCGCGGGCGACCGTCGCCCCATCCATGACCCGGTGGTCGTAGATGATCCGCACGTTCACTTCGCCGTCGGCGCCGATATAACCGTAATTGACGACGCTGGTGAGCGGCGACAGCGGATGCAGCGAATCGACGTTGAGCGCGGAATAGACCGACAGGCCGAACGTGCCGAAATAATTGCCACGCTGGCGGCCGACATTGAGGCCGAGCCACCATAGCGCGCGCCGCACGAAGCGCGGCCAGCCGGCGGTGCGCAGCCCCCGTTGAAAGTCCTTGATGGTCTCGACCGGCGCCGACGATCCTCGCTTGATGATGTCGCGCAGATCGCCGAGCGAGCGCGTCGCCGCATTCCGCACCAGCATCGAGAACAGGCCGGGCTCGCCCTCATAATCCCGCTCGAACATGATGCTCGCGGTGACCGAGGGATATTCATAGAGCTGCGACCACGGAAATTTGACATAGGCGCGCCGCAGCGCGGGAGATTCCTGCGCCACCAGCGCATAGGCTTTGACGAAGATCGCCGACCATTGCGGGCGTTCGCGGCACGCTTGCCGCGCTGCCGCCACCGCGGCGAGGTTCATGCGCCGCTGCACCGGCAGCGACGGCACCGCGCGGGCGAAATGCAACAGATCGATCACGACGCGCCGCGGCTTGGATAATCGAATCGCACGTCCGCCGCGCATCGTGACTCCCGCCTAGTAGATCCAGGGAATGATACGTTTGGTCCGCGCCATATAAGCGCGGTATTCGGCGCCGAACAAATCGCCCATCATTTGCTCCTCGCGGGCGACGCGCAGCGCGAACAGCAGCGCCGCACCGACCAATCCGGCGCATCCGGCGAGCCAGTTCGGCAGCAGCAGAAACTGCGCGAGACCGAGCAGCAGGAACGACGAATACATCGGATGGCGGATCTGACGGTACACGCCGCCAGTGACCAGTTTGTGGTTCTCGCGCAGCTTGAGGCTGGCCGACCAGTTGCGGCCGAGATCGGCGTGGCTGCGCCAGAACAGCCAAAGCGCCGCCGCCAGGACCAGAACCCCGATCCATGCCAGGTTCGGCACGAACGGCCGCTCGAGCGCCGCCGGAAGTCCGGTCGCGACATAAAGCGCCGGTACGATGAACAGGCCGACGGTCGCGCCTGCCAGCAGCGCCCATTCCACCCGGTCCTGCAACGTGCGCGCGACCGGCGTCTTGCGGGCGCGGCGGTGGTAGGGGTGGCGAATCACATACCAGGCGACAATTCCGGCACACCAGACGATTTCCGCGACGAGCTTGCTCATCGGACCTGCCCCGTCTTGGGACATGGCCCAGAGATCGGCGCCGGTTTGCCGGGACCCGCGCAATCGAGCCCCAAAAAGGATGCGTCGAAGCTACACAACCTTTTTGTTTGGGCGGAGTTGTCGGTAGGCATTGAAAAATGCCGCGCAAAAATCTTAGATGGAATGGGGAGATTTATGGTTACGGAGTGCTTAACGTGCGTCATGTCCTCTCGGTAAGTCTTGCGACCGCCGTCTGCGTCGCCGTGGCCGCCCTGTCGGCGCCGAGCGCAGCAAATGCTCGCGATGTCGTCCATTTCAGCAAATATCCGGCCGGCACCATCGTCGTGAAAACCACCGAGCGCCGACTCTATTATGTGGTTGGGGACGGCACGGCAATTCGGTATCCCGTCGGCGTCGGCCGGGCTGGCAAGGCCTGGGACGGCAGCTCCTTCATTTCCGGCAAATATATCAAGCCGGGCTGGCGCCCGCCGGAAGAAATCAAGCTGGATAAGCCGTCAATGCCCGATCTGATTCCGGGCGGCAGTCCGAGCAACCCGATGGGGGCGGCCGCCATGACCATTGCCGGCGGTGAATATGCCATTCACGGCACCAATAACCCCGGCTCAATCGGGGGGTTCGTGTCCTACGGCTGTATCCGGATGTACAATGAGGACATTATGGATCTGTACGACCGGGTCAGCTACGGCACCAAAGTCGTCGTTCTTAAATAGTCCTATACCATTGTTCGGTAAGAACTTTGAGGCCGCTCGCGTAGGGCGGCCTTTCGTTGTAAGCGGCCGCTAAGGCTGGGCAAAATCGCAGTTTGTTGTGGGGTGTGCCTTTTTTGTCCTAGTGGATATCGTCGGTGGCTTATAGCATTTCCTGGCGTGAGGGTGAGGCAACTCAAACTCGAACCTTTTCACTCAAGAACCCAATGGGGATCTCCAATGCGGAAGTACGTAATGGTTGCGCTGGCTATCGTGGCGGCTCTGAGCGTTGCTGGCTGCGCCGGCAAGGGCAAAGCTCCGATTCTCGGCAAAGGAAAAGCTCCGGTCGTCCAGACCAAGGGCTAATAGCGGTCGGCTTCGGCCGCTCCGATTAACCATGTTCCGGTTGAATGACTGGTGTTGCTTCGGGGGCGGCTGACCCCCGAAGTGATGGAGCGTGGGGGCGTGGGAATAAGGTGGTGTTGTGATGCAACGGCCGGTCTTGAGCAGAATTTGCTTCGGCTTCCTCTTGAGTGTGTGCGTCGGACTCGGACTTCAATTCGATCCGGCGCGTGCGGATGAGAGTAAAGCCGCCCCGCCCACTCCAGTTCACACGCAAGGTCTAGCGACCCCGGCCAGCGGCCAGGTCCAGGCCAATTCCGAAGGCAGACCGTACTTCATCGAGTTTCGTTCGCGAAACGCGGCGAATTACGGTCACGCTTTCGTTTTGTATGGCCGCGTCGGCAGCAAGGGCACCATCGCCGGGCTGCATCCGGCGGGCGACCGGCCCGACTGCGTCAACTGCAGCGTCTTCGCCTGGACCATCGGACATCTCATTCCGGTCCCTGCGGAAACCGGTGCAAGTGACGGCGACGACGAACCGGAGCTTTATCTGACGGCGCGTTACCGCATCAGGTTGACCGCGGCCGAATACAGAAAGGTCGTCGCCTACATCAGGCAGAAGCAGGCCGACACCAAGACCTGGAACGCGCTGGTCAACAATTGCGCCGAATTTATCGGCGGCATCGCCGAATACATGGGGTTGAAGACCCCGTCGATGATCGGCGTTTTCGCGACCCGCGTTTACGTCGAAGAACTGGCACAGCTCAACGGCGGAAAGCCGTCGAAAATCGCCAAGCTGCCGGACGGCCTGGTGCGCGATGCGCCGGCCTCGTTCGTCCACACGTCCTCAGTTGAGCGGTCAGGCCGCCAAGCCACGCTTTCGAATTGATCCGAAATTTCACGCCGGTGTTCGTCGCCTGATCGCGTGCACGCGCGTTCATTTGCGCGCGGCGCGTCCGCACGACGCCGCTTTGCCTCACGCCGCCGGTTTCGGTCCGGCGCCGAACGTCGAACTCTCGGCCGCGAGCCGCACCAACAAGGCTGCCGGCTCGTGGCGCTGATCGCCGGTGGTTTTCGCGAGCGCGGCGAGGCGGTCGCGGATATAGGGCAGGCCGGTGCGGTCGGCATAGAACATCGGCCCGCCGCGCCACATCGGGAAGCCGTAGCCGTAGATCCAGATCACGTCGATATCGCCGGCGCGCTGCGCCACGCCCTCCTCGAGAATGCGCGCGCCTTCATTGATCATCGGGAAGATCAGCCGCTCGACGATCTCCTTGCGCTCGATCGGCCGCCGCGCAACGCCGAGCCGCTGCGATGCCGCCACGATCAATTGCTCGACCTCGGGATCGGGCCGTCCGGCGCGCGACCCAGCCTCATAGATGTAAAAGCCCTTCGCAGTCTTCTGCCCGAAGCGGCCCTGTTCGCATAGCGTATCGGCGATTTCGGCGCGGGTGCCTTGCGCCTTGCGCATCCGCCAGCTGACATCGAGGCCGGCGAGATCGCTCATCGCGAATGGCCCCATCGGGAAGCCGAACTCGGTCAGCGCACCGTCGACCTCGTGCGGCAGGGCGCCTTCGAGCAGCAGCCGTTCGGCCTCGATCGAGCGCGCCCGCAGCATGCGGTTGCCGACAAAGCCGTGGCAGACGCCGACCACGACCGGGACCTTGCCGATGGCGCGGGCGGCGGCGATCGCGGTCGCCAGCACGTCCGGCGCGGTCTTGGCGCCGCGCACGATTTCCAGCAGCCGCATCACATTGGCCGGGCTGAAGAAATGCATGCCGACCACGGAGTCCGGCCGCTTGGTGATGTCGGCGATCGCGTTGACGTCGAGATAGGAGGTGTTGGTGGCGAGCACCGCATCGGCGCGCGCCAGTCGGTCGAGCTTTCCGAACACCTCTTGCTTGACCGCCATCTCCTCGAACACCGCCTCGATGATCAGATCGGCGTCCTTCACCGCGGCGATGTCGGTCGATCCGGTCATGAGGCCCATGCGTTTCGAGACATCGTCGGCCTTCAGGCCGCCGCGCGCGGCCGAGGTCTTGTAGTTCTTCTCGACCACGCCAAGGCCGCGCGCCAGCCCGTCGCCGGCGGCCTCGACGATCGTCACCGGAATGCCGGCATTGGCGAAGCTCATGGCGATGCCGCCGCCCATCGTACCGGCGCCGATCACCGCCACCCGCTTGATGGCGCGCGGCTTGATGTCCTTCGACAGGCCGGCGACCTTGGCGGCCTCGCGCTCGGCGAAGAACACAAGGCGCTGCGCCTTCGACTGCTCGCCAACCCGCAGTTTCATGAAAGCCTCGCGCTCGCGCTCCAGCGCTTCGCCGATCGGCACATCGAGCGTCCAGCGCAGCGCCGCCAGCGCGGCGGTCGGCGCCTCGAGCCCGCGGCCCCGCTTTACAAACGGAGCGGCGATGTCGCCGAACTGCTCGGGATGCGCCCGCAGCTCCTTGAGCTTGCCGTCCATGTCGCGCACCAAAGTCAGCGGCCGCTGTTCGGCCAGCACGCGGCGCGCGAACGCCACTCCGGCTGCCGCCGGGTCGCCCTCGAAAATCTCGTCGATCAGTCCAAGCGCCAGCGCGTCCTTCGCCGGGATCGGATCGCCCGACAGGATCATCGCCATCGCCTTCGGCATGCCGACCAGCCGTGGCAGCCGCTGCGTGCCGCCGGCGCCGGGAATAAGGCCGAGCTTGATTTCCGGCAGGCCGAGACGGGCGGTCGGCGCCGCAATGCGGAAATGACAGGCCAGGGTGATTTCGAGCCCGCCGCCGAGCGCGGTGCCGAAGATCGCCGCGACCACCGGTTTGTCCATCGCTTCGATCTGCGCGTTGAGATCGCTCAGGCTCGGGCTCTGCGGCGGCTTGTCGAATTCGGTGATGTCGGCGCCGGCGATGAAGGTGCGGCCGGCGCAGGTCAGCACGACCGCCTTGACGTCCTTGTGCGTTTTCGCATGGGTGAGGGCGTCCTGGATGCCGAGCCGCACTTCGTGCTTGAGCGCATTGACTGGTGGATTGTCGACGACGATCACGGCGATGTCGCCGTTGCGGCGCAGTTCGACCAGAGAAGCCATTTGGATGTCCCGTCTGCTCGTCCCGGCGTGCGGAACAAGACTCTGGAATGATTGACCTAAATGCTAGGAAGTGGTGCGATCACTGTCAAAGCCGAGCCGAGCGGGTCCTGAGATGAATTCGTCCGCGGCGATCGCGTATCAGACCCCGCCGCTGGAACCCGCCGCAGCCGCGCCGCTGCTTTCGGTGCGTGACGTCAGCATCGGTTTCGGCGGCATTGTCGCGCTGGACCGGGTCTCGTTCGACCTCGCCAAAGGCCAGATCCTCGGTCTGATCGGCCCCAACGGCGCCGGCAAGACCACCTTGTTCAACTGCCTGACGCGGCTCTATACGCCGAACGCCGGCGCCGTCGAATTCGAAGGCTGCAGCATTCTCGACCAGCCGGCGCAGCGCATCGCCGCGCTCGGCATCGCCCGCACCTTCCAGAACCTGGCGCTGTTTCGCTCGATGTCGGTGTTCGACAATGTGCGGGTCGGCGGCCATTCGCGCAGCCGCGGCGACTTCGTCAGCGACGCGCTGCATCTGCCCTGGGTCCGGCGCGAGGAGAAGGTGCTGGAGCAGACCGTGGCGGAGCTGATCGACTATTTGCAATTGGGCGGCGTTGCGGGAAAGCGCGTCGCCGATCTGCCATTCGGCACCCAGAAGCGCGTCGAGCTGGCGCGGGCGCTGGCGGCGCGGCCGCGATTGCTGCTGCTCGACGAGCCGGCCGGCGGCCTCAATCACAACGAGGTCGACGCGCTCGGCCGGCTGATCCGCCGCATCCGCGACGAACGCCAGGTCACCGTCCTGTTGGTCGAGCATCACATGAATCTGGTGATGTCGATTTCCGACCGGGTAGTGGCGCTCGACTTCGGCCGCAAGATCGCCGAGGGCACGCCCGCCGAGCTGCGCAAGGATCCGGACGTGATCCGCGCCTATCTCGGCACGGCCGCGCGATGAGCACCGTCCTGATGTCGGTTCGAAATCTCCGCGCCTGCTATGGCGCGACGCAGGTTCTACACGGCCTCGACTTCGACATCGTCGAAGGCGGCATCACGGCGCTGCTGGGCGCCAACGGCGCCGGCAAGACCTCGACGCTGCGGGCGCTGTCCGGAATGATCGACATGACCGGCGAGATCAGCTTTGCCGGCCGGCGGGTCGAGGGCAGCACCACCGAAACATTGGCGCGGCTCGGCATCGCGCATATCCCGGAAGGCCGCGGCACCTTCGCCCCAATGACGATCGCGGAAAATCTTCAACTCGGCGCCATGTCGCGCAACGACCGTGCCGGCATCGCGTCCGATATGGATCGCGTTTACGGCTATTTCCCGAAGCTGCGGGAGCGCGCGCGCCAGCAGGCCGGCACCTTGTCCGGCGGCGAGCAGCAGATGCTGGCGATCGGCCGCGCGCTGATGATGCGGCCGCGGCTGATGCTGCTCGACGAGCCGTCATTCGGCCTCGCGCCGCTGATCGTCGAGGAGGTCTATGCGATCCTGCGCAACCTGAACGAAGCCGACGGCATGAGCATGTTGCTGGTCGAGCAGAATGCCAACGCGGCGCTGGCGCTCGCCGACCGCGCCTACCTGATCGAGACCGGCGAGATCGCGATGAGCGGGACTGCGGCGGAGATGGGCCGGGACGAAAATGTCCGCCGCGCCTATCTCGGCTACTGAGGACGGCGGCGATGGAGCTTTTGGTTCACCAGGTGTTTGCCGGGCTCTCGACCGGCGGCATCTATGCCTGCATGGCGCTGGCCATCGTCATGATCTATCAGGCGATCGATCAGCTCAATTTCGCCCAAGGCGAGATGGCGATGTTCTCGACCTTCATCGCCTGGCAGATGCTGCAATGGGGCCTGCCGTACTGGCCGACCTTTGTCCTCACGGTGGCTGTCTCGTTTGTCGGCGGCGTCGTCATCGAGCGCGTCGTGTTCAAGCCGCTGAAGAACGCGCCGGTGCTGAGCCACATCGTGGTGTTCATCGCATTGTTTGCGATCCTCAACAGCGGCGCCGGCTTCATCTGGGATTATTCGATCAAGAGCTTCCCGACCCCGTTCGGCACCACGCCGCTGTTCGGCAGCGGCCTGATCTCGTCGCACGACGCCGGCATGATCGCGACGACCATCATCATTCTTCTGCTGCTGTTCGTTTTCTTCCGCTACACCCGCGTCGGCCTCGCCATGCGTGCGACCGCCGTCAATCCGGAATCGGCGCGGCTGGTCGGCATCCGGGTCGGCTGGATGATCGCGCTCGGCTGGGGCATGGCGGCGGCGATCGGCGCCGTCGCCGGCATGATGATCGCGCCGGTGGTATTCCTCGAGCCGAACATGATGCTGTCGATCCTGCTGTACGGCTTTGCCGGCGCCGTGGTCGGCGGATTGACCTCGCCGTTCGGCGCGGTGGTTGGCGGATTTCTGGTCGGCGTGATCGAGAATCTGGCCGGGACGTTCATTCCTTATCTTGGCCGCGAGTTGAAATTCACCATCGCGCTGACGCTGATTGTCGCGGTGCTGACGGTGCGGCCGAGCGGCTTGTTCGGCCGTGTCGTGGTGACGAGGGTCTAGCGATGAATGACAGCCGCGCCGTCATGGCGCGACCCCAATGGATGCTGACGCTGGCCGCGCTTGCTATCGCGGCCCTGCTGCCGTTGGTGGTGAAGAACTTCATTTTGTTCCAGCTCACCTTGGCCATGATCTATGGCATCGCGATCCTCGGCCTCAATCTGCTGACCGGCTTCAACGGCCAGTTCTCGCTCGGCCATTCGGCATTCTTCGCGATCGGCGCCTATACCGCGGCGATCATGATGGACCGCTTCGACATCGCCTATTACTGGACGCTGCCGGCGGCCGGCGTCGCCTGCTTCGGTTTCGGCTTCCTGTTCGGCCTGCCGGCGCTGCGGCTCGAAGGCATTTATCTGGCGCTGGCGACCTTCGCGCTCGCGGTGGCGACGCCGCAGATCCTCAAATCGTCGCCGCTGGAGCCGTGGACCGGCGGCGTGCAGGGCATCGTCATCCTCAAGCCGGACGCGCCGTTCGGCCTGCCTTTGTCGTCGGACCAGTGGCTTTATTATCTCACGCTGGCGGTCGTGGTGGTGATGTTCGCCGGCGCCGCCAATCTGATCAACAGCCGCAGCGGCCGCGCCATCGTCGCCATTCGCGACAATCCGATCGCGGCGCGGGCCATGGGCATCGATATTGCGTCCTATAAATCGCTGACTTTTGGCGTCAGCGCGTTCTACACCGGCGTCGCCGGTGCGCTCGGCGCCATCGTCATCCAGTTCGTCGCCCCCGACAGCTTCACCTTCGCCTTCGCCATCGGCCTGTTCGTCGGGCTGGTGGTCGGCGGCGTCGGCTCGATCCCGGGGGCGCTGTTCGGCGGGCTGTTCGTGCTGTTCGTGCCCAATATTGCCGAACAGGTCTCCAAGGGCCTTGCCGGCGCCGTGTATGGCGTCATTCTGATCCTGGTCATTTACCTGATGCCGTCCGGCGCCGCCGGGCTGGTTCGACTGGTCGTGAGCAAGCTCGCGCGGATAACCGCGCGACAGAACTGAGGGAGGACGTGCAATGAAAAAACCTGGTCGCCAAAAGCTTGGACGCTATGGACTTCGTTTGGTGATGCTGACCGCGCTCGGTCTGGCGCTCGGCCTGGCGCCTGCATCGGCGCAGAAAAAATACGATCCCGGCGCCAGCGATACCGAGATCAAGATCGGCAACATCATGCCGTATAGCGGCCCGGCCTCGGCCTATGGGCTGATCGGCAAGACGATCGCCGCCTACTTCAAGAAGGTCAATGCCGACGGCGGCATCAATGGCCGCAAGATCAATTTCATTTCCTATGACGACGCCTATAGCCCGCCGAAAGCGGTCGAGCAGGCGCGCAAGCTGGTGGAAAGCGACGAGGTGCTGCTGATCTTCCAGAGCCTTGGCACGCCGTCGAACACCGCGATCCAGAAATACCTGAACGCCAAGAAGGTGCCGCAGCTGTTCGTCGCAACCGGCGCCACCAAGTGGGGCGATCCCAAGAACTTCCCGTGGACCATGGGCTGGCAGCCGCCGTACCAGGCCGAAGGCCGCATCTATGCCGCGCATCTCCTCGAGAAATATCCGAACGCCAAGATCGGCATTCTGTATCAGAACGACGATTACGGTAAGGACTACGTCAAGGGCATGAAAGACGGTCTCGGCGCCAAGGCCGCGACCATGATCGTGTCCGAGCAACCTTACGAGACCTCGGACCCGACGGTGGATTCGCAGATCGTCAATCTGAAGGCGTCCGGCGCCGACGTGTTCTTCAATGTCACCACGCCGAAATTCGCCGCCCAGGCGATCAAGAAGGCGGCCGAGATCGGCTGGAAGCCGCTGCATTTGCTGAACAACGTCTCGCAATCGGTCGGCGGCGTGCTGAAGCCGGCCGGGATCGAAAATTCAATCGGCATCGTGTCGAGCTATTACCTCAAGGACGCCACCGACCCGGCCTGGGCCAACGACCCCGGCTACAAGGATTGGCTGGCTTTCATGAACCAGTACTTCCCCGACAGCGACAAGACTTCGAGCTTCACGGTCTATGGCTATAGCGTCGCGCAGACCATGGCTCAGGTGCTCAAGCAGTGCGGCGACAACCTGACGCGCGACAACGTGATGAAGCAGGCCGCCAGCCTGAAAGATGTCGAATTCGGCATGCTGCTGCCGGGCATCAAGATCAACACCAGCGCAACGGATTTTTATCCGATCAAGCAGATGCAGTTGCAGCGCTTCAACGGTGAGCGCTGGCAATCGATCGGCCCGGTGATGAACGGCAATCTCGGCGGTAGCTGACTGCTGCGGCGATACGGGCGGTGCGCGGCTCGCCCGCGCGCCGCCGCCATATGCGGAAAGGGCAGGGCGTCATGACCGACGTTCAGTTTTTCATGATCGCCGGCGGCCCGAAGCCGGTCGCTCCCTTCAGCCACGCTGTCGAGAGCAACGGCTTCGTCTTCGTCACCGGGCAGATGCCCGACACGCCGCAATGTCCGGGCGTTTTGCCAGACGGCATCGAAGCGCAGACCCGCGCTGTGATGGCCAATCTCCAGGTCGTGCTGTCGGGCCTCGGCCTCGGACTTCAGGACGTCGTGATGGCCCGCATCTATCTGACGAATTTCAAGGACGACTACGCGACGATGAATGAGGTCTATCGCGGCTATTTTCCGCCTGGCCGGCTGCCGGCCCGCACCTGCGTCGGCGTCACCGGCCTGGCCTACGACGCCCGCATCGAGATCGATCTGATCGCCCGCCGTCCGGCGGCATAAACGATTGCAGCCGGCGCGTGCTTGGTACTAATATACTAGAATAATAAGAACGCACGTCAGGGGAGGACGAATGGGCCGGCGGCTTGCCCGCATCAGCCGGGCCGAATTGCTGGCCGACCGCGCCGATCCGTCATCGGCCGGCGGCCCGATCTCGTTCCAGCGCAATACCATCGGGGCGCAGATTCATGCCGTCTTGCGCCGCGATATCATTGCCGGGCGGCGGGCACCGCGCGCCGTGCTGTCCGAGCAGGACATCGCGGCCGGCTTCGGCGTCTCGCGCACCCCGGTCCGCGAAGCGATGATCAAGCTGTCCGAGGAAGGCCTGGTCGAGATTTTCCCGCAATACGGTTCCTTTGTCGCGCCGATCAAGCTGCGCGACGTTTATGACAGCCAGTTCGCGCGCGAGGCGCTGGAATGTGCCGCGGTCGAAAAGGCCGTGGAGCGCCTCGGCGAAGTTCAGCAACAACAGGTCGAGGCCGTGATCGACCGCCAGCGCGCCTTGCTGCGGCCGCAGGACCGCGACCTGTTTTTCCGCGCCGACGAAGACATGCACATGCTGATCCTGAAGATCGCCGGACACGGCACGGCGTGGCATTTCGTCGAGAGCGCCAAGGCGCAGATGGACCGGGTGCGACATTTTGCGATCACGATCCCGCGCAAGCAGGAGTCTATCCTCGCCGAGCATGAGGCGGTGGCCGACCGGCTGCTGGCGCGCGATCGCCGCGGCGCGGTCGATGCGATGCGGGTGCACCTGCGCGGCATTTTCCGCACGATAGAGACGCTGCGAAGCGAAAAGTCCGACTATTTCGCCGACGACCAGGACGGCCCCGCAGCCTGGGCGCCGCGGCCTGCATTGAATTCCGAACTGCCGGGCAGCCGGCAGCCGCGAAAATACGCCAGATCGAAAACGTGATACTGCAAACGCAACAATGAAACTGAAACCACAAGGAGGACTGCTCAATGACCTTTAAACCGACCCGCCGTGCCGTGGTGGCCGGCATTGCCGGCACGATGGCGATGGATCTGCCCGCTTTCGCGCAAAATCTGACGCTGCCATCGTCGCCGGTTTCGCTGAATTTCGTCGATGTCGCCGGCAATCTCGCGCTGACGCAGAAGGCGATTGAAGCCTATCGCGACAAGAATCCGAAGCTGGTCTCCAAGATCACCTTCAGCAAAGCGCCGGCGCCGGAACTGCCGGGCAAGATCAAGGCGCAGCAGGACGCCAACCGTGTCGACATTGACGGCGTGCTGACCGGCATCGACGCGCTGTCGGCCGGCGTCGAGCAGAAGCTGTGGGTGCCGATCGCAACGGAATACGCCTCGAAGCTGCCGAAGCTCGACGACATCTATCTGCCCGGCGCCAAGCAGATGCAGGGCCTCGCCTCGAACCAGGGCGTCTGCATCGTGTTCTGCCCGGCCGGCCCGGTGATGGAATACATGCCGGACAAGGTGAAGCAGGTGCCCTCGACCGCCGAGGAGCTATTGGCCTGGGCCAAGGCCAATCCCAACCGCTTCATGTATGCGCGGCCGGCCAATTCCGGTCCGGGCCGCATCTTCATGATGGGCCTGCCCTACATTCTCGGCGACAAGAATCCGTCGGACCCGAAGGACGGCTGGGACAAGACCTGGGCCTATCTCAAGGAGCTCGGCCAGTACGTCGAATATTATCCGGGCGGCACCGGGCCGGTGATGAAGGAGCTCGGCGAAGGCTCGCGCGACATGGTGCCCTCGCAGATGGGCTGGGACATCAATCCGCGCGCGCTCGGCGTCGTGCCGAAGGAAGCCAAGGTGTTCTTCCTCAAGGGCTTCCACTGGATCCTCGACGCGCATTACCTCTGCATCCCCAAGGGCATTTCGAACGACAAGCTCGCGGTGATGATCGACCTGCTCAATTACATGCTGTCGAAGGAGGCGCAGGCCACCACCTACGACGATGGCTATTTCTATCCCGGCCCGGCGGTGAAAGACGTGCCGCTGTCGATGGCGCCGGCGGCGAGCCAGAAGGTCATCCAGGATTTCGGGCGGCCCGAATATGAGGCGGCGATCACCGGCAACAAGCAGGAATTGCCGTTGCTGCCGGACAAGCTGGTCCTGGCATTTTCCAAATGGGACGAGATGATCGGCGCAGCGAAAAAGAAATAACCGCCTGACGCAACGAAACGAAGGCTGGCGATCACGTCGCCAGTCTTCTTCTTGCCTTAGAGCCGGTTCCGGGAGGACACTTCATCATGGCAATCGCCGCACGCGATTTCCGCGAGCTCCGGCTCGAGGGCATGAGCCGCAGCTTCGGTACCGTCAACGCGCTCAAGGGCGTGACGCTGAACGTGCGGCGCGGCGAATTCATCGCGCTGCTCGGGCCGTCCGGCTGCGGCAAGTCCACCGCGCTCAACTGCCTCGCCGGCCTGCTGACCTTGTCGAGCGGCAGCATCTGGCTCGACAACACCCGCATCGACCGGCTCAAGCCGGAGGAGCGCGGCTTCGGCATGGTGTTCCAGAACTACGCGCTGTTCCCGCATATGAGCGTGCGCAAGAATATCGGCTTCGGCCTCGCCATGCAGGGCAAGCCGAAGGCCGAGATCGAAAAGAAGGTCAACGAGGCGCTGTCGATCGTGCGGCTCGGCGACCAGAGCGACAAATTGCCCGGCCAGCTGTCGGGCGGCCAGCAGCAGCGCGTCGCCATCGCCCGCGCCATCGTCATCGAGCCGCCGCTGGTCCTGATGGACGAGCCGCTGTCGAATCTCGACGCCAAGCTGCGGCTCGAAATGCGCGCCGAGATCCGGCGCATTCACGAATTGATCGGCTCGGCGACGATCTACGTCACCCACGACCAGGAGGAGGCGCTGTCGCTGGCCGACCGCATCGTGGTGATGCGCGACGGCCTGGTGCGCCAGGTCGGCACGCCGGAGGAGCTTTACGCGCGGCCGGCGCATTCCGACGTCGCCGAGTTCATGGGCTACCGCAACCGCATCCGCTCGCAGGCCTCGGCCGCCGGCAATATGCTGAGCGTCAAGATCGGCGGCGCCGACGTTGAGGGCACGCCGGTCGGCGCTACCGGCGCCGGCGCCGCAGTGGTGGCGATCCGGCCTGACGATCTCAAGGCCGCGCCCGGCGGCGCGCTCACCGTGACCGTCGAGACTGCGCAGTATCACGGCCGCGACTTCTACTGCTCCGGCCGCACCGCCGACGGCAGCGAGCTTTACTTCCTGTCCGGGCACAAGGTGGTCAAGGGCGATCGCGTGAGCCTCGCCGCCGACCCGAAGCGCGTGCTGATCTATCGGGAGAGCGCGTCGTGACCGACCGCCCGCTCGAAGCGGCGCCCGAACGGCTGCCATTGCGGGTCTGGCTCGCCTTGCGCGACCTCGACGCCGTCACGCTGCTGGCCTTGCCGGCGATCCTGTTCGTGGTCGCGCTGTTCGTCTATCCGTTCTTGTACGGCTTCGTGCTGTCGTTCCAGCCCAAGGCGGGCGACTGGCTCGCCAATTACCGCAAGTTCTTTTCCGAGCCGTTCCTCTACGATACCATCGAGGCGACGTTGCGGCTCGCCGTTCCGGCGACCCTGATCAACGTGCTGATGTCGATCCCGGTGGCGATGCGGGTGCGCCGGCTGCAGCGCCGGCGGATTCTGACCACCATCCTGGTGGTGCCGATCACGCTCGGCACCGTGCTGATCGCGCAAGGCCTGCTCACTTATCTCGGGCCGCAGGGCTGGTTCAACCGTAGCCTGAGCCTGATCGGCGTCGGCCCGGTGCGGCTCGTCCACAACTATACCGGCGTGATGCTGTCGCTGATCATGTCGGGCTTTCCGTTCACCTTCCTGCTGACCTTGTCCTACATCACCGGCATCGATCCTTCGCTCGAGCAGGCGGCCTCGACGCTCGGCGCCAAGCCGCGGGCACGGTTCTGGCACATCCTGCTGCCGCTATTGGCGCAGGGCCTGGCGATCAATCTGTGCCTGTCCTTCGTGCAGACCTTCTCGGTGTTTCCGTCGGCGGTGCTGCTCGGCGCGCCGGCCGGCGCCACCCGCGTCATCTCGATCGCCGCCTATCAGGCCGCCTACGAGCAATACGACTACTCGATGGCCTCGGCCGTGGCGATGATCATGGGCTTCGTCCAGCTTGTGGTGGTGACGGCGATCCTGTCGGCGCGCAGTCTGGTCTATCGCGGCGCGGTCGGAGGCGGCAAAGGATGAGCGTCGTGGCAACAAACGAAGCCGCGCTCGGCAAGCCGACGCAGGACAGACCGGTCGGCGAGCGGCTGTGGGCGATCGCGATCTGGGCGCTGGTGATCTTCTTCATCGTCAACGTGGTGGCGACGATCGCGGCGGTTGCCGTCGACTCGATCGGCACCCGCTGGTTCAGCACCTGGCTGCCGGCCGCGTTTACCACGCGCTGGTATGTCAGCGCCTGGAACGAATTTCAGCTGCACGACGTGCTGATCACCACGTTCCAGGTGGTCGGCGCGGTGGTTTTGCTGTCGGGTCTGCTCGGTGTGCCGGCGGCCTATGCGTTGGCGCGGCGCAATTTCCCCGGCAAGCAGTTCGTCATCGTGCTGTTCCTGCTGCCTATGATGATCCCGCCGATCACCTTCGGCATCCCGCTCGCCACCGTGCTGTATCAGACCCATCTCGGCGGCAACATGTCCGGCGTCATTCTCGCCAATCTGGTGCCGACGGTGCCGTTCGTGGTGCTGGTGATGATCCCGTTCATCGAGCAGATCGACCCGCGCATCGAGGCGGCGGCGCGGGTGTTCGGCGCCGGCACTGGCCGGCTGTTTCTGCATGTCCTGGTGCCGCTGCTCACCCCGGGCATTCTCGCGGCGCTGCTGCTGGTTTTGGTGCGCACCATCGCGATGTTCGAGTTGACTTTCTTCACCGCCGGCCCCGACAGCCAGACTTTGGTGGTCGCGCTGTATTACGCGGTCTATGCCGCCGGCGTGCGCGCCAACCAGTCGATCGACGCCATGGCGGTGGTCTACATGGTGACCACCTTGGTGTGGCTGCTGATCGCGCTGAAATTCGTCGACCCAACCCAGATCGTGACCCGCGCCAAGCGCGACGCCGCCCATTAAAGCGAGAGCCGGAGCCACCACGCCATGAGCACGATGAGCCAGACGACGCGCGACAAGCTCAAGACCGTCAGCACCGCCACGATCTGCACCGCGCTGTACAAGCGCGGCCTGCGCAAGCAGATGATCCAGGACGTGCATCCGCTCAATCCGGAGGCGGGCAACATGGTCGGCGAGGCCTTCACGCTGCGCTACATCCCGGCCCGCGAGGACCTCAATCCGATTACCGTATTCACCGACCGCTCGCATCCGCAGCGCAAGGCGATCGAGGATTGCCCACCGGGCGCGGTGATGGTGATCGACAGCCGCCGCGAGCCCCGCGCGGCCTCCGCCGGCTCGATCCTGATCGCGCGGCTGATGGTGCGCGGCTGCGCCGGAATCGTCACCGATGGCGGCTTCCGCGACGCGCCGGAAATCGCCAAATATAAGATGCCGGCCTATCACAACCGTCCCTCGGCGCCGACCAACCTGACGCTGCACCAGGCCGTCGACATCAACGTGCCGATCGGCTGCGGCGAGGCGCCGGTCTGGCCGGGCGATGTCGTGGTCGGCGACGGCGAAGGCGTCGTCGTCATACCCGCCGGAATTGCCGACGAAATCGCGGCGGAAACCTTCGAGATGACGGCGTTCGAGGATTTCGTCAGCGAAGAGGTGCACAAGGGCCGCTCGATCGTCGGGCTTTATCCGGCGACCGATCCGCAAACCAATGTCGACTTCACCGCCTGGCGCAAGGCCAACGGGCGCTAGGGCTTTCCGGCCTTTTGCGCCAGCCGCGCCGCCAGCCGCGCCCGATCGACCACCATCCGCTCATGGGTGCCGTTGCCGATCTCCTCGATGTCGTCGCGGGCGGTGACGTCGAACCAGATGCGGCGGCCCTCGACCTTGGTGACGGTCGCGGTCGCGGTGACGTCGAGGCCGACCGGCGTCGCCGCCAGATGGCGGATGTTGACAGCGGTGCCGACCGCGCTTTCACCCGGCTCGAGATAGTCCCGCACCGCGTTGAGCGCCGCATTCTCCATGGCGCGGATCATCATCGGCGTGGCGAATACCGGCGGCAGCGCGATGTCCTTGAACTGGCTGGCGAGGTCGGCAGGGGCGACCCGCTGCGAATAGCTGCCCTTGGCCCCGACCGGAATGTCGCGCATTGTGTCCTCGCTAGCCGTGGCTTGGCCGCACATGGCCGATCGCCGGCGCCAGCACCATCGGCAATGCGGCGCAGAGCGCGACCGGCAGCCAGGCGGTCGCTGGAATGCCGGTCAGATCCCATAGCCCGCCGCTGACTACCGGCACGATCACCGCGCAACTATAGCTGATTGTGAACATCGCCGCAGTCACGCGATGCACGTCGTCCGGCGCGGCGAGCAGCGGCGGCAGCGCAAGACACAGGATCAGCACGCCCGCGGCGCCAAGCCCCATCAGCGCGGCGCCGGCGACGATGACATAGCCGGAGCCGAACACGATCGCCGCGGCGGCGAGCAGGCACAGGGCGCTGCACAGGATGAAGGGGTAGACCCGCCGCTCCAGCCGGCTGGCGACGGCGAGCAGGACGAAGGAGCCCGGCAACTGCCCGACATTGAGCCCGTTGAGGGCCGGGCCGATCCATTCACTCTTGCCGGTCGCCGCAAGGTAGTCCGGCAGGAAGGCGTTGGTGCCGAAATACAGCGCGTTGCCGGTGCCGAGCAGGACGCCGAGCCGCCAGATCAGCGGGTCGTTCCAGTCCGGCCACCAGCGCCGGCTGACCGCGACATTGCCGGCGCGCGGCGCGAACAGCAGAACGGCAAGCGCGATCGCCGCGACCGGAACGCTCCAGAACGCGAAGCCCCATTGCCAGGAATGCACCAGCGGCAGGACCAGCGGCACCATCAGCACGATCGGCAGCGTCTCGCCGATCAGCAGGCCGTTGGTATAGACCGCGGTGGCGAAGCCGATGCGCTTCGGCACCCAGGCGCGCACCGCCGGCGGCATGGTGACCTGCATGATGGCGACGCCGGCGGCCATGATGATGGTCATGGCGTAGAGCCAGAGGACGTGATCGGCGGCTCCGCGCAGAGCGCCGCCGAGCGCGGTGAGGGCGAGGCCGGTCACCAGCGCGGCGGCGACGCCAAGCCGCGCGATCAGCAGCGAACCCGGCACGGCGGCGATTGCAAACAGCATCGACGGCAGCCCGGTGAGAATGCCGACCTGGGTTTCCGACAGACGCAGGTCGTCGTGAATGAACGGGATCACCGGCGGCACGGCCAGAATCGTCAGCCGCAGCGCGTTGCCGGCCAGCCAGAGCAGCAGCAATGAAAGCCAGATCGGCCGCGAGGTGGCGGCCCTGCGTATATCGGTCATTGATCCCGGCATCTGTGTTCGGCGCCACGGCTGCGACGCCTGAACGAGGGCGGGCACCGTATCCGGCGCGCCGAGCGATTGTCGAGCCATGCGGCCAAGGCTCGTGCCATCAACTGGGGCTTACGCCTTGATCGGGTTGGCCGGTTTTCCGGTTTCAGGACATGAAACAGGGCTTCCCAACCTGAAATTGGCTTGACTTGAACTGCCGGCCCGATTTTGCTGCCGGCGGGAGAAAACACTCAATGGACGCCAAAGTACTGCCCGGCCCGGGCACGATCGGGCACGACGTTGCCGCGAAGCCCGAGGCCCGCCACAGCATCCAGTCGGTCGACCGGGCGCTGCTGCTGCTCGAAACCATCGCCGATATGGGCGGCGAGGCGACGCTCACCGAACTTGCCAACCGCACCAAGCTCAACATCTCGACCTGCCATCATCTGCTGGCGACTTTGATCAAGCGAAATTTCGTCGCCAAGGTGCCTGGCCGGCGGCTTTACGCGCTGGGCGGCCGCATCCTCTATATCGGCCACGCCTGCCTGCAGGTCGACCTGCCGC
>Ga0265313_10000006_pt1 | contig 183184 bp, 185 predicted proteins | sample 4123metaG_FD_203122 | JGI IMG/M metagenome (GOLD analysis project Ga0265313, IMG submission 203122) | Rhizosphere microbial communities from Carex aquatilis grown in University of Washington, Seatle, WA, United States - 4-1-23 metaG | ecosystem: Host-associated > Plants > Roots > Rhizosphere... | reverse complement strand
TACGAGGCCATGATCGACGAAGTGGCGAGCTTCGTCGCAAAATTCGCCGACGCGCACGCTTGCGAACTCAACGGCTTTCACATGCTCGGCACCTCAGGCACGGTAACGACGATCGCCGGCGTTCATCTGCGGCTCAAGCGATACGACCGCCGCCGCGTCGACGGCTGCTGGTTGTCCGACGAACAGATATCGAGTGTGGTCGGCGAACTGATGGAGATGAGTTTCGACGAGCGCGCGGCCAACCCATGCATCGGAGCCGAGCGGGCCGACCTTGTGCTGGCCGGCTGCGCCATCCTCGATGCCATTCGCCGCGCCTTCCCGTGTCCCCGGCTGCGCGTCGCCGACCGCGGCCTGCGCGAGGGCATGCTGGTCGAGATGATGCGCGAGGACGGCGTGTGGGGCGGGGCCTGAAACTGTCCGCGCGCACCGAATTCTCGGGAGCTTAGGGTGGCGAAGCTCAAGCCGGGCAAACGCCGGACAGTATCATCGCGCGCGTGGCTGGAGCGCCAGCTGAGCGATCCCTATGTGGTGCGCGCCAAGCGGGAAGGGTTCCGCTCGCGCGCCGCCTACAAGCTCGCCGAGATCGACGATAAATTTCATCTGCTTAAGCCGGGGGCGCGCGTGGTCGACCTCGGCGCTGCACCCGGCGGCTGGAGTGAGATTGCCGCTCGCCGCATCGGTCCGGGAGGCCGTGTCATTGCGCTCGACGTGCTCGAGATGAAGCCGGTCGCCGGTGTCGAATTCTTGCAGCTCGATTTTCTCGACCCGACCGCGCCGGATCGGCTGAAGGACATGCTCGGGGACAGGAAACAAGGAAAGGCCGACGTCGTGCTCTCCGACATGGCCGCCAACGCCACCGGCCACCGTCAGACTGATCACCTGCGCATCATGGCACTGGCCGAAGCCGCTGCCCTGTTCGCGCGCGAAGTGCTGGCGCCTGGCGGAAGCTTTATCTGCAAGGTCCTGCAAGGCGGCACCGAGGCGGTGTTATTGGCCGAACTCAAACACGACTTCGCCACCGTCAAGCACGTCAAGCCGCCGGCGAGCCGTACCGATTCAGCCGAACTCTATTTGCTGGCAAAGGGGTTCCGCGGCGGCAGCAAAGCCGCGCCGGCTTGACTAGAGCGCGCCGCGGATCAGCCCTGATGTCGTTTTGCCGATGCTGGCGTCCGCGCACTCGCCAAGCACCGACTTTAACTTCGGCGACAACGTCTTGCCGCGGCGCGACTGCATGCGCAGCGCCGGGCAAACGTAGTCGAAGCCGGCGATGGACTTGCAGCCCGGCACCTGATCGACGATCTTGACGAGCCGTTCGTTGGCCTTGATGTAGTCGGCGGACGGATGGCTCTTGTCCTCGGGCTCCGACGTGATGACGTCGATTGCGGCCGCCTGGCAGGTGTCCGCCAAGGCGAAGAATTCCTTGCAGGCTGGAATTGATTCGAGACCTTCCTGATTGCCGTCGGTGCCGGCATACTCTTTCGCCTCCTCTTGGGTGAACCATTCGCCCGCCAGCGCCTTGCGGTGCCACGCTTCGCATTTCGCGGCCATCTGCGAGCGGGACTGGGCGGCGGCTTCGGACCGTATGCCGATGCCACTGCCTGCGATGACGGTCGCCGAAACGATCACGGCCATGCGGATGACCCGGCGCGAGCAAAGACGCGGGAAGAAGGCGTTGACCCTGGACATGTAAGCTCCGTATTCGTTGAACGTGGACGCCAGCAGGCGATCCTCATAGCGCGCGCGTGCGACCTGCAAAGCGAGGCAGATGAGGGAAAGGAACAGCGCGGAGAGAGTGCCGACGATGAGTCCGAGCCCGACGATGGTCAGCATGTTGCCAACGTACATGGGGTGGCGGACGTAGCGATACGGTCCGTTCGCAACGACCGTGCGCGCCTGCGGCACCACGGAGAAGGCGCGACGCAGGTACCACAATGCCCACAGCACGATGGCGGCGCCGGCCGCCAGCAGTACGAGCGGAATGTAAATGCTGACGAGCGGCGTCGCCGCGGGTTTGAGCACGCCAAAAAGATAAACGGCGAACCCGCCAACGGCGGCCGACAGGTTAGGCATCGGCGTCTCGTAGCGCGCCAGCGGCCGGCCGGCCGCCAGCAGGATGAAGACGATGATGGTCATGTAGCCGGCCGAAAGCGCGGTCACCAGCAGGCTGAGCAAGGGCGATCCATACACGCCGTTGACGAGATAGACCCAGTATTCGCCCGTGCGCGTCACGAGCGTCCGCCACTCATCGGCCGCCAGCAAGCCGAGAACCAGGGCGAATATTTTGCTCTCATGGTCGAGCAGCAAACGGCCCAAGTTACGCCAGACCCTCGACATCCGCGCCCTCTTTTAGGTCGTTTATAGCGGAACCTCCGCGGCGGGTCATTCGCCCGACAATTCACTCGGGGGTTGCGGCTGGGTTTGGCCTCGATCGCGGGCCGCGAGCCAGCCCCGCCATTCGATCGACCGATAGGGCCACAGCGGGCGCCACTTCTCCTGATCGCTGTCCGATTCATTGCCGGCGCCCGTGATGCACCAGCGCGGCGGCGCATCCTCCACGTGGTATTTGATGCGCTCATTCGGCGTCAAACAGCGCACGGTGTGCGTCCGTGCGTTGCGTACCAGCGACGTGGTGTCGGCGAAAAAGGTCGCCATGCGCACCGTGCCGTCACTCGCGCCGGAGACGATCCGCCCCGTGTCAGCCGCGATGGCAATTCCGGCGATGGCCGCATCGTGCATCTTGATGGCAGCGATGAGCGCGCCGGTCGCCGCGTCCCAGACGCGCAGACGACCGTCGCTCCAGCCGGAGAGGACGCGTGCGTCATTGCTGCTGAAGACGATGCTCGTTGCTGTCGCGCCGTTGACATGCAGGCGATGGATTTCCTTGTCGCTCGAGGGACTCCACAGATGCGCGCTGCCGTCGCGCCCGCCGCTCGCCGCGAGTTGTCCGTTGTGGCTCAGCGCGACGGTCAGCACGGAGCCCGAGTTGCCGAGGAACGCTGCCAACTGTTCGCTGCCGTCGATATTCCACAGACGCGCGCTGGTGCCGGAGCCCGTCAGAACGCGCGTGCCGTCGGTGCTGAACACAACACTTGTCACGCGAGTCGCGTGGGGCCCTAACCCCGCGATCTGACGGCCTGTCTGGATGTCCCAGATGCGCGCCGTTGCATCCTCCGAGCCGGTCGCTGCGCGCCGCCCGTCCGGGCTTATGGCCACGCTCGAGATCGGGCCGGTGTGGCCTGCGAGCCGAACCAGGATTTTTCCTGTCGCGGTGTCCCATACGCGTCCGACATTGTCAGGCCCGCCGGTCACGACCTTCGATCCGTCGGGTGAAATCGTCGCGACAGTGACCTCATTTGCCTGGTCGCCAAGAACCATCGGCGCCGTCTGGCTCCCTGCGCGCCAGACGCGGGCCCGTTTGTCGGGGCCGGTCGTGACGAACCGTGTTCCGTCCGCTGTGATGCCGATCGATGTCACGGCTTTGCCTTGTCCGTTTCCGGCCGGCGTATCGATCGGCGATACCAGACTCCAGATCCGCGCGGTGCCGTCCTTGGAGCTCGACATCACGTATCGGCCATCACCGCTGAACGCGACTTGCGTAATGGCACCGACGTGACCGCGAAACGTGCCCGAGGCGGCGCCCGTCGCGGCGTCCCAGATCTTCAACGAGCCGTCCGGCTGGCCGGAGACGATGCGCTTACCGTCGGCGGACACCGCAACGGCAGCCACCGCCTGGTCGACATTTATTACGGCGCCGGCTGGCTTCGCTGTCGCCGTCTCCCAAGCTCGGATCGACTTGTCGGCCGACGCCGTGACGATCAGCTTGCCGTCGGCGCTGAGCGCGACGGCGGACAGGGCGAGAGCGTGCGTGTTGAGCACGGCTCGCGGCGTCGCCGGCGCTTTGACATTCCAGATAATCGCCGTCGCGTCCGCGGATGCGGTGACCGCAAGGCCGCCGTCGGCGCTGATGGCCACGCCCGATACAGGTCCGGTATGCCCTGCGAGCACAGCAACCAGCGCTCCGCTCGCGGCGTCCCAGACCCGGGCGGTATGATCGTCCGATCCCGTGACGATGCGTGAGCCATCGGCGCTAACGGCGACGCTCGAGACCTCGTCGGTATGGCCCGCGAGCTCAAACAACGACTTGCCTGTCCGTGCGTCGACAACCTCGGCTTTGCTGCCGCAGGCGAAGATGAGGCGCGCATCGTCGGGAGTGAAGGTGACGCTGTTTGCCGGTCCGGCCTCACATTTGACGCGCAGTTGCTCGCTGCCGGTATTGGCATCCCAGACACGCACGGACTGGTCTTCCGAACCGGTCGCGACGAGCGTGCCATTTTTGCTGAAGACGGCACTCAGAAACGGTTTCCCATCGCTGGCGAGCAGCAGCCGCTCCCTGTTGGCGAAAAGGCTCTCGTAGAGCCGGCCCTCGAGTTCCGGGAGATAGGGCCGGGAGGTCGTGCCAAGCGATCCCGGAATGGGTAGCCCTGCGAGCGACAGTAGCAGGGCAGTATCGGCGTCGCCGGCCTCGATCTGCTGCGCTGCGATGTCGTTCAGGTGGCGCGACTGCACCAACAGCGCCGCGTCACGCTCATCAGCGGCGCGCACCTCCGCGTGCTCGGCGTCAAGCTCTTTAACATACGCATAGATGCCGGCGCCGGCCGCGCCGATACCCGCGATAATCGCGACCACCAGGGCCATGAGAGTGCGATGAAAAGCGCGTTTTAGTTCCTCCGCCCGCTGACGCTCCACGCTCAGGCGTTGCGCTTCGGCCTGCTGGCTGGCGGCGATGTAGTCACGATGCAGTTCGGTCGGCAGTGGCGCGCCGGATGGACAGGAATCGAGCCAGTGCTTCGCCGCCGTGATATCGGGTCCCAACAGCATACGGTTCGAAACCCGGCCGGCGGAATCCCACTCGGCAGCTTTCGACAGCAGCCGGGCGTGCTCGCGCACCCAACCGAGATCGGTGATCAAAGCGCGGCGCAGCGCCGACATGCCGTCCATGAAAAGGCGCGGGCTGCCATCGGCGTTCTGGTCGAAGCGCACGTAGTTTATTGCCGCAAGGCGCTGCGGGATGGTAACGCCGGAGAGCGACGTTGCCTGCACCGGCACGATGCGCTTGTTATGGCGACAGGCCTCCTCAAGCTCCCACTGGCAGATTGACGAGGCCGCCCAGTTCGCCGACAGGACAACAATGAAGGTGCCGCATTCGGCGATGAGTGCCGAAATGCGCGCCTTCCATTCCTCGCCCTCTTCGATTGAATGGCTGTCGATCAGCGACTCGAAGCCGCCGTCGAACTCAAGTCCACCAACGATTTCGGCGGCCAGGCGGGAGTCGTGACGTGAATAGGAAATGAAAACCTTGAGCCGATCGGTTTGACGGCGCAGCGAAGGTGCGTTCTCGAAATCCGGGTTCGCCATGCTCGTCCGACCTGAACGCGAGGGCGGGCCTCGACCGTCTTCCTCAAAGTGCGATATGCCTTATCCTATCACCGGCGGCTCAGCGGCCCGCACTGAAGCCAGATGGGCTAGGCGAGTTTATCGGTCTGTGTCTGCCGCACAAGCTGCCGCCCCGACAGCTCCGCCCCGGCATCCGTCGGGAGCTGCATGAAAATCAGCGCCGCGGCCGCGGAGAGCAGGCTGATCGCGAGGAATGCCGGCGGAAAATCGGTGACGCTCATCGCGGTGCTGTGTCTGAGCCGCAGCGTCAGCTCGACCACGAGCGCGCCGATCGCGACGCCGGTCGACAGCGACAATTGCTGAAAGGCGGCGACCATGGAGGTTGCACGGCTCATCACCGGCGCGTCGATCTCCGCATAGGCGATGGTGTTGACGCTGGTGAATTGCAGCGAACGGAAAAAGCCGCCGACCAGAAGGATGGCGATCATCGCCGCAAACGGCATGCCGTGGACGAAGCTCGCGCAGGCGCCGATGAATACCGCGCTGATCACGCTGTTGTAGAGCAGCACGTTGCGATAGCCGAAGTATTTCAGGATCGTGGTCGCGGCGGCCTTCATGAACATCGAGCCGAGCGCGCTGGTGAACGTGATCAGCCCGGACTGGAACGGCGACAGCCCGAAGCCGAGCTGCAGCAGAAGCGGCAACAAAAACGGCAGCGCGCCGACGCCGAGCCGGAACATGAAGCCGCCAAATATGCTGGCGCGAAATGTCGGCCGCTGGAGCAGCCGCAAATCAAGGATCGGCGCCGGTGCGCGCAAGGCGTAGAACACGTAGGCGGCCCCCGACACGGCGCCGACGCCGATCAGCGCGGCGACCACGCCATTCGGCAAGTAGGCGAGCCCCATCATCGACAAGCCGAAAGACAGTCCACCGATCGCAACACCGGACAGAATGAAGCCGACGAGATCGAACGGGTAGGGGTATTGGGCGCGGATGTCCGGGATAAAGCGGGTCGCCAGCGCGATACCGACGAGCCCGATCGGCACGTTGATGATGAAGATCCAGTGCCACGTCGCGTAAGTGGTGATGAAGCCGCCCAGCGGCGGGCCGCAGATCGGGCCGATCAGCGCCGGGATGGTGAGGAGCGACATGGCGTTGAGCAAAAGCTTCTTGTCGATTGAGCGCACCACGATCAGGCGACCCACCGGTGTCATCATCGCTCCGCCGATGCCCTGAAAAATGCGGGCGGCGACGAAATCCGTCAGCGAATGTGACAACGCGCAGCCGATTGAACCGAGGATGAACACCGCAATGGCGATCCGGAACACGTTGCGCGCACCGAAACGGTCGGCGGTCCAGCCGCTCGCCGGGATGAAGATAGCGAGCGACAGCAGATAGGAGGTGACGGCAAGCCGGAGCGCCAGCGGATTGGTGCCGATGTCGCGCGCGATCGCCGGCAGCGAGGTCGCGATCACGGTCGAATCCATATTTTCCATGAACAGCGACACAGCAACGATCAAAGGTGCGGTGCGGCCGTTCTGGTCCAAGGGCATTTGCGGCGGTCTATCCGGTTTCTGCGTTTATTTGCTGTTTATGCGGTCGGTCGCGGATCCGGCTTGCAGTCGCTGCAAGGCCTCGGCTGGCTGCTTGAACGCGGGTGCGAGCGCAGATGCGTGTCGAAAGTCGGCTGCGGCGCCGTTTTTGTCGGCGAGGCGCTCGCGCACAAGCCCGCGGGTGAAAAACGCGCTCGGCGCGTTCGCGTCAAGAGCAATGGCACGATCGATATCGGCAAGAGCTGCAGCATTGTCACCGCTAAGAAAATGCGCCCACGCGCGGTTGTAATAAGCGGGCGCCGAATCGGGCGAAAGTGCGATGGCCTTCGTATAGTCGGCGACAGCCCCGGCGAGATCGAGGGTGGCGCGCCTGGTATTGCCGCGATTGATGTAGGGGCCGGCGGCCTGCGGATCGAGCGTAATGGCGCGGTCAAAATCGGCGATGGCCTTGGCGTAGTCGCCCTTGGCCTGCAACGCGCTGCCGCGATTGTTGTAGGCGGCTGGCGTGGGATCCAGCGCGATTGCCCGGCCGCCATCGGCGATGGCGCTGTCGATGTCGCCCTGGCGCTGCCGCGCCAGCGCGCGATTGTAGTAGGCGGCGGCGTCGTTCGGATCGATGCCGAGCGCCGCGGTATAGTCGGCGACGGCACGCCCGGTATCGCCCTTGGCGCTGAAGACATTGCCGCGATTGACGAAGGCGTCCGCGAACTTCGGATCGAGCTGGATGGCCGCCTCGAAGTCGCCGATGGCACGGTCGAAATCCCGCTGCCCGTAATAGGCGGCGCCGCGCGCGTTACGGGCATACGCGAATTGCGGATAGAGCCGGATGGCTTCGCTCAGGTCGGCAATGGCGCGATCGACATCGCCCTTTCGGCCATCGGCAATGCCGCGATCGTATAGAATACCGCCGCCACTGGGATCGAGCCGGGCCGCCATATCGTAATCCGCAAGCGCCGCGCTTCGGTCGCCGCTGTCGTCATAGGCATTGGCGCGGCGATGAAAGGTCTGCGCGTTCTTCGGATCGAGCTGGATGGCCTTGGTGAAATCGGCGATGGCGCTCTTGTATTCGCGCTTCTGGTAGGCCACCAGGCCGCGATTGCTGTAGGCCAGCGCGAATTGCGGCGACAGCGCGATGGCGCGGTTGAAATCGGCGGCGGCACGGTCGAGGTCGCCCTTGCTCCGCCATGCGTCGCCGCGATTGTTGTAGGCGACGACGAAATTGGGATCGAATCGGATCGCTGCATTGTAGTCGGCGATGGCGTGGTCGAAGTCGCGCTTGACGAACCAGACGACGCCGCGATCGTTGTAGGCGGAGGCATCCTTCGGATCGAGCCTGATGGTGCGGTCGTAGTCGGCAATGGCGAGATCGAGTTCGCCCTTGCGGCGCAAGGCCAGCGCGCGGGTAAAAAGCGCAGGCGCGTAATTCGGCGCCAGCCGGATGGCGCCGCCATAACTGTCGATCGCCTGATCGAGATCGCCTTTCTGATCGTAGGCATTGCCGCGCGTCATATAGGCTGAGACGTCGCTCGGGTTGAGCGTGATGGCCTGATCGAGGTCGGCGATGGCGCCGTCAAGATCGTGCGTGGCAAAGCGTGCCTCGCCGCGATTCGCGTAAGCGCGCGCCGATTTCGGATCGATGCCGATCGCCTCGCTGAAATCCTTCAGCGCGCCATCGACATCGCCCTTTGCACGCAAAGCTGTGCCGCGGTTGTCGTGCAGAATCGCGAGATTGATCGTCTGATAGTGGCCGGAACTGATCAGCGTTGTACACGCGGCGATGCGCTCGTCGGCATTCGCGCGCCACTCGCCGGTGCAGCGCTTCTGGTCGCCGGCGTCTTGCGGATAGGGGGCTTGCGCATGCGCCGCCTGGGCCAGCAGCAAGACGAGGCCGGCAAGCGGCAGCAAGGAGGCGAGGCAACGACGCGGCGGGGCAAAGTTGCGCATGGCCGGCCTTTCCTCTGCGCCCGCGCGATGATTCTCAACCCAGCCGTTTGGCTGCTTCCTGGACCATGCTGAGGTCGGAATATTTTTTGACATCGATATCCGTGTTGAGCAGACCGACCTGCTTCTGCAGCTGCAGATTGCTCTGCAGCGCCGCGAGATTTGGCGTGCCGTTCGGGTCGCGATACTGGTCGCGCGGCCCGAAGGCCCAATCCATGCGCGCCGGTGGCGCCTTATTGACGCGGGCGACGGCGGCGACAGCTGCCTCGTGATTCTTCGGATCGGTGTACCAGCGCACCGCGCGCACCACGTCTTCGAGAAAGTCGACCAGGGCGGCCCGATTGTTCTGGATGAAACCAGTGCGCGCCGTCCACATCGTCAACTGCGTGATGCCGAACGCGTCCTTCTCCGTGAACAGCGTGTTGGCGATGCCGCGCAAATTTGGATCGAGCGAGAACGGTGGTACGGCGCTGATCAGGTCGGCCTTCTTTTCGGCCAGCATCGCGCGCATCGCCGGGAAGGGCGCCTCGATGATGGTGTAGTCCCGGTTTGCCTCGAGCCCGCTGCGCTTGCACATGGCACGCATCGAGATATCCACCGCGCTGCCCATCGCGTTGGTGGCCAATACCTTGCCCTTGAGATCGGCGACCTTCTTGATCGGGCCGTCCTTGAGCACCATGAACTCGTTGGTGCCGTGGCCACGCACGCCATCCTGGATCTCGTCGGAAATGACACGCAGATCATCCATGTGGGCGTTCTGGATGGCGAGCGCGAACGAGGAGAACGCCAGCGGTCCGATGTCGACCTCGCCCGCCGCGAGCGCGGTGATCACCGGCGGCGTGCCCTCGAAATGGATCGCCTCGGCCGTGTACGATTTGCCGAAATGCGTCAGCAACTCCTTCTGTTGCAGCACCAGCGGGGCGAGCGAGGCCGGCACCACCACCCAGCCGACCCGAATGCGCACCGGCGCTGCCCGCGCCGGACGTGGTGCGCCCGCGCCTGCCAATGTCGTGCCCGCAGCCAAGGCGCCAAGCCCGAATTGACGGCGATCCATACTGGTTTTCACGATGTTTCCTCCACTTTCTGCCCTTTAGGCCTATCCATTGCGGCAAAGCCGTGCTATCCACCGCCGCCAACCCAAAAGCGGGCCACCGAGTCGGCGAGGGACGTAGTGTCCGCTCGTCACTGAGGCGTCACCCAGGGCGTCATCTTAGGCGTCCGCCCGCCATTTCAGGGCCACGCGGAGTTGGCAATGGCATTGACTGCGAAAGACGTTCCGCCCGAAGCATATACCTTTGACGATGTGCTGTTGAAGCCCGGCTTGTCGGACGTTTTGCCGTCCGACGTCGATATCCGCTCGCGCATTACCAGGACCGTCCCGCTGAATATCCCGATCGTCGCCTCGGCGATGGACACGGTGACAGAGGCCCACATGGCCATTGCCATGGCGCAAGCCGGCGGCATCGGGGTCATCCACCGCAATCTCGAGCCGGCGCTACAGGCCGCGCAGGTGCGGCAGGTGAAAAAGTTCGAGTCCGGGATGGTGGTCAACCCGGTCACGATCCAGCCGGACGCCTCGCTCGCCGATGCGTTGGCGTTGATGCAGGAGTACCACATTTCCGGCATTCCCGTGGTCGAGGGCGGCGGCGGCGGCCGTGCCGGGAAGCTCGTTGGCATCCTGACCAACCGCGACGTGCGCTTTGCCACTGACAAGCGGCAAAAGGTTTCGGAGCTGATGACCAGGGAGCGTCTGGTCACGGTGCGCGAAGGCGTCGGGCAGGACGAAGCCAAGCGGCTGTTGCATCAGAACCGGATCGAGAAGCTTCTGGTCGTCGATGCCGATTATCGCTGTGTCGGTCTGATCACCGTCAAAGACATAGAGAAGGCAGTCACGTATCCCAACGCCTGCAAGGATGAGCAGGGCCGGCTGCGGGTTGCGGCCGCCACCAGCGTTGGCGAGGCCGGCTTTGCGCGCAGCGAAGCCTTGATCGACGCCGGCGTCGACCTTGTCGTTGTCGATACCGCTCACGGCCACTCGTCGCGCGTGCTCGAAGCCGTGACGCGGATCAAGCGGCAATCGAACGCCGTGCAGGTCGTGGCCGGCAATATCGCCACCGCCGATGGCGCCAAGGCGCTTATCGACGCCGGCGCTGACGCCATCAAAGTCGGCATTGGACCGGGCTCGATCTGCACAACGCGGATCGTGGCCGGAGTCGGCGTGCCGCAACTCACCGCGATCATGGACGCGGTCGAGGCGGCGCAAAAGCACAACACGCCGGTGATCGCCGACGGCGGCATCAAATTTTCCGGTGATCTCGCCAAGGCGATTGCCGCAGGCGCCGACTGCGTCATGATCGGCTCGCTGTTGGCCGGAACCGACGAGACACCGGGCGAGGTGTTTCTCTACCAGGGCCGCTCCTACAAGAGCTATCGCGGCATGGGTTCGGTCAGCGCCATGGCGCGGGGTTCGGCGGATCGCTATTTTCAACAGGAAATCAAGGACGCGCTCAAGCTCGTGCCGGAAGGGATCGAAGGCCAGGTGCCTTACAAGGGACCCGTCGCCAACGTGTTGCACCAGCTGGCCGGGGGTTTGCGCGCCGCGATGGGATATGTGGGCGGCAAGACTCTTGCCGATTTCCACGCCAAGGCCGAGTTCGTGCGTATTTCGGGGGCAGGGTTGCGTGAAAGCCATGTTCACGACGTGACGATCACGCGCGAGAGTCCGAATTATCCAGGGCGAACCTAAGTGAAGTCGAACCTGAGTTAAGTCGAACCTAGGCGGTACGATGGCTGCGGGCCCGATCGATCGATTTGCCAAGATCCGCACGGCAACCGATGCGCATCGCGCGCAACACGGCTGCGGAGCGTATCCGTATGACAACGGCCCGCTGCTCGGAGCGCTGGCGGCGGCCGCCGATGCGCGCCGCATCCTCGAACTGGGCACCGCGCTCGGCTACACCGCGCTGTCCTTTGCGGCAGGCGCGCCCGACGCCACGGTCGATACCATCGAGCGCGATCCCGATCATGCGCTCCTGGCGCGCGACAACATCGCCGCGGCCGCGATGGATCACCGCATCACGGTGCACGAGGGTGACTTCGCCAGCGTGCTGCCGACGCTCGATCCGGGGTACGATGTCGCCTTTTTCGACGGCCAGTCGCCGACGCCGGCGCTGCACAAGACGCTGCGCGGACTTCTTCGCACCGGCGGCACGCTCATCACCGCCAATCTGAACCATCGCTCGACGCCGGACGCGGTGCGCAAAGCGCTGTTCGACGGCAAGTCCTGGCGCAGCGCGCTGGTCACGGAGGACGGCGAGACCGCGATCAGCGTCAAGCTCTGACACCGTGTGGCGGCGCGGTCGGCAGAGTGATACAAATATAAATTGCGCGGGGGTGAATGACATGTCGCTTCAAGCAATCCTGCTGCCTTTATTTGTTGAAGTCATCCTGACCTTTGTGCTGTGGGGGTGGATGGCTGCACTGCGCACCCGGGATATGACATCGGGCGGCGTGCGGCCCGATGACATCGCGCTGCGCGAGCCGAACTGGTCGAAGCATACCTTGCAGGTGGCTTATTCCTTCTCCAATCAGTTCGAACTGCCTGTGCTGTTTTATGTCCTGACCATTCTGGCCTACGTGACGCACAAGGCCGGTGTCGTATTCGTCATTCTGGCGTGGATATTCGTGATCTTTCGTCTGCTGCACGCCTATGTCCACACCACCAGCAACGTCGTGCGCTTTCGTGGCTCGCTGTACGGCATCGCCGCGTTTGCTCTGATCCTCAACTGGGTGATTTATATCGTCGTGATCTTGACCAGCCCCTGGGTGTGAAGCCATGCCGCTCGAGTTTTGTCATCCGACTGCTCCGCACGAACGGCTGCGGCTGCCGGAATGGTACGTTTCCAGCCTGATGATGGAACGCGCGCTCGACGCCGTCGTGCGCCGCGTCAAAAAGCTCGATCGTAAGCACGACATTCCCTATCTCGCCGGCTATAGCCTTGACGGAAAAATCATCTATATCGACCGGCACATGCCAGAATCGTTCAAGTTCCGCGGCCGCACCGTGGAGACCGACCGGTTTCTGATCCTGCATGAAGAAGTCGAAAAGACGCTGATCGATCAGCTCGGACTGCATTATCTGCACGCCCACCAGATCGCGACCCGCGCCGAGGAGGCCGCCGTGCGCGCCGCCGGCATCGAGTGGCGTGTCTATGACCGTTTCATGCAGAAATACGTCAAACGCGTCGGCGATGAGCGTCTGAAGAAGGTGCCGAAGGATCTCGATCTTAAACCGTATCGCGACGAGCACGACGATGATTTGCTGCGCCGCATGCTCAAGAGCGTGCGTGCCGGCAACTGCCCGAAGGGAATTCATGTCCACGATCTCGCCGAAGCGATTGCGGAGCTGCGCAAGCATGTGCGGCGGCACGACGCGCCAGGGACCGATCGTGCCGTTAAGCTCAAGCGGCCCGCCAAGACATAAGAGCTGCGAAGACATGACCGCGGCCTCGCCAAAGGCGCACGCATGACGCCCGCAGCTCGTCTGTCGGCTGCCATCGAGGTTTTCACCGAGGTCGAATTGCGGCGGCGGCCGTCCGCGGATGTGCTCAAGGACTGGGGCCTGTCGCATCGGTTTGCCGGCTCGTCCGACCGCGCCGCGATCGCTGGCCTTGTCTATGACGCGCTGCGCCGCAAGGCGTCATCCTGCTGGTCGATGGGAGAAGGGACGCCGCGCGCGGCGCTGCTCGGCATGCTGCGGCGCGAGCGCGGGCTCGACGTCGCGTCGATTGAGGAGTTGTGCAGCGGCGCGCGCTTTGCCCCGGCGCCACTGAGCGAAGCAGAGAAAAAGCACCTGGGCGGTGACTCCTTCGCGGGAGCGCCTGCGCCGGTCGCGGGCGATTATCCGGATTGGCTCGATCCGCATCTGGCCAAGGTGTTCGGCGACGATCGCGCCGCCGAGGGAGCGGCGCTCGCGACGCGCGCGCCGCTCGATCTGCGGGTCAACACATTGAAGGCCGAGCGCGAGGAGATTCAGCCGAAGTTCGCGCATCTGAACGCCGAAGCGGCACAATGGTCGCCGGTCGGCTTGCGCATTCGGCTTGGGGCCGACGCCAAGAACCCGGCGATCCACGCCGAGCCGCCGTTCCGTAAAGGCGAAGTCGAAGTCCAGGACGAGGGCTCGCAACTCGCGGCGCTGTTTGCCGGCGCCAAGCCCGGCCAGCAGGTCATAGATCTTGCCGCCGGCGCCGGCGGCAAGACATTGGCGCTCGCCGCCGCGATGGACAACCGCGGCCAGATCTACGCGACCGACATCGACAAGCGGCAATTGCTGCCGATCCACGAGCGCATTGCGCGGGCCGGCGCGCGCAATATCCAGGTGCGCACCCCGCGCGGTGAGGCCGACATGCTCGGCGACCTTAAGGGACGCGCCGACCTGGTGCTGATCGACGCGCCGTGCACGGGCACCGGCACTTGGCGGCGCAATCCCGATGCCAAATGGCGGGTGCGGCCGGGTGCGCTCGAGGAACGCGTCAAGGAGCAGGCGACATTGCTCGATCGCGCCGCCGCGTTGACCAAGACGGGCGGCCATATCGCTTATGTGACCTGTTCGTTGCTCGACGATGAAAACGGCGCGCAGGTGCGAGATTTCGTACTCCGGACGCCGGGTTTTTCGGTGGAAAAGCCCGCCGATGTCGCGCAAACGCTCGGCGAGCGCGCCTATCTTTTCCTCCAGGCGGCGCTTATCTCGGGCGAAGGCTTGCTGATGACGCCGCGCCGGACCGACACCGACGGCTTTTTCGTCAGCCTCCTGCGGCGCAACTCATGACCTTGATGGCAAAATCTCGACAGAATCCCCTCCCTAACCCTCGCCCGCTAGTCGGGGAGGGAAGAGTGGGGGCAGAATCCGGTATGGCGACTCACGACAAAATTCTCATCGTCGATTTCGGCTCGCAGGTGACGCAGCTGATCGCGCGGCGCGTGCGCGAAGAGCGTGTCTATTGCGAGATCGTGCCGTATCAGAAGGCCGAAGCGGCATTTCGCGAGATGGCGCCCAAGGGGGTGATCCTGTCCGGCGGTCCGGCCGGCGTGCTCGACAAGGACGCGCCGCTGGCGCCGATGGCAATTTACCAGGCCGGCGTGCCGGTGCTCGGCATCTGCTACGGCGAGCAGGCCATGGCGCATCAGCTCGGCGGCAGGGTCGAAGCCGGCCATCACCGCGAATTCGGCCGCGCCGAGGTCGAGCTCACCAGAGCTTCCGCGCTGACCGACGGTGTCTGGGAGGTAGGCCAACGCTACCCGGTATGGATGAGCCACGGCGACCGCGTCACCGAATTGCCGGCGGGGTTTTCCGTGACCGGCACGTCATCGAACGCACCGATCGCCATGATCGCCGATGACGCGCGGAAGTTTTATGCCACGCAGTTTCATTTGGAGGTCGTCCACACCCCGCACGGTGCGGCGATCTTGCGCAATTTCGTCCGGAAGATCGCAGGCTGCGCCGGCGACTGGACCATGCGCGCCTTCAAGGACGAGGCGGTTGAGAAAATACGCAAACAGGTCGGCAAGGCCAAGGTGATCTGCGGCCTTTCCGGCGGCGTCGATTCAGCGGTCGCCGCGGTGCTGATCCACGAGGCGATCGGGGAGCAGCTCACCTGCGTGTTTGTCGATCACGGTCTTTTGCGGCTCGGCGAAGCCGAACGCGTGGTGGCGCTGTTCCGCGATCACTACAACATCCCGCTGATCCACGTCGAAGCCGGGGACGTTTTCCTCAAGGAGCTGACCGGCGTCACCGATCCGGAGCAGAAGCGCAAGATCATCGGCAAGTTGTTCATCGACGTGTTCGACGCGGAAGCCAAGAAGATCGGCGGCGCAAAATTTCTGGCCCAGGGCACGCTCTACCCCGACGTGATCGAGAGCGTGTCGTTTACCGGCGGGCCGTCGGTGACGATCAAATCGCACCACAATGTCGGCGGACTGCCCGATCGCATGAACCTCAAGCTGGTCGAGCCGCTCCGCGAATTGTTCAAGGATGAGGTGCGCGCGCTCGGCCGCGAACTCGGCCTGCCCGATGCGTTCGTCGGCCGCCATCCGTTTCCGGGCCCAGGGCTCGCCATCCGCTGCCCGGGCGAGATCACGCGCGAGCGGCTCGAAATCCTGCGGCTTGCCGACGACATCTTCATCGAGGAAATCCGCCGTGCCGGCCTCTACGACGACATCTGGCAAGCCTTCGCGGTGTTGTTGCCGGTGCGCACCGTCGGCGTCATGGGCGATTACCGCACCTACGATTACGTCGTGGCGCTGCGCGCCGTCACCTCGATCGACGGCATGACGGCGGATTTCTATCCGTTCGACGGCATGTTTATCGGCACGGTGGCGACGCGGATCATCAACGAGGTCAAGGGCGTCAACCGCGTGGTCTATGACGTGACCTCAAAGCCGCCGGGGACGATTGAGTGGGAGTGAGAGGGAGTAGGATTGGATACAAGAGAGGCGGTATCGGATATGACTTGCGACCCGGGGATGTCGACGGAGATCGATAGTCATCGATAGTGGACGGCCCCAAAGCGACAGGCCATCATGACAGGGATCGAAGCAATCCTCGGCGTGGAGAAGCCCGCTTTCGCGCGTGCAGTACGGGCCATCATTACGGGCGACGTCGCCGGGCTCACCGCAGAACTCGCCGCAGAGCCACTGCTAATTGGCGCCCGCTCGGAAGCGAGGCATCGCGCGAGCCTGCTGCACTACGTCTCAGCCAACGGCATCGAGGAGGAATTGCAGTCGCCTGTGCCGAACGGCGACGCCATAGCGGCAATCCTGCTGGCGGCGGGTGCAGAGGTCGACGCGCAACTCAGCGCGGTTGCCGAAGAAGCGTGGAGCACGACCTTAGGCTTGGTCGTGTCATCTGATCATCCGCAGGAAGCTGGCACCGGAGGCCGCCTTGTTGGACTGCTCTGCTCAGCCGGAGCGGCAGTGGACGGCTTAGCGGGAAATGGCTCGCCACTCGCGACAGCACTAGCCTTCGGCACACTGGATTGCGCAGACGTGCTGATCGCCCGCGGCGCGCGTACGGACAATCCGATCTTCGCCGCGGCCGCTGGGAGGATCGCGTGGTTGCGCGCGTGGCTAGACGGGCCGGAAGTTAATATCAAGCCGCCCATCCCTATGTTTCTGCCGCTCGCATCCGATCGGCGTGTCGCCGCCGAGCAGGCGCTAGTCTTCGCCGCCATGTGCGGACAGACGGAGGTCGTTCGTTTCTTGCTCGACCGGGGCGTAGACATCAATTCCTCCCCGCCGGGCAGCCATTGGACGGCCACACCGCTGCATACGGCGGCTGGCCAAGGTCAAACCGTCGTCGTCGATTTGTTGCTGCGCCGCGGCGCCGATTGGAATCGCAAGGAAGAACGTCACCGATCGACGCCCGCGGTCTGGACAAAGCACGCGAGGCCTCCGCGCCGCGCGCTCGCGCGTGTCGTGGCCCAGATGCTGGAGCGCGCGTCCGGCTATCGTTCAGCCTCTGGCGAGCCGTGACGGCCTTTTTGCCGACGAGGCTAATCGTGAAGGCACAGCTAAGGAATGTCGAAAATCGACCAATCGATGCCGATAGTCGCTGAAGCCGAGGAGATTGTGCATCGCCGAAATCCCCCTTTGAGTTCAAGAGCGCAAATTTCTGACGGATCGGGGAGACGGTTCTTCATTGTGCGCAGAAAAAAGTTGTGCGCGAATTCAACGCGTTACGAGCACTTGAAATAATCGAGTGGGAGTGAGAGGGAGTAGAAAAGGATGTGCTTCGGATGGGCGAGGATAGAAGGAAGAAGCGATAGTACTCGGCCGTCTCCGATTGTCTTCAATAAATTAAATTGAGCCGGCTTAGATGGAAATTTCTTCTATCATCGGACTTGCTTGCTTCATCGCCGCCTGTTTCCTCGCGGCGCTCACGGGCGCATGGTTTCGTCCCGGCGACTGGTATGAGCGATTGAAGAAGCCGTCTTGGCGGCCGCCGAACCAGCTTTTCGCCCCGGTGTGGACCGTCCTCTATTTGATGATTGCGGTTGCCGGGTGGCTGGTCTGGCGGGACGTCGGCTTCGCGAACGCCCGTTTGCCCTTGGAGGTGTATGCATTGCAGCTCATTCTCAATGCCGCGTGGACGCCGCTCTTCTTCGGCCTGCACCGCCCCGATCTCGGCTTCGTCGACATCGTTCTGGTCTGGCTGTCCATCGTCGTGACCATCGTGCTTTTCTATCCGATAAATGCGGGCGCCGCGTTGCTGCTGGTGCCCTATCTTGCTTGGGTTACCTTCGCCACCGCGCTGAATTTCGCCGTGTGGCGTCTGAATTCGGCGGCGTCGTCAGAGGCATAACGCGGCAAGGCTGCTCAAACCAAGGCTACTCAAACCGTGGATAGGTGCACACGTGGCGAATCTCGGCGAGAAGGGCTGAATTTTCCTGACGAAATCATTAGCCTCGCACGGTGGGCCGAAATTACGAGGCGCAAATCGAGCGCTGAGAAGATTCTTTACCTCGTCTGTCGAAATCGGACTGGCTGGCTCGTCAGGGTATCGAGCGAGGATGTCTCCCGCTTGCACCAGTCCAGGAGAGAAATATGAACTACACGCTTGTGATTTATGAAAGCGCCGAGGATTTTGCCGTTCGGAAGTCCGCCTCCACCGGGCGGGACTCTCGGCGCGATCCAAGCTCAGCCCACTTCTCATCGATAAAGCCTGCGGCTCGCCCACGACCGGCCGCAACTGGAACAGCGTGTTGAAGATCAGCGAAATGATCGAACAGCGCGCGAGAAAAAAGACTTGATTGGAGGTTGGTCTCATGCCCATCACCATCTACGGCATCAAGAACTGCGACACCATGAAGAAGGCGCGCGCCTGGCTCGACAAGCGCGGCGTCGATTACGCCTTCCACGACTACAAGACCGCCGGCATCGATCGCGAACGCTTGGAAAAATGGGAGAAGAAGGTCGGCTGGGAAAAATTGCTTAACCGCGCCGGCACGACGTTCCGCAAGCTGCCCGACAAGGACAAGGCCGGCATCGACGCCAAGAAGGCGCTCACGCTGATGGAGAAGCAGCCGTCGATGATCAAGCGCCCCGTGCTCGATCTCGGCGGCGGCAAACTGCTCGTCGGCTTTTCGCCGGAACTCTATGGCGAGGCGGTCTGATCGGATCGCTCGACACGCGCCGGGGTTGCTCGACCCGGTCAGGCCGCTATCACCGAAATTCGTCCCGCCGCGCGCGTGCCTGGCTTGTGTTTGATAACGATGTCGATGTCCTGATCGAGCGCGGTGAGAAAGGTCATCAGCCGCTCGACTGAGAAGCCATCGAGCTTGTAATTGGCCAGCGCCGACACCTTTGGCTGGTTGATCTTGAGCTTTTCAGCCGCCGCTGCCTGAGTGAGTCGACGGCGCCCGATGACCTCGTTGATGGCGTGTGCAAGACGCAGCTTGGTCTGCCGCTCCTCCGCGTCAGCATAGCCGAGATCGGCGAATACGTTACGCGTTCCGCGAGTGATTTTGCTGTCGTCTTGCTGTTTTATTTCAGCGCGTTTGCGTGCCATATCGAGCCTCATAGTCTGCTTGTGCGATTTTCAGACGGCATTCAATGAGTTCTACATCGAGCTTGGGCGTCCTAATTCCCCTCGGTGATTTCTTCTGAAAGGCATGAAGGAACGTAGACCACCTCACTGAAGCGGACGGCGTAGACGGCCCTGTAAGTATTCCGGTCGTGGTCTTCAACCAACTCGAAGACACCCGGGCCTTGACCTCTCCATGGTTTGGCTGACGGGTGCTTGCCGCCAAACTGCGCCACGCCAAGCGGGTTACCCATCTCGTCTTTTACCTTTTCGGGAAAGGCGAGGAAGTCCCGCTTCGACGAGCCCACCCAGTCGAGTGGCTTCTCACCCTTCGACAATAGGCGAGCCATATGCAATATATCCTACTTTTGGGATAGTAATTCAAGGTATATTTGGCTTTGTCGAGCTCGAAGGGGCGGCGAATGTTCCGAGCGCCTGTCGCTGGTGCTACAGCAAGGCCATGGCCGAGACTGAGACGCAAAGATTTGCGATGGAACTCGGTTAGGCAGCCCGTTCCGTCGGAATCTTCGTTAACGACATTTGCGGAAGTCATTTTCTTGCCACCAAACGACCATTACCCGCCATTCCGCCACCATGCTTTTTCCGAACCCATCGGGCCTTTAGCCGCCGGATGGGTTACGGGGCAGGGAACTTTTCCGACTGTTCCGGGCCGAAGTCGGGGGCGGGCTTGGAGAGTGACATGACATCGCGCGTTTTGTTTGGTGCGCTCGCGCTGGGGGGCGCCGTCGCCTTTGCGTCCGGGGCACAGGCTGCCGATCTTCGGACACCGCCGCCCGCCATGCCGGCGGCCGCGCCGGTCGCCTACGCACCGCAAATCTACAACTGGAGCGGCTTTTATGTCGGCGGCCATCTCGGCGGCGGTTATGGCGCGTCGTCCTGGAGCGATCCGTTCGGCGGTGGCAACAACAATTTCAACGACTGGGGCTTCCTCGGCGGCGCTCAGGTCGGCGCCAATGCGCAGTTCAACCGGCTCGTGCTCGGGCTCGAGGGCGACTTCAGCTGGACCAATATCAACAACAAAGGCACTGACTCGATCGGTGACGGGCTCAATACCAATGTGCAATGGACCTCGACCGTCACCGGCAGGGTCGGTGCGGCGTTCGACCGGCTCCTGGTCTACGGCAAGGGCGGTCTGGCGCTGGCCGAAGATCAGAGCACGCTGACCGATTTCACCGGCACGTCGGCGAGCAACAGCTTGCTGCGCACCGGCTGGACGGCCGGCGCCGGCCTTGAATACGCCATCGACCAGAACTGGTCGGCCAGGGTCGAATACGATTATCTGGGCTTCGGCTCGCAGGCGATGAATTTCACCACGCCGGCACTCGGGACCGTCAGCTCGAACACCAGCCTCAATGTGCAGGAAATCAAGGCTGGGTTGAACTTCCGCTTTGGCGGCGGACAGTGAGTCGAGCGAATGGCGAAATAGCGAATAGCGAATAGGAAGATCGAGTAGCGGATTTCTATTCGCTACTCGCCACTCATTATTCGCTAATTGATCTTGATCTTCGCCGCCTCGATGACCGGCTTCCAGCGCGCGATATCGGCGTTAATGCGCGCGCGAAATTCGGCCGGCGTGTCGGGAATTGGCTCCATCAGCTGCGCGGAGAGCTTGGTGCGGATCGTCGGCGAGGTGATCGCCGCGTTCACCAGATGGTTGATGCGCTCGATCGTGGCGGCAGGAAGCCCGGCCGGCCCGACCAGTCCGGACCAGGCGTCGGCCTCCACGTCAACGCCGGCTTCCTTGAGCGTCGGCACGCCCGGCAGCAGCTCCGAACGCTTAGCGGTCGAGATGGCGAGCATTTTGATCTTGCCGCCGCCGAGCTGCGGCGTGATCGAGATCGCCGGCAGGCAAACCATCTGCACGTCGTTACGGATCAATGCTTCCACCGCTTGCGGTGACGAGGGGAAGGGGACGTGTACGAGCTTCGTGCCGCTCTTGAGCGCGATCGCCTCCATGGCCAGCTGCGACAGCGAGCCGGTGCCGATCGACCCGTAATTGTACTTTCCGGGATTCTTGCGGATCAGCTCGATCAGTGCCGGCAGGCTGTCGACACCGAGACTGGCATTGACCGCGAGTGCGCTGGGCTGCGTCACCAGCATGGTGATCAGCGACAGATCCTTGCTTGGATCGTAGGGCAGGTGCGCGAACAACAGAGTGTTGATGGCGAGCGGTCCGCCGATGCTGATGCCGATCGTCGTTCCGTCGGGTGCGGACTTGGCCACCGCATCGGTGCCGGTATTGCCACTGGCGCCCGGCTTGTTCTCGACAATGAATGTCTGCTTGGTTTGTTGTTTGAGCTGATCGGCGATCAGGCGCGCCACGAGGTCGGGCGTTGAGCCGGCCCCGAATGGTACGATGATGCGCACGGGTTTTGCCGGCCAGACTTGAGCGAAGGCACCGGCCGTGCCGAGCACGAGCGCGACTACCGTTGCGATCAATCGTTTCATGGACTGCTCCGCTTCCCCTCAAGCCTGCTTTCCCCAAAGCCCGCGCCGGACGTATCATGACCGGGGCCAGCGCAGAAGGGGAGACGCTAACGTGCGCGCGACCGCCAAATTACGACAGATATTTGCCTCCGGGCGCATCGCTGTGGCGCCCGGCGCCTTTGACGGCCTGTCGGCGCGGCTCGTGGCGCAGGCGGGATTTCCGGCGGTCTATGCCAGCGGCGGCGCCATCGCCCGATCGGCCGGGGTGCCGGACCTCGGCCTGATCTCGGTCAGCGACATTGTCGAACGTCTCGCCGCGATGGTGGATGTGGTCGATGTGCCGGTCATCGCCGATGCCGACACCGGCTATGGCAATGCGCTCAATGCGCAGGCCGCCGCGCGCGCCTTCGAGCGCTCGGGCGTTGCCGCCTTCCATCTGGAAGACCAGACCTTCCCGAAGAAATGCGGCCACTATGACGACAAGAGCATCGTGCCGACCGCTGAGATGGTGGCGAAGCTCAAGGCCGTGCGCGACGCCTTGCACGATGCCGATTTCGTCGTCATCGCCCGCACCGACGCGATTGCGGTGGAGGGGTTTGAAGCTGCGCTCGACCGCGCCGGCGCCTACATCGAGGCCGGCGCCGACATGATCTTTGTCGAGGCCCCGACATCGGAGACCGAAATCGCCGACATTGCCAAGCGCCTGCCGGGCCTCAAGCTCATCAACATGTTTGCCGGCGGCAAGACGCCGCTCCTGCCCGTGTCGAAACTCGAAGCTTTCGGCTATCACGCCGTCATCATTCCAAGCGACACCCAACGTGCCGCCATCAAGGCCATGCAGCGCGTGCTGGCCGCGATTGCCCGCGACGGCAGCGCGGCATCCATGGCGGCCGACATGGTCTCGTTCAAGGAACGTGAGGTCGTCATCGACACGTCGGCTTATGTCGAGCGCGATAAGCGCTATGCGAGCTAAAACAATCTGATGTTGACAAGCGGCGCCTGCTCGTGATCATCGCGCCGCGGATCGCCAGGATCTATTGGCGATGAGAGCAATTTCATCGGCGTTGAATTGGGCTCACCATGGGTCTGGCTTTTGAAATTCTCGGGCTTGTTGTTTTCCTCGGTGCGCATGTGTTTGTCACCATGCGCGACCGGCGGACTGCGCTCATCGCAAAGCTCGGCGGGTGGCCTTACAAGGGGTTGTTCTCGCTTGTTTCGATCATCGGCCTCGCGCTGCTTTGTTATGGCTTCGCGCGGTATCGCGACACCGGCCCGATCCAACTCTGGTATCCGCCGGCATGGACGCGGCAAATCGTCGTGGCGCTGATGTGGCCGGCGAGCATTATGGTCGCTGCGGCCTACATTCCCGGCAACATCAAGCGCGTGCTCAAGCACCCGATGCTGGTGGGCGTCAAAACCTGGGCCGTGGCGCACCTGTGCGCCAACGGCGATCTCGGCGGCATTATTCTGTTTGCTTCGGTGCTGCTGTGGGCGGGCTATGATCGCATGACGCTCAAGCGCCGCAGCGATCCGGGCGCACCGCCGATTCCAGTGGGTGGAGTCACCAACGACATTGTGGCCGTCGTGGTCGGCACGCTCATTTATCTGGCGCTCGGCTTCGTCTTCCATCCGCTCGTCATCGGTCTGCCGGCGTTTGGCACGCCGGCTCTGGGACACTAATCGATTGGACTGAGAAAATGTCAGTGCAGAATGAAACCCGGCGGCTCACCGCGCCCGATATTCGCGCCCGCAAGGGCGGCGAACCGCTGGTCTGTCTCACGTCATATCACGCGCACACGGCGCGCATCGCCGACCTGTATTGCGATGTAATTCTGGTCGGGGACTCGCTCGGCATGGTGATGCACGGGCTCGAGACCACGGTGCCGGTGACGCTCGACATGATGATCCTGCAAGGGCTCGCGGTGATGCGCGGCTCGCGGCGCGCTCTCGTCGTGGTCGACATGCCGTTCGGTTCCTATGAGGCCTCGAAGGAGCAGGCGTTCGCTTCGGCGGCCCGGATCATGAAGGAAACCGGTTGCGGCGCCATCAAGGTCGAGGGCGGCAAACGCATGGCCGAGACCATTGCGTTTCTGGTCGAGCGCGGCGTGCCGGTCATGGGCCATGTCGGGCTGACGCCACAAGCGATCAATACAATCGGATCGTTCCGCGCCCAGGGCCGCGACGAAAGCGATTGGGCGCCGATCGAGGCCGACGCGCGCGCCGTGGCGGATGCAGGCGCCTTCGCTATCGTGATCGAGGCTGTCGCGGAGCCGCTGGGCCGCCGCATCACCACCGAGATTGCCATACCTACAATTGGCATTGGCGCCAGCGCCGCCTGCGACGGCCAGATCCTGGTGCTGGAGGACATGCTCGGGCTGTCGCCAAGGGTGCCCAAATTCGTCAAGCGCTTTAGCGAGCTCGGGCCATCGATCGAGCGGGCCGTCAAAAGCTACGCGGAAGAGGTGCGCGCGCGCACTTTTCCGGGGCCGGAGCATGTTTACCCGATGCGGAAGCCAAAGGCGTAGGTTCCGGCGTTTGGTGCGCCCACGGGTCGCCGGGACGTATCGGCCCTTTGCCTTGCTCGCGCCACATCATTATTTTAACCCACGCGGTATTAATCTAATCAATACAGGGGCTTCTACGGCTAAGCGCGGGGATTTCCTTGCTATATCTGCGCTTGGGGGGCAATCCCCGCAGGGTGATTTGTCCGGGTATAGTATGTCGCTAGGTGACGCTGGGATCGGGGTTCGTGGTCGATATTTTCCAGGAAGTTGATGAGGAAGTCCGTCGCGAACGGCTTCAAAAGCTGTGGGATCAGTACGGCTATCTTATTATTGCGCTCTGCGTTCTGATTGTTGCCGGCGTCGGCGGCTGGCGCGGTTACGAATATTGGCAGGCCAAGAAGGCCGGCGAGAGCGGTATCGCCTATGAGCAGGCAGTGCAGCTTGCGCAGGCCGGCAAGCATAAGGAAGCGGACGCCGCCTTTGCCCGGATCGCTGCCGGAGGTACCGCGGGCTATCGCGTGCTGGCGCGTCTGCGTGAAGCCGCCGAGCTGGCGCAGACCGACCGCAAAGCGGCCGTGGCCGCGTACGACGCCCTGGCGGGAGACAAGAATGCCGGTCCGGTTATCGAGGACTTGGCCGCCGTGCGCGCCGGGCTGCTGCTCATCGACAGCACACCTTATTCCGAAATGCAGAAGCGGCTGGAGCCGCTGACGGCCGCAGGCCGCACTTTCCGCCACACCGCGCGCGAGCTTTTAGCGTTATCGGCGTTGAAAGCCGGCGATCTCGGGGCCGCCCGGAAGTGGACGGACATGATGATGACCGATCCGGAAACGCCGGGGGGAACGCGCAGCCGTGCGCAGATCTTGAGCGACCTCATCGCCGCCAGCGGCAGCAAGGGCTGAGTGCGATGCATGTGCATCACAAAGTCTCGCTGTTTCGGCTCGGCCTGATCCTGGCCTGTGCGTCGCTGCTTGCCGCCTGCACCAAGGGCGGCCAATTCGATCCGACGACGCTGCTCGACAACGACATGTTCGATACCAAGAAGCCGCTGAAAGGCCAGCGCGAGCCGGTGTTTCCGAGTGGCGTGCCGGGCGCCACGACCGGGATTCCGCCGGACCTTTACAAGGGCTATCAGCCGCCGCCGGATGAGGCGACCACCGACACCGCAACGCCGCTCACGCCTGTCGCGGGAGCAGAAAAACCCGCTGCAAGGTCGGCCGAAAAACCCAAGCCGAAAGCAAAGCCCAAGCCCAGGGTTGCACGGGCTCCTCCCGAGCCACGGGCTCCTTCCGAGCCGCCGCGAGCCAAGATCAGCATCGGCCTGAGCAAGAAACCCAAGCCCGCGGCCGAGCAGCAAGCCGGGCCAGCGCAGACGGCGTGGCCGGCGCCTACCGCGCAATCGCAGGCGGCACCCACGGCATGGCCGGCGCCGCCACCGACCCAGAGTCAGGCGTCGCAGACGGCGTGGCCTGCACCGCCGCCGACTGGCGGCTCCCAGCAGCAGGCGGCCCAGCCGTCGCAGTCGATCTGGCCCAATCCGCCGCCGACCGCCGGGCGATGATTGATTCACCGCTACGGCGTCTCCGCGATATTCCAACCCGGAAAGCGGCGGCGCGCTCTCCGATTGCAGATCGCGAGAGGGTTTTTGCGTAACGGGCCGACGACGGCCGATAGATTCTAGAATAGAAAGAGACGCTGCCCGCGCCGGCGCGGCGGCGCCAGATTGCAGCGATCATGTCTTTCACTATCGCCATCATCGGTCGGCCCAATGTGGGCAAATCGACCCTGTTCAACCGCCTGGTCGGGCGCCGTCTCGCGCTGGTGGATGACGAACCGGGCGTGACCCGCGATCGGCGTGAAGGCCAGGGCAAGCTCGGCGACCTGTCATTCAAGCTGATCGATACGGCTGGCCTGGAACGCGCCGGCGACGAAAGCCTCTCGGCGCGTATGCAGGCGCAGACCGCGGCGGCGATGGCGCAGGCCGACGCCGTGCTGTTTCTCGTCGATGCGCGGTCCGGCGCGACGCCGGCCGATCGCGGCTTTGCCGATCTGGTGCGAAAATCGGGTAAGCCTGCGATCCTCGTCGCCAACAAGAGTGAGGGGCGTGCCGCCGCGGCCGGCGTGCTGGACACGTATTCGCTCGGGCTGGGCGATCCGGTGGCGATCAGCGCCGAGCATGGTGAGGGTCTCGCGAACCTGTACGACGCGCTGCTTGCGGCGTTGCCGGCGGCCACCGCGGAGCCCGAACCTGCGGCGGAAACCGACACTACGGAGAAGCCGATCCGCATCGCCGTGGTCGGTCGCCCCAATACCGGGAAATCAACCCTGATCAACCGTCTGCTCGGTGACGAGCGGTTGTTGACCGGGCCGGAACCCGGCATCACGCGCGATGCCATTGCGGTCGATCTGGAGTGGAACGGGCGGCGCGTTCGCATTCACGACACCGCGGGCCTGCGCCGTCGCGCGCGGATCACCGAAAAGCTTGAAAAACTTTCCGTCGCCGATACGCTGGGCGCCATTCGCTTTGCCGACGTTGCGATTGTGCTGGTCGATGCGCAGACGCCGTTCGAGGAACAGGACACCCGCATCGTCGACCTGGTCGAGCGCGAAGGCCGCGCCGTCGTCATCGGCATCAACAAATGGGATCTGATCAAGCCACCGCCGGGGGCGCTGTCGCGCCTGCGTGAGACCACCGATCGCATGCTGTCGCAGGTCAAGGGTGTCCCAGTCGTCACGCTGTCGGCGCGCACCGGCGCGGGGCTCGATCGGCTGATGAGCGCGGTGTTCGAGAGCTACGCGGTCTGGAACCGCCGCGTGCCGACCGCGGCGCTCAACCGTTTCCTCGAACAGGCGGTCACCGCCAATCCACCGCCTGCGGTGGGCGGCCGCCGGCCGCGGCTTGACTACATCACCCAGCCGAAGGCGCGGCCGCCGACCTTCGTGCTGTTCTCATCGCGCGCTTGGGCGCTTCCGGAGACTTATCGCCGTTACCTGGTGAATGGATTGCGCCAACAATTCGCGCTGCCGGGCACGCCGATCCGATTGACCCTGCGCACCAAGGCTAATCCTTACGCCGGTCGCAAGAAGCGGCGATGAGCTGCGGCTTTGTCAGGCCGGCTCGGTAAACTCCAGGAATTTGCCAACGCGGTAGTCGTAGAGTTTGCCGGTTTCGTTGCAGCTCGGCAGGCACAGCGGCACGATTGTCTCCGCCACCTCTTCGGGTGTCGGCAGCGTCATTGGATCTTCTCCCGGCATGACTTGCGCGCGCATCTTGGTGCGCGTCGGACCGGGGTTGAAGAGGTTGACCCGTACCGGCGTTGCGTCAGTTTCCGCCGCATAGACGCGCGCCAGTACGTTGAGCGCAGCCTTGGAGGCCGAGTAGGTGCTGCTATAGGCGCGCGCGCCGGTAGCCGCGCCCGAGGTCATGAACACAACGCGGCCGGCTGGAGCGCGGCGCAGCAGCGGGTCCATGGCGCGTATGAGGTGATAATTGGCGGTGACGTTGACCGCCATGGCCTCGTCCCAGGCGGCGGGCTCGACGTGACCGAGCGGTGAGCGCTGACCCGCAATAGCGGCATTGCCGATGAGGATATCGAGCCGCAGATGGCGCTCGTCGAGCGCCTGGGCGAGCCGATAGATGCCGGAAAAGTCGCGCACATCGAGCGGCACGAGCGTCGCCGTCGAGCCCACGGCCTGCACGGCGTCATCGAGTTCCTCGAGCGCGCCCTGAGTGCGGCCGGTGGCGACAATGTGCGCGCCGGTGCGCGCCAGCGCCAGGGCGAGCGCGCGGCCGATGCCGCGCGTGGCGCCGGTGATGAGAGCGATGCGATTGGCAAGCGGTTTGGTCATGATCGGCGCAAGCCAACACACTCCGGGCTGTGGTTCAAGACGAGTTCACGGCGATGAAGGAGGCGAGCAGGTGCGCCCGGCCAGAGTGGGCAGTGGCATGACATTTCAACGAGGCCTATCGCCGGGCGCGAAAACCGCCGCAGCGGCTTGGCTGGAGAGCAATATGCCTTTTTCGTTGTGACCGACGCCCGGCACAATGACGTATTTCAAATTTGGAGCGATGGCGCGCGCAGCCAATAGACGGGCGAAATTTCGCCCGCGTTCGAACCGGTTGCGTCCCTGGGTTTTCGCCGCACAGGATTGGTCCAAGATGCCGGTCGCTTTTCTGTCTTTCGTTCCGAGCAGGAGCGTCACATCCCGCGCCGCGAATTCTCGTAAGATATCGGTGGCGCCTGTGACGTAAGGCGGCGGATTATCCAACCCGTATTTCCATCGGTTGAAGTCCGGACACTCGATCTGAACTGGCCGCGCCGCGACGGGATAGAGATACGTGCCGGCGTTGGCGATCACAAAACTGACCGGCGGGCCGGCTTGCGGGTGCATCACAACGGCATAGCGGGCGAGTATTTGGGCGCCCCCGCCGTGACCCACAAAGACGATTCTCCGCAGCGCAGGAAAGCTCGACGTGTTCGACAGCTTGGCGACGATATCGTCGAGGACGTCATAGGAACTCGCTGCGGACGCGCCGGATTGGAGCGGAGCCGGGCTCTGCGCCGGCGCGCCATCCTCCCAATCGTAATTCCACTGCAGGTAACGGTCGGGCAGGTGGTGCGCTGTCACATCGATCTGATCGAGAAATTGCGGTGCGACGACAACTGTCGCTTTCCCGTCGGCACCCGCGCCTTTGGCCATCGCAAGTCCGGTGGCGAAATAGTCCGACGCGTTGCGCAGTCTGCCGTGGATGATGATGAGCGCCTGGCGCGCTGTTGCGGAGCCCGTCTTGAGATCGACCGTTGTGAATAACGGATAGACGCCGGTCCCGCGGTGGGACGCAAGGTTCTCGATAATTGGGCCTATGGTCCCGACCGGCGGCGATGGATGCCGCGGGGTTTGCGCCGCGATTGGCACGCTGGCTGCCGTCATCACGGCCAATGCAACGACGCGCGGCAAAAACCTGCACAGCCGCCGCGACTGTCCTGCCACTATTTCAGCTCGCCTCGGCGAGCAATGACAGTTGCCGCGGCGGGGTGTCCTGCGCCATGCGGTCGGTGAGCGGTGTCGGGTATTCGCCGGTGAAGCAATGGTCGGTGAATTGCGGGCGCGCGGCGTTGCGACCCTTCTCGCCCATGGCGCGGTAGATGCCTTCGACGGAGAGAAAGGCGAGCGAGTCGGCGCCGATGAATTGCCGCATGCCTTCGAGGTCGTGCGTCGCGGCAAGGAGCTTGTCGCGTTCCGGCGTGTCGATGCCGTAATAATCCGGGTGCGTGATCGGCGGCGAGGCGATGCGGAAATGCACTTCGCGTGCGCCGGCATCGCGCATCATCTGCACGATCTTGACCGAGGTGGTGCCGCGCACGATCGAATCGTCGATCAGCACGATGCGCTTGCCGTTGACCACGGCACGGTTGGCGCTGTGCTTGAGCCGCACGCCGAGCTGGCGGATGTGCTGGGTCGGCTCGATGAAAGTGCGTCCCACATAGTGGTTGCGGATGATGCCGAGCTCGTAGGGGATGCCCGACTCCTGGGCGTAGCCGATCGCCGCCGGCACGCCGGAATCGGGCACCGGGATGACGACGTCGGCGGTGGCGGGAGCTTCGCGCGCGAGTTCGATGCCGCTCGATTTGCGCACGTCATAGACGCTGCGGCCGCCGATGATCGAATCCGGCCGCGCGAAATAGATATACTCGAAGATGCAGGGCCGCGGCGGCAGTTGCCCGAACGGCTTGTGCGAGTGCGCGCCGTCCTCGTCGAAAATCAAAACCTCGCCGTTTTCCACGTCGCGCACGTGTTGGGCGCCGATGATATCGAGCGCGCAGGTCTCCGAGGTGAGGATCGGGCAGCCGTCGAGCTTGCCGAGCACCAGCGGCCGGATGCCGAGCGGGTCGCGCGCGCCGATCAGCTTCTTGTTGGTCAGCCCGACGAAGGCATAGGAGCCTTCGAGCATGCGCAGGCCCTCGATGAAGCGGTCGACGAAGCGGTTGCGGTGCGAGCGTGCGACCAGGTGCAGGATCACCTCGGTGTCGGTGGTCGACTGCATCATGGCGCCTTCGCTCACCAGCTGGCGGCGTAGCGTAAGCCCGTTGGTGAGGTTGCCGTTATGGCCGATGGCGAAGCCGCCGGCGTTGAGCTCGGCGAACAGCGGCTGCACGTTGCGCAGGATGGTCTCGCCGGTGGTCGAATAGCGCACATGGCCGGTGGCGGTGTTGCCGGGCAGGCGGTCGATTACTTCGCGGCGTGAAAACGCATCCCCGACGAGGCCCAGACGGCGTTCCAAATGGAAGCGCTTGCCGTCGAACGAGACGATGCCGGCGGCCTCCTGGCCGCGGTGCTGCAGGGCGTGAAGGCCGAGCGCGGTGATGGCGGCCGCATCGGGGTGGCCGAAAATGCCGAACACCCCGCATTCTTCGCGTAACCGGTCGGCGTCAAGATCGGGGAGGGCGGTTTCGGTCATGCTCATCGGCCCTCCGAGGTCTTAGCCGCCGACTTTTCCGGCGGGCTGGTCCAGTGCGCCATGCTGCGGCGGCGCTGCATCGGGTTCACCGCCCTTATTCGTCTTGTACTTCTGATATAGGGCCTCGAGGTCCGGAGACATAGACCTGAGCCAGTCCGCAGTATTGGCAAGGAAAACTTTCGATTTAGCATCCGTGACCCACGCCGGCTGTGCCTTGGCGGGCACCAGCCAGTCGAAAAAGCCGAACGCGACCACGACGATGATCAGCCCCCGGCCGAGGCCGAACAAGAACCCCAACGTGCGATCAAGCGCCCCGACCCTGCTGTCAAGCACCATGTCGGAGATTCGCACAGTGATGACGGAAACCACCAGCAGGGTGATCAGGAACACGCCGCCGATGACGGCGCCTTTGGCGATCAGGTCGCTATTAAAATAGGCGGTCGCCGCCGGAAGGAGTTTGCCGTAGGCGTACAGCGTCGCAACGGCTGCCAGCACCCAGGCAACGATCGATAGGACCTCGCGCATGAAGCCGCGAATCATCGCGAGCAGGCCAGAAATGAGCATCACGGCGATGAGCGCTATGTCGAGCAGCGTAATCGGCATGATCGCCTGGTCCGTCCCCCTCGATAACCGCCTCAAGGCCAGCCGTGTATAGCGGGGCCCCGCGGCGCCGTCACCCGCCTTGTTGACGGTTCAGCAGTTCTACGATCGCGGCAGTTACGAACTCGCCGGGACTTCGCCGGAACCGTTAACCAAGCGGCCTGAAGGGCGGACGGCGATGCAGCTACTCAGCGGCGACGTCCCGGTCCCGTGAGCCGCGACGTGACGTATCGCCGCGTGCCGCAATCTCGGACACAAGGTTGACGAGCATCCCGACCGGGTTCAGCGCGAGGCCGGCGTCGGTGCTCTCGCCGCGAGTCCCCTCCGGAAGGATTGCCCGGGCAAAGCCGAGCTTTTGCGCCTCCTTGAGACGGGCAGCGGTCTGCGCCACCGGCCGCACCGCGCCGGACAGCGACACTTCGCCAAAATAGACGGCATCTGCCGGCAGCGGGGCGCGAGCGAGCGATGACACCAAGGCCGCCGCGGCGGCAACATCGGCGGCCGGTTCTTGGATGCGCAGTCCGCCCGCCACATTGAGATAGACATCGTGGCCCGACAGCCGCACCCCGCAATGCGCTTCGAGGACGGCCAGCACCATCGACAGCCGGCTTTGATCCCAGCCGACAACCGCGCGACGCGGCGTGCCGAGGGTCGTCGGCGCGACCAGTGCCTGCATCTCCACCAACAGCGGACGCGTACCCTCGATGCCGGCGAACACCGCCGTGCCGGGGCTGCCAAGGTCGCGCTCGGACAGGAACAGCTCGGACGGGTTCGCCACTTCGCGCAATCCGGCGCCGGTCATTTCGAACACGCCGATTTCGTCGGTCGGGCCGAACCGGTTCTTGATGGCGCGCAGGATGCGGAATTGCTGCGAGCCTTCGCCTTCGAACGACAGCACTGCGTCGACCATGTGTTCGACGACGCGTGGCCCGGCGATCTGGCCGTCCTTGGTGACGTGGCCGACCAGAATGACGGCGGCGCCGCTGCGTTTGGCAAAGCGGATGAGTTCTCCGGCCGAACCGCGGACCTGCGTGACGGTCCCGGGCGCCGATTCAACGGTCTGCGTCCACATCGTCTGGATCGAGTCGATGACGAGGAGGCGCGGGATGGCGCCGTGCGACAGCGTCGCGACGATATCTTCGACCGATGTTTCAGCGGCGACCTCGACTGCGGCCTCGGCGAGCCCGAGGCGCTCGGCGCGCAGCCGCACCTGCGCCACCGCTTCTTCGCCGGAGATGTAAACGGCACGGTGGCGGTTGCGGGCGAAGGCGGCGGCGACTTCGATCAAGAGGGTCGATTTGCCGATACCCGGGTCGCCGCCCAAGAGCAGCACCGAGCCGCGCACCAGGCCGCCGCCGGTGACGCGGTCGAATTCGGCGATGCCGGAGGGTGAACGCGGCGCCTCGTGACTCTCGCCCTTGAGCGGCTCAATGACGAACTGTCGCCCCTTGCGGGACGGCCGCGCCGTCGAAACAGCGCCTTCCTCGGTAATCGTATTCCAGGCGCCGCAGGCCTCGCAGCGTCCGGCCCAGCGGGCGGTGGCAGCGCCGCAGCTTTGGCAGACGAAATTCTGTGCGCGCGCGGCCATTTTGAGGGTCTCATTCGTGTAGTGCTTCAAGCACCGCGATAGACAAGATGGCAACGCGGACCGAGATGCGTAAGGATCTCGTAGCCGATCGTCCCGGCCGATGCGGCGACATCATCGAGCGAGATGCCGCCGCCGATGAACAGCGCCTCATCGCCGCGGCGCGCCGCGCCCTCGGGCAGGTCGGTAATGTCGATGCAGATCAGATCCATCGAAATGCGCCCCACCAGTGGGCACAGCTTCCCGGCGACGTTGGCCGAACTGCCCGATGCCGCCCGCGGAATGCCGTCCGCATAACCGATGGCGGCGACGGCCAGGCGCGAGGGCCGCTTGGCCGTCCAGGTCGCGCCGTAGCCTACCGTGTCGCCACGTTCGAGTTTGCGGATCTGCAAGATACGGCCGGCAAGCTCGACGACGCTGTGCATCGGGTTGGCCAAACCGGGTGTCGGATTGACGCCGTAAAGCGCTGCGCCCGGCCGCGCCAGATCGCAATGGGCGGAATCGCCGAGGAAAATCCCAGACGAATTGGCGAGCGAAGCAGGCACCCCGCGAAACATCAGTTTGATCTCTTTGAACATCTCGATCTGCGCCGCGTTGAGCGGGTGATCGGCGATCTCGGCGCAGGCGAGATGGCTCATCAACAGCGTGATGCCGTGATTTTCGGTCTGCACGCGGGGCGCCAGCGCGATCGCCTCTTCGGCCGGAATGCCGAGCCTGTTCATGCCGGTATCGACGTGGAGGGCTGCGCCACCGCGCCAATTGCGTTCGGCGACGAAAGCATCCCACTCGGCAAGCTCGGTGGTCGAGTTGATCACCGGCTGCGCGCCGATGTCGATGAAGGCGGAGCCTGCGTCAGGCAGAAATCCGTTGAGCACGTAGATTGCCGCGTCATGCGCGCGCGATCGCACGCGCCGCGCTTCGGCGATGTCGGCGACAAAGAATGTTTTGCAGCCGGCCGCTGCGAGCTTGGCAGTCACCGCTTCCAAGCCGAGCCCATAACCGTTGGCCTTGACCACGGCTGCGCATTCGCTGGTGCGCAGCTGCCGCGCCAGCGTCCGCCAATTCGCCTCGATGGCGGCAAGATCGACGGTGAGCGTGCCGCCGGCCTCAGGGACCGGGGTTGCGCCGTTCGGTTCCGGCAAGACTTCCGCGAGCGCCATGGCGCGGTTATGACCCCCCGTGGGGCAGCGGTAAAGCGGGAGATGGCAGCGGCCGGCACAAGCAATAAATTCGCCTTAATCGGATGGCGTTGTACGCTTGACGTATAATCTGATGCGCTGTGGATGGGCGAGTTTGTGAAGCGATTCAGCGGGATTGAAAGGCAGGCGCTACGCAAGCTCGATATGCTTCATCAGGCGCGCGATCTAAACGACTTGCGTTCCCCTCCTGCAAATCGGCTCGAAGCTCTCGCGGGAGATCGGCGAGGGCAGCACTCGATACGCGTCAACGATCAATGGCGCATCTGTTTTATGGTGGACCAAGGAGGGTCCGGCCAATGTCGAAATCATCGACTACCCCTAAGGGTGTGGCGGCTCCCAACCGCGTAACCACTCATCCGGGCGAGGTCTTGAGTGAGGAATTTCTCAAGCCGCTCGGCATGTCGGTCAATGCCCTGGCGCTCGCCTTGCGCGTACCCGCGACCCGTATCGGCGCCATCGTCAAGGGCGAGCGCTCAGTCACCGCGGACACGGCTTTGCGGCTCGCGCGTTTTTTCGGCACCAGCGCTGAATTCTGGATCAATATGCAGGCCATGCATGAATTGACAAAGACGAGGATGCAGAGCGGCGTCGCCATTGAGCGAGATGTGCGGCCGCGCGCGGCTTAGCCAAAACTCGGCTGGTGCGCGGTATCGAGATTGGCGAAGCGTGTCACGGCGGCGTCGAACTGCAATTCGACGGTGCCGGTCGGCCCGTGGCGCTGTTTGCCGATAATCAGTTCGGCCTTGCCCTCCACGCGCTCGCCTTCCGCCAGCCATTCGGCGAATTTCTCGCGGTTCGCTTCCGTGGGCTTGCGCATCTGGTGATAATATTCCTCGCGGAATACGAACATCACCACGTCGGCGTCCTGCTCGATCGAGCCCGATTCGCGCAAGTCGGACAATTGCGGACGCTTGTCGTCGCGGCTTTCGACCTGGCGGGACAATTGCGAAAGCGCCAGTACGGGAATATTGAGTTCCTTGGCGAGAGCCTTCAGACGCGTGGTGATTTCGGTGATTTCCTGCACGCGGTTTTCGCTCGAACGGCGGCTGGTGCCTTGGAGCAGCTGCACGTAGTCGATGACGAGGAGATCGAGTCCGCGCTGCCGCTTCAGTCGCCGCGCCCGCGCCACCAATTGGCCGATCGAGAGACCGCCGGTTTCGTCAACATAGAACGGCAGGTTCTGCAATTCGATCGAGATGTCCTTGATCTTCTCGAAATCGGCTTCGTCGATGGCGCCGCGCCGGATCTTGTTGGATGGAATCCCGGTCTGCTCGGCGATGATGCGCGTGGCCAATTGCTCGGCCGACATTTCAAGCGAGAAGAAGCCGACAATGCCGCCGTTGACGCTCGCCGTGTGGCCGTCGGGGCGGACCTCGCCGGCCCAGGATCTGGCGACGTTATAGGCGATGTTCGTGGCGAGCGCGGTCTTACCCATGCCGGGCCGGCCGGCGAGGATGACCAGGTCGGACGCCTGCAGACCGCCCATCCGCGAGTCAAGATCGGTCAGGCCGGTCGCCAGTCCCGATAGTCCGCCGTCGCGCTGGTAGGCGTGTGCCGCCAAGTCGACAGCACTGGTCAGCGCCTGGGCGAAGCGCTGGAATCCGGAATCGTAACGCCCCGTCTCGGCGATCTCGAAGAGTTTGCGTTCGGCCTCCTCGATGTGGCTTGTCGGCGTCGCATCGACCGGGGCGTCGTAAGCCAGATTGACCATCTCTTCGCCGATGGTGATCAAGTTGCGGCGAATGGAGAGGTCGTAAACGGTGCGGCCGTAATCCTCGGCATTGATGATCGTCGTGGCCTCGGCGGCGAGTCGCGCCAGATATTGATTGATCGACAGGCCGGCGACGTCGAAATCGGTCGGCAAAAACGTCTTCAGCGTCACCGGGGTGGCAATTTTGCCCGCCCGGACCAGTCCCGACGTCAGTTCGAAAATGCGCTGGTGGATCGGTTCGAAGAAATGCTTCGGCTCGAGAAAGTCGGAGACGCGGTAGAACGCCTCGTTATTGACCAGAATGGCGCCGAGCAGCGCCTGTTCGGCCTCGATATTGTGTGGCGGCGCGCGGAATGCCGGTTCCGCGGGAGGCTCCTTGCGTGCAATCGAATCGATTTGCGCCATAGGTCCGATCAAGAGATTCGCGTGTGGCCGATTTGCGGTCGGCGCCAGTGGCTTGGTGTATTTTGTTGGCACTCAACATCGCGGATCACTCAACGATGCGAAGGCCTCCGGTTCCTTACGCTTTCACGCCGTCCAAGGAGCGGAGGCAAGCTGCGCATGCGCATTCGATAGTCCGCACCCTGCAGATGGGCAATCGCCGATTCCGGCTTTCCCCGTTACCCACCGCACGCACTTTTACACACGCCACGACGATGATTTTTGCTTGACGCTTTTCTGCCGCGCGCGGTGCGGTTATTCGCCGGCGAGACGCAACGGCGGCGCGTGACCGGCTTCGAGCCCGCGCAACCGCGCCTCTTCACGCCCGATGTAATCCCGCGTTGCCGGCGTTATACCTTTGCGCTTGGTCATCTGGATCTGGAACACAACCATGTCACCGTCGCGGAACGCGATTTCGGACGAGGCCAGATAGAACTCCCACATCCGCACGAAACGCTGATCATAGAGCCGTACCACCTCGTCGCGATGGGCGAGAAAACGCTGGCGCCAAGCCTTGAGTGTTTCCGCATAGTGCAGTTGCAGCACTTCGATGTCAGTGACAAGCAGCCGCGCCCGTTCGACGGCGGGCAACACCTCCGAGAGCGCCGGAATGTAGCCGCCCGGAAAGATGTATTTGGCAATCCACGGATTGGTAATGCCGGGGACGCTTTCGCGGCCGATGAAATGCAGCAGCGCGACGCCATCGTCGTTGAGCAGTTCTGCGCACTTGCCGAAGAACGCATCGTAGAAGCCGACGCCGACGTGCTCGAACATGCCGACCGAGACGATGCGGTCGAACTGCCCTTCGACATCGCGATAATCGATCAGCCGGAAGGTAGTGTCCCGCGTGTGCCCGCGCTCGACGGCCCTGTTTTGCGCGCGGCGGAATTGCTCCTCCGACAGCGTGATGCCGGTCACCTTGGCGCGGCAATTCTCCGCGAGGTAAAGCGCAAGGCCGCCCCAGCCGCAGCCGATATCGAGCACGTCCGCGCCGGGTGTAACCAGGAGCTTGGCCGCGAGATGACGTTTCTTGGCGAGCTGGGCGTCGTCGAGCGAAGCATCCGGGGTCTCGAAATAGGCGCAGCTATATTGCTGGTCGCCGTCGAGAAACAGCGAGTAAAGCCGGGCGTCGAGATCGTAATGGTGCGCGACGTTGCGGCGGGCGCGGAACCGGGAATTGAACTGCTGCAGCCGCCGGAACAGGTAGCGGGCGAGATGTGGCGGCCACGCCCAGCGCGGCGCCGGAATCCACTCCTGACGGAAGGCGATCGCAAGCAGGTCGACGATCGAGCCGCGCTCGACCACCAAGGTGCCGTCCATATAGGCTTCGCCCAGCTTGAGCTCTGCGTCGAATAGCACCGCGCGCTGAGCACGTGCGGTCGTAAATCGCACCGCTGCCGCAGGTCCACGGCCGTCGCCGAACATATAGACGTTGCCCGCCGCCGTCGTGACCTTGAGCGAACCCCGGCGGATGTAGCGACGCAGAAAAGCTACCAGCAACCGTTCCAACGTTGCCTCCAACACCCTTTAGCTTGGCCCCTTGGGCAGGCGATCGGCCGATCAACTCCTTGCCTTCCGACCCGTTGCAGCCGCATTCGGCCGCACCTTTGGGGGCATCTTACCTGCGGGGTCTTGTCCTGCCGTTATTAAAACAAAATCTTCCTAGACCAGCAATGCGATAAGCGATGCAATGTGGCCGCAGCAGCGTCGCAGCCCGGCTCAGTATCGGCCGGCCTCGGATTTGGGGATTTGGGTTTGGGGATCCGGGTTTGGATCGCCGGCGCGCCCCGAGACAATTGAAGGAGCAGAGGGTGTCCCGGCATCTCGCCCCCGCGATCATTCTGGCTGCGATATTGACGCCGATTTCGGCGCACGCACAGGTTAATATCGACCAGGACAAGACGCCGGCCCATATTTTTGCCAGCGATTGTTCGGTTTGCCACAAAACCACGCGCGGTCTCGCAAATGGCCGCGGCAATTCGGCCCTTACCGGGTTTCTGAGCGAACACTATACGTCGAGCCGGGAGGAGGCTGCTTCGGTGGCCGCCTATGTTCTGTCGGCGGGAGGTGGGGTTGGGACGGCCACACCCGTACGCGGCGAGCAAAAGCCGGATTCAGCGCGCGGCCGGCCGGCTGCGGAGGCCAAACCCGAGTCCAAGCCGGAGCCTAAAACGCGGCGGGCGGCGCGCGAGCACGGCAAGCCCAAGGAGGAGCGCAGCGCTTCAGTCGAACCGGGCACGCCCGCGACGGAAAAAAAGCCGGCCGATCGGCATCGCTCGGCGGGACCGACGCGCGCTCATGACCAGCCTAAGCCCGAGGAGACCGCTCCATCCAAGCCGGCACCCGCAGCGGTGACGGCAGCGGTCAAGCCCGCCGAACCGGCAAGGCCGGAGACCACCCCGGTATCGCCGGCGGCGAGCGCGCCGGCTCAGCCGCAGCCGGCCGCGGCTTCACCCGCGCCGACCGACAACATTCCCGACTGAATTCTTGGCAGATCAGGTCGCGCTTGGCGCCGGCGTGGCGGCGGGAGCGTCCTCGCCCTGAGCCTCGGGTTCGCGGCGTGACTCGGCAGCCTCCGGCTCAAAAAATGCCTCGGCGGCCTCCACCGCAGCTTCGGCTTCGGTCTGTTCTTCGCGCCGGTGCGTCACGTCTTCGCCACGCGCAATGCGCTCCGCCTCGTCGGCGTTGCGGGCCACGATCACCTTAATCGCGGTTTCGATTTCTGGGTGGAGCGCGAGCGGTACATCGTGCTGTCCGATCGTCTTGATCGGCGTGTTCAGCGCAATCTGGTTCCGGTTGACGGAGTAACCCGCTTGGCTGATCAGGTGTACCAGGTCGCGCGGCGATACCGAGCCGAACAATTGGCCGGATTCGGATGCCTGCCGCAGCACGGTGAAGCTCTTGCCGTTGAGACTGTCGGCGATGCCAGTCGCCTCGGTCTTGAGCGCCTGCGATTTCGCCTGGAGCTCGCTCTTCATTGATTCAAAGCGCGTACGGTTTTCCGTCGTGGCGCGCAGCGCCTTGCCGCGCGGCAGCAGGAAATTGCGGGCAAACCCGTCCTTGACGCGTACGACCTCGCCCATCTGTCCCAGTCTGGCGACGCGTTCGAGCAGGATGACTTCCATCTCGGCTTCTCCAGAATACGGTCAGCGAATGACATACGGCAGCAGGCCGAGAAAGCGCGCGCGTTTGATCGCTTGAGCGAGCTCGCGCTGCTTCTTGGCCGAAACCGCCGTGATGCGGCTCGGGACGATCTTGCCGCGCTCCGAAACGAAGCGCTGCAACAGCTTGACGTCCTTGTAGTCGATCTTTGGGGCGTTCGCGCCGGAGAACGGGCAGCTCTTGCGGCGGCGGAAGAATGGCCGGCGTCCGCCAGCACCTTGCGGAGACATCGCCATGATCATTCCTCCGTCGGCGTTTCGGTTGCAACGGCTTCATCGCGTGGGCGCCGATCGCGGTCGCGATCACGATCGCGCGGCGGACGATCGCCGCGGTCGAAGCGGTCGCCACGGTCGAACCGGTCGCCACGCCGCTCGTCGCGGTCGCGATCGCGTTCGGCCCGGCGCATCATCGCGGACGGGCCGTCCTCATGTTCCTCGACCCGGATAGTGAGGTAGCGCAGCACGTCCTCGTTGAGGCGCTCCAGGCGCTCGATTTCGTTGATGGCAGCCGGCGGCGCATCGATGTTCATCAGCGTAAAGTGTGCCTTGCGGTTCTTGCGCAGCCGGTAGGAGAGCGTCTTCACGCCCCAGGACTCGCTCTTGGCGACCGTACCGCCGAGGCCTTCAACCACGCCTTTGAGCTGTGTGGTCAGTTCCTCGACCTGCTGCGCACTGGCGTCCTGGCGCGCAAGGTACACGTGTTCGTAGAGCGGCATTGATGGCCCTTTCCTCAACTATCGTGCTCGCCGTCGGCGCTAAGCCCCTCGAACCCTTCGGGAAAGGCTCGAATGCTCTGAAGGCGGGAACACCGGACGCCGGACCCGAGGGTCCTACCGTGCTGCATCGTCGAACATGCTGCACGGCCGTCCGTTCAGCCCCCGGCCGGGGACGAGCGGAAGGCGCACATATACGCAGCCCACAACGAAAGGCAAGCGAATCGGCTGGGTCGGCCGCCTAAAGTCGCCCGCGTGGGCGCGCCGCTGGTCCCTGCGCCGGCGCCTGAATAAGTTCGGCAAGCCGTACGGCAAGTTCGACCGCTTCCCGCATCTGAGCGGCCGCGGAGTTGTCTTTCGGCGCTGCGCTTTGGCGCAGCTTCTGCAGCCCGGCGATTAAGGTTTCGAGGCTCTGCTCCAGCAGCTTTTGCCGGAATACTGGATCGCTGCGGGCCCGTGCCAAATCCATATCGGACACCGGCGTGTAGGCGCTCATGGAATGGTTCTCGTGAGCTCTCGGTTGGTCACGGCCAAGCGACCACCCCGCTGGATCAAGCGTTCTTTATCACAGCGCGATTAGCGATTTCTTGCCCGGCGTCTTGCTTGGCGGCTTCCCCGCCGAACTTGACAGGGCCGAGATCGCGGTATCTTTCGCCGCTTTCACGGTGAAGCAATGGCAATTGCGTTCGTTTTTCCCGGACAGGGAAGCCAGACCGTCGGCATGGGCAAGCCGCTCGCCGACGCCTTTGCGCCGGCGCGCCAGGTGTTTGACGAGGTCGACGCCGCGCTCGGCGAGCGGCTCAGCGACACCATCTGGAACGGTCCGGCCGACGCGCTCACGCTTACCGAGAACGCTCAGCCGGCGCTGATGGCGGTGTCGCTCGCGGTCATGCGGGTACTCGAAGCCGAGGCCGGCGTCGACCTGGCCCGCGACGCCGCCTATGTGGCCGGCCATTCGCTCGGGGAATATTCGGCACTCGCGGCGGCTGGGGCATTTACAATCGCCGACGCGGCGCGGCTGTTGCGGATACGTGGTCGTGCCATGCAGAAGGCCGTTCCGGTCGGTATCGGCGCCATGGCGGCCCTGGTCGGGGTCGAGCTTTCCCAGACCCAGGCCATTGCTGCCGAAGCGGCGAGTGCGGGCGTGTGCGCCGCCGCAAACGACAATGGCGGCGGCCAGGTCGTACTGTCCGGCGAGAAGGGCGCTGTGGAACGCGCGGTAGAGATCGCCAAGGCGCACGGCGTACGCCGCGCGATGATGCTGCCTGTATCCGCTCCCTTCCATTGTTCGCTGATGCGCCCGGCGGCGGACGCCATGGCGGATGCGTTGGCGAAGGTCGCGGTCAAAAAGCCGCGCGTGCCGTTGGTCGCCAATGTGCGGGCAGCGCCGATCAGCGAGCCTGCCGACATCGTGGCGAGCCTGATCGACCAGGTGACCGGCACGGTGCGATGGCGTGAGTCGATTCAATTCATGGTGCAAAGCGGCGTCAGGACGTTCTACGAAATCGGCGCCGGGCGCGTGCTGTCCGGTTTGATCAAGCGGATTGCCGAAGCGGCCGAGACGTCTTCGATCGGTTCGCCCGATGATATCGCGCGGTTCAAGACGGCGGTGCGCGGCTGATCTTTCGTTTTGGCGCGGCGAAGAGGAAGCGGAATGTTTGAACTTACTGGCAAGACCGCGCTGATCACCGGGGCGACCGGCCCTATCGGCGGCAGCATCGCTCGGGTGCTGCACGCGCAGGGGGCGACTGTCAGCGTTTCCGGCACGCGGCAGGACGCTTTACAGAAACTTGCCGCCGATCTCGGCGAACGCGTTCATGTGCTGCCTTGCGATCTTGCCGACGCCACAGCGACTGACCAATTGGTGCCGCGCGCCGAGGAAGCCATGGGCCAGCTCGACGTGCTGGTCGCCAACGCGGGCGTGACGCGCGACAATCTCCTGGTGCAGTTGCGCGATGAAGACTGGGAGCAGGTGATCGCGATCAATCTCACGGCAACGTTCAGGCTGTCGCGCGCCGCGGTGCGCGGCATGATGCGCCGGCGCTTTGGTCGCATCATCGCCATCACTTCGGTCGTGGGAGCGACCGGCAACGCGGGGCAGGCCAACTACGTGGCCGCCAAAGCCGGCATCGCCGGCCTGATCAAGACGATCGCCCAGGAATACGCCAAGCGCGGGGTCACCGCGAACTGCGTCGCGCCGGGTTTCATCGTCACACCGATGACCGAGAAGCTCAACGACAAGCAGCGCGAAGCGATCGTGTCGAAAATTCCCGCCAGTCGCGCCGGCACGACCGACGAAGTCGCCGCTGCGGTTGCGTATCTGGCCTCCAACGAGGCGGCCTACATCACCGGACAGACACTGCACGTCAACGGCGGAATGGCCATGGTTTGAAGGCGGAACGATAGAGGCGGACAATGCGCCGCTGCGCTAGTCAACGCGGGGGAAGTGTGCTAACCGAACCGCGATCGGGCTGGGGGAACCTGGAGAGCCGGAGCGCGGGGCAACAAATATCCGCCTCTGATCGGTGCCGACCGGCGGCCGCCACCGACGACGAGACCATAAGACTCAGTGAAACGGGTCGCGTTGCAAGATGAGGTTGGAACGATGAGCGACATTGCGGACCGGGTGAAGAAAATCGTCGTCGACAATCTCGGCGTCGATCCCGACAAAGTCACCGAGAACGCGAGCTTCATCGAAGATCTCGGCGCCGACAGCCTCGACACCGTCGAACTCGTGATGGCGTTCGAGGAGGAATTCAACTGCGAGATTCCCGACGACACCGCTGAAACGATTCTGACCGTCGGCGACGCCATTAAGTTCCTTGAGAAGAACGCCAAGGGCTGATCGGGCGCTGCCTGTCCGTTGTTCCAATGAGCCTCGGCCGGAACAGCCGCACACACACGGCAGGCGCGCGTATGCGCGCACTGTATGGTGCGGCCGTGCGCCGAAGCGGTAGACTTGGTTGCGGCGTAGGCCGCAGCGGCCGCCGCCGGGAGCGCCGATCATGAGACGCGTCGTCGTCACTGGACTTGGCATGGTGACGCCGCTCGGTTGCGGCGTCGAGCCGACGTGGCGGCGGCTGCTCGCGTCCGAAAGCGGCGTCAAGGCCATCGACAGATTCGAGGTCGCCGACATCGCGAGCCAGATCGCCGGCCAAATTCCGCGCGGCGACGGCACCAAGGGCACCTTCAATCCCGACCAGTGGATGGAGCCGAAAGAGCAGCGCAAGGTCGACGATTTCATCCTCTACGCGATGTGCGCAGCCAAGCTCGCGCTCGATGATGCCGGTTGGCATCCGCGCGCGTATGACGATCAAATCGTCAGCGGCGTCATGATCGGCTCCGGCATCGGCGGCGTTGAGGGTATCGCTGAGACCGCTCTCGTGCTGCGCGACCGCGGCCCGCGCCGCGTGTCGCCGTTCTTCATCCCCGGCAGGATCATCAATCTTGCCTCGGGTTACGTGTCGATTGCGCACGGGCTGAAGGGCCCCAACCACGCTGTGGTCACTGCCTGTTCAACCGGGGCGCACGCCATCGGCGATGCCGGCCGGCTGATCGCGCTCGGCGATGCCGACGTCATGGTGGCGGGCGGCACCGAATCGCCGGTCAACCGCATTTCAGTCGCTGGTTTCGCGGCGTGCCGAGCGCTGTCGACCGGATTCAACAGTACGCCAGAGCGCGCGTCGCGACCTTACGATCGCGACCGCGACGGATTTGTGCTCGGCGAGGGTTCGGGCATCGTCGTGCTCGAAGAATATGAGCACGCGCTGCGCCGCGGCGCTCGCATCTACGCGGAGCTTACAGGCTATGGGCTCTCCGGCGATGCCCATCACATTACGGCACCGGCGGAAGATGGCGACGGCGCGTTACGCTGCATGCGAGCGGCAATCCGCCGCGCCGGCATCTCGGCGGAGCAGATCGACTACATCAACGCCCATGGTACCTCGACGCCGCTGGGCGACGAGATCGAGTTGAAGGCCGTGGAAGGATTGGTCGGTAGCGCGGCCGGGCGCATTTCCATGTCGTCGACCAAATCCTCGATCGGGCATCTGCTTGGCGCGGCAGGGGCCGTCGAGGCCATCTTCTGCATCCTCGCCATGCGCGATCAGGTTGTGCCGCCCACCATCAACCTCGACAACCCATCGGTCGCCACCGCGATTGACCTTGTGCCGCACCAGGCGCGCAAGCGGCCGGTCAATGTGGCGCTCTCGAATTCATTCGGTTTTGGTGGGACCAATGCCAGTCTGGTGTTCACGCGGCACGCGGGTTAGCGCCAAACCACCCTTTCGCCATATTTGCTCCGCACTGGCCTGCAATTCACAAAGCCAGGACGCTTTTGCTGTTTCACTGGGCAGCGCCGATGGAATGTGCGACCATTCGGTGCGGGAAAGGGCTCATCTGCATTGCCAATGCATTTGACCGAAGAGGGTAATCGGCGGTGACGGACTCCAGCACCCCGCCGGATGGCAGCGACCGCGCAGCGTCGCGTTTGCGTCCGACGCCGCCTCGTGCCGCCGGTCAGCCGGACTCGGCGCTGCGCGAGCGTCCGAAGCAGCCTGCCGCGCAATCCCAGCAAGCGGCGAGCTTGGTGAAACCGCCTCCCATTGCGAATGCAGTACCGCGTGCCGTGGCCGCCAACAGTCAAGTGCCGCCACGGGTACCGGCCCAGCCGCAAGCGGTGCCGATGCGCAGCGTTCCACCGCCCAAAATCGTGCCGGCCGGGGGAGACCCTTACCCGCCATTGTCGGAGCGGGTGGTCAACGGCGTTGCCGCCGTGCAAGCTCCGCCGAAACGGCCCGAGCCCAGGCGAGCGGCACCGCGCAGCGCACGCGACGCGCTTGAACCAGACAGAATCGAATTGCCGCCGGAGCGTCGCCGATCCAAGCGCGCACGGCATCCGCTGGTGATCGCCGGCAATGCGATCATCACGCTGTTCCTGATCGTGGCTGTTGCGGCTGGTTATCTGCTCTACATCGGTAAGCAGCGTTTCGATGCAGCGGGGCCGCTGCAAGAGGACAAGGTCGTCGCCATTCCGCGCGGCTCCGGTATTCGCGACATCGCGGATCTGCTGACGAAGGACGGCGTCATTGACCAGCCCTGGGTCTTCATCGGTGGTGTGCTTGTCCTCAAGGCTCACGAGGGTCTCAAAGCCGGCGAATACCAGTTCAAGGCTCATTCCAGCTTGAACGACGTCGTGACCACGCTGAGCGACGGCAAGGTGGTGATCCACCAGATCGGCATCCCGGAAGGGCTGACATCGGAGCAGGTCGTGGCCCGCCTGATGGACAACGATGTGCTGACCGGCAACATCGACGAAGTGCCGGCCGAAGGCAGCTTGCTGCCCGACACCTACAATTTTTCGCGTGGCATGACGCGCGCGCAGTTGATCCAGCACATGCAGCAGGCGCAGCAGCGTCTGGTGAAGGAGATCTGGGCCCGGCGGGCGGCCGACCTGCCGATCAAAACGCCCGAACAGCTCGTGATCCTGGCCTCGCTGATCGAAAAAGAAACTGGCAAGCCGGACGAGCGTACGCGGATCGCCGCCGTGTTCGTCAATCGGCTCAAGCAAAGGATGCGGCTGCAATCGGACCCGACCATCATCTACGGCCTGGTGGGCGGCAAGGGCACGCTCGGGCGCCCGATCATGAAGAGCGAGATCGATCAGCCGACCGCTTACAACACCTACCAGATCGACGGACTGCCGCCCGGACCGATAACGAATCCCGGTCGCGCGGCGCTTGAAGCCGCCGCCAATCCGGCCCGCACCCGAGACCTCTATTTCGTTGCCGACGGCACCGGGGGCCACGTCTTCGCCGAAACCTACGAGCAGCATCAGAAAAACGTCGCGCACTTAAGGCAAGTCGAAAACACGAAGGATACGACCGTTTACAAGCCAGCCGCCGAGACTCCCGCTCACGCGGCGGACACAACATCGCCGCCGCCGGCGCCACCGCCGCCGGCACATCATCCCAAGCGTAAACGCCGCGCCAAACCCGCGCAGTGACATCCGGCGCAGTGATAGCCCTTGTGACGGCAATACGCCGTCGCTAAGGTCGGCGCGATTTTTTGCTCCGCCGGGGGATTCTTGTTCATGGCGCTGTCGAGCATGACGGGATTTGCTCGCCGCCATGGCGTGTGTGGATCTTATGCCTGGGCGTGGGAGATCAAATCGGTCAACGGCAAGGGCCTGGACATTCGGCTGCGCTTGCCGCCGGGCTGGGACGCGATCGAAGCCGGCCTGCGGTCGCGCGCCGCTGAAACGCTGGCCCGAGGTTCAATCCAGACAAGCCTCACGGTCGAGCGTCACGGCGTCGTACCCGCGGTGCAGGTCAACACGGCTGTGGTCGAAGCCCTGGTGACGGCGGCCCGCCAGCTGGCGCGCCGGATCGAGGCGTCGCCGCCAACGCTTGACGGATTGCTCGGCCTTAAAGGCGTGATCGATATCGGCGAAGCCACCGAGAATGAGGAGGAGCGTCGCGGCGCCGAGGAAGCGGTAAAGGCGGGCTTCGCCGAAGCGCTCGCTGCGCTCGCCGACATGCGTCGCCACGAAGGCGCGGCGCTGGCGCGCGTGCTGGGATCGCGGCTCGACGAAATCTCAGCGCTCACTCAGCGCGCCGAATTGGCGCCGGGCCGGCGTCCGGAAGCCGTCCGGGCGCGGCTTGCCGAGCAGATCGCAACGCTCTTGGCGCAGTCCGAACGCTTCGATCCCGACCGGTTGCATCAAGAAGCGATCCTGATCGCCACCAAGGCAGACGTGCGCGAGGAACTCGACCGGCTCGCGGCGCATGTGGCGCAGGCGAAGGGGTTGATCGAGCAGGGCGGGCCGATCGGCCGCCGGCTCGATTTTCTCGCCCAGGAGCTCAATCGCGAAGCCAATACGCTGTGCGCCAAAGCCAACGATCTGGAACTGACCAATATCGGTATGGAGCTGAAAGCCGCGGTCGAGCAATTCCGCGAGCAGGTGCAGAACGTGGAATAGACCATGGCGCGCGCGGTCGGAAAGCGAAGCGGGCGACAAAACCACAGGAAGATCGCGCGCCGTGGCTTGATGTTTGTGCTGTCGTCGCCTTCGGGCGCGGGCAAGACGACGCTGTCGCGCATGCTGTTGAAAGCGGATCGCAACATCGCGCTGTCGGTGTCGGTGACGACGCGGCCGAAGCGGCGCGGCGAGGTCAACGGGCGCGATTATCATTTCATCGATCCCGGCCGCTTCACCACGATGGTGAAGTCCGGCGAGCTTCTGGAATGGGCGGAGGTGTTCGATCATCGCTACGGCACGCCCCGCCGCCCGGTGGAGCAGGCGTTGGGCGCCGGCCGCGACGTGCTGTTCGACATCGACTGGCAGGGCACGCAGCAACTGCGGGAAAAGGCGCGCGACGATCTGGTCAGCGTCTTCATTCTGCCGCCGACCGTCAACGAACTGGAGCGCCGGCTGCACAGCCGCGCCCTGGATACCCACGACATCATCCTCGGGCGCATGGCCAAAGCCGCGGGCGAAATGAGTCATTGGCCGGAATACGACTACGTCATCGTCAACAGCGACAAGGCGCGGGCGTTCGCCGAAATACGCGCCATCCTCGCGGCCGAACGGCTCAAGCGCGAACGCCAAATCGGATTGTCTGATTTTGTGCGCGGGCTGCAGGAGAAACTGTGACGCCGGCGGCCGCGGCGAGCGTCACACGGACAACACCGTTCGCCCAACCACCCGGCCGGCGCGAAGATCGTCAAGCGCGGCCTGCGCCTCGTTGAACGGACGATCGCGCGTCGGAATTGGCGTGAGCTTGCCCTCGCGCGCCAGCGCCAGCAGGTCACGCGCCTCGGCGAGCGTGCCGGTCAGCGTGCCTTCGATGGTCATCGCCTTGATGGCGAACATTGCCGTCGCAATCGAAAACGTGCCGCCAAGGAGCCCGGTAACGACAACCTTGCCGCCGCGCGCGAGAACGCCGGTCGCAAATTGCAGCGACTTGTCGGAACCGACGAAGTCGCAGACCCCAAGCACGCCGCCGGTTGCCGACAGGATTGCGCGCCGCGCCTGGGGATCGGCCGGATCGTAGGCTGCGGCCGCGCCTGCCGCGAGCGCCGTCTTGCGCTTCTCGGCATCGATGTCGGCGACGATCGGCGGCGCGGAGAACAGCGCCCGCGCGATCGACAATCCCATCATGCCGACGCCACCGAGGCCGACGAGCAGCACGGCGCCGCGGTTGGCGCGCTCCGCCAGCCGTTTGAGCGCCGCATAGGCGGTCAGCCCCGAACACATCAACGGCCCGGCAAAGTCGGGCGACAGCGGTGCGTAATCGAGCAGATAGCGCGGATGTGGAACAAGAACGTGCGAGGCGTAGCCGCCGTCGACGCTGATGCCGAGATGGCGATGTGCCGAGCACAGATTTTCGTCCCCCGCCAAGCAGGCGGCGCATTTTCCGCAGCCGATCCAGGGATAGATCGCAACACGTCTTCCGGGCTGCGCGCCATCGGCTGCTTCACCGGCACTCTCGATCACGCCGGCAATTTCGTGCCCGAGCGTGAAGGGCAGGGCGCGATCCTTGGTGATGTCGAGCTTGCGATCGCCGCCGAGTTCGAAATAGCCGTCCTGCAAATGCAGGTCGGAGTGGCAAACGCCGCAGCGTTCGACCCGTACCAGCACCTCGGTGCCTTGCGGCGCGGGGCAGTCGACCACGGTTTCGCAGAGCGGCTGCCCGTAGGCGACGAGCGATTGACGATGCATACGGCTCATGGTGCGTGCGCTCTTAATCCGTGGGCTTGTCGGCAACATCATGCCTCAACGGTGGCGCCGCCGCGAGGGCACGCGCCAGCGAGACGAAATCGCCGACCGCAAGGTCCTCGGCGCGGGCGGTGGCATCGAGCCCGGCCGTCGCGAGCAAGGCCGGGACCTCGACGCCGAGCGAGCGCAGGCTTTGGCGCAGCATTTTGCGTCGCTGGCCGAATGCCGCCTGAGTCGTGCGCTCCAGCAGCCTACGCTCGCACGGGAGCGGCTCGGGTCGCGGCACCAGGCGTACGAGTGAGGATTTGACCTTGGGGGGCGGCACGAACGCCGAGGCGTTGATGTCAAACAGGATGCGCGGCTCGCAGCGCCACTGTGCCAGCACCGACAAGCGTCCGTAGCTTTTGGAATGCGGCGCCGCCACGATGCGTTCGGCTACCTCGCGCTGAAACATCAGGACGGCGCTGTCGAACCACGGCGGCCACGGCTCGACGGTGAGCCACGACACGAGCAGTGCCGTGGCGATGTTGTAGGGCAGGTTGGCGACGATCCGCACCGGGCCGCCCGGCAACCTCGGCCGCGGATCGAATGTCAGCGCGTCGGCTGCAACGATGTCGAGGCGGCCCGGATAGTGCGCGCCGATCTCGTTGAGCGCCGCGATGGCGCGATCGTCGCGTTCGACCGCGAGGACGCGCGCCGCACCGAGCGTTAGCAGGGCGCGGGTAAGGCCGCCCGGTCCTGGCCCGACCTCGAACACGGTGGCGCCTTCGAGCGGCCCCGCCGCGCGTGCTATCCGAGCAGCCAGATTCAAGTCCAACAAAAAATTCTGGCCGAGCGATTTTCGGGCAGCGAGGCCGTGGCGGCGAATGACCTCGCGCAGCGGCGGCAGGCCGTCCGGTGTGGCGGACGCCTCGCTCACGTTGCCGGCGCGAACGCCGCTCGTTCCGCGCCCGCGAGCCGTGACGCCAACCGCAATGCCGCGATGAGGCTCGCCGGATCGGCCCTGCCGGTGCCGGCGATGTCGAAGGCCGTGCCGTGGTCGGGCGACGTGCGTACGAACGGCAAGCCGAGCGTGGCGTTGACCGCGTGATCGAAGGCCAGCGTCTTGATCGGGATCAGCGCCTGATCGTGATACATGCACAGCGCCACGTCGTAACTCTTGCGCGCCGCTTCATGAAACATCGAGTCCGCCGGCAGCGGACCATGCACCGCGATGCCTTCGGCGGCGAGCTGCTCGACCGCCGGCGCGACGATGGCGCGGTCTTCCTCGCCTAACGTGCCGTCTTCGCCGGCATGCGGGTTGAGCCCGGCGATTGCGAGCCGCGGCCGCGCCAACTGAAACCGTACGCGCAGATCATGCGCCACGATGCGTCCGGTTTCGACGATCAGGGCGGTGGTGAGCTCTTTGAAGATGTCCCTCAGAGGCAGATGAATGGTCACCGGCACAACGGCCAGTTCCGGCGACCACAGCAGCATCACCGGGCGCAGCAACTGGCCGGTGGCTTCCTGGACCAGCTTGGCCAGAAACTCGGTGTGGCCGGGCTCGGCGAAACCCGACTTGTAGAGCACGTTCTTCGCCACCGGATTGGTCACTACCGCCGCGGCCGCCCCGCGCATCACATCGGCGACCGCGCGCCGGATCGAGGCGAGCGCCGCGGGCGCACTCGACCGGTCCGGCCGGCCGGGCTCGGCGCTCGCCGCGACATCCAGGGCAACGACCGGCAGCGCCGTGCGAAATGCGGCAACGGCCGCTTCGGGTTTGACCTGCGTCAGCGGGACATCGAGACCGAGCCGAACCGCCCGTCGGCCGAGGAATTGCGGATCGGCGGCAACGTAAAACGGCGGCACGTTGAGTTCGACACGCCGATGCCAGACGGCAAGCGCAAGGTCGGGGCCGATCCCGGCCGGCTCGCCGAGCGTCAATGCCAGCGGTTGCACGGTCTTGGTTTGATCCGGTTCGCGATGCTGCGCTTATTTGTATTCGATCAAGGCCTCGCGCCGCAACTTCTTCAGATAGATGGCGGCCCGGGCTTCGAATTTCTTTTGAAACATCTCATCGTGAACCTTCTTTGCCTCGGGCGTATCGTTCTTGGTCTGCCGCTTGCCGCAAACGGCGAACATCTGGAAGCCTTCGGCCGTGCGCTCGGGCGGCGTCAGGTGCCCGACTTCAGTGTTGTCGAGAATATCGCGCGACGGCTTGGGCAGGTCGGCTGAAAATTTGAGGACCTGGTCGCGCACCGCCACTTCGTTGAGCGCGCGGGCGAAGGCGATTCCCCCGGCACAGTCGGCGAAGCGGCCGCGCAACGCCTCGGCTTCGCGCTTGCGCGATTCGTAGAATGAGTCGGCCGCACCAGACTGGACGATAAAGACGATCGGACGCAGCGTATACTCGTATCCGACGTTGGCATCCTTCTCGTCGGTAGGGTGCAGGTGCAGTTGCGCTTCGACGTCGGTGTCGGCGATTTCAAGGCTCGCCTTGTAGCGGCCGCGGATCAGCGCATTCCACGCCATCTGCGCCTCGATCCGGTGCTTGAGCGCCGCGGCGCTCGATCCGGCATGCACCAGGATGGCGGTCAGTTTATCGGCGTCGATACCCATGTGCTGGGCGACGCTGCCATAGGATTGCTCGACTTCGGTCTTGGGAACGTCGATGCTGAAGTTCTTGGCCTCGTGAATTTCGAGCAACTCGTCGACCAGCGTGTTGAGCACCTGCTGGCGCGGCGGCAGTTTCTGGGTGCTCAGTTGTTCGAGCTTTTGGCGTTGTGTGATGTCGAGCTGCGTGATCGGTATGCCATTGACCAACGCGGCGATCTCCTGGGCGCGGGCTACCGCGCCGCCGGCAAACGTCATCGCCACCGCCAGCACCGCCCCCGCCAGGCGGGCGCGAAGTTTGTATTTGCCTAAGTCAATGCGCAACATCGCTTGTTGCTCTCCTCGCCAAGGGGTTGGCTGCCACAAGTCCACCCCGCCAGCACCGGTCCCTGCCGTATCCTCGCGGCAAAATTTTGGAAGAGGCTGCAAACAGGGTGCGGCCGATTGCCTGCCCGCAATTGGCGGTCTTAACCTGAGGTTGGCTGTCGCGGCAGCGCATTAGCCATCCTCCAAGTACAGCAGCGCAACGAACCCCGTGAGACCGCCCACCAGGACTGGTACCCACGCGGCGGTCATTGGGGACATCAGTTCCGCCTTGCTCATGTCCTCGGTGATTTTTTGCAGCACAAAGAGCATGAAGCCGGCCGAAATGCCGCTTAGCACCATCTTTTGCACGCCGCCGAAGCGGAAGAACCGCAGACTCACGGCTGCCGCCAACAGCACCATGGCGCAGAGCAAAAAGGGCCTTGCCAGAAGCTCATTGTATTGCAGGCGGTAGCCGGCAGCGGCGAGGCCCGCCCGGTCCGCCATCTGGATGTAGCTCGGCAGGTCCCAGAACGGCACGGTCTCCGGCGTGGCAAAGCTCTCCCGGACCTGTGCGAGCGTCAGGTTGGTGTTGAGCCGATAGGTGTCCATGGCTTGTGGCGGTTTGATCGGCGAGTAGATGTGCGTATCGTCGAGCTGCCAGTAGCCGTTCTTGAGCTCCGCGGTGCGCGCCTCAATCCGCTCCTCGAATAGGCCTTCCTTGTCGAAGGTGTACACGGTGACGGTGCCGAGGCTCGATCCCTGCTCGCGACTGGTTTGGGCGTTGATGATGGCCGCCCCATCGGGGCTTTTCTGTCGGACCCAGAAGCCGCTGCTGCTTGCTTGCAGCGCCGAGGGCGACTCGTCGAGCATGAGTTCCTCGAGGCGCTTGGAACGCTCGTGCATCAAGGCGGCGACCGGATTGTAGGCCGTGGTCGCGATCGTGCCGAACAGGAAAGCGACGAGCAGCGCCGGTGCCACGAATTGCCAGGCGGAGATGCCGGCCGATCGCGCGATCACCAGTTCGAGCCGGCGCGACAGCGTCAGATAGCAAGACATCGCCCCGACCAGGATCGCGAACGGCATGATGTGTTCGGTCAGTTGGGGAATGCGGAAGATCGAAATCTCGGCCAGTATCCAGGCCGTCGCCTTCGGCCAATCGGCGCCGCGGCGCATCAATTCGAAATAGTCGATCATGCCGGCGAGCACGACGATGCCGACGAATGTCGCCATGACCGAGCTGAGAAAGCGCGAGCCGAAGTAGCGCGACATGGTACCGATCATCATCGGTCAAATCCTCACGCCGTGGCTCGCACGATCCGCTCGGTGATCGCGCCGGCGATGCGGGTCGTCACCGCGGCGTGTTCGATCGTTTTGCCGCGCCCAATCTGGATCAGGCCGCCGACGATGGCGACGCCGAGCGCAATGAATTGCAGCGATAGCATCGCGGGAAGGCGGACGCCGACGATCACGCTGACGAAGCCGATAAGCCGGAGTGCGGTCGCCGTCCCAATCAGCCCAAGCATCGCCAACGTCCGGCTTTGCCGGGTGGTCTGCGGCGGTCCGAGAAACATGTATGTCAGGATCACGAAGGCCAGGGGATAGAACGGCGTGGCCAAGCGGTCGTACATCTCAGAGCGGTACTGGTCCGCCTGTGTGACGTAGAGCGTATCCTTCGCCGACGGCCATATCAGCTCCCAAAGGTATTTTTCGCGCACCGTGTACATCGTGTTCTGAGGGCCGCCGGTAAATTTCGACAGATCGAACGCGTAGCGGTCGAACGTCACAATGCGCGGGTCGGGCCGGCCCGCTTCCAGCCGTTGGATGCTGCCGTGTTCGAGGACGAGGAACGAGCCGTTGGCGTTTTTCACGATCTCGCCCTGTTCGGCGAGGTAAGTGGCTTCTTCGTGAGGGTCACGCCTGTCGTCGACGAAGATGCCGAGGAGCAAACCATTCGGCCGGCGGTCGGAAATGTGGAACGTGAGGTTGCCACTGACGCTGGTGAAGCGTCCTGGCTGAACGATGTTGGTAAGAATGTCGGCGCGCACCTGTGAGGACCAGTCGCGCAATTCGCGCAGCGCCCGCGGCGAGACATAGACGGCGATGGCCGAGACCAGCATCGAAACCAGGACACCGGCGACCAGAAACGGCCATAGCAACCGCCACGGCGAAACGCCGGCGGCATTCATCACGATGATTTCCGAATCCGAGCCGAGGCGGCTCAGCACATGACTCGCCGATACCATCAGGGCGATCGGCGCGATGATCATGACCAGCAGCGGCACGATCATGCCGGTAATGCCGACAAAGACGAACAGCGTCTGACGTTCGCTGGTGATCAGGTCGAAATCGCGCATCGCTTGGGTGAACCAGATCACGACGGTCAAGGTGATGAGCGTGATCAGAAACGCGACCATCGTGGTGCGGAATATGTACCGAGTGATCGATCCCACCGGATTCTCCCTGCGCCGACAAAGGCCGGCGTATCACTCAGATCGCACTGGCCTGCCGAATCGCCGCGCTCGGCGGCTCGCACCTCGACGGAGGGGTGATGCTTTCGCAAAATGGCCTCGCCAAGGCAATGCCGTCGCCATAAATCGTCCGAGGAGCGGCTCCGGCGGGGGGACGGATGGGCCCCTGTCCGAGGCGATCAACGCGCTTTGCACGATGCGCGGTCCGGTACATAACAGCGCTGCAGCCCTCCGATCCGGCCGCAACGGCCCATAGGACCCCTCATGCCCGCTGTGCTTACCCTAGGCTTTGCTCCCTTTACCCGTGTCCGCGGAGTTCTTGTTGCGTTCTGCGGCGAGAACCTCAAATTCGGCGCCGCGACCAGGAAGGCGCTGGCCCCGGCCGAAGACCTCATTCGGCGTGCCGCCGCGGCAGATCGATTTACCGGCAAGAACGGCGCGACCCTCGATATCGTCGCGCCGCAGGGTCTCAGCGCGCCGCGGCTGGTGGTGATCGGGACCGGTAAGGATGGCGAGCTGAAGCCGCGCGATATCGTCAAGCTAGGGGGCATCGCCATGGGACGGGTGCCATCGGCTGCGACCGAGGCGACGATCCTGGCCGAGTTCGGCTCGGGTGCTCTCAAGCCTGAGCAGATCGCCGATCTGGCGCTTGGCGTCAGGCTGCGGGCGTATGCGTTCGACCGTTACAAGACCAAGCGCAAGGAAGGCGACGAGCGCGCCGAGAAAGTCCGCGTCGATTTCGGTTGTGCCAATCCCGCCGCCGCCGAGAAGGCGTGGGGGCGCGTCGCCGGAACCGCGGACGGCGTGGTGCTCGCCCGCGACCTCATCAATGAGCCGGCGAATGTGCTCTATCCGGTGGAGTTTGCCCGCCGCGCGTCAGCCCTGACCAAGCTCGGCGTCGGCGTTGACGTGCTGGACGTGCCCGCCATGCGCAAGCTCGGTATGGGGGCGTTGCTCGGCGTCGGCCAGGGCTCCATGCACGATTCCCGGCTCGTGGTGATGCGCTGGAATGGCGGTAAACGCGGCGCCGAGCCGGTAGCCTTCATCGGCAAGGGGGTGTGCTTCGATACCGGCGGAATCTCGATCAAGCCGGGGCAGGGCATGGAGGACATGAAAGGCGACATGGCGGGTGCCGCCTGTGTGGTCGGCCTCATGCATGCGCTTGCTGCGCGCAAGGCCAAGGTCAACGCGGTTGGCGCCATCGGGCTGGTCGAGAACATGCCGGACGGCAAGGCGTATCGGCCGGGCGACATCCTCAAGACCATGTCGGGGCAGACGATCGAGATCATCAATACCGACGCCGAGGGTCGCCTCGTGCTCGCCGACGCGCTGCATTACGTCAACAAGCGGTTCAAGCCGAAATTCATGATCAATCTGGCGACGCTCACCGGCGCCATCATTGTCGCGCTGGGGCAGGAATATGCCGGGATGTTCTCCAACAACGACAAGCTCGTCGAGCGGCTGACCAAGGCCGGCGAGGAGACGGGTGAGCGGGTGTGGCGCATGCCGCTCGGCCCCGAATACGACAAGCTGATCGACTCGAAATTCGCCGACATGAAGAATACGGGCGGACGCTGGGCCGGCTCAATCACCGCGGCGCAATTGCTGCAGCGCTTCGTTGACAAGACGCCGTGGGCGCATCTCGATATCGCGGGAACCGCGCTTGGCTCGCCGCAGACCGACATCAACAGGAGCTGGAGCTCCGGGTGGGGCGTCCGGCTGCTCGACCGGTTGGTCGAGGATTATTACGAGCGCTGAGCGGCGCGCGTGCGATGACCGAAATCCTATTCTACCAGCTCAACGGTCAAAAGCTTGAACAGATTCTGCCGCCGCTGATCACGCGCTCGCTTGAGCGCGGCTGGCGGGTTGCAGTGCAGGCCTCCTCGGAGGAACGCGTCGAGGCGCTTGATGCGCACCTGTGGACCTGGCGCGATGACGCGTTCCTGCCGCACGGAACTTGGCGGGAGGCCGAGGCAGCGGAGCAGCCGGTTCTCCTCACAATCAATGCCGAGAATCCCAACGGGGCAGCCGTGCGCTTCCTGGTCGATGGCGCCGCAGTACCGGCGGACGCGTCGGCGTATCAACGCCTCGTCCTGCTGTTCGACGGTGACGATCCGGAAGCGCTGGAAACCGCGCGTGAACGCTGGACGAGCGCCAAAAAGGACGGCTTTGAGGTGACTTATTGGCGCACCGACGAGAATGGCCGCTGGCAGCGCCAAGCATAACAGCTCAGCGTTTCAGTTCTGTCGCAGGTGTGGATCATAACTTATTGAATAATAATAGTTTTAACTGCTTGAAAGTGACGCATTAAGGGCGTCGTGCAATGCCCTATCAGACGCATTATATTTTTTGCTCGGCTATTAGTTTGGGTGCTATAGTTGCATCATGAACAAACATTTAGGGGCAAAAAAACGGCAGGCGAAGTCGGCTCGGAGTACAGGGACGCGTAAGGCCTCTCCCCGTAAGGCGCACGCGCGCGTCACGGCCAAAAAGCAGGAGCCGCGCAACGGCCGCAAAGTGGCGGTTCGAGGCGTCACCCAGGCGAGCGTACCCAAGGTCAACCCGAGCGTCATCGCCAGCATCAGCGTCAGTCAGGTGCGCGTCAGCCAAGCCAGCACCAGCCAGCTCAGCATCGGCATCAGCGCCGTCGCGACCATCGGCCAAGCGTTGCGATCGCATAAGTTCCAGGTTGGCCAGACGGTATCCTATACGTCGAGCCCGATCAGCCGGCCCGGAGCGAGCGGGAGCTATAAGGTTGTGCGCCTGCTGCCGTCCGATGGCGAAGACTACCAATACCGGATCAAGCACGCTGGCGAGGCATTCGAGCGGGTCGCCAAGGAAAGTCAGCTCGACGTCGAAGGCTGAGCTCCGCCGCGCAATCGTCTTTGCGCCACTTTGCCGCCAATCTTTGCCGGTGACGTTCGCCGTCCGTGGATGGATCGGCGCTGGCGTCAATGCGGATGCCAAGCCATACTTGGTGGCGCGCCGAATGTTCCACTGTCGGTAGGATATGGTGATGGGCCGCGTCGATCCGCAAATTCTGGCGTTGGTCTTGCGCATTTCGCCGGTGTGGATCGCGGCTCTGTCTGCGGCTTTGCTCGTTCTGACGGTTTGGGCCCTCGTGCTTCGCCGCTCACGCAAAGGATTTTTCGCAGGCCTGGGGCGGTTTTTCCTGGTCATGCTGACGGCCGGGTTCAGCGCGTCGCTGATCTGGGGCTTGCTTGACAACAGCGCGGTGCGCGATCGCGATGCCCAGCGCAGTGCGCTGCAGCGGCGGGCCGGGGAATTGACCGCACAAGCGCTGGCGCAGGGTTCGTCGCTGGCGTGCCTCGATGCACTCGCCGGCGAAACGGTGCAGGCGGCGTGCGAGCGCACGATTTTCGCCACGCCCGCCAATGTGGCGAGTGCCGTCGCTTACGTCGCGGCCCAGTACGGGCTTTTGTCGGACATGTCGGCATTCAGCAGACGGGGTGGTACGGACATCGGCGATGACCTGGTGCCGCTGCGCCGGGCGCTGGAGGCCGATCCCTTCGGCTTTCTTGCCCATGTGCTGGTGCGACGCGACGGCTGCACCAGCGAGCGCTGCCAGGCTTTCGCGCTGCTCCACGACCCCAGTCACGTGCGGACCAACATCATCGCTCAAACCCTGCAACATTACGTTGATCACTACCGCGAGGTGTGGGCTCGGGCGGCCGAGCTTCCGGCCATTGGGGTGGCCGATATCTCCCCGACCGGCACGGCCGATCCGGGCAGGCGCAAGGTCCCGGTCAACATCGACTTCCCGAGCGCCGCCTCGATTCCTCCGATCAGCATCATGAATCCGGAGCCGAAGGCGACGCCTGCAACTGCCGAAGCGGCGCGTAAACGTGCGGAAAAGCCGAAGGATAGTGTCCAGCCGGTTTGGCGGCCGTCCGCCGCGGCCCCCGGTCAGGCGGCGCAATGACGCCGGCCGCCGGGTTCGAACGGCCATTCATTTTGCCCCATTGCTCGCGGCGCGCAGCCCGGCTCTGATGTGCTGATGTTCGGCTCCGTACTCATCGCCAATCGCGGCGAGATTGCCTGCCGCATCGCGCGCACCGCCAAGCGGCTTGGTATCCGAACCATCGGTGTGTATTCGGCCGCTGACGCAGGCGCGCTGCATCGCCGCGTCTGCGATGAAGCCCATTTGCTCGGCGCTGCCGACGCGCGCGACAGCTACCTCTCGATCACCCGGCTGATCGAGGTCGCCCAGAGTGCGCGCGCCGAATGCGTCCACCCCGGCTATGGCTTTTTGTCCGAGAACGCCGATTTTGCCGATGCCTGTGCGCAGGCCGGCATCGCGTTCATCGGGCCGCCGGCGAGCGCGATCCGCGCCATGGGCCTCAAGGATCGCGCCAAGGCGCTGATGCAGAAGGCCGGCGTGCCGATCGTGCCCGGCTATCACGGTGAACGTCAGGATGCGAAATTCCTCAAGGAGAAGGCCTACGAGACCGGCTATCCCGTGCTGATCAAGCCGGCGGCGGGAGGCGGTGGCCGTGGGCTGCGCCTGGTCGAACGGCACGCCGAGTTCGAGGCCGCACTGGAATCGGCAAGCCGTGAGAGCGAGGCGGCGTTCGGCTCCGGCCGCGTGCTGCTCGAAAAATACATCGCCGCGCCCCGCCACATCGAAATCCAGTTGTTCGCCGATCACCATGGCCACATCATCCACCTCGGCGAGCGCGACTGTTCGCTGCAGCGCCGGCACCAGAAGGTCATCGAGGAGGCGCCCGCGCCCGGCATGAGTTGGGAGCTGCGCGCCCAAATGGGCGCAGCCGCCGTCGAGGCCGCCCGCGCGGTCGGCTACACGGGGGCGGGCACGGTCGAGTTTATCGCCGATGGCACACAGGGTCTGCGATCAGGCGCGTTCTGGTTCATCGAGATGAATACCCGGCTGCAGGTCGAGCATCCGGTGACCGAAGCGATCACTGGCCTTGATTTGGTGGAGTGGCAATTTCGCATTGCCGCCGGAGAACGCTTACCACTGACGCAGGATGAGATTCGGCTCGATGGTCATGCCGTCGAGGCGCGCATCTATGCCGAGGACCCCGAGAACGGTTTTCTGCCTTCGACCGGAACGATCGTCGCTGCGCAATGGCCCGCAAATGTGCGTGTCGATAGCGGCGTCGAGGCCGGCAGCGAAGTCACGCCTTTCTACGACGCGATGATCGCCAAGCTTATCGCCCATGGAGCAACGCGCGAGGATGCACTCGACCGTCTCACCGACGCGCTCGATCGCACGATGATCGCCGGGCCGCGCACCAATACGGCGTTTCTGGCTAAGCTATGCCGCTCGGATGAGTTCCGGCGTGGCACAGTCGATACCGGGTTCATCGACCGCAATCTCGCCGCGCTCGGCGCGGTGCCGCGCGAGCCCGATTATGGCGCTGCGGCGCTTGGCCTTGATCGTCTGCTTGTCCGGCAGGAGCTTGCGGCTCGCGAAACAACAGTTTTGACGGATGATCACGCTGATTCCGGTGCCGATTCTCTATGGGCCGCTGTGGACGGATTCCAGCTCGGCGGTGCGCGCACGCTGTCGCTGCCGGTTGTGATCGACGGCCACGATATCGAGGCAACCGTCACCTACGCAAAGGATGGCGCGCGCGTTGCGATCGGCGGTGTCGAACCGGCCACGGATGCGACGGCGTTTGTTGCGGACAGCGACGCCTATGTGTTGCGCGATGGCCGCCAGACGCGCGTGCGCGTGCGGGATTTTTCCGCGGCATCAGCAGGGATGGCGGGCGGCGATGGCACCGTCAGGGCGCCGATGCATGGCCGCGTGCTGCAGCTTTTCGCCGGCGCGGGCGAAGCGGTTACGCGCGGTCAGCCGCTCGCCGTGATTGAGGCAATGAAGATGGAACACACGCTGCATGCGCCGTTTGCCGGCGTCGTGCGGCAGGTCGCGGTCGCGTCAGGCGCGCAGGTTGTGGAAGGCGCAGAGATCATGGTGATCGAGCCTGCGGAAGCGCGTTAATGTAGCCCCATGTCCCTGCATCTCATCAAACTCTGCGTCGGCTGCGATTCCGTCCGTGATCTCGAGGGCTGGATCAGGCAAAAGCTCAAAGACAAGCGCAAACGCGGCGAAAAGCCCGAACACATCCACCGCACCCGCATGGTGCCGAAGCGCGCCGAGGAATTGACCGACGGCGGTTCGCTCTACTGGGTCATTCGCGGCGAGATCATGTGCCGGCAACCCATTCGCGCCGTGCGGCCGTTCCGCGACAAGGACGGTGTCGGGCGCTGCGGACTTGTGCTCGATCCCAAAGTGGTTTTGGTGGCGCCACGCCCATATCGCGCGTTCCAGGGCTGGCGGTACCTGCAACCGGCCGACGCGCCGCGCGACCTCGACAGCGCGGCGCCTGGCGCGGCGGCGATGCCGGAAAAAATGCGGCGGGAACTGCGTGAACTCGGCCTGATGTAAGGGGCGGCTTGTCCCGAGCCGGCTGCATGGCGCCGGCCCGCGCGATCACGTAAAATCGGCCAAGCGGATGGGCGCGGCTGCATTGCGGAGCGACAGCATGATTATCGAAAACGAAAAAGACGTCACCAAAGCGGTACTCGCCGCCTATGCGCGCACCAAGAACCCGCGATTGCGGGAAATCCTGTCCGCGCTGATCCGCCATCTCCATGAATTCGCCCGCGAGGTGAGGCTGACCGAGCAGGAGTTTCACACCGCCATGGGCTACCTTGTGGCGATCGGCCAGAACTCGAACGAGAACCATAACGAAGCCGTGCTGATGGCCGGGTCGCTCGGCCTGTCGCCGCTGATCTGCCTGCTCAACAACGGCGACAACGGCCAGACCGAGACCGACGCCAATACGCTCGGCCCGTTCTGGCGGATGCATTCGCCGGCGACTCCAAATGGCGGCACGATCGTACGGTCGCCGACGCCGGGCCCCGCTCTGTTTGTCGATGCCACGTTCCGCGACCCCAGCGGCAAGCCGGTCGTGGGCGCCGAGGTTGATATATGGCAGTCATCGCCGGAAGGTTTTTACGAGAACCAGGATCCGGTCCAGGCCGACATGAATTTGCGCGGCAAATTCACGACCGATAATGAGGGCCGCATCAATTTCCGCAGCGTGAAGCCCGCCGGTTATCCGGTCCCGATCGACGGGCCGGTCGGCGACTTATTGCGCGCCGCCGGACGGCACAACATGCGGCCGTCGCATCTTCATTTCCTGGTTTACAAACCGGGCTTCAAGACGCTGATTTCGCAGCTTTATGACCCGGAAGACCCGAACCTTGAAACCGACGCGCAGTTCGGCGTCACGCGTCATCTGATCGGCAAATACGTCAAGCACGCCGCAGCCGAACCGACGCCGGCGGGCGAGACTGGGGCGCCATGGTATTCGCTGACGCACGATTTCATCATGGAGCCCGGCGCGGCGAACCTGCCGAGACCGCCGATCCGCGGCAAGGCGGCGGGCGAGCGGCCGCAAATTCCGCACCTGGAAGCGGTGTAAGCTTTGTTCCGCCCGTGGCGCAAAAGCCCGACGGGTCGGAATAGAAAAGGGGGGAACACCATGCGTCGCAGAACGCTACTGAAGGGCGTCGCCGCTACGGCCGCGACCGGCCTGTTCGTCCGCCGCGCGGCCGCCGACACGCCGCTGAAAATGGGCATCAGCATTCCGCTCACCGGCGCCGGCTTTGCCGCGGTCGGCCGGCAGGCGACGACCGCGATCAAGCTCTACATGCAGCAGCACGGCGATACGGTCGCCGGCCGCAAGATCCAGCTCACCATTCGCGACGATGGCGGTGTTGCCGACATGGCGCACCGCATCATCCAGGACATGATCGTCAATGATAAGGTCGATATCGTCGGCATCGGCATTACGCCAACCTCGCTGGCGGTCGCGCCGCTGATTACGCAGGCCAAGAAGGCCACCCTCGTCATCAGCTCGGGCGCGTCGATCACGACGACGAAATCGCCGTATTTCGTCCGCGCCGGCTTCATCCTCAGCCCGCAATCGTGGATCCTGGCCGAATGGGCGGCCAAGAACGGCTCGAAGCGCGTCGTCACGCTGGTCAATGAGTGGGCGCCGGGGATCGAAGCGGAAACCGCATTCACCACCCGGTTCAAGCAGGTCGGCGGCGAGATCATGCAGTCGATCCGAATTCCGCTCGCCAATCCCGACTTTGCGCCGTTCCTGCAGCGCGTCGGCGATCTCAAGCCCGATACGGCGTTCATCTATTTCCCGGGCACCCAGGCGCCGATTTTCGCCAAGCAGTTTGCCGAGCGCGGGCTCGGCAAATCCGGCATCAAGATCATCGGTCCGGGCGATCTCACCGACGACGACGATCTCAACGCCATGGGCGATCAGATGCTCGGCATGATCACGGCCGGGCCGTATTCCGCCTCGCACGATTCCGCCCTCAACAAGGCTTACGTCGCCGCCATGGAGCAGGCCGGTCATTTCCGGCCCGATTTCGTTTCGCTCGGCGGCTATGACGGCATGCACCTGATCTACGAAGCGCTGAAGAAGACGAACGGCAATACCGACGGCGACGCACTGATCGCCGCCATGAAGGGCATGGCGTGGGAGAGCCCGCGCGGCCCGATCTCGATCGATCCGGCGACGCGCGACATTGTCAGCAACATCTATATCCGCAAGGTCGAAAAGCTGAACGGTCAGCTCTGGAGCACGGAATTCCAGACCTACCCGAACGTGAAGGACCCGATGAAGGCGGCGAAGTAGGGGAGCTACACCCCCACGTTATCGATCAGCCTTGTCTTGCCGATGCGCGCCGCGACCAGGAGCCGGACCGGCCCGTCCTTGAGTGAGCCCACCGGCGCCAGCGTCTCGGCGTGGCGCGCTTCGAGGTAATCCAGCGCGAACCCCGCCCTTGTGATCGCAGCGCGCCCTCCGTCCAGTACCGCCGCCATCGGTTTGCCGGCCGCGATCGCCGCCGCACATTCCTTGAGCACGCGATAGAGCGTCGGCGCGGTCTGCCGTTCGGACGGCGAGAGATAGACATTCCGCGACGACCGCGCCAAGCCATCACGCTCGCGCACGATCGGCGCGCCGAGGATGCGAGTCCTAAGATCGAGGTCCCTCGCCAGCCGTGTGATCACCTTGAGCTGCTGGTAATCCTTGTCGCCGAAGATGGCGATGTCGGGTTCGCATTGCGTCAAAAGCTTCGCCACGACGGTCGCTACGCCCGCGAAAAAGTGCGGCCTGAACGCATCTTCGAGTCCGGCCAGCGCCGGCCCCTCCGGCACGACCCTGGTGGCAAAGCCTTGCGGATACATCGTTTCCACCGGCGGCGCCCAGACCAGATCGACGTGAAGCGCGCGTAGCGCCGCCAGGTCGGCGGCAAACGTGCGTGGATAGCTGCGAAAGTCTTCGTTCGGCGCAAACTGCGTTGGATTGACGAAGATCGAGACGATGACGCGATCGGCGCGGCTTTGCGCGCGGCGAATGAGCGACAGATGTCCGTCATGCAGCGCGCCCATGGTCGGCACCAGCGCGATCGTCTGCTGCGAGCCGCGCGCTTTCCTCTGCACTTGGCGAAAGTCGGCGACGGCGCGTCGCAACTGGGACAATTTCTTGATGACGCGCGTGCGGCGCGATCGGATTTTAATTTTCTTCATCGTGTTTGCATGTCGAGCGTGGCGGCGCGAGCACACTGCGAATTTTGTTGAACGCGCCGCGCGGTTTGCGATTAACTTATGCGACGCGATGCTGTATCTTCATTGCACGTGTTGCAAGCCTGAGAAAACGTGCGTCGTACGGTGGGGTCGCGTTTTCATGTTGATGCAGGTGGATGTCGGGAAGCCGGATACGGCCCACGTCATCGTCCTCGGCAACGAGAAAGGCGGCTCCGGCAAATCGACCACGGCCATGCATATTGCCATCGCGCTGATGCAGGCCGGACAGCGCGTCGCCACCATCGATCTGGATTCGCGGCAGCGAAGTTTTACCCGCTATGTCGAGAACCGGCGCGATTGGGCCGAGCGCGCCTGCGTCAAGCTCGACCTGCCCAAGCACTATTGCGTTGCCCGCGGCAACGGCGTGCGCATCGACGAAGTCGAAACGCAGGAATTCGCCGCGTTTGCCGATGCGGTCAGCGAGGCCGAAAGCACCCATGATTTCCTCGTCGTCGATACGCCCGGCACCGACTCCTACTTGATGCGGCTCGCTCATTCGATGGCCGATACGCTGATCACGCCGTTCAACGACAGCTTTGTGGATTTCGATGTGCTCGGCAGTGTCGATCCGACCACTTTCGAAGTTGTCCGCGTCAGCCATTACGCCGAGATGGTGCGCGGAGCCCGCCGCCAGCGGCGGCTGGTCGACGGCGGACTGATCGACTGGGTGGTGCTGCGCAACCGGCTGTCGGCGCTCGGTTCGCGCAACAAGCGGCTGGTCGGGGAGGGCGTCGACAGGCTGGCGGGGCAGCTTGGCTTTCGCTCGGTCGACGGCTTTACCGAGCGGCTGATCTATCGTGAGTTCTTTCCGCGTGGACTGACTGCGCTCGACGACCTCGGCGAAGACGCCCTTGGCCTGCGCCCGAGCTTTTCACGCGCCTCAGCGCGCCGGGAGGTCAAGGCGCTGATGGAGGCGCTGAAGCTGCCGCTCGATCCGCGCGGCAGGAGGCGCGCCGCGGCACGAGCCGAGTGGATGGCGTCGGCCGGACGACCGATCGAGACCTACGACCTTCTCGCCGACGAGGCGTAGTCACGCCGGAGCCGCCCCTGCCAAGCATTGCACCGCCAAGCCCGCGGGGCCACCTTATGGCGCAAAGCTTCGAACCCGGCGGCAAACACCCGATGAGTAGAGACCCCAGCAATCGTGCGCCCGCGCCTGCCGAACGGTCGCCTGCCGGACGGTCCGAGGCCGGCACACCGGCACCGGCCTCGCGCACGGAAATTGACGCATTCTTGAGCCGCGTCGGCGCGTTGGCGCCGGCGGCCGGCCGCGGCCGCCTCATCTTTGGGCTCGACGCCACGATGAGCCGGCAGCCGACTTGGGACCAGGCCTGCCGATTGCAGGCCGATATGTTTCGCGAGGCGTCGGCCGTCGGCGGACTTTCGATCCAGCTCATCTATTATCGTGGACTTGCGGAATGCCGGGCATCGTCCTGGATCGCTGAGCCGGAACGGCTCGGCGCGCTGATGTCGCGGATCGATTGCCGCGGCGGCCATACCCAGATCGGCAAGGTACTGGCGCATGCACGCCGCGAAAACGATAGTAGCAAGATCGCAGCCTTGGTGTTTGTCGGCGACGCGATGGAGGAAGAACTCGATGCACTGTGCGCCGCGGCCGGAGAACTCGGATTGCGCAGTATTCCGGCTTTCATGTTCCAGGAAGGCTACGACCCGGTCTGTGAGCAGGCATTTCGTGAAATTGCGCGGCTGACGCGCGGCGCCTATTGCCGCTTCGCCCCCGGCGCCGCCCACGAACTGGCCGAGCTGTTGCGCGCGGTTGCCGCCTATGCGGCCGGCGGCATGAAGGCGCTCGCTGCGTTTCAGGCCAAGAGCGGCGGCGCCACCCGTCTGCTCGAGCAACTTAAGTAGCAATAGCCCATGCCATTGCTTCTCGGCATCGTCGTTCTGCTGCTGCTGCTGTGGGCCGGCAACTCGTTCTCGAAAGCCGATCCGAAACAGACGGCGAAGTTGCTGCGCCGCCTCGGCGGCGGCGCGGCGCTGCTGTTTGCCGTCTTTCTGCTGTTTCGCGGTGAAATCGGTCCCGCCATCACCGTGGGCGCCATTGGGCTCGGTGCCCTCGGATGGGTCTCGCTGTGGCCGGCAAGCTTTGGCGCCCGCACGCAGAAGAGTTCGGGCAAGGTTTCGCGGGTACGTACCGCCTTTATCGAAATGGAGCTCGATCACGACAGCGGCACGATGCACGGCCAGGTTCTCGCCGGTGCGCAAAAGGGCGCTTCGCTCGATGCGCTCGATCCGCAGACCTTGATCGGCCTGCTGGGCGCCATGGATGGCGACAGCCGCGATCTACTCGCAGCGTATCTTGACCGCCGGCACCCCGGTTGGCGTGAGCACGCGGAGCATGATGCGGCTGCGAGGAACGGCGCGCGCGCGGCGCGCGGCAGCAAAATGACCGAACAGGAAGCCTATCAGATCCTTGGCATTGAGCCCGGCGCCGGCGCGGACGCCATCTCCCGCGCTCATCGGTCGCTCATGAAGAAACTGCATCCCGACCAAGGGGGGACGACGTATCTTGCGGCCCGGGTCAATGAGGCCAAGGAAGTGCTGCTTCGCCGCCATCGCTGAGGTTTCCCACGTGGTCCTCGCGTGGCTATCCGCCCGTTCCATTTACGCCGTACCCGTCGAACCGCACGCTACTTGACCTGCCGCACACACCGGCAGGCCGGGCGGAAAGTGTTCTTAGTCCTTCACCGTTATACAGGCGAAATCGTTGCGCTTGAGTTGCCGGCAGGTGGCTTCAGCCGTCGCCTTGTCGAATCCGGCAAAGCGGGCGCGGTAGAATGTCGTATCGCCCTTCTGCACCCGCTCGGTGAACGGATCGGCCGAGGCAAGCGCCGCGTGCAGCTTGAGCTTGGCCTCGGTGAGATGCTGGCGCGCTTCGTCCTCGGCGCCATAGGCGCCGATCTGGATGACCCAGCCGCTATGCGCGTGCGATGCCGGGACTACGACCGAACTGGCCGATGCGAGCTGATAGCCAACCGCGGCCGCGACCGGCGGGCCCGGCTCCGGTTTGGCGGGGGCGATAACGTGCACCGGTGCGACCGACGCGACGACAGGCGGCGCGGGTTGAGCTTGCAGCGCGCGGACCGGAGCTGCCGCCGGGGGCTCGCGGGCGGCGACGACCGTGGCCGCCGTTGAAGGCACCAGCACCGGCATCGGCCGCATCGTCGGCGAATGCACGGTCACCGCGCGGTAGGTCACGGTCTTGACGATCAGCGGACGGATCGGATCGTTGGTGCCGACAACGGCGTGACCGCCGGAGTTGGCCGTGACGCTCGGTGCGCCGCGTGCCGGCGCCGCCGGCTTGGCATAATCCCGTGCCTGTGCTTTCGCGGCGCTGAATTGTGATGGCGCCGTTGAAGGTGCGGCCATTGCCATTGTCATGGGACCCCGATCGGCGATGACCGGAGCGGTGCGACGTGTCGAGGCGAGCAGGATGTTGGATTCGACAAGGGCGCGCATATGGGCATCACGCTCGCCGGCCGAACGGCCGCCGAGCACCACGCCAATGAGATAGCGGCCGTCGCGATGCACCGAGGTCAGGAGATTGAATCCGGACGAATTGGTAAAGCCGGTCTTGATGCCATCGACGCCAGGCACCGAGCCAAGCAGATGATTATGGCCGCGGATGGTCTGGCCGCGGAACACGAACGCCGTCGTGGAGAAAAAGCGATAATAGCGCGGGAAGCGATCCTGGATGGCGCGGCCGAGCAGCGCCTGATCGTGCGCCGTGGTGTTTTGCTCGTCGTCTGGAAGCCCCGAAGCGTTGACGTAGGTGGTGCGGCTCATGCCGAGTGCATGAGCCTTTTGCGTCATCAGCCTGGCGAAGGCTTCTTCGCTGCCGCCGAGATTTTCAGCGATTACGACCGCCGCATCGTTGGCCGAGCGGGTGACGATGCCCTTAATGGCGTCTTCGACCGAAATCGTCTGGCCTGGCTTAAGCCCGAGCTTGGTCGGCGACTGGGAGGCGGCGTGCTCGGAAACCGTAAGCTCTGAATCGAGCCTGATCTTGCCGGCATCGAGACGCTCAAACAGCAGGTAGAGCGTCATCACCTTTGTCAGGGAGGCTGGATGGCGCAGAGCGTCCGGATTGGATTCTTCGAGGACGGCGCCGGTATTGCCATCGACGACGATCGAGGCGGTGGGCGGTGAATAGCCTCCGCCACCGTCATGATGGCGAGAATGGCTGCGCGCCAGATGATGCCAATGCCGATGATGCCGGGCATCGGCCGCATTGGTGGTGATCGTGAGAGCCGCAGCAGCTGCGGCAAGAACCAAGACGCATTGACGAAGCCCGCACCGGGCTTCCGTTCCTGCCCATCCCATCAAGCACCCCGTCCCTGAACGCGCACACGGCCCCCTTCGGGACCACCCCTTTTTGCTCCACCGGGAAGATCGTTCCACCGGGCGAAACCAGCGGCCTAAAGCCATCCGCAACGCCGCAGCGGAGAGATTGCCCCCCGATTCGAGGACCGGCCGTCACCCAGACGACACGGTCAAGCACGCTAGGCGAACGCCCTTGCGAAAGCGTTAAATCCCGTCACCCACACAAGATCGCGCCACCGCTCTGACACCATTGTACTTTTTTGTGCGGTGCACTATTTTCATTTTTGCCGCTTGAAAAGGCCTTTTTGAGGCAGCGGGGCAGAAACGTTAACCATTTCAACGATCAGCAGCGATCTGCTGGGAAGGTTCTCAATGACCACCGAGGATATGCAGAAGCTCGGCAAGAGCAGCATGGACGCGGCGATGACCGCAGCGGGTGCCTGGAGCAAGACGGCACAGGCGATCGCGGTAGAATTTGTGGACTACACAAAGAGGTCGGCGGAATCGTCCACCGCTGCCTGGGAAAAGCTTCTCGGCGCCAAGAGCGTGGAAACGGCAATCGAGGTACACACCGAGTTCTTGCGGTCCTCCTACGAGGATTTCGTTGCCGAGGCGGCTAAGCTCGGCGAGCTCTATTCCGATCTAGCCCGGCACGCCTATCGGCCGTTCGAAGGTCATCTTACCAAGTGATTGTAGGCCGGCGTATCTGGCGTTGAGCGGTACGCGGCTCGGCCGAAAACGGGCCAAGCGCGATCATTCGGCCAAGCCCGTTTGTGCCTTAAAGACCCGCGTCTCAAGCTTTGGGGACGAGCGCCTCAATCGCGGCGGCGATGCGCGATAGGCTTTGCTCTATCCGCGCCACGCGAAACGCAATGTGTTCGAGCGCATAGGCCGCACGCTTGTCGGCGGACGGCATGTGCAGCGCGTCGTAATCGGGAACGAACTCTTGTTCGAGCTCGCGCAGCACCTTGGCGCGGCGTGCGGGGTCGACCATGTCCGGCTCCTCAAGCAGTTACCACCCCAAGGCGCGCAACCAATAACCGAGTCGCTGGTTGATTTCCAATCCGGTGCAGGCCGGATGCCCACATTCCTCCGAAGTCCACAGCCTTCCGAGGCCCACACCCTCCGAAGCCCACAGTCCTCCGAAAATGATCTGCGCAAATGGATCGATTGCCACAATTTCGGCGTTGGCCGGATGGTCTTATTGCCTCGGCAAGAGTGCCGGGGCGCCAGGCACAAGGAGGTGCGAATGCCAGACAGTTCTGCGGTGGGTGCAGCCTGCCCAGTCTGGCACGGCCGCCACTCTATAATTATGATAGCGTTCTGGCAGCATGGAAGGATTAGGCCTTCCGGCGCCCGGTGGGGATCTTCCCGACGAGCAAGCCTGGACGATAGACGCGAAAATGCCGCCGAATGACGATACAGCGAAATGCCCGCCGCGCATGGCGGACGACGACCGCAAGCGCAAGGGCGACCAGAACGGTCCGGGCACTTCGGTCATTACCAAGACACGGCCGCAAACCAAACGGCCGAATTTGTACCGCGTATTGCTGCTCAACGACGACTACACGCCGATGGAATTCGTGGTTCATGTGCTCGAGCGTTTCTTCAGCAAGGATCACGAGGCGGCGCAACGCATCATGATGCACGTGCATCAGCATGGGATCGGCGAATGTGGGGTTTTCACCTACGAGGTGGCGGAAACCAAAGTGACGCAGGTGATGGACTTTGCCCGCAAACATCAGCATCCTTTGCAGTGCATCATGGAAAAAAAGTGAGACCGGGGGAGGAGCTTCCAATACAAATGAAGAGAGTTTGAAATGCCGACGTTCTCACGCAGCCTCGAACAGTCGCTCCACCGGGCGCTCGCGCTCGCCAACGAGCGGCATCATGAATACGCTACGCTTGAGCACCTGCTGCTGGCGCTGATCGAAGATCAGGATGCCGCCGCGGTGATGCGCGCGTGCAACGTCGATCTGGAGAAGCTGCGCAGGAGCCTCGTCGCCTACCTCGAATCCGAACTGGACAACCTGGTCACCGACGGCGCCGAGGATTCCAAGCCCACCGCCGGGTTCCAGCGGGTCATTCAGCGCGCCGTCATCCATGTACAGTCGTCGGGCCGTGAGGAAGTGACCGGCGCCAATGTGCTGGTCGCCATCTTCGCCGAGCGCGAAAGTCATGCCGCGTATTTCCTGCAGGAGCAGGACATGACGCGCTATGATGCCGTGAACTACATCAGCCACGGCATCGCCAAGCGGCCGGGCATGTCGGAGGCGCGGCCGGTGCGCGGATCGGACGAGGAGAACGAAAGCAAGTCCGGCGACGAGCAAAAGAAGAAAGTCGATGCGCTCGACGCCTATTGCGTCAACCTCAACAAGAAGGCGCGCGAAGGCAAGATCGATCCGCTGATCGGCCGCGAGGCCGAGATCAACCGCACCATCCAGGTGCTGTGCCGGCGGCAGAAGAACAATCCGCTGTTCGTCGGCGAGGCCGGCGTCGGCAAGACCGCGATCGCCGAGGGGCTGGCGCGCCGCATCGTGCATGGTGAAGTGCCGGACGTGCTGCGCAACGCCACGGTGTTCGCGCTCGACATGGGCACGCTGCTCGCCGGCACCCGCTACCGCGGTGATTTCGAGGAGCGGCTCAAGCAGGTCATCAAGGAGCTCGAAGGTTATCCCGGCGCCATCCTGTTCATCGACGAGATTCATACAGTGATCGGCGCCGGGGCTACCTCCGGCGGCGCGATGGATGCCTCTAATCTGCTGAAACCCGCGCTGGCGTCGGGCACGGTGCGCTGCGTCGGTTCGACCACCTACAAGGAATACCGGCAGTATTTCGAAAAAGACCGCGCGCTGGTGCGCCGCTTCCAGAAGATCGACGTCAACGAGCCGACCATCCCCGACGCGATCGAAATCCTCAAAGGCCTCAAGCCCTATTTTGAGGACTATCACAAACTCAAATATACCAACGAGGCGATCAAAGCCGCGGTGGAGCTGTCGTCTCGTTACATCCATGACCGCAAGCTGCCCGACAAGGCGATCGACGTGATCGATGAGTCGGGCGCGGCGCAAATGCTGCTGCCGGAGAATCGCCGCAAGCGGACCATCGGCATCAAGGAGATCGAGACCACGATCGCCACCATGGCGCGCATCCCGCCGAAATCGGTGTCGAAGGACGATGCCGAGGTGCTTCGGCATCTCGAAGAAACGCTCAAGCGCGTGGTCTACGGCCAGAACAAGGCGATCGAGGCCCTGTCCGCCTCCATCAAGCTCGCTCGCGCCGGCCTGCGCGAGCCGGAAAAGCCGATCGGCTGCTATCTGTTCTCCGGCCCGACCGGCGTCGGCAAGACCGAAGTGGCGCGGCAGCTCGCCGCCTCGCTCGGCGTCGAGATCATCCGCTTCGACATGTCGGAATACATGGAGCGCCACACCGTTTCGCGGTTGATCGGCGCGCCGCCCGGCTATGTCGGCTTCGATCAGGGCGGGTTGCTCACGGACGGCGTCGATCAGCATCCGCATTGCGTGCTGTTGCTCGACGAAATCGAGAAGGCGCATCCGGATCTGTTCAACGTGCTCTTACAGATCATGGATCACGGCAAGCTGACCGATCACAACGGCAAGCAGGTCGACTTCCGTAATGTCATCTTGATCATGACCACGAACGCGGGCGCCGCCGACATGGCGCGGGCCGCGTTCGGCTTCACCCGCACCAAGCGGGAGGGCGACGACATGGAGGCGATCAACCGCATGTTCGCGCCGGAATTCCGCAACCGGCTCGATGCGATCATCACGTTCGCTCATCTGTCGCAGGATATCATTGCGCAGGTGGTGGAAAAATTCGTGCTGCAACTTGAGGCCCAGCTCGATGATCGCGACGTCACCATCGAGCTGAGCGAGGAGGCCACCAAGTGGCTGATCGCCAACGGCTACGATGAACTGATGGGCGCACGGCCGATGGCGCGGGTGATCCAGGAGTATATCAAGAAGCCGCTGGCCGACGAGGTGCTGTTCGGCAAGTTGAAAAATGGCGGCCACGTCCGCGTCATCGTCGTCAAGGACGAGAACGGCAACAGCAAGCTCGGCTTCGAGTTTCTGGATGGACCGGTCAGTCCGCGTCCGGAGAAACTGCCTGAGCCGCGCCGCGCCAAGAAGCGCCGCGCGTCGCCGCGGCGCAAGCCGCCCGGCGGGCCGGGTGGCGGCAATCCGCCGGGCGGGCGCGGCTCGGTGCCGAAGGTGCCGCTGGTCAAGGTTTAGACCCGCGGACCCTCAGCGTTTAACGGGATGCAGGGAGTCGCGGCGGATGAAGGTGAACGCCGCCGCGGCGCCGAGCATTTCGCCGATGCCGCCGACAATGAAGGCGGCCGGCAAGCCGGCGATGACGTGACTGGCGTCGGGGCTGCCGCCGGCGACGGTAGCAAAGATCGCGCCGAGCACTGCGACGCCGAGCGTCGCGCCGACCATGCGGGCGGTGTTGACGAGGCCTGAGGCTGTGCCGGAGCGAGCCGCCGCCACGTTGGCGACCGCAACGCCATTGACCGGGGCGGTGTTGAGCCCGAGCCCGCAGCCGATTACCAGCAGCGCCGCTTCGATCAGCAGCAGGCTATGGTCGAGCGGGATCAACGCCAGCATGAACAGGCCTAGGCCCATCATCGCCATGCCGAGCGTCATCGGCAGCCGCGGGCCGTAGGCGTTGGCGATCTTGCCCGAAAGTTGCGAGACGATCACGAACGTCACCGACATCGGCAACAGCTCGACACCGGCGAGCAGCGCGCCGTCGCCGCGCGAGGCCTGCAGGTAAAGCGGCGTCAGAAACAGCATCGCATACATGCCGAACGTCATGGCCGCGGCGATGCCGAGACTTGCCGAGAACACGCGATTGCGGAACATCGGCAGCGGCACCAGCGCGCCATCCGCTCCGCGCTGCCGCAGCACAAACAATACGGCCGCTAATGCCGACCCGGCGAACGCCGCGACGCTGGCGAACGATTCCCAGCCCCAGCGCGGACCTTCGATCACCGCGAGCGACAGCGCGCCGAGTGCAGCAACCGCGAGCGCCTGGCCCGGCACGTCGAGGCTGCGGCCTTTGGGGTCACTCGATTCCGGCACCGCGGTTGCGGTCAGCCCGAGCGCCAGGACGCACAGCGGAATGATCAAGAGAAAAATGCTGCGCCAGCCGACGGACTCGACCAGTACGCCGCCGAGCGTCGGGCCGATAATGAAAGCAAGCCCGTTGCAGCTTGCCCAAATGCCCAGCGCCTGGGCGCGTTGCTTCGCGCCCGGATAGGCGACGGCGAGGATCGCGAGCGACGTGGGGACTTCGAGCGCAGCGCCAAGCCCGGCGACCGCGCGTCCTGCCACTAGCACCGTGGCGTTCGGCGCCAGACCGCAGACCAGCGAACCAAGCGTAAACAGCGCGATGCCGAGCGCGAAAATCCGGCGCCGGCCGTAGAGGTCGGCAAGCGTGCCTGCCGTCAGCAGCAGGCTCGCGTAGACGAGGTTGTATGCATCGACGACCCATTGCAGCGCGGTCACGCCGGCGTCGAGGCACGCGCCGATTTCCTTGACGGCGAGATTGACGACCGATGTATCGATCTGCGCAATCAGCACGCCGAGCGACATGGTCAGTAGGATAAGTGTCGTGCCGCCCGCGGCACGCGGACGAAACCAGGTAGCGGTCATTGTCATAGTGGTCTCTGCGGTTCCTCATTGACGAGCTGGTCACATAGGGAACCAACGACGCACGCTAAAGCTCTCATGCTACGGTGATGGCCGAAGGGTTCGGGGCTGACCACCCGATTTCACACGCTAGAATTCTTCAGAATAAAAGTTCCAAATGAGCGAGCAGAAAATCATTTGGACGCGTGGTAGCGCCGCAATTCGTGCGCGAACCACAGCGCGAGGACCGGCAGCGCCACCGCGCTGGTAATAAACAACGGCACCGCGCCGAATCGGTCGATTGTGAGCGAGCCTGCGAACACGCCGACGGTCTGGCCGATGAAGATCGCCGACGAGAAAATGGCCACGGCCGTGCCGCGCGCGTGCGGTGTCATCTGCGTGGCGTTGGTCTGCAGCGTGTTGTGCAGCATGTAAAAGCCAAGTCCGATGGCGACGGTCGAAAGCGGCGCGAGCCACCACACCGGCGCAGCGGCGAGTAACATATAGCCGCCGGCAAGTACGAAGCCGCCGGTTGTTGCGAGCCGCACCTGGCCGAGCCGATAGACGAACAGCTTGACGAGGCCCGCGTAAATAAGTCCGCCGATGCCGAAGCAGCCGACGCTCAACCCGATCAGCGTGAAGCTCAGTCCGAAGCGCAGGCGCAGATGCGCGCCGATATAGGCGAACGCGCCCCACACCAGCACGTTCTCGATGAACGCGACGGCGATCACCAGGCGGGCGAATGGGTTCGACAGGACCGCGCCGTAGTCGGCGGCAAAACGCGCGCCCCAGCCCGTTGTTGCCCCGCCCGCGGCGGAGCGCGGCGCTACGGAATGGCCTCCGTCGCGCGTCAGCGGGTTGGTGACGAGCTCAAACAGCAGCCCGACGGTGGCAATCGCGAAAATTCCCGAGAGTACGAAGAATACGTTGCGCCAGCCGACCAGATCGCCGAGCACGCCGCCCATGGCCTGGCCGAACAGCTGGCCGAGAATCTGCCCGGTGAGGTAGCGGCCGAGGATGGTTTGGCGCTGCTCGTAGGGTGTCACGTCGCCGACAAAAGCCATCGAAATCGGAATAACCCAGCCGCCCGCCATGGCGCCGGTGGCAAACCGCGCCAGCGCCAGTTGCGGCAGCGATGTGGCAAGTCCGCACAACGCCACCATGACGGTCCCGATCGCGCAGGTCAGTGCCACGGTACGGTATTTGCCGAGACGGTCGCCGAACGGGCCGATGATGAGCTGCACTGTGCCGTGGGCAATCGCGTAGGCGGTCACGACGACGGCGGCGGCGCCCACGGCGGTGTGAAATTCGGCGGCGATCTGCGGCAAGAGCGAATCGGTCACCCGCACCTGCGCCTGGCTGGCGAAGCCGGCGACGGCGAGCAGCATGATGGCGCGCGTCGGCGTTTTGCGCGGCAGCGCTGTGGTGGTTGCGGTTGTTAATGAAGCCGGCACGTTGACACACTAGGTAAGCCGGGGTTTCTACCCCGCAGCAAAGCGAAACCACAATGATTGAAAACAGATACCAGCCCGCCGCGGTCGAAGGCCGGATTTACCAGGAATGGGAGCGAGCAGGCGCCTTCCGCGCCGGCCGGCCCGAGCGCGCCGCCGCTCAACCCTATTGCATCGTCATTCCGCCGCCCAACGTGACCGGTTTGCTGCACATGGGGCACGCGCTCAACAACACGCTGCAGGACATTCTGTGCCGCTTCGAGCGCATGCGCGGGAAAGACGTGCTGTGGCAGCCTGGAACCGATCATGCCGGGATCGCCACGCAGGCCGTGGTCGAGCGCCAGTTGATGGAACGTCAGGAATCGAGCCGCTCGCTCGGCCGCGAGGCGTTCATCAAGCGCGTGTGGGAATGGAAAGCGGAGTCCGGCGGCACCATCATCGGCCAGCTGAAGCGGCTCGGCGCGTCGTGCGACTGGTCGCGCGAGCGCTTCACCATGGACGAAGGGCTGTCGCGAGCGGTGCTGAAAGTCTTTGTCGCGCTTTATCGTGAAGGCCTGATCTACAAGGACAAGCGGCTGGTCAATTGGGACCCGAAGCTGAAAACCGCGATCTCCGATCTCGAAGTCCAGCAGGTCGAGACACGGGGCAATCTCTGGCACATCAAATATCCGATCGAAGGCACGGACGAATTCATCGTCGTCGCGACGACGCGGCCGGAGACGATGCTGGGCGACGTCGCGGTTGCCGTGCATCCCGACAACGAGCGCCTCAAGCATCTGATCGGCAAGCACGCGATCCTGCCGCTGGTTGGCCGTCGCATCCCGATCATCGGCGATACCTACGCCGATCCGGAAAAGGGCTCTGGCGCGGTGAAGATCACGCCGGCGCATGACTTCAACGATTTCGAGGTCGGCCGCCGGCACGATCTGCCGCTGATCAGCGTGTTCGACGACGAGGCGCACCTGACGCTGAAGGACAACGCGCCGTTTCTGGACGGCGCGCGGCCCGATGCCGACTTGCTGGAGGCGCTGGAAGGCAAGCCGCGCGAACTGGCGCGCAAGCTGATCGTCGCGCGGCTTGAGACCGCGGGGCTGATCGAGAAGATCGAGCCGACACAGCACGTCGTGCCGCACGGGGATCGCTCCGGCGCGGTGCTCGAGCCGTTCCTCACCGATCAATGGTACGTCGACGCCAAGTCGCTGGCGCAGCCGGCGATCGCCGCGGTTCGCGAAGGGCGGACCAGGTTCATTCCGCAACAGTGGGAGGCGACCTTCTTTAATTGGCTGGAGAACATCCAGCCGTGGTGCATCTCGCGACAGATCTGGTGGGGTCATCAAATTCCGGCATGGTACGGACCGGACGGCAAGATTTTCGTCGCCGAGAACGAGGACGATGTGGTGGCCGATGCGCTCGCGCACTACACCGACATCGAAGAAATCACCGCCGAGGAAGGCCACGACATCGCCGCCGACCCGGCGCGCCGTGCGCGCTTTGCGTCCGAATACCTGCATCGCGACGAGGACGTGCTCGACACCTGGTTCTCGTCGGCGCTGTGGCCGTTCTCCACACTTGGCTGGCCGGACCAGACGCCGGAGCTGAAGCGCTTCTACCCGACCTCAACGCTTGTTACCGGCTTTGACATCATCTTCTTCTGGGTCGCCCGCATGATGATGATGGGACTGCACTTTATGAAAGAGGTGCCGTTCCACGACGTCTACATCCACGCGCTGGTGCGCGACGCCACCGGCGCCAAGATGTCGAAGTCGAAGGGCAACGTCATCGATCCTTTGGAGCTGGTCGACAAGTACGGCGCCGACGCGCTGCGTTTCACGCTCGCGGCGATGGCGGCGCAAGGACGCGATATCAAGCTCTCGGAGCAGCGCGTCGAAGGTTATCGCAATTTCGCGACCAAGCTATGGAATGCGGCGCGCTTTGCCGAGATCAACGGCTGCGCGCACGATCCCGAGTTCAGCGCGCATCACGCCAAGGAGACGCTGAACCGCTGGATCATCCACGAATGCGCGAAAACCGGGAGCGAGGTCACGGCAGCGATCGAGGCTTACAAGTTCAACGATGCCGCAGGCTCGCTCTACCGCTTTGTCTGGAATGTGTATTGCGACTGGTATCTGGAATTGATCAAGCCGGTGCTGACCGGGCCAGACGGCGCGGCGAAGACCGAAACGCGCGCTGCTGCGGCCTGGGTGCTCGATGAAATCCTCAAACTGCTGCATCCATTCATGCCGTTCGTGACCGAGGAGTTGTGGCGGGTCACCGCCGAGCCCGGCAAAGTCAAACGGCGCCATATGCTGGCATTCGATGCCTGGCCGGCGCATGACGGTCTCGACAATCCGGCGGCGGAGGGCGAGATCGGCTGGGTCATCGATCTGATCAACGCCATTCGCTCGGTGCGCGTCGAAATGAACATTCCGGCGGCAACGCTGCTGCCGTTGGTGCTGGTCGGCGTTTCTTCGCAGACGGCGGCGCGCGCGCGCCAATGGTCGGAATTCGTGCAGCGGCTGGCGCGCGTGTCCGGAATTGACTTCGCTGATGCGGCGCCCAAAGGCGCGCTGCAGCTTCTGGTCCGCGGCGACGTCGCGTCGCTGCCGCTTACTGGCGTCATCGACATCGCAGCCGAGCGCGCGCGGCTTGCCAAGGAGATGGCGAAGGCCGACGCCGACATCGACCGCGTCGACAAGAAACTCGGCAACGCCGACTTCCTCAAGCGCGCGCCCGAAGAGGTGGTCGAAGGCGAGCGCGAAAAGCGCGAGGAGGCGCTGGCGCGCAAGACCAAGATCGCCGAGGCGCTGGAACGGTTGAAGGGCTCGGACTAAGCTACTTGCCGCCCCTCAGCCGGATGGAGCGAAGCATGTCCGACGCAGAACAGAATGTCAGCGTTCTGAAGCAGGCTTACGTGAAATGGTCGCAAACCAAGGGTGCCAGCGCCGACGACTGGGCTGCCATCTTTGCAGACAACTTCAAATTCGGCTCGATCGCGCAGGGCGGCCACGGCGCGCCGTATTTGAAATCCTATCAAAGCCGCGATCAACTCAAGCAATATTTTGGCGGCCTGCTTCAGGATTGGGACATGCTCGATTACACCACCGATCATTTCATCGCGCAGGACGATCGCGTGGTGATGATCGGCCACTGTTCCTGGCGGAACAAACGCACCGGCAAGGTGGTTTCGACGCCGAAGGCGGATTCCTGGCGCTTTGCGGACGGCAAGGCCGTCGAGTTCTACGAGTTCTATGACACTGCTCAGTTGAGCGCAGCAACGGTCTGAGACATGAGAATTTTCTTCGCTGGAGCGAGCGGCGCGCTCGGGCGGCGGTTGAACCCGCTGCTGCTTTCCGCCCATCACGACATCACCGGCCTGACGCGGTCCGGCGAGGTGGCCCTTACCCTTGAGGCGGAGGGCATCCACGCTGCCGTGGCTGACGTCTATGACGCAGACGCGATCAAGCGTGCGGCGGTGGCGGCGCGGCCGGATATCGTGATCCACCAATTGACTGATCTGCCGCGAGTCCTGAACGACGAAAAGGAGCTTGCCGCCGCCTATCCGCGCAACGCCCGCATCCGCACCGAAGGAACGCGGAATCTTGTTGCCGCGGCGAAGGCCGCCGGCGCCCGGCGTTTTATCGTGCAGAGCGTCGCGTTTGCCTATTTGCCCGGCAAAGAGCCGTATGTGGAAACCGATCCGTTCAACCTGGTCGACGGGCCGCGCCTGCCGACGGTGCGCGCCGCCGCCGACATGGAGCAGCAGGTGCTCGATTCCGGGATGGAGCCGATCGTGCTGCGCTACGGCTTGTTCTATGGCCCGGGCACGTGGAGCGAGGGCCCGGCCCGCAAACCGTCGCTCCACATCGACGCCGCCGCGCAAGCCGCCTTCCTGGCAGTGACCCGCGGCAACGGCATTTACAACATTGCCGATGATGACGGCACGGTGTCGATCGACAAGGCGCGCAACGAACTCGGCTTCGATCCGGCCTTCAGGCTGAAGGCGTAGCCGGCGTTACGCGCTGCGTTTGCGTTTGGCCTGGACGTAACTGCGCAGCACCGCGCCCATGCGAGACTGATAGCCTTTGCCGGTTCGTTTGAACCAGCGGATGACGTCCGGATCGAGCCGCAGTGTGATCTGCTGTTTGGGCTCCGGCATCCATACGCGAGCGTTGTCCCAAAAGCCCGGCGGAATGATGCCGGCGTCGGGATCGGCTGCGGCCCGCCGTTCGGCCTCTTCGTCGCTCATGTCGCGTAGCCTTTTGTTCAAGGGCTTTGGCGGCGGCATGTCGTCGAGGCTTTCGTAGCGAATGATGCGGGCGAACCTTTTCCCAGATTTGGCGATCATTTTTTCATCCGCAGCCGAAAGTTGTATTTGATCATTACTACCATGGCCGGCGCTATATTTCGACAAACGGCTTGCTCAAAAAACGCGAGCCTTTCTCGCCATAGCGCCACGGCAGGTCGACCGCCTTGGTGATGCCGATGCGGGGGCCGGCCACGACCTCCGCGTTGCCGTCGGCCGCAAATATCTCAAACGGCGGGGCTGTCAGCGACAAGCCGTTGTGCTTCCCGGTAATCCCCAGCGCCTCGCAAAGTCGCCCCGGGCCTGAGCAGAGCAGCCGTAGGTCCGCCATGCCGCGCCTTCGCCGCATTGCAGCAAGGCCTGTGGTCGGCTCAATCGCCCGGAGCAGGACCGCGCCAGCCGAGCCCGCGGGCTCGCAGACAAAATTCAGGCACCAGTGAATGCCATAGGAGCGGTAGACGTAAGCGTAGCCGGACGGGCCGAACATGACGGAATTGCGCGGGGTGGGGCCGCGAAAGCTGTGCGCCGCCGGTTCGGACTGATGATAGGCCTCGACCTCGACCAGCCGGCCGCCGACCCCGTTGAACAACAGCACGGCGCCGATCAGCTCCGGCGCGACCTCGTGGACGCTGCGGTTAAAAAAGGCGCGGGTTAGACGCTTGCGCATGCACACATCGTCGCGATCACGCGTTTGTTGGTGAATCGGCAGTTAACAGAAACCCGCTTGTTACCGATATATCTGTGGCCGCCGAGACACAGCGCGGGAACATTTGGGTATTTCGCAGTGCATCATGCGCAAACGCCGCTTTTTGGCCATAGGATTTCTCGACACGAAGGCCTGCCGCCGCTGGCGCGCAGGTGCCAGCCGTCGCGGCGTTCCCCGGACAGTCAAAGCATGGGCTTTGCGGCCGTTGGGGTTGGGGCGAGGGGGCCTAGTTGGCCCAGTAAAGTACGATGGATGCCAGGAGTGATCTAAAGACACGGTTGCCCAGTCGCCATGCCACCGAAGGTCCGGAGCGGGCGCCACACCGTGCATTCTACTACGCAATGGGTCTGACGACTGAGCAGATCCACCAGCCTTTCGTCGGCGTCGCCACCTGCTGGAATGAGGCCGCGCCCTGCAATATCGCGCTGATGCGCCAAGCCCAGGCCGCCAAGAAGGGCGTGGCGGCCGGTGGTGCCACGCCGCGCGAATTCTGCACCATCACCGTGACGGACGGCATCGCCATGGGTCATGCCGGCATGAAGGCCTCGCTGCCGTCGCGCGAGGTCATTGCCGACTCGGTGGAATTGACGGTCCGCGGCCATGCCTATGACGCACTGATCGGCATCGCCGGCTGCGACAAGTCGCAGCCCGGCATGATGATGGCGATGTGCCGCCTCAACGTGCCTTCGATTTACATTTACGGCGGATCGATCCTGCCCGGCACCTTCAAGGGCAAGCCTGTCACCATCCAGGACGTCTACGAGGCCGTCGGCAAGCATTCGGTCGGTGGCATGTCGGATGCCGATCTCGATACGCTCGAACAGAATGCCTGTCCGTCGGCCGGCGCTTGCGGCGCGCAATTCACCGCCAACACCATGGCGACCGTTTCGGAAGCCATCGGACTTGCTCTTCCGTATTCCGCGGGCGCACCGGCTCCGTACGAGATCCGCGATAAATTCTGCATGCTGGCGGGCGAGATGATCATGGACTTGATCCGCAAGAATCTTCGTCCGCGCGACATCGTCACCCGCAAGGCGCTGGAGAATGCTGCGGCCGTTGTCGCGGCGACCGGCGGCTCGACCAACGCGGCGTTGCACCTGCCGGCCATCGCCCACGAATGCGGCATCAAGTTCGATCTGTTCGATGTCGCCGAAGTCTTCAAAAGGACACCTTATATCGCGGATTTGAAGCCGGGCGGCCGTTATGTCGCCAAAGATATGTTTGAAGCAGGTGGCGTTCCGCTGCTGATGAAGACGATGCTCGATCACGGGTACTTGCACGGCGACTGCATCACCGTCACCGGCCGTACCATCGCCGAGAACCTCAAATCAGTTGTCTGGAACGCCGACCAGGATGTCGTCCATCCGGCCGACAAGCCGATCCTGGCGACAGGCGGTGTGGTCGGCCTGAAAGGCAATCTCGCGCCGGAAGGCGCCATCGTTAAGGTTGCCGGGATGGAACGCTTGCATTTCTCCGGACCGGCGCGTTGTTTCGACGGCGAAGAAGCGTGCTTCGACGCCGTAAAAAATAAGAAATATCGGGAAGGCGACGTGCTTGTGATCCGCTACGAGGGGCCGAAGGGCGGCCCCGGCATGCGCGAAATGCTGGCGACGACGGCCGCGCTCTACGGGCAGGGCATGGGCGGCAAAGTCGCGCTGATCACTGACGGGCGCTTCTCCGGAGCGACGCGCGGGTTCTGTGTCGGCCACATCGGTCCTGAAGCCGCAGTCGGCGGGCCGATCGGCCTCCTCCGCGACGGCGACATCATCACGCTCGATGCCGAGAAGGGTACGCTCGACGTCAACCTGTCGGCGGCCGAACTCGAACGCCGCGCCAAGGAATGGAAGCCGCGGGGCGAGGAATTCACCTCCGGCTATTTGTGGAAATATGCCCAGCAGGTCGGCCCCGCGCGCGACGGCGCTGTGACCCATCCGGGCGGGGCGGCCGAGAAGGCGTGTTATGCGGATGTCTAGCGGCATGGCGCGGATCGCCACGGGCGGGACGGTCGCCGCGCTTGTTGGCGGCCTGTGCATCGGATTGGGCCTGAACTTTGGCCTGCCGGGTGCCATTGGCTCCGGGCATGGCCTGCTGCTTCAGCCGGCGATGGCGTTCGATGGCACGGCGACACCGTCGAATGCGTCGCTGACACCCAGCCCGGGATTGCGCGAGGGCACCGCCCCGCAAACGCCTGATCAAGCCGCGAAGGCCAAGGAGTTTTCCACCCTGGAATATGCGGCCGAGCAGGGCCGCACCGCGGCACAGTGGAAGCTCGGGCGCATGTACGCCGACGGCGCGGGCGTGCCGCAGGACGACATGCGGGCGTTCGACTATTTCAGCAAGATCGCCAACACCCATGCCGAGGAGCCGCCGGGCAGCCCGCAGGCTCATATCGTCGCCAACGCCTTTGTGGCGCTGGGCCGCTACTACCTCACCGGAATTCCCAATTCGGACATCAAGTCCGATTCGAGCCGCGCGCGGCAGATGTTCGCCTATGCGGCATCCTATTTCGGCGATGCCGATGCGCAATTCGAGCTTGGCCGCCTCTATCTCGACGGCAATCCAGCCGATGTGCATGAGGCGGCGCGCTGGTTTCTGCTCGCGGCCACCAAAGGCCAATGCCGCGCCGAAGCGGCGCTGGGCGATATCCTGTTCCGCGGTCAGTATGTGCCGCGCCAGGCCGCGCGTGGCCTGATGTGGCTGACGCTCGGGCGTGACTGCGCTGGACCGGAAGAGACCTGGGTCAGCTCGCTCTACGATGACGCCTTCCGCCGTGCCAGCGACGACGAGCGCGCCATGGCGCTGGTCTATCTGAAAGACTGGATCAAGCGCCGGCGGGATTAGCGGCCGCTGACGATTTCGCCTCGATATCCAGATCGATCCACACCGGCACGTGATCGGAAGGCTTTTCCCACGTCCGCACATGGCGGTCGATTCCGGCGCCGCTGAGCCGGTCGACGGCTAGCGGCGACAGCAGCAGGTGATCGATGCGGATGCCGTTGTTCTTCTGCCACGCGCCGGCCTGGTAATCCCAGAATGTGTAAAGGCCGGGATCGTCGCTGGTGGCGCGCAAGGCGTCGGTCAGCCCGAGATTGATCAGGGACCGGAATTCGTCGCGGGTCTTCGGCAGGAACAGCGCGTCGCCGGTCCAAGCCTGCGGGTTCTTGGCGTCGGCCGCGGTCGGGATCACGTTGTAATCGCCCGCCATGATCAGCGGTTCTTCCAGTGACAGGCGGCCGCGCGCATAGGCCGCGAGCCGTTTCATCCAGCCGATTTTATAAGTGTATTTCTCGGTATCGGGCGGATTGCCGTTGGGCAGATAAATGCTGGCGACCCGCAGCGCGCCTTTTGCCGTGGACACCACGGCCTCGATGAAGCGGGCGTGGTCGTCCTGGTCGTCGCCCGGCAGGCCATTGTTGACTTCGTCGAACGGAAGTTTGGACAACAGCGCGACACCGTTGAATGTCTTCTGGCCGTGGACCGCGACGTTATAGCCGAGGCTCTCGAACTCCATCCGCGGAAAGGCGTCGTCGACGCATTTGGTCTCTTGCAGGCAGACGATGTCGGGCTGGCGTTCGGCGAGCCAAGTGCGCGCGGAATCGATGCGCTGCTTGATCGAATTGACGTTCCAGGTGGCGATGCGCATGGACCAAAGGAGAGTGAGCGGAAGTCGGGCGAGACAGAGAATACTCTGTTTCCCGGATGCGGTGCAGCACGAAGTGGTGCACCGCTAATCCGGGATCGTCGAAAACTCGGAGCGCGTAACGGTCCCGGTTCTGCAGCGCACCACTTCGTGCTGCGCTGCGCCCGGGACAAGTCCTTAAAGCGCGAAGCTCGTGCCGCAGCCGCAGGACGCGGTCGCTTTCGGATTGTTGATCTTGAACGAGGAGCCGATCAGGTCGTCGACGAAATCGATCTCGCTGCCCGCCATGTAGTTGAGCGACACCGGGTCGATCAGCACGGTCGCCCCGCTCTTCTCGATCACGACGTCGTCGTCGGCGCGCTCGCGCTCGGTGTCGAACTTGTATTGGAAGCCGGAGCAGCCGCCGCCTTCGACGGACACCCGCAACATGGTACCGGGCTCCTTGCCCAGGATTTCGCCGATCTTTTGCGCCGCCCGCTCAGTCACGGTGACGTTGGTGGTCATGGCCATCTCCGGCCGGGAAAACGTCGCCGACTCTCAGGCGCCGATTGCCACGGCATTGCAAGATAGTTAAGTGCGGGGCTGGCTTAGGTCAATTGCACACGCCGGACAGCCTGAAGACGACCGAAACCATGGCGATCGATGCCGCAATGCCGCGCGCGCGCTATGCCTGCGACCCGGCGTCGAGCCGCGGGCGGCTCTACGTGGAACCGGAAAGCAAAAGCCGCTCGGCTTTTCGCCGCGACTGTGACCGGGTCATCCACTCAACCGCGTTTCGCCGGCTCAAGCACAAGACCCAGGTGTTCGTCTCCGACGAAGGCGACCATTTTCGCACCCGGCTGACGCACACTTTGGAAGTGGCACAGATCGCCCGTGCGCTCGCTCGCGCGCTCGGCCTCGACGAGGACCTGGCCGAGGCGCTGGCGCTGGCGCACGACCTCGGACATCCGCCATTCGGCCATGCTGGCGAGCGGGCGCTCGACGAATGTCTCGCGGCGTTCGGCGGCTTTGACCACAATGCGCAGACGCTGCGGGTGGTCACAACGCTGGAGCGCCGCTACCCGGACTTCGACGGGCTCAATCTCACCTGGGAGACGCTCGAGGGGCTGGTCAAGCACAACGGTCCGCTCACCGATCGCAGCGGCAGGCCAGTCGGCCGTTACGGTGATGGTGGGGTGCCCGAAACGATCCTCGACTATTCGCGGCGGCAGGATTTGGATCTGTGGAGCTTTCCTGGCCTGGAAGCGCAAGTGGCCGCGGTCGCCGACGACATTGCCTATGACGCCCACGACATCGACGATGGCATCCGTGCCGGATTGTTCGGTATCGACGACCTCGCCGCCGTCGCGCTGCCCGGCAGAATTATCGCCGGGATCGGCGAAGCCTATCCGGCGCTCGACGCGAGCCGGCTGGTTCCCGAATTCATCCGCCGGCTGATTGGGCTTCTGATCGAGGACGTTGTGGCGGAAACCGGCCGCAGGCTCGCGGTCCTCGCGCCTCGATCAGCCGATGACGCGCGGCGGGCGGCGTCACCCAGTGCAGGATTCTCACCGGCGATCACGGAGGCGGATCGTGCCATCAAGGCGTTTCTGCGAACGCGGATGTATCGCCATGGGCGTGTCATGCATGTCATGGACCAGGCCGCCGGCGTCGTCCGCAGCCTGTTCGCGCGCTACAGCACCGATTTCAGCATCCTGCCGCCCGAATGGCAGGAGGGTCTGGCGGACGCCGATGCACCGGCGCGCGCCCGCCGCATCGCCGATTTCATCGCCGGCATGACCGATCGCTACGCGCTCGCCGAACACGGCCGGCTCTTTGACTCGACCCCGGAATTGCGTTAGCGCGCGGCACACCGCGAACGCTGGACGTTTGTTTTCATGGCTGCAGAAAATATTTTCGCCGAAGTCCTTGATCGCGTTCACCGCGCCAACGCTGCGCTGATCGCCGCTGGCGGATTGCCGGCAGGGATTGATCAAGCGCGCGTGACGGTCGAACCACCGCGCGACGCCGCGCACGGCGACATGGCAACCAATGCCGCGATGGTGCTCGCCAAGGATGCCGGCAAGAAGCCCCGCGAGCTTGCGGAAAAAATCGCCGAGCAACTGCGCGCCGATGAGTTGATTGCCGGCGTCGACATTGCCGGTCCCGGATTCATCAATCTTACCCTGAAACCGGATGCCTGGATCGGCGCGCTGCGAGCCGCCGTGCGGCTTGGTGTGCGCTATGGCGCAAGCGACATCGGCCAAGAAGTGCCGATCAACGTCGAATACGTGTCGGCCAATCCGACCGGGCCGATGCACATCGGCCATTGCCGGGGCGCGGTGTTCGGCGACGCTTTGGCAAGCCTGCTGGCCTTCACCGGTTTTAAGGTCGCGCGCGAGTATTACGTCAATGACGCCGGCGCGCAGGTCGATGTGTTGGCGCGCTCCGCCTATTTGCGCTATCGCGAAGCCCTCGGCGAAGACATCGGCGCCATCCCGGACGGTCTTTATCCCGGCGATTACCTCAAGCCGGTCGGCACAGCGCTCGCAGAGGAATATGGCGACAAGCTGCGTGCGCAGGTCGAACCGCAATGGTTGCCTGTGGTGCGGGCCAAGGCCATCGACATGATGATGGCGGCTGTGCGCGCCGATCTCGCAGCGCTCAATATCGACTTCGATATTTTCTTTTCCGAGCGCTCGCTGATCCATGGCGCGGCCGATCAGGTGGCTGCAACGATCGATTGGCTGCGCGCGCGCGGCGAGGTCTATGAGGGCCGCCTGCCGCCGCCAAAGGGGGCGCCAGCCGAGGAGTGGGAGGACCGTGAGCAGACTCTGTTTCGCTCCACCGCGTTCGGCGACGACGTCGATCGGGCGCTGAAGAAGTCCGACGGCTCCTACACCTATTTCGCTTCCGACATCGCCTATCACCGCACCAAGATCGAGCGCGGCTTTCGCGCGCTGATCGACGTGTGGGGCGCCGACCATGGCGGCTATATCAAGCGCATGCAGGCGGCCGTGAAGGCGCTGAGCGAAGACCGCGTCGCGCTCGACGTGAAGCTCATCCAGTTGGTGAAGCTTCTTCGCGCCGGCGAGCCGGTCAAAATGTCGAAGCGGGCAGGGGACTTCGTCACGCTGCGCGAAGTCGTGGATGAAGTCGGCCGCGACGCCGTGCGCTTCATGATGCTGTTTCGCAAGAACGACGCGGTGCTCGAATTCGATCTCGCCAAGGTCATCGAGCAGAGCCGTGACAATCCCGTCTTCTATGTTCAGTACGGCCATGCGCGCGGCCAGTCGGTGTTCCGAAACGCGCGAGCGGCTTTCCCCGATCTGCCGCCCGACATCGCGAGTTTGGCGGACACGGCCGACCTCGATCGTCTTTCAGATCCTGCCGAGCGCGCCTTGATGCGGCGAATTGCCCTTTATCCGCGCGTGGTGGAAGGTGCGGCGCTCGCCCATGAACCGCACCGGATCGCCTTTTATCTCTATGACTTAGCCAGCGAATTTCATGCACTTTGGACGCTCGGCAACGCATCGCCACATTTACGCTTCATTATCCAAGATGATCGACAAACGAGCTTGGCTCGGCTCGTCTTAGTACAAGGCGTAGTTACCGTTCTCGTTTCTGGACTGGCGCTGCTGGGGGTGGAGGCGCCGAGCGAGATGCGGTGATTCCCGTAGCTTTCGACGGGTCGCGACGTCGCGAATGCGGTCGAGGGGAAAGGCTGAACGGGGCAGATTTCATGGCCGATAACAGTTTTCGCGGCTCTCGCCGCGACGCGTATTCGAACGACGTCGACACGCAAGGCGGGAGCGATCCGCTCGCCGAACTGGCCCGCTTGATCGGCCAAAGTGAATCTTACCGCGGCGGCGGCCGCGATGCGGCTCAACCATACGATGAAGGAACGCCGTTGCCGGAGCTTGACTGGGCTGCCGGCGAACAGCATTACGCGCAATCTGGCGCCGGGAGCGGTTACGCGCCGCCAGCGGCCGAGCACTATCGCGATGATCGTGCGCCGCCGCGATATACGCCGCCGGCCGGTTTCGCCGAGCCGCAATCCGAATACGCTGACAGCGACGGTTATCATGACCAGGCCCCGCCGCCGTCTGGACCGCCGTCACTGCCCTACATCTCGCCGCTCCATGCCGGTGAGGAACAGGACGCCGACCGGTCGCACGGACGGCTGACGCCGGCCCATGCCGGCGATAACGTGCGTGACGACTACGACGACCACGCCGGCTCAGCCGCGCGGCGCCGAGGCACCGTGATCGGGCTCGCCATTCTGGGCGTGGTCGTGCTCGGCACCGCAGGTGCGTTCGGATATCGCGCCATGTTCGGCGGTTCCTTTATCCCGTCGCTGCCGCCAATCATCAAGCCCGGCAATACGCCGATCAAAATCGTGCCTCAGAAGGACGCCCAGGCGGCGCCCGGCAATCAGACAACGGTGCCGAAAGGGACGGGCGAACAGCTCGTTCCGCACCAGGAGAAACCGGTCGAGGTCCAAGCCGCAAATCCCCCGCCGCGCGTGGTCACGACGATCCCGGTCATTTCCAACGCTCCGGTCGCGCCGATGCAGGATGGTCCGCTGACCGGATCGCCGCCCGCGACGTTGCCGGCCGCGCCCAGTGGTGGGGCACAGCCTATGGGGCCGCCCGACCAGCTCAGCGGCCCCGCCTCGGCGGCGCCAGCCTCTGGCAGCAAGCCGGTACACACAGTCATCATCAAGCCACAGCAGCCATCACCGCAAGGCGCCGGTGTCGCGCCGACCGGCACGGCATCCGCCGCGCACCCGCCCAAGCCACACCAGCCAGCGATGCGGCCGGTGCGGGAGCCGCGAACGGCGTCTGCCGGCGGTCCGCTGTCGATTGTGCCAGGTGGCGAGTCGGCACCGCACCCCCCTTCGCCACGCACCCGCACCGCGACGGCGCACACGGGTGGGCCGATGCCGTTGAGTTCGTCGCCCGCCGCCGCGCCCGCGCCGGCGCGTGGCGGTGGCTACGCGGTGCAGGTATCGTCGCAGCGCAGCGAGGCTGAGGCCCAGACTGCGTTCCGTTCGCTGCAGGCCAAATTTCCCCGCGAACTCGGAAGCCATCACGCCGAATTCCGCCGCGCAGACCTTGGCGCTAAAGGCGTCTACTACCGCGCGCTCGTCGGTCCATTTGCGTCCGCCGAACAGGCATCGAACCTGTGCCGCAGTTTGAAGGCAGCGGGCGGCAGCTGCATCGTGCAGCGAAATTGAAGCTCTTGCCCGCTTTGCCCGCGATTTTTATCAGGCGCTGGTGGAGCGGATTTGACATTCGCTACCCACCCAGCCGCGGACTCGGTTAGCGAATGTCAAATCCAAAAGCTCCACTAGCACTTATAGTTGCTAGTGGTCCTTTGATTCTAACATTCGCATGAGAGCCTGCCGAACCGGGAAGCGAATGTTAGGATCGGACCACTAGCTCGGCGGACGGCATGCGCGCCTTCATCACGGGTGTTTCGGGGCCCGCACTGACCGAGGCGGAACGGGGATTTTTGCGCGACGCGCAGCCCTGGGGGCTGATCGTCTTCAAGCGCAATGTTGCGGGCCCGGATGCGCTGCGGGCGCTGCTCGACGATGTTCGTTCGGTGCTGGGCCGGCAGGCGCCCGTTCTTGTCGATCAGGAGGGTGGCCGCGTGCAGCGGCTCGGTCCGCCGCATTGGCCGAAATACCCGCCCGGAGCTGCCTATGGCCGGCTATACGATACCAATCGCACGGCAGGCCTTGCGGCGGCGAGGCTTGGCGCGCGCCTGATCGCTGCCGACCTCGCGGCGGTGGGCATTGACGTCGATTGCATGCCGCCCGCCGATGTGCCGGTCGTGGGGGCCGATGCGGTGATCGGCGATCGTGCCTTTGGCGACCGGCCCGATAAGGTCGCGGCGCTTGCCGGCGCATTCGCCGAGGGCTTGGAGGACGGCGGCGTGCTGCCGGTCCTCAAGCACCTGCCGGGCCATGGCCGCGCCACGGCTGACAGCCACCAAAAGCTGCCGGTCGTAACGACCTCCAGGGCCGAATTGGAAACCACGGATTTCGCGGCGTTCCGCCCGCTTGCCGGGCTGCCGCTGGCGATGACGGCGCATGTGGTGTTCACAGCCTTGGACCAAATGGCCCCCGCCACCACTTCGGCCGTTATAGTGCGTGAGGTGATTCGCGGTTCGATCGGTTATCAGGGACTGTTAATGAGCGACGACCTCTCCATGGGGGCGCTGAGTGGTTCGCTTGGCGAGCGCACGATTGCGGCGCTGGCGGCGGGTTGCGACATGGCGCTCCACTGCAATGGCAGGATGGACGAGATGCGCGCCGTTGCCGAAGCCGCCCCGGTGCTGGCAGGTGAGGCGGCGCGGCGCGCGGACGCAGCGCTGGCGCGGCGTAAACCGCCCGGCGCGATCGATTTCGCCGCAAGCCGGGCCGAGTTCGCGCAACAGATGAGCGCGGTCTGGGAACCCGCGCGGGGGCTTGTATGAACGCAGAAGAGGTGAGCTTCGAGACCGAGCTTGGCCAGGCCGCCGAGGGCGAGCAGGCGCTCGTGGTCGATGTCGAGGGGTTTGAAGGTCCGCTCGACCTTTTGCTCACGCTGGCGCGCCAGCAAAAGGTCGATCTCGCCAAGATTTCCATACTGGCGCTCGCCGACCAGTATCTCGCCTTTATCGAAGCCGCGCGCGCGCTGCGCCTGGAACTCGCCGCCGATTACCTGGTGATGGCGGCCTGGCTCGCCTACCTCAAATCGCGGCTGCTGTTGCCGGAGCAGCAGGCGCCCGAGGGACTGAGCGCCGAGGATATGGCCAATGCGCTGGCACAGCGGCTGCGGCGGCTCGAAGGGATCCGCCAGGTTGCGGAACAATTGCTCAACCGCCCTCAGCTCGGTCGCGAAGTTTTTCAACGCGGCCAGCCGGAACCGATCGCCGAAATCAAGCGGCCGCAATGGACGGCAACGCTGTACGATCTGCTTTCGGCTTATGCATCGCGGCGACAGAACGAAGCGCGCTCGCATGTGCGCATGCCCAAGCGTTCGGTGTGGTCGCTGGCCGAGGCGCGCGAGGCGATCGAGCGGCTGGTCGGCCGGTCTTTTGACTGGAGCCCGCTGGACCAGTATCTGCTCGAATATCTGGTCGAGCCGTCGCAGCGGTCCACGGTGCTCGCCTCGAGCTTTGCGGCGACCCTGGAATTGGTGCGTGAGGGCAGGCTCGAAGTCCATCAGCATACGGCGTTTGCGCCGCTGTTCGTGCGCGCCCGCATCGAGGCGCCGCAAGGCGGCGAGCCCGATGCGGTGAACGGGTGACGGAGGGGGTCGTAATGGGAAATGTTGCGGAGATGCGAGTGATTGTCGGCGATAGAGAGAGCGATCGCGGGGACGTTCAGCGCGAGGAAGTTCAGCGCGCGGACGAATTGCGCATTCTTGAAGGGCTGCTATTCGCCGCGGAGGAACCGCTCGATGAGAAGACCCTGGCCTCCCGACTGCCCGAAGCAACCGATGTGCGGGCGCTGCTGACACAATTGCAGCAGGAGTTTTCTTCGCATGGGGTGAATCTCGTTCGCGTCGCTGGTAAGTGGACGTTGCGCACGGCAAGCGATCTCGCATGGCTGTTGACCCGTGAATCGACGGTGCCGCGTAAGCTGTCGCGCGCCGCCATCGAAACGCTGGCCATTGTCGCCTATCACCAGCCGGTGACCCGTGCCGAGATCGAGGAGATCAGGGGCGTCACCACCTCGAAAGGGACGCTCGATGTGCTGCTGGAGACCGGCTGGGTGCGTTTGCGCGGCCGGCGCAAGGCACCGGGCCGGCCGGTGACCTACGGAACCACCGAGGGATTCCTGTCACATTTCGGGCTTGAGGCGCTGACCGATCTGCCCGGCCTTGACGAACTCAAAGGCGCGGGGCTCCTCGAGGGCACGCTACCGGCAGAATTTAACGTTCCGGTGCCGTCAGACGATCCGGCCCTGCGCGACGACGAGGATCCGCTCGAACCCGCCGATCTCGACCTCGGCCTCGTGCCGCCCGTCGAACGCACCGAAGAATAACGCAAACACCGTTAATCTTCGCGATTCAGCACGTTGATGACGTTGCCGCTTGAGATGGTGCCGTTTGCCTGCGGCGCGACGGCATTTCGGTCGTGCTTGTTTTTGCCCGCCGCGACGCCTAGTTTCAGGCTTAAATCGACACCTTGCCGCGGGCGCGTGCGCGGTTGCGGACGGAGGATTTCATGGGTGGTTTGAGCATCTGGCATTGGCTAATCGTACTTGTCGTCGGACTGATGCTGTTCGGTGGCCGTGGTAAGATTTCGGATATGATGGGCGATGTCGCCAAGGGTATTAAGTCCTTCAAGAAGGGCTTGTCCGAGGACGACAGCGACGAAACCGCCAAATCCGATGCCCCGATCAAGAGCATCGACCACCAGGCGGCGGCCGGTGAAACGGCGCGGCGCGCGGAGGCCAACAGCAAGGTCGAGCGCTCGCTGTCCTGACGCCGGCCCCCTGCGATCCGCATTCGCCCGCCGGGCGATGCGCGGATAACAGGCCGGGGAAAATTTCATGTTCGATATCAGCTGGAGCGAGTTCCTGCTCATCGGCGTCGTGGCGCTGATCGTGATCGGGCCAAAGGAGCTGCCCGCGGTCATGCGTACACTCGGCCAATGGACGCGCAAAGTTCGCGGCATGGCGTCGGAGTTCCAGAATCAATTCCAGGAGGCGATCCGCGAAGCCGAAATGGCCGATCTGAAGAAAGAGGTCGACGATCTGGCGGAAGGCGTGAAAAACTTCGATCCGCTCAAGGAGGTACGCGCGGACGTGGAGACCATGGGTGAGGACGTCAAGCGCTCGCTCTCGTCCTCGTCCGAAGCGGACGCCACCTTGTCCGATAGCCGCGTCGAGATGGCGTTGGCCGAGCCGCAATCGGAGGCGCTGCCAGCCGCAATGGAGCCAGCGGCCGAACTGCCGGCTCCGGCTCAGCCCGAAGCGCAGACCGAGCCGGCGCACGCGATGGAGACGGCGGCCGCGGCCGACGCCACCAAGCCTGCTGACGCCAGCGACGATGAGGGCACGGGGCGCACGGGATGACGGCCCGCGACGACGAAGAGAAGGAGATTGAGGCGACCAAGGCGCCGCTGATGGATCACCTGATCGAGCTGCGCTCGCGGCTGATCAAGGCGCTCGCGGCCTTTTTCGTCGCCATGATTGTCTGCTTCTTCTTCGCCAAGCACATCTACAACGTGCTGACCTGGCCTTACGTCTGGGTCGCGGGCGCTGCCAATTCGAAATTCATCTACACCGGGCTCCTTGAATATTTCATCGTGCAGCTCAAGCTCGCGGTGTTCGGAGGCATTTTCATCTCGTTCCCGGTGATCGCCACGCAGATCTACATGTTCGTGGCGCCCGGGCTCTACCGCAACGAGCGCAAAGCGTTTCTGCCTTACCTGTACGCGACGCCGGTGTTCTTCCTGCTCGGCTCGGCGGTGGTCTATTTCGTGGTCTGGCCGCTGATCACGCGCTTTTCGCTCAGCATGCAGCAACTGGGCGGCCCGGGCGAAGCGACCATCGAACTGCTGCCGAAGGTCTCCGACTACCTGTCGCTGATGATGAAGCTGATCCTGGCGTTCGGCATCGCCTTCCAGCTTCCCGTGATCCTGACGCTGCTCGGCCGGGTCGGCATCATCACCTCCGACCAGCTCAAGGCGAAGCGCCGCTATTTCATCGTCGGCGCCTTCGTCATCGCCGCGGTGCTGACCCCGCCGGACGTGCTCAGCCAGATGTCGCTCGCGCTGCCGCTCGTCGCGCTGTTCGAGGGGTCGATCTGGTCGGTGCGCATGGTGGAGAAGCGGCTCGCCGCCGAACGCGCCGCGGCGGCCGCGGCTGCGGCCGGTAAGCCTGCGGAGTGATTGGCGTCTATAATGCTGATGACGCGTACTTTTGATTCGTCATGGCCGGGCACAAGGCGCGAAGCGCTGTCTTCGCCCCTAGCGTCCAGGCCATCCACGTCTTTCTTCGCCTAGGGTCAAAGACGTGGATGCCCGGCACAAGGCCGGGCATGACGCGGTGGAAACCATTATGCACGATATCCGCTTCATTCGCGACAACCCTGACGCCTTCGACAAGGCGCTGGCGCGGCGTGGGCTTCCGCCGCAGGCGGCGCGGCTGATCGCGCTCGACGAAACGCGCCGCGCGGCGATCCAAAAGGCCGAAGCCGCGCAGGCACGCCGCAACGCGGCGTCAAAGGAAATCGGCGAAGCCAAGAAAAACAAAGATGAAGCCAAGGCCAAAGAGCTGATGGCCGAGGTTGCAGTGCTGAAGGATTCGATCCCGCAGATGGAAGCGGACGAAAAGTCCGCGTCCAAGGTGCTGGGCGACGCGCTCGCGGAAATTCCAAATCTGCCGCTCGATGAAGTACCGGACGGCAAGGATGAGAAGGGCAACGTCGAGCACCATCATTTTGGAGCGAAGCGCAATTATGCCTTCGCGCCCAAGCAGCATTTCGAACTCGGCGAAGCTCTTGGCCAGATGGACTTTGAAGCTGCGGCTAAATTATCGGGTGCGCGGTTTGTTGTCTTGAAGAAGGGGCTCGCGCGGCTTGAACGCGCGCTTGGGCAATTTTTTCTCGATGTGCATACAAGCACGCCTCACAATTACACCGAAGTCGCTCCGCCTTTCATGGTGCGTGACGATGTAATGTTCGGAACAGCGCAACTCCCAAAGTTTGCAGAGGATCAATTTAGCGTCAACAGAAAGCTGCCGGAAAATGAATTTCTAAGATCAGATGTGACCACTTGGTTGGAGAAGGCGCAGCAACACCCCTCTGGCATCTTTGACGACGAGTGGAAAAAGCAACAGAAGGAAATGTGGTTTAAGATATTTCCAATTGAAGATCGGCTTTGGCTCATCCCCACCGCCGAAGTTCCTCTGACAAACCTCGTCCGCGAGTCCATCGTCGATGAAGCCCAATTGCCGATGCGGTTCACGGCCTGCACGCCGTGCTTCCGCGCCGAGGCGGGCGCGGCGGGGAAAGACACGCGCGGCATGATCCGCCAGCATCAGTTCACCAAGGTCGAGCTTGTCTCCATCACCACGCCGGAGCAGAGCAAGGACGAGCACGAGCGCATGCTGTCCTGCGCCGAGGAGGTGCTGAAGCGGCTCGATTTGCATTACCGGGTCATCACGCTCTGCACCGGCGACATGGGGTTTGCGTCACAAAAGACCTACGACATCGAAGTCTGGCTGCCCGGCCAAAACGCCTACCGGGAAATTTCGTCGTGCTCGGTGTGCGGCGATTTCCAGGCGCGGCGCATGAATGCGCGCTACCGCACCAAGGAGGGCCGCCAGGTCCGTCACGTCCACACGCTCAACGGCTCCGGCGTCGCCGTCGGCCGCGCGCTGATCGCGGTGATGGAGACCTATCAGCAGGAGGATGGCTCGATTGCGGTGCCCGATGCGCTTCTGCCATACATGGGCGGCATGACTAAGATCGAAAAGCGCGAGTAGCGAGTGGCAAATAGCGAGGAGAGGGCCGGGTAGACTTGGTTGCCCCTATTCGCTACTCGCTATTCGCTATTCGCATGACCTGTTCGCTCAGAGGCCTCATTGCGCATTCTCGTCACCAACGACGACGGCATTCACGCCGAAGGCCTGAACGTCTGCCAAAAGATCGCGCGCGAATTGTCCGACGACGTGTGGATCGTCGCGCCGGAATTTGACCAGTCCGGCGTGGCGCACTCGCTCACGCTCAACGATCCGCTGCGGCTGCGCCAGGTCGAGGAGCGCCGTTACGCGGTGCGCGGCACGCCGACCGATTGCGTCATCATGGGGGTGCGGCATCTGCTCAAGGACAAGCTGCCCAATCTGGTGCTGTCCGGGGTCAATCGCGGCCGCAATGCCGGCGAGGACGTGATCTATTCGGGCACCATCGCCGGTGCGATGGAAGCGGCAGTGCTCGGCATCCCGTCGCTGGCGCTGTCGCAGTCCTACAGGTCGCGCAACGGCCATGCGCCGTATTGGCAGACCAGTTTGAAATTCGGCCCGGACATCATCCGCCGTGTGCTGGCGGAGGGCATGCCGCACGACATTCTGGTCAACGTCAATTTTCCCGATTGCCGGCCCGATGAGGTCAAGGGCGTCGAGGTCACGGCGCAAGGCCGCCGCCGTCAGGAACGCCTGCACATCGATGAGCGGAAGGATGGCCGCGGCAATCCTTATTACTGGATCGCCTACGCGCCGCAGCCGTTTGTCAGGGCCGCCAACGGCACCGATCTGGCGGCGCTTGACGAAAAGCGCGTCGCCATCACGCCGCTCAAGCTTGATATGACGGACGATCCCTACAGGACGCGGCTGGCGGCGCTGTTTGGCGCTGCGCGAACGACGGATTAATTGGGCTTTTTGGCCGCGAGGACGGCGAGCGCGCGCGCCAGGCCGTCGGCCTGAAACGGCTTTTGCAAAAGCGGTGCGTTGCTGTGCTCGTCCGGAATGCCGCGCCGCGCATAGCCGCTGACGAATACGAACGGTACGCCGCGTTCGACCAGCACGTCGACCACCGGCGTAATCGGCTGGCCGTTGAGATTGACGTCCAGGATGGCGACGTCGAACCCGCCTTGTTTCGCAACGCTGAGTGCTTCGTCGAGCCCTCCAGCCTCGGCCGACATGGTGTAGCCGATGTCGGTCAGCATATCGTCGAGCAAAAGACGGATCATCGGTTCGTCCTCGACCACGAGAACGCGCCGGCCTGCTTCGATTTTGCCGTTGAGCGCCATTTGTACCCGTGCTTGCCGCGACACTTAGAGAAAAATGAGGCGGACACCCAGCCTAGCGTAACTGCAGGCCGCGGTCGCGGCATCCCATCCCATCTCTATCGTCGGACCATTAAACGTCGATGGCGGTGAACGGTTCCCGGCCGGTGTCAGATTTTTTCGCGCCATGTGTCGGCCTCCTACCGAAGACCGGCTTGGGCTGGAACCCGCACTGGGCCATAATGGCGGCAGCGGCAAGATTGATGAACGCGAGGATGACGTGGCCGCCGAAGCCACCGACGATATTGAGCGGATGGAGTTTCAGCTCACGCTGCGCCGCCGTGGCATCAGCGACAAGGCGGTGTTGCGCGCGATGGACGAAGTGCCGCGCGAGCATTTCGTTGGCGCCAACGAGGTGCAGCTCGCCTATGCCGATCAGGCGCTGCCGATCGCGTGCGGCCAGACCATCAGCCAACCTTACGTCGTCGCCTACATGACCGAGCAGCTCGAACTCGCGCCGAAGCACCGCGTGCTCGAAGTCGGCACCGGCTCCGGCTATCAGGCTGCGGTGTTGTCGCGCATCGCGCGCGAAGTGATAAGCATCGAGCGCTATCGCACGCTCGCCGACGCGGCGCGCGCACGATTCAAGACGCTCGGCTATGACAATATCACCGTTGTCACCGGCGACGGCTTTGCCGGCGAGCCGGATCTGGCGCCGTACGATCGTATTATCGTGACCGCCGCTGCCGAAGAAATCCCGGAGGCGCTGGTCGCGCAGCTCGCCGACGACGGCAAGATGGTGCTGCCGCTCGGCCCGCGTCACGGACCGCAATTCATCGTCAAAGTGTCAAAGCGGCCGGCCGGCGAAATCGTGCGCGAGCAGTTGATCGCAGTCCGCTTCGTGCCGCTGCTGCCCGGCCAGGCGCGGGAGTTGTAGCCATTCGGCCACAGTCCAGTTTTTATTAAAGCATTGTTTGATCACTTAAAGGCCTGTTTACCTCACTGATGTTTAGTCGCGCATAGTTTATTTGCGTACGAGCGAGTAACCATGTGCGCGTTGCGTCGGACGGCCCTTTGGCCGCAATTGGTTGCCATTTCGTTAATTGGCATAGGCGCGGCAGGCTGTAGCGATTCAGGCCGCTTTTCCGAAACCTTCGGTCCCGATCCGGCGACGCATTCAGGAGTGACGGGTTCGATTCCGGCGCGTCCGGCGTCGGGCCCTGTTGTCAGCCGGCCATTGCCGCCGGTCGCCAGCGCCGATTCGGGCGTCTCGGGCGGCGGCCGCGGCATGGGTTCGTATCAGCCTAGCGAGGTGACCGGCTCGGTCCCGCCCCCGCCGCCACCGCCCCCGCAATGGACGTGGGAAGGCGGTACGCCAATCATCGTTGGACCTGGGGAGACGCTGGAGGCGATTGCCCACCGGCATCATGTGCCGGTGTCGGCCATCATGCAGGCGAACAACATCGCTAGTCCCTCGGCGGTGCATCCCGGCCAGCATCTTGTGATCCCGCGCCTGCGCTCGGCGCCGGTTGCGTACGCGCCGCCGGCCACGCGTGTTGCCACCGTGCCGAGCGCTGCGCCGGTCGGTCCGCCGCGCACAGCACTCGCGCCCAACTCCGGCGTTCACGTCGTGGCGCCCGGCGAGACGCTCAACAGCATCGCGCGGCTTTACGGTAAGTCGGTCATGGTGCTGGCCAAGATCAACAATCTCGCGCCCGACACCATGGTCAGAGTCGGCCAGCGCATCGTCATTCCCGATGTGCGATCGAAGCCGCGTACGGAAGCACGCGCCGAACCGCGCGCCCCAGCGGCGCCGCCTCCGCAGCCGGCGCGGCGCGAGGTCGCCAGCGAAGAATCGCCGCACAGCGCCTGGAAGGCTACGCCGGTGGAACCGCCGCCGGCCGAGAAGGCTCCGGTCAAGAATGCCGAGCCGGTCGGCTCGCTGCCGGGTTTCCGTTGGCCGGTCCATGGCAGGGTCATCGCCCATTTCGGCCAATCGCCGAATGGACAAAATGATGGCATCGACGTCGCGGTACCGCAGGGCACGCCGGTCAAGGCGGCCGACGACGGCGTCGTCGCTTATGCGGGCAATGAGCTCAAGGGTTACGGCAATCTGGTGCTGATCCGCCACGGCAACGGCTATGTCACCGCCTATGCCCACGCCAGCGAGATTCTCGTCAAGCGCGGTGAAGCGGTCAAACGCGGTCAGGTCATCGCCAAGTCCGGCGAGACCGGCAGCGTCAAAGCGCCCGAACTGCACTTCGAGATTCGCAAAGGCGCGACGCCGGTCGATCCGACACAGTTCCTCAGCGGTACGTGAACGGTCGCTGAGCCATCACTTGCGGCGTGCGTCCATCCGCACGCCGAGCCGACCGGCCAAATCCTGCACGTATTGCCATGCCACGCGGCCTGAGCGCGCACCGCGCGTCGTCGCCCATTCGAGCGCTTCGCGGCGCAAATCCGCGGCATCATGCTTGATGCGATAGTGCGCGACATAGCCGTCAACCATGGCCAGATATTCGTCCTGACTGCAGCGATGAAAGCCGAGCCACAGCCCGAAACGGTCTGACAGCGACACCTTCTCCTCCACCGCCTCGCCGGGATTGATTGCGGTTGAGCGCTCGTTTTCCATCATGTCGCGCGCCAACAGGTGGCGTCGGTTCGATGTGGCGTAAAAGATCACGTTGTCTGGGCGGCCCTCGATGCCGCCTTCCAGCATCGTCTTGAGCGACTTGTAGGACGTGTCCTCGGCGTCGAAGGATAGGTCGTCGCAGAAAACGATGAAGCGCTGCGGCGTGCTGCGCAGCAGCGTCATCAGGTCCGGCAGCGACTCGATGTCTTCGCGATGAATTTCGACGAGCTTGAGCCCGGGGGAGGGATGCGCCGCGCCGATCGCCGCATGCGCGGCCTTCACCAGCGACGACTTGCCCATGCCGCGCGCGCCCCAAAGCAGGGCGTTGTTGGCCGGCAGGCCGCGGGCGAAGCGCTCGGTGTTTTCGACCAGGAGGTCGCGAACCCGGTCGATGCCCTTGAGCAGCGTCATTTCGACCCGATTGACACGGCGCACCGGTGCCAATCTTGTGCCCTCGGGCTGCCAGACATACGCCTCCGCGGCATTAAAATCCGGGTGCGGCGGCGGGGGCGGCGCCAGTCGTTCCAGCGCATCGGCGATTCGTGCCAGAACGCTTTCCGTGCCGCCGCCGGCAAATGGCTCGCTCTTCGCCGACGCAACCGCGTCGTTCGCTGTTTTTTGCCTGAAACGTTGAGGGGACTGTGCCATAAGTTGATCCATTGACGCTTTCCCTTAGCGGGGCCTCGAAATACCCGCAAGGATGCCGCGTTTGAGCCCATCCGGGTGGCGAGAAGGCGCGGGCGGCAACATTGCAATTGGGCCAACGGCGGCTATAGTCCGCGCGATTTCCGCGCAAAATCGGCCCTTATTCACCAGGCCGGCGCACCTTAACGCGGCCCTGGAGGACCAATGCTGATTACCCCCGCATATGCGCAGTTCGGCTCGTTCGGCTCGGGCGGCGCCAACAGCATGATCATCCAGTTCATGCCGCTGATTTTGATCATTGTGATCATGTATTTCCTGATTCTGCGGCCGCAGCAGCGCAAGGTGAAACTGCACCAGGACATGGTCAAAGCGCTGCGCCGCGGCGACACCGTCGTGACCAATGGCGGACTGGTCGGCAAGGTCACCAAGGTGGTGGACGACAACCACATCGAGATCGAGATTTCGGACGGAGTCCGTGTCCGCCATCTGCGCGCCAGCGTCAGCGAAGTGCGTGCCAAGGGCGAGCCGGTGAAGGAAGACAGCGCGAGCTGACCGCGCCGAGCCGTAAGCCCACCTTGCAGGGCGGGCGGCGGCACGCCAGTTGTGTCACTAACGGGGACTAGCAGGCGCCATGCTGTTTTTTTCGCGCTGGAAGGCAGCGGCTATTTTGCTCACGGCGCTTGCCGTGTGCCTGTTTGCGGTCCCGAATTTCTTTTCCGAGAAAGTGGTCGCGCGCTGGCCGGACTGGGCGCAGCGCCACATCGTCTTGGGGCTCGACCTGCAGGGGGGCTCCAGCCTGTTGCTGCAGGTCGATAGCAAGGCCGTGCGCAAAGAGCGGCTGCAGGCGGTCGACGACGACGTGCTCCGTCTGCTGCGTCAGGCGCGCATTCCCTTTACCGGCCGTGCGATCGTCGGCAGCAGCGTGCAAGTCCACATCACGCGCCCGGCCGATGTGAAGAATGCACTCGACAAGCTCGGGACGCTGTCGGCGCCGCTCAGCGGTGTGCTTGGTTCGACCGGGCAGCGAAGCCTCGATATTGTGGAGAAGAACGGGCAGATTTCGCTGACGCCCTCGGACGGCGCGTTCACCGAACGCATCCGTCAGGCGGTCGACCAGTCGATTGAAATCATTCAGCGCCGCGTCAACGAACTTGGGCTGGTCGAGCCCAGCATCCAGCGCGAGGGCGTCGACCGTATTCTGGTGCAAGTGCCGGGTCTGCAAGACCCGACGCGGCTCAAGGAAATTCTCGGCAAGACCGCCAAGCTCGATTTCCGCATGGTGGACACGACGATGACGCCCGAGCAGGCGATCCAAACGCACCCGCCGGCGGATTCGGAAATCCTTCCGGGACAGAAGGGCGAAAAATATCTGATCGAGAAGCGCGTGCTGGTGTCCGGCGGCGATCTGGTCGACGCCTCGCCCGGGTTCGATCAGCGCACCAACGAGCCGATTGTCAATTTCCGCTTCAATTCGACCGGCTCACGCAAATTTGCCGAAGCGACGCAGCAGAATGTCGGCAAGCCATTCGCGATCGTGCTCGACAACCAGGTGGTCTCGGCGCCGGTGATCCGCGAGCCGATTCTCGGCGGCCAGGGCCAGATTTCCGGCAATTTCACCGTTCAGGAAGCCAGCGACCTCGCGATTCTGCTGCGCGCCGGCGCGCTGCCGGCGCCATTGACCATCATCCAGGAAAATACCGTCGGCCCCGGTCTCGGCCAGGATTCGATCCTCGCCGGCGAGCACGCCGCCTATGTGGGCGCCGGCCTCGTCATCTTTTTCATGCTCGTGACATACGGCCTGTTCGGGCTATTCGCCAACGTCGCCGTTGCGGTGAACGTGGCGATGATCTTTGGCGTGCTGTCGATGCTTGGCGCGACGCTGACATTGCCGGGCATCGCCGGCATCGTGCTCACCGTCGGCATCGCGGTGGATTCCAACGTGCTGATCTATGAGCGCATTCGCGAAGAAGTGCGGGCCGGACGCAGCGCGATCAACGCCATCGATGCGGGCTTTACCCGCGCGCTGGCGACGATCCTCGACTCCAACATCACGACCTTTATTGCCGCGGCGGTGCTGTTCTACGCCGGCTCGGGGCCGGTGCGCGGCTTCGCCGTGACGCTCGGCGTCGGCATTCTGACCAGCCTGTTCACCGCGTTCACGCTCACTCGTCTGATCATGGCTTACTGGGTGCGCCTGTGGCGGCCGCGCACGGTGCCGATCTAGAGCCGCCATCGCCCGCCGATCATGTCAAAACCAGAAACTCTCCGCTGAAAGCAAGCCAGTGCGCCTCCTCCGCATCGTTCCGGACAATACCCGCTTCGACTTCATGCGCTTTCGGCGCATCAGCTTTCCTATCTCGGCAATTCTGTCGATCGTGGCGATTTCGCTCTACTTCTTTCACGGTCTGAACTTCGGCATCGACTTCGTCGGCGGCACGCTGGTCGAGGTGCAGACCAAGGCCGGTCCCGCCGACCTCGCCAAGATGCGCGCGACGATCACCTCACTTAAGCTCGGCGATTTCCAGCTCCAGGAATTCGGCGCGCCCGATGACGTACTGATCCGCATTCCCGAGCAGCCTGGCGGCGATCAGGCGCAGGAGGCCGCGGTGCAGAAAGTACGCGGCGCGCTCGGCGATACCGTCACCTATCGCCGCGTCGAGGTGGTCGGGCCGAGCGTGTCGACCGAGTTGTTGTCCTACGGCACGATCGGGCTGCTCTCCGCCATCATCGCGATTCTATTTTACTTGTGGTTCCGGTTCGAATGGCAGTTCGCGCTCGGCGCCATGATCGCCAACGTGCACGATGTCGTGCTCACCGTCGGCTTCATGTCGCTGACGCGCGTCGATTTCGACCTCACCAGTATCGCCGCGCTTCTGACCATCGTCGGCTACTCGCTCAACGACACGGTGGTGATTTACGACCGCATTCGCGAAATGCTGCGCCGCTATAAGCGCATGCCGATGCCCGACCTGCTCAACGTGTCGGTGAATGCCACGCTGTCGCGTTCGATCGTCACCCACGTCACGGTGGCGATGTCGCTGCTCGCGCTGCTTTTGTTCGGCGGACAGGCGATCCGCAGCTTCACCGCGACGATGATGTTCGGCGTGGTGCTGGTCGGCACCTACACCTCGGTGTTCATCGCGTCGCCGATTCTGATTTATCTGGGCGTCGGCACCGGCCGCATGGGCGGTGCCGAGGAACCGGAGACGCCACCGGCCGCGGCGGCCGGCCCGCCGTCGGCTCAGACACCGGCGCCGGCGCGTCCGGCGCCCGCCCGGCGCGCGCGGGCCAGGCGGTAGTGGAAGCGCCGCATCTGCCGCGGCAAGTGCTGATCGACGCCCATGGCGCGGGCGGCTTCCGTTTCGCCGAACTATCGCATCGCGGCTCGTTGTTGTGCCTGCCGGACGGCATTTGGGCGTGGCCCGTGGCCGGGACAGCGGCGCTGACGGAGGCTGCCTTCGCGCCTGTCTTCGACCGCGGCGGCGAACTTGATTTTTTCGTTATCGGCACCGGATCGCAACCCTGGATCATGCCCGAGCCGCTACGGCAAAGGTTTCGGGCGATGCATATTTCGGCCGACCCGATGACCACGGGCGCCGCGGTGCGAACCTATAACGTCATGCTGATGGAAAGCCGCCGCGTCGGCGCCGGACTGATCGCCGTAGACTGATCCTGCTAAGCTTCCGGCATGCAGGACGTCTTCGCCTATTGCGCCGAGCTGGTGCGCACGGCCGACCGCGACCGTTATCTCGCGACCCTGTTTTCCCCATCCCAGGATCGCGGTGCGCTGTTCGCACTGTACGCGTTCGACGGCGAACTGGCGCGGGTGCGCGATGCGGCCCGCGAGCCGCTCCCTGGTGAGATCCGCCTGCAATGGTGGAGCGAGGTCCTGAGCGGCGAGCGCGACGGGGAGGCGGGCGCCAATCCGGTGGCGTCGGCGCTGCTTCAGACAATTGCGCGCCACCGGCTCGATGCGGCCGCGCTGATCGACGTCATCGAAGCGCGCCGGTTCGATCTTTATGACGAGCCGGTGCAGACGCTCGCCGATCTGGAAGACTACGCAAAAAGAACCTCATCGGCTTTATTGGCGCTTGCAGCGAAGATTCTTTCCGGAGCCGATGTGAAGGAAGCAGCCGAGCCGGCCGGAATAGCCTACGGGATTGCGGCGCTGCTGCGCGCCTTTGCACGGCATGCTTCACGAGGGCAGCTTTACGTTCCGCTCGAGCTGCTTGCGCGGCACGACGTGCAGACAAGCGATGTGTTCGCCGGCCAATCTTCGCCTGGTTTGAATGCCGCGCTTGATGAACTACGCACAATCGCTCGCAATCATTTGGCTAGCGCCAGCCGGCGGCTGCTTGAGCTTCCGGCGGACGCGCTGCCGGCGTTCCTGCCTGTCGCCCCGGTCGGCCCGTCGCTTTGGCGTTTGGACCGCTGTGACGCATTTTCGCCTGTGGACATTCCACCGTGGCGGCGGCAGTGGCTGATCTGGCGCGCGGCACGTGATCCGGCGCGCATCGCGAGAGCATGACCCTGGAGCAGGAAATGCCAATATCTGGATATCCCGATCTGAAGGCTCTGGTCCAAGCTGGATTTTTCCATCTCCTCTTGGCGGTTATCATTGGCTTAGGCGTGACGAGCCGGCCGCTGCATGCGGCCGGATTGCTTCGGCTGAAGACCATGCCGCCGGTCGCTCCGCACATCGCTGCCTTTCCGCGCGTCGTCGGCGGAACGAGCAGGCGCGCGGCGGCGCGGATCAATCGGACACTGACGACAGCCGAGCAGGGGATCGGTTGCAGCGAAGAGAAAGGCACTTGGAAGCGCGGGATCAACGTGACCATGCGCGGGCCGCACTATCTCAGTCTGCTCGCGCGCGATGATTGGTACTGCGGCGGAGCATATCCCGACACGAATGCGACCGCGCTGGTGTTCGAGCTGCAGACCGGCGCGCCGATTGACTGGCGGCGCCTTTTCCCCACCAGCGTCATCCAGGCTGCCGGAACAGGTCCCGGGGGCGATGCCTCCGAGCCGATCAAAGTCTCCTCGGCGGCGCTGTGGGAGGCCTACGCCAGGGCGGTCGCTGTCGATGGCGCCCAGCGCGACGAGGCGTGCGGCAAGGTGATGGAAGATCAACGCGGCGGTGGGCTGATGCTATGGCCGGATGCTGCAGCCGGTGGACTTGGCATACAGCAAGCGGACTTCCCGCATGTCATCAAGGCGTGTGGACCGCCGGAAACGCTCGGAATGTCAGTATTGCACAAGCTCGGCCTCAGCGCAGAGTTCATGGCCGCGATCGAGGAAGCGCATCGGCACCGCTGGTACGACACGGCGAAAATGAGGTAACGGCGGAGTCGCCTGACTGGTGAGAGTTAAAATGCAAAGCGGTCGCGCAGGTTCTGTCGCTGCGACACGATGCGGCCCACCAGAGCGCGCTCGTCTTCGGTTTTGACCAATGGCCCGATCAGGTCGAGCTGGTTCATGGCGACGAGTTCGAGAATTTCGCTGCGCACCTCGCCGGAGTCATCGCGCGGCAAGGCGTCGACGATCTGCAGATATTCGGGGCCGCTGTGACCGAGATAATCACGCAGCTCGCTGTCTCGGGCGCTGCCCTCGACAAAGGCATAGAGGCCGGTGCCGGCGCGCCGATCGGGATAGGCGACAATCGCCACGTCGCGCACTTTGGGATGCTCGCGCAGCCGCGCGGCGATGGCGGGCGCTTCCTTGACGAAGCGCTGGCCGCGGCCTTCGCGGTCGGAGAAATTCAGCCCTCGGGTAATCGCGTAATAAAGTTTCTTGCCGGTCGCCATCCATATCCGCGTGACCACGCTCTTGCGCGCCAGAACGCGCCGCTCGGCGGCGGTCAGCGCTGCGGGCGCGTAGCGGCGCTTATGCTTCAGAAGATGCCGCAGGTCCTCGTAGCGCGCGACGCGAAATAGCGTGGCGCCGCGTCCGCGCCGTGAAAAGCACGACGCCAGCTGGAAGTCGGTGAGAAAGGCGCGTCCGCCGGCGTAGAGCCAGTTCTGTTCCTTGGCGAGATCGTTGTGGGCGATGCCGGCGCGGTGGAGCATGCGCAGCGCAGCCTTCGCGGAGCGGAAATACCCGGCATCGCCATGCGGCTTGGCGATATGCAGTGGCACGCCGTCGATCCAGCCGCGCACCAGCGCATGCCGTCCGGCGAACAACAGCGGCGGTGCAATGCCGAGCGTGCCGGCAACCGTCAGCGCCCGCCGCTCGCGCCAGAACAGCACATAGGCAAGGGGCCGGCTCCACCATGGCACGCCGTCGAGGCGCCGCAGCACCGCATCGACTTCGCCGGCGTCGGTGCGGAAGCGGCCGCGCTCGATAGTGGAGAAAACGTCGCGCTTGAGCACGACGCCCGAACTCCAGCGACCCTCAATTTCGCCAGGCACTTCCTGTCCGGTCATGGGCACGCGTCTAGCACAAAATTGCCGGCAATCACTCGGCGGCGCGCACCATGGCGGCCGCCGCCCAGGCTTCGAGATCGGCCCGCGCCCGCGCGCACAACGCCGGTTTCTGCATCGGCTTTTTCTTGCCTTTGGCGGGCGCTCCGCCAAGCGGCGGAAACAGCCCGAAATTGACATTCATCGGCTGAAAGGAGCGCGCGCCGGCGTCGATGGTCTCAATATGGCCGCCGGTAATGTGGCCAAGCAACGCGCCGTGGGCCGTTGTCGGTGGCGGCAGGCGCGGCGCTTCGCCGAGCCGCTCCGCGGCGGCGAAGCGGCCCGCGAGGAGTCCGATCGCTGCCGATTCGACATATCCCTCGCAGCCGGTGATTTGCCCGGCGAAGCGCAGCCGCGGTTCGGCTCTGAGCCGCAGTGTTGTGTCGAGCAGCTTGGGCGAATTGAGGAAAGTATTGCGATGCAGGCCGCCGAGCCGCGCGAACTCAGCGTTGGCCAGGCCCGGAATGGTACGGAAGATGCGGACCTGCTCGCCGTGCTTCAACTTGGTTTGAATACCGACCATGTTGAAGAGCGTGCCGAGCTGGTTGTCCTGGCGAAGCTGCACTACGGCATAAGGCTTTTCGCCGGCAGGGTGCGGGTTGCGCAGCCCGAACGGCTTCATCGGGCCATGCCGAAGCGTTTCGCGCCCGCGTTCGGCCATCACCTCGATCGGCAGGCAGCCCTCGAAATAGGGCGTTGCCGTCTCGAACTCGCGGAACGCAATCTTTTCCCCGCTAAGCAGCGCGTCGATGAAGGCTTCGTACTGTGCATGGCTGAGCGGACAGTTGATGTAGTCGGCGCCGCCGCCACCCGGGCCCGCCTTGTCATAGCGCGACTGGAACCAGGCGATGTCCATGTCGATCGTGTCGCGATGCACGATCGGCGCGATCGCATCGAAGAAGGCGAGCGAATCTTCCGAACTCAGCGAACGTATCGTTGCAGCCAGCGACGGTGAGGTGAGGGGACCGGTGGCGACGATCACGCTGTCCCAGTCGGGCGGTGGCTCGGATATTTCTTCGCGGGAAATTTCGATGAGCGGCTCGGCTTCCAGTGCCTTGGTGATCGCGCCGGCGAAGCCGTCGCGGTCGACGGCGAGCGCGCCGCCGGCCGGTAATTTGTTGGCGTCCGCCGCCTGCATGACCAGCGAGCCAAGGTGGCGCATCTCGGCGTGCAGGAGCCCGATGGCGCTTCCTTCGGCATCGTCGGAGCGGAACGAGTTTGAGCACACCAGTTCGGCAAATTGTCCGGTCTTATGGGCGTCCGTCGTGCGAACCGGCCGCATCTCGTGCAGCACCACCGTCACGCCGCGGCACGCAAGCTGCCAAGCGGCCTCGGAGCCCGAAAGGCCGCCGCCGATGATATGAACGGGTCGCGAGACGGGCATGAATCAGGAAGCTATGCGCGCGCGGCCCAGCCGGCAACGTCAGACTTGACCGTAAAGATATATTTATTATATATTTTAAAGGAACTGCATTCCACAGGCGGAATTATGAGTGCGAACAGCCACCAAGCGGCGGAACGGCGCAACCTGATCGTCGCCGACATAGTGGAACGCACCGGCATCGATATGGCGATGATCGAGCGGCTGGTCCGCGCCTTTTATGGCCGCGCCCGGCACGATCCGCTGATCGGACCGGTTTTCGAGCGCCATGTCACCGACTGGGAGGCCCATATTCCGCGGATGTGCGATTTCTGGTCCTCGGTAGCGCTGATGAGCGGCCGCTACCACGGCCAGCCGATGACGGCGCATCTGCCGCTGCCGATCGACACGCCGCATTTCGACCGCTGGCTCGAACTGTTCGCCGAAACCGCGCGGGAAGTCTGTCCGCCTGCGGCCGCCGCATTATTCGTCGATCGGGCGCACCGCATTGCCGACAGCCTCGAACTCGGCATCGCCGCGCAAAAGGGCGAAATCCGGCCGCGCCGGGCACGGCCGACGAGCACGCTGCCGCCCGCCGGAGACCGTCGCCGTGACTGAGGCCGACCACATGTTGCCGGCGAGCGTCCGGCCTTATAAACGGAGTCCCGTGTTCACAGAGAGCACGATGCCGGCGGGCCTGCGGCGGCGGCATTGCACCAAGCGGGGCGTCTGGGGCGTCATCCGAGTGATCGACGGACGACTGCGCTATCGCGTCCTCGACAGCGGTGCCGAAAGCATTCTCGACTCCGGCCATCCCGGCGTCGCACTCCCGCAGCAATTCCACGAAGTCGAACCGCTCGGCCCCGTGCATTTTTTCATCGAGTTCCATAGCGCGACCGAGACACCTGCGGAGAGCCCGGATCAGCTCGAAGGCGTCGGTCCCCATGGATGACATCGCAATCGCCCGCGCAATTCACGTTATTTGCGTCGTCATATGGATCGGCGGCGTTACGATGGTGACGACGATTGTTCTTCCCGCGGTCGGGCGGCTGGACACAGCGGCGAAGCGCGTTGCGCTGTTCGAAGCCGTGGAAGGTCGCTTCGTCTGGCAGGCGCGGGTCGCGACGCTCCTCGTCGCCGCCAGCGGGTTTTACATGGTGGACCGGCTCGACCTGTGGGCACGCTTTCGCACCGTTCAATTCTGGTGGATGCACGCCATGGTGCTGGTCTGGCTGATCTTCACCGTCATCCTCTTTATCGGCGAACCGCTGGTCACGCGGGCACGCAGGCGCCGCGGGATCGTGGGCGCACCAGATGTGAATGCACCTCGGATGCAGCGGTTGCACTGGGTGCTGCTCGTGTTGAGCGTTATCACCGTGATGGCGGCAGTGGCCGGCAGCCACGGCATGCAGCTCGTGCCATGATCGCCGCTTTATGAGTGTCAAACACCGGAACCGACGATGCGTCTCACCTCCTTCACCGATTACTGCCTGCGCGCCCTGATCTTCGTCGCGCTCAAGGGCGACGAATTGACCACGATCGACGAGATTGCGGAGCATCACAAAATCAATCGCAATCATCTGGTCAAAGTGGTGTTCCGGCTCGGCCAGCTTGGTTACCTGCAAACTTGGCGCGGCAAGGGAGGCGGCATCCGCCTCGCGGCCGACCCCGACAAGCTCAGCCTCGGCAAGCTGGTGCGCCAAACAGAACAGGATTTTGCCTTGGTCGAGTGCTTTCCCGGCCGCGACTGCCTCTGCGTCATCGAACCGGCCTGCGCGCTCAAAAACGCGCTGCGCACGGCGCTTGAAGCGTTCTTCAATGTGCTCGATCAGTACACCATCGCTGACCTTGTCAAGCCAAGCCGCAATCTGGCGCGGCTGTTGGCGGTGCCTGGGGTGTAGTTCCTATGCAAGCGAATTGGCGGTGCCATGAGCCTCCATGATCTCCTCGGCGAAGCGATTCTTGCCACGCGGTCGGACGCGATTGTCGCCACAGACCAGGATGGTGCCGTGCGCTTCTGGAATCCGGGGGCAGAACGCTTGTTTGGCTATTCGGCCGATGAAGCCGTCGGCCGCTCGCTCGACCTGATCATTCCCGAACGGCTGCGGGCGCGTCACTGGGAGGGCTTTCGGCGCGTCATGGCCACGGGCGAAAGCCGCTATGGTGAGGCCGATCTGCTCTCGGTTCCGGCTCTCCGCAAGGACGGCGCCACGATCTCGGTCGAATTCACGGTCGTGCCGCTGCGCGGCGACCGCGAGATGGTCGGCATGGCCGCGGTTATTCGCGACGTCACCAAGCGATTCGAAGAGACGCGCTCACTCAAGCGCAAGCTTGCCGAGCTGACAAAATCCCAATCGTGACCTGACCGGACGGCGCATCCTGCTATCATCGCACGGGCGTACCGGACGAAAGCGGCCTCGTCCGGTGTTTATCCTGCCGATGCAAGGCAACGAGGGGATGCTCCATGCAGGAGATGATCAGTGCAACGCAGAGCCGGGCCGAGGCGGCCAGCGGCTTTGACGTTGAAATCCTGTCCGTTGCCACGGCGAACCCACCCTTCGTATTGAGTCAGGCCGAAGCATCGAAGCGCTCGAAGGAAGTGTATCCGCGCCTCAATGCGATGTGGCCGGTCTATGACAACGCCGGAATCGAACAGCGCTTCAATTGCGAACCGCTTGATTGGTATCTTCAGCCGCGGACCTGGCAAGAACGGACAGCCTCGTTTCAAAAGCACGCGTTGGATTTGTTTGAGGAGATCACGGTCAACGCGACCGCGTCGGCCGGCATCGCCCTGTCGTCAATTGACATCCTGGTGACCAACAGCGTGACCGGGCTCGCCATTCCGAGCCTTGATGCCAAGCTATTCAATCGCCTGAGGCTCAAGCCGAGCATCGAACGGCTGCCGATATTCGGTCTCGGTTGTGGTGGCGGCGTCGGCGGGCTCGCGCGTGCGACGCGGCTCGCTCAGGCGACCAAGAACGCACACGTGCTGTTTCTCACCGTCGATCTGTGCAGCCTGTGCCTGCGCATCAATGATCCAAGTCCGGCCATGTTCGTCTCCGGCGCCTTGTTCGGCGACGGCGCTGCCGCCGTGCTGTTGCGCAACACTGCGGGCGGCGGTTGCGGCCGTGGACCGCGGATCATGGCGATCGGCGAATGGTGCTGGCCCGATACCGAACATATCATGGGGTGGAACATCGAAAACGACGGCTTCGGCGTCGTCCTCAGCCCGCAACTGCCGGAACTGATGAGTAGCGCGCTGGCGCCGGCGCTCAACGATTTTCTGGACCGTCACGGCTACCGCCTGTCGGACTTCAACGGTTTTCTGTTTCATCCGGGTGGGCGCAAGCTGATCGAGACGACGCAAGAAGCTTTGGGGCTCGACCGCAGCCAGTTCGATCACTCCTGGGAGGTGTTGCGGCGTTACGGCAATATGTCATCGGCCACCGTCCTGTTCGTGCTGGAGCGTGCGTTGCAGGCGGGTGCGCGCGGCCTGCATCTTCTGGCGGCGTTCGGTCCCGGCTTTTCCGCCTACTTTGCTGTAGTCGATCTGCGATGATCTCGTGCGGCGCCGCTGGTCTGCTTGGCTATCTCAGCGTGCAGCGGCTGGCGGAACTATGGTGGGCGAGACGCAACGAGGCACGGCTGCTTGCGGCCGGCGGGATTGAGTACGGGCGCTCGCATTTTCCGCTCATGGTTTTGCTTCATGTCGCTTGGCTCGTGGGTCTGTGGGTGCTCGCCATTGACCGTCCGCTGATCCCGGCTTTCGTTGTCCTGTTCGTGCTCCTGCAGATTGCGCGCTTTTGGGTCTTGGCGACGCTTGGGCGGCGCTGGACCGTCCGCGTCGTCGTCGTCCCAGGCGAGCATCTCGTGCGCGGCGGGCCTTACCGGTGGCTGCGCCATCCAAACTATGCGGTGGTTATCGGCGAGATCGCCGTCGTGCCCTTGGCGCTCGGGCTGCCCGTCTACGCGCTGGTGTTCTCCATCCTCAATGCCGTGGTATTGGCGATTCGCATCCCGGCCGAGAACGCCGCGCTCGGTGCTCTCGGAAGGTCGTCGCCGAATTGAGGCTTTCCGCGGCCTTAGCGCGCTGTTGGCGCAAATTGCCGGCTCTGCTATAGGGCTGGCAGGTTAGAGTGCCAGGATAGTGACGAATGCCGGTTGATGCCGAAACCGTCCGCCGCGTGGCGCATCTGGCGCGGATCGCCGTTGCCGATGATGAGGTCGAGGCCTTGCAGGGCGAACTCAACGCCATGCTGGCGCTGTTCGAGCAGCTCGGCACGGTCGACGTCGACGGCGTTGAGCCGATGACGTCGGTGACACCGATGACCATGAAGATGCGCCAGGACGAAGTGACCGATGGCGACATCGTGGACGCCATCATCGCCAATGCGCCGGCGCGCGAGGATCACTTTTTCCTTGTGCCGAAAGTGGTGGAATAACGGCCATGTGCCTTGCCTGCGAACAAGACGCGATGTGGATCGCCTACCTTGAAAGCCAAGGATTGCTGAAAGACGACGATCCGGCAGCGGTCGAGGCGCTGTTTGGCGCGTTCCCGGTGCAGCCATTGCCGTTTCAGGCGAGCGAAGGCGAGCCGCAAGAGCCGGCGCCCGCAGACCCTGCGGCAAAAAAAACCAGCGTCGCGAATAATCCATTTTCCTGCGACGATCCGACGGCTCAATGACGGATCTAACTTCGTTGACCTTGGCGCAGGCACGCGACGCGCTGCGCGCGCGTGATTTTTCCGCCACCGAGCTCACTAACGCGCACCTTGCCGCGATGGAGGATGCGCGGGCGCTCAATGCATTCGTACTCGAAACACCGGAACGCGCCCGCGGGGCGGCACGCGCCGCCGATGTGAGGCTGGCAAAGGGCGAGGGCGGACCGCTGGCAGGTCTGCCGCTTGCGGTGAAGGATTTGTTCTGCACCGCGGGCCTGCGCACCACGGCCTGCTCGCCCATGCTCGAAAAGTTCGTCCCGGCTTACGAGTCGACCGTTACGGCGAACCTGTGGCGCGACGGGGCGGTGCTGCTCGGTAAGACCAGCAACGACGAATTCGCGATGGGCTCGTCGAACGAAACATCGCATTTCGGTCCGGTGGTGTCGCCGTGGCGCCGCCGTGGCTCGGAGCAAAAACTCGTGCCCGGCGGCTCGTCCGGCGGCTCGGCGGCGGCGGTTGCGGCGCGGCTGTGTGCCGGCGCCGCCGGCACCGATACCGGCGGCTCGATCCGCCAGCCGGCGGCGTTCTGCGGCATCGTCGGATTAAAACCGACCTATGGCCGCTGCTCGCGCTGGGGCATCGTCGCGTTTGCTTCCTCGCTCGATCAGGCCGGACCGTTTGCGCGCACCGTGCGCGACTGCGCCATTTTGCTGCGGTCCATGGCCGGACCTGACGCCAAAGATACGACGTGCGTCGACTTGCCGGTACCTGATTATGAAAAGTCTGTCGGTGCCTCGGTCAAAGGCAAGCGCATCGGCATCCCGCGGGAATACCACGCGCCCGGAATGTCTGTGGAGATCGAAGCCTTATGGGAGCGTGGCGCGCAATGGCTGAAGGACGCCGGCGCCGAGGCGGTCGAGGTGTCGCTGCCGATGACCAAATACGCGTTGCCCGCCTACTATATCGTGGCGCCCGCCGAGGCGTCGTCCAATCTCGCGCGCTATGACGGCGTGCGTTACGGGCTGCGCGTTGCCGGCCGCGACATTGTCGACATGTATGAGCAGACCCGCGCCGCCGGCTTCGGCAAGGAGGTGCGCCGGCGCATCATGATCGGCACCTATGTGCTGTCGGCCGGCTATTACGATGCGTATTATCTGCGGGCGCAGAAGGTCCGTACACTGATCAAGCGCGATTTTGAGCGCTGCTTCGGTGACGGGATCGACGCAATCCTGACGCCGACCACGCCCTCGGCGGCGTTCGGCATCGGTGAAATTGGCCGTGTCGATCCGACCGAGATGTATCTCAATGACGTATTCACGGTGACCGTGAACATGGCTGGGTTGCCGGGAATTTCGGTGCCCGGCGGGCTCGACGCTCAAGGCTTGCCGCTCGGGCTGCAGTTCATCGGCCGGCCATTCGAGGAAGAGACGCTGTTTGCGCTTGGGGCCGCGATCGAAAAAGCGGCCGGTTTGTTTGTTCCTGAGAGATGGTGGTGAGACACCTTCGTCCATGACGCCCGCCGAATTCAAGCGCTCGCTCTCCAAGACAAAGCCGCCATCTGGCCTGTCGCTCGCCGTGACGGGTTTGTGGTGGGCCGGCAAGAATGACTGGAATAAGGCGCACAAGATCGTCATGGACGATGATGGCGCCGACTGCGCGTGGGTTCACGCCTACCTGCATCGGGTCGAAGGCGATCGCGACAATGCGCGGTACTGGTACGGCCGGGCTCGCCGGCCGCCTGCTGATGGTGATCTGGCAGAGGAGTGGGCGGAAATCGCCGCGGCGCTGCTGCGTTCCGCTGCTGGATGATATTATTTTTGTTCCGCCGGGGCGGCGGCCGCCGCCCCGGCCGGTGCCACATTATTCAAGCTGACCGCGGCTACGGTCTGGCTGCGCTGGCGCGGCAGCGCCTCGGGATGTTCGCGCTGCAGGAAACCAACCAGCTTTTCGCGCAGTTCGGCGGACGCGTCAGACGCTTTGCCAGGAGAGTCGGACCTGATCAGCACGCGCAACTCGACGCAGTCGGGGCGCAGATTGGTGATCTGAACATTTGCCACCTGGGTGTTGGCGCGGCCCGACTGGCCGACCAGATCGATCGCCTTCTGACGGATCAGCTCGACCGGCGCGGCGTAGTCCAGATAGATCAGCGCGCTGCCGATCGTGGTCGCCGCCTCCCGCGTCCAGTTGTAAAACGGCTGCTGGATGAAAAAATTCAGCGGCAAGATCAGCCGCCGCAGGTCCCAAAGCCGGATCACCACATAGGTTGCGTTGATTTCCTCGATCCAACCGTATTCGTTCTGGACGGTGACGGCGTCTTCGAGCCGGATCGGCTGCGTGACCGCGATTTGCACCCCGGCGATCAGGTTGCTCAGCACGGGCTGGGCGGCGAGGCCAAAAATGACGCTGGCGACGCCCGCGGAGGCAAACAGGCTCACCCCATACTGGCGGACCGCGTCAAACGTCATCAGCGCAAGAGCGACTGTAACCAGGACAATGACGGTATCGAGCACACGCGCCATCACGCGGACCTGGGTCACGTGCTTGCGCGCCAGCAGGTTGTCTTCGATGTCGATGCGAAACCGCAGCAGATAAAGGTTGGCGCCGATGTTGACGACGGTCAGCGCGATCCAGCCGATGAGGCAGATCGTTCCGAGTACCAGTAACCGGACGATCAGGGTCTTGGCGTCGGCGTTCAGCGGCGCGGTCTGCAGCGCGATCGCGAGCGCAACGAGCAGCAGCGCGAACAGGGCTGGATTCCTGGTCTGCTCGACGACCGACCGGAGATAGGGGCGGCTTGCGCGCGACAGCCGCCGCAGCACCGCAACGACCACGGCATGGAGAATCCACGCGGCCACAACCAAGGCGGCGAGAATCACCAATGACATTGCCCCAGGCGGCGCTCGCGTTAGCGTATCGCCCACGGCGTCCACGAATGATTGGATGCCTTGCATCAGATCGTGCCACATAATGTAAAACTATATCAACTGCCCGAGAAAACGCACCAATAGCAGGCGGTTGGGCAATCGGTGTGCTGGACACCGTCGCGGCGCAGTGGCATTTAGCGGCCACCAATTGGGCGCAAGATCGGATCGAACGGCGGACGATGAAAAGCTTCCTGCTGCGGCTATTCACATGGTGGAATGGCCAGACCTTCGGCACCCAATTGTGGACCGCGCTATATGGCGAATCGGTCGGGCAGGACGACTTCGGCAACCGGTATTATCGAACCAAGGGCGGCAAGATCGACCCGACGCTGCACTTCGAACGGCGCTGGGTCATCTATCCCGGTGTTACAGAGCCATCGACTGTGCCGCCGAGCTGGTTCGGGTGGCTGCATCATACAGTTGATGTGCCACCAACGCAGGACAAACCGCGGCAGCATCCCTGGGAGAAGCCGCACCGGCCCAATCTCACCGGTACTGCTGGCGCATACCGTCCGAGTGGGTCGACATTGGCGCAAGGGCGCCGGCCCAAGGCGACTGGCGATTACAAGCCGTGGGTTCCGGGTAACGAGCGATAGCGCCGGCCGTCCGGGTACCGATCCCCGGAAATGCCGCAATCGAACTGTTAACCGGACGGAACCTAGAGACGCCGTTGAACCCACTGCGCCCATATTCCGTCCGGTCCATTTCGGCAATGTCGATAACCCGCATCGTTGCCTGTTTGCTGGTGATCGGCGGAATCGTCGTTGCCCGGCCGGCCTTGGCGCAATTCGGCAGCATTTTCGGTGATGCGCCGCCGCGCCCGCCGGCGGACGTCCCGAATGGTGGATTCCCGGCCCAGCCGGCGCCCCCCGGGGGCTACCCGAGCGGGCAGGCACCCCAATATCCAACGCAGTCGCCACAGGCTTATCCCGGGCAGGGGCAGCGATATCCGCAGTCGGAACCCTATCCGCAATCACAGCCCTATCCGCAGCAGGCTCAGCCTTACCCTGCCTATCCCAACCAAGGAGCGCCGGCGTATCCGAGCCAGCCTCCATATCCGGCGGTCGCAAGACCAGTCGAAGCACAGCCATTGCCGCCGCCACCCGGCGCTGCGGTCGCGCCCTCAGCGGCACCGGGGCAGCGGCCATCGGGGCCTGTCGCGCCGGCGCAGCGCGGGGCGAGCGCACCCCCGGCGGGGAATTCACCGCCCGCGCCGACTGCTGCCGCCCCGCCTGAGGATGACACGGTGGTCGAAGCACCGACGCCGCACATCGACAACGGCCGTGCGGTATTTGCCGGTCTCGACAAGATCACCGGCCGCACCACGACGTTCGACGCCGCCATCGGCGAAACGGTGCAATTCGGCGCGCTCCAGGTAACGCCACGCGCCTGCTATACGCGCCCGGCGACTGAGGCGACCAATACCGATGCGTTCGTCGAGGTCGACGAAGTGACGCTGCAGGGCGCGATCAAGCGGATTTTCACCGGCTGGATGTTCGCCTCGAGCCCCGGCCTGCATGCCGTCGAGCATCCGGTTTACGACGTGTGGCTCACCGATTGCTCAGCGCCAGTGCAGACATCGCAGGCGGAACCACCACCCGCGCCGGCGCCCGCTCCCCCGCCAACCCGTCGTGCGCCAGCGCGGGTGCAACGCCCGGCAGCGCGCCAAGCGCCAGCCGTCGAGCGCGATCCGCGGGATTAGGTCAGTCCGGGCCCAACCCCAGGCCCAAGTCCCAGGCCCAAGGTTGACAGCACCGTCTTACCGGATACCGGACTGTCGAGCGGTAGCGCGGCAAAATCTCCTTCACCGACCAACGCGGCATCGAGCAGCTTGTGATAGGCCGGCCGCGCCACCTCGGTCGCGCCGAACGTTCGCAAGTGGTCGGTGACGAACTGCGTATCGAGCAGGCGGAAATGCCCGGCCTTCAGCCGTGCAACCAGGTGAACGAGCGCGACCTTTGAAGCATCGCGGGCGCGGTGGAACATGCTCTCGCCGAAGAACGCCCGTCCCAGGCTGACGCCGTAGAGGCCGCCTACCAACTGGTCGCCCTCGTAGACCTCGACGGTGTGGCAATCGCCGCGTTCGTAAAGCTTCCTGTAGAGATGGTGTATTCGGCTGTTAATCCAGGTCCGCGCCCGTCCCGGTGATGGTTGGGCACAGCCGGCAATCACCGCATCGAAATCGCGGTCTACCGCTACGACGAAGCTGTCGGAACGCACCGTGCGGGCAAGACGGCCCGGAACATGAAACCGGTCGAGTGGGATGATGCCGCGCTTTTCCGGCTCGATCCAATACAGGGCCGGGTCGTCGGCACTCTCCGCCATCGGAAAGATGCCGCACGCGTACGCCTTGAGCAGCACCTCGGGCGTGATGTCAATCAGGGCTGACTCGCGGCTGGCCATAGTTCCGTTTACCCGGCTTAAGGCCTGCGCTTCAAGGACCACTGGCTCGCGATACGGGCACCGGAATAGTCGCGCCGCAGTGCCAAATCTTTAGGGTCTGCAAACCATTCGATTGATATCATTTTAGTTAGCTTGAACGCATTCGTTTGAGCTGGGTTGGAAACTGGTGATCAAAGTTGACCATGTCATGGAACCGGCCCGCACAAGCAACGACAAGATACGCATTCTGGTGGTCGAGGACGAGTTCCTGATCGCCGAATGGGTTGCGGAAGTACTCGGCGAGCAAGGCTTTGAGGTCCAGACCGTGAGCAATGCCGTGGACGCGTTGTGCCATCTGGTTTCTTCGACGGTCGACGTGCTGTTCACGGATATCAACCTGCCAGGCGCCATGGATGGTACTGCGCTGGCGCGTTGCGCCCGCGAATTGTCGCCACGGCTGCCCGTCATATACGCGTCGGCCCGCGTCGCCGCGCTGGCGCCGGAGGCGTGCGTTCCCGGCGCGATTTTCCTGCCCAAGCCCTATCGGGCGGATGCGCTCGGACGGCTGATCGCCGGTGCCTGTAAGACCGGCAGGGAACCAGCCTTCGCCTGATCGCCGGCGAACGTTTCGCGGCTATTGGCTCAATCCACCATGGGCCAGGAACTCTTCGAGCCAGTGGATGTGATAGTCGCCGTCGATGATGTCCTTTTCCTGCACCAAGGCGCGAAACAGCGGCAGCGTCGTTTCGACCCCGTCCACCACGAATTCGTCGAGCGCGCGGCGCAGGCGCATGAGGCATTCGCTTCGCGTCTTGCCGTGAACAATGAGTTTGCCGACAAGTGAATCGTAGAACGGTGGAATGGCGTAGCCGTGATAGACGGCGGAATCGACCCTTACCCCGAGCCCGCCGGGTGCATGGTAATGAACGATCTTGCCAGGTGAAGGCCGGAACGACACCGCGTTCTCGGCATTGATCCGGCACTCGATCGCGTGGCCGTTGAACTTCACCTGGTCCTGCGTGAGTTCGAGATCGCTGCCGTCGGCGACGCGAATCTGCTCGAGAACGAGGTCGATATCGGTGATCATTTCCGTCACCGGGTGCTCGACCTGAATGCGCGTGTTCATCTCGATGAAGTGAAATGCGCCATCGTCGTACAAGAACTCGACCGTGCCGACGCCGAGGTATTTGATTTCGCGCATGGCGCGGGCGACGGTTTCGCCGATTTTGTCGCGTGCCGTTGTGTTCAGGGCGGGCGAGGGGCCTTCTTCCCAAACTTTCTGATGACGGCGCTGCAGCGAGCAGTCGCGCTCGCCGAGGTGAATAACGCGGCCTTTGCCATCGCCGAGCACCTGGATTTCGATGTGGCGCGGCCGTTCAAGGTATTTTTCCAGGTAAAGCGTATCGTCGCCGAACGCGGCTTTTGACTCGGCGCGCGCCAGCGCCATTGCCGAGCCGAGGTCGCCCTCGCTGCGCACGACCTTCATGCCGCGCCCGCCGCCGCCCGCTGCCGCTTTGACCATGAGGGGAAAGCCGATGTCGCGGGCAAGCCGCAACGCCTCGTCGTCGCCGACGCCGCTGTCGGAGCCCGGCACGACCGGGATGCCCAAGTCCCTGGCTGCGCGCTTGGCGGCGATCTTGTCGCCCATCAGGCGGATGTGCTCGGCGCGGGGGCCAATGAAATGCACATTGTGGTCGGCGAGAATCTCCGCAAAGCGCGCATTCTCCGAGAGAAAGCCATACCCGGGATGCACGGCGTCGGCTCCGGTGATTTCGCACGCGGCGAGGATTGCCGGAATATTCAGATAGCTGTCTTTTGCCGGCGGCGGACCGATGCAAACGCTCTCATCGGCGAGCCGCACATGCATCGCGTCCTCATCCGCGGTCGAGTGGACCGCGACGGTCGCGACGCCAAGCTCCTTGCAGGCGCGCAGCACCCGCAGTGCAATCTCCCCACGGTTGGCGATCAGGATCTTGTCGAACATCGATCGGCCGGACATCGCGAAAGGCGAATAGCGAGAGGCGAATAGGGAAAGAAATAAATCGTCGGCATCGGTGGGCACGCCATTCGCTACTCGCCACTCGCTATCGCCGTTACTCGATAATCATCAGCGGTTCGCCGTACTCGACCGGCTGACCGTCTTCGACGAGAATCTGGATCACCGTGCCCGCCCGCGGCGACGGTATCTGGTTCATCGTCTTCATTGCTTCAATAATGAGCAATGTGTCGCCGACCTTGACCTGAACGCCGACTTCGACGAACGGCCGCGCTGCGGGTTCCGGTCCGCGATACGCCGTCCCGACCATCGGCGAGGCGACGAGGCCGGGATGCTGTAACGGGTCGAACGTTGCGACCACGGGCGCCGCGGTGGGTACCGCTATCGGCAGTTCGGCGGCGCGTGTTCGCGTGGCATGGCGGGCGACACGAATCGACGCGCCGTCCTGCTCGATGGCGATCTCAGTAAGGCCGGTCTCATCAAGCAGCTTCGCCAGCGCGCGGATCGCGTCATGGTCGACGGTTGGGCCTTGCGCTGGACTTTTTGGACTTTTGGGCATCAGCGGGCTTCCGGCTTACGCGTCACGAGCCGGCCTTGGCGCCGATCAGAGCGGCAAGGCCGGTAATGGCGAGCGCGTAGCCTTCGACACCAAAGCCGCAGATCACCGCGCGCGCAACCTTCGACACGTAGGAATCGTGGCGGAAGGACTCGCGAGCATGGATATTGGTGATGTGGATCTCGATGACCGGCACCTCAAGCGTGTAGAGCGCGTCGAGGATCGAGATCGATGTCGTCGTAAAGCCGGCCGGGTTGATGATCAGCCCAACGGCCTTCTCGGCGCGGGCCTGCTGAATCCAGTCGATGATCTGGCCTTCGTGGTTGGACTGGTGGAACTCGACGTTGAGCCCAAACCGCTGCGCGGTCGCGCGGCACAGCTTCTCGACGTCGGCGAGTGTGGTGTGGCCGTAAAGCTCCGGCTCACGCATGCCGAGCAGGTTGAGGTTCGGTCCATTGAGAACGAAAATTGTGTTCGGCATTGCTGCGAGACTGCGTCGGCTGTGACGGTAAGCGGCAGCCGCAGGGCCGCCACGCTGCGTCCGTTATAGGCAACGGGCCCCAAAAGGGGAAGCCGCAATCGGGCGCGCGGCAAGCGCATAACACCTGCAGGCTGGCACTGCACCTGTCGGCAAAACAAAGCCCTCCTCCGAGGATCGGAGGAGGGCAAATGCGGCGCCGACTGTGACGATGAAAGTGTTGCTATTTCGGTGCGGCGGCGAGCTTTTTCTTCAGCTCGTCGAAGCCGACCGCTCCGACCACAAGCTGATCGCCGATGACATAGCTTGGTGTGCCGTCAACGCCGATCGCGTCGGCGAGCTTCATGTCTTCGTCGATGGTGGTCTTCACCTCCGGGCTGTTCATGTCCTTCTGCAGCCGCGCCATATCGAACCCGACTTCCTTGGCGACGGCGAGCGCCCGCGTCAAATCGGCTACGCCGCGGCCGCCCAGAAGCTTCTGGTGGAATTCAATATACTTCGTTCCGGTCGGATCCTGCATGCGCGCGGCGACCGCGACGTGTGCGGCGTCAACCGAACCCGGGCCGAGCACGGGGAATTCCTTGAGGACGAACTTCAGGTTCGGTTCGGTCTTCAACAAGTTCATCATATCGGGGAGAGCGTGCTTGCAGTAGGCGCAGTTGTAGTCGAAGAACTCGACGGCCGTAACGGTGCCATGCGGATTGCCGAGCACGACCTCGTGAGGCGAGTTGAACAAAGTGACCTGGTTGGCCTTGATGGTGGCGGCCGCCTTGGCCGCGGCGGCCTGCTTTTGCTGAGTATCGACTGCAGCGAGAACGTCCTGCATGACTTCGGGATGCGCAATCAGATACTCTTTGATGATGCTTTCAATCTGATGGCGCTGGTCGGACGAAAATGTTTGCGCCGATGCCACGGTCGGCAATGCGAACAGCAAAGCCGCCGCGATCGGGAGCGCCGTGCGCTGGATCAATTTCATTTGCAGAGTCCTTTTTGCTTTTAGTGACCGATTGAGAGTGGATTTTTCTTGGCGAACTTATTGAACGCAACGATGTCGTCGGCACGGACCCATCCGGGCGAGCCGATGGGAAATCGCAGTTTGGCGCGCGCCGCAAGCTCCCGCGCGGTCTTGTTGTCGCCGCGGGCGAAGGCCGCCTGCGCGGAGGCGAGATCGGCGTCGGCGAGATCATTCTTGCGGCCGTAGGCCATGGCGAGCTGAGTATACGCGTCGGCGGATTCCGGTTCCTTAATCAGGGCGGCGTGCAGCAGCGGGATGGCGGTGTCGACCATTTTACCGCTGTTGCTGGCGACCATGGCCTGAGCAAGCTCGATCTGGATAAGCGCCGGGTCGGGCGCCAGTTTGACCGCGCGCTCCAGCGGCGGGATAGCCGCCGCCGCATGCCCGGCTTCGAGCAGCGCTTGGCCATAAAGCTCATAGAAGTAGGGGTTGTTGGGCGTGGACCGAACAAGGCTGTCGATCTGTGCCAGGGCGTCGCGCAGATCGCCAAAGCGGTAGGTCGAGATAGCGCGCGCGTAGCGCGCCGGCATGCTGGTGTCGGTCGGCGGATAGCGCCGCAGCACCTCGAGGGGGCGGTCCATGAAGCCGTAGAGCTTGGCGCGCATCATGTCGTGTCGGAATTGCAGCTCCGGTGGGTCCTTCTTGTCCCAGTATTGGGTGTGTACCAAATTCGCCAGCTCCGCCATGCGCTCTGCGGGCATCGGGTGGTTCTGCGCATAGGGATCCGCTGTGCGTGCCTCGAACATCGATTCGTCGGCGAAGCGCTTGAAGGTGTCGTACATGCCCTTGGCGGACTGGCCGCTCATGGTCAGGAAACGCACGCCGGCACGGTCGGCGTATTCCTCTTGGGCACGCTGATAGGCGAGCAGCGAGTGCATGAGATAGGACTGAGGCGCCTGGAACAGCGCGCCTCCGGCGTTGCCCATGCTGGCGCTGCCGGAGCGGGCGCCCGCCACCATTGCACCGACGCCCAGCAGCATCGCCACAATGGCGGCAGTCTGCGCGTTGGCGAGTTCCTGACGCATCTTGGACAGATGGCCACCGACGATGTGGCCTGTCTCATGGGCAAACACGCCAATGATTTGGTTCGGCGTTTTTGCCTCCATCAACGCGCCGGCGTTGACGAAAATGTGATGCGCGTCCATCACAAAGGCGTTGAACGACCTGTCGTTGATGATGACGACGTGGATGTTCTGATCGCTCAGCCCCGCCACCTTGAGGATCGGCTTGGTATAATCGCGCAAGAGTTGTTCGATTTCGGCGTCGCGAATGACCGGCAGGCCGCCGTTGGGCGGGGTCTGCGCACGCGCCGGCACGTTTCCCAACGCGAATGCCACGGCGGTCGCAAAGGCGACGACGCGCGACGCTGGCCTCGCCAGCCGCGGCTTGCTAGGAGGTCTCGACACGGTCATCTCGGGCAACGTCAGATCCCTAGGTCCGCCACCCACGCTATGGAGGGAGCAGGTTGCGGTCAACACAAGGCCGGCACTCTTGGCTGTAGCGAAGGCGGCACCACGAAACCGGGCGAATACGGCAGCACGGGGGCGGCACGGGACTCGAACCGGCAGGGATTTTCGTCGAAATCGAAGGCGGTTTGATGCTCGATAAAGCCAGGTCACTGTTGCAGCCGTCCCGGCGCAGCGCCGTCCCGCCGTTCATGGTCATGGATGTGATGGCGGCCGCCGCCCGGCTCGAGGCGCAGGGGCGCCGAATCGTCCACATGGAGGTCGGCCAGCCTGCCGCCGCCGCGCCCTCGACGGCGATTGCCGCCGCACATTCGGCGCTCTTGAGCGGGCCGCTTGGCTATACCGAGACGCTGGGCATTGCCTCGCTTCGCCATCGCATCGCGCGGTCGTACCGCGATTGGCACGGTCTCGATGTCGACCCGCAGCGTATCGTGGTGACGACCGGTTCCTCCGGCGGTTTCATCCTGGCCTTTCTGGCCGCATTCGAGGCCGGGGACCGCGTTGCCGTGGCGCTGCCGGGCTACCCGCCGTACCGGCACATCCTCACCGCACTCGGCTGCGAGCCCGTGGGGATCGAATGCACTCCAGAAACTCGCTGGTCTTTGGTCGGAGAAACGCTGTTGCGGGAGCACCGTGCGCGGCCGCTCAAGGGTGTCGTGGTGGCCTCACCGGCGAATCCCACCGGCACGATGATGCGCGAGGAAGCGCTCGCCGATCTCATCCGCTGTGCTGAGGACGCCGGTATCGCCGTCATTTCCGATGAGATCTATCACGGCCTCGATTATGCTCATCCGGCCACTACGGCGGCGCGCATCTCATCGGACGCCATCATCGTCAATTCATTTTCAAAATACTTCTGCATGACCGGGTGGCGCATCGGCTGGCTCGTATTGCCGCCGGCGCTGGTGCGGGCGGTGGAACGGCTGCAGCAGAATCTCGCCATTTCGGTTCCCACTTTGTCGCAAATCGCCGCCGAAGCGGCGTTCGATGGCCGTGCCGAACTGGAAAACATCAAGCACGGCTACCAGGACAATCGGCGCATCCTGCTCGATGGGTTGCCCAAGGCCGGGCTCGATTCATTTTTGCCGGTCGACGGCGCCTTCTATCTCTACGCCGATGTTTCGCGATTCTCGTCCGACAGCTTCGCCTTCGCGTCTCGCATGCTGGAAGAGTCCGGCGTCGCGGTCACGCCAGGTGTCGATTTTGACCCGATCCACGGCAAGAATTTCATTCGCCTGTGCTATGCGGGCTCACGCGAGAACATGATCGAGGCGGTCGCGCGGGTCGGCACGTGGCTGAAGGAACGGGCGCCGTGACCTTGCTTGACGGTGCGCTGGTGCTGTTCTCTGGCGGACAGGATTCCACGGTGTGCCTCGCCTGGGCGCTGGAGCGCTTCGCGCGAGTCGAGACAGTTGGATTCGCCTACGGGCAGCGCCATGCCGTCGAACTCGAAGTACGGCCTCGGATTCGCCAAGCGCTGTCGGCGATGTCGCCGCACTGGCGCGAGCGGCTCGGCGATGATCATGTGCTGCGCATCGATGCGCTCGCGGACATTTCCGAGACCGCACTCACACGCGACATCGCGATCGAGGTGTCGGAGGAAGGATTGCCGACGACGTTCGTGCCGGGACGCAATCTTGTATTTTTTTCCTTCGCCGCCGCGCTCGCCTATCGGCGCGGCGTCAAACACCTGGTCGCCGGCATGTGCGAAACCGATTTCTCCGGCTATCCGGACTGCCGCGACGACACGATCAAGGCCATGCAGGTCGCGCTCACGCTCGGCATGGACCGGCGCTTTGTCATTCATACGCCGTTGATGTGGATCGACAAGGCCGGCACGTTTGCGCTCGCCGAGACGATCGGCGGCAAGCGGCTGATTGATCTCCTTCTCGCCGACACCCACACCTGCTATCTCGGCGACCGGCAGCACCGGCACGAATGGGGTTACGGCTGCGGAGAATGCCCGGCTTGTCGGCTGCGAGCGGAGGGCTTTGCCAAGTGGAAGACCGCGTCATGATGACTGCCGAGGAGCGCCGGCGCACGCGAGAGGGTGCCTTCTTTCTCGTCCTATTCGCGCTCACCATTCCGGCGGCCAATTGGCTGATCGGCCATGTCGGGACCGCGTGCATGGCGCCGCACGGACCATGCGTGGTGCCGGTCGCGCCGGGCATCACGGCGCCCTCGGGCGTGATGATGGTCGGTGTCGCCCTGGTGCTGCGCGATCTCGTCCAACGCAGGCTCGGCGCGGCGATGTCGGCGCTGGCGATCCTGGTCGGCGCCGGCATTTCGGTGTTGGTTGCTCCTGCCGCTCTGATCCTCGCCTCCGCGGTCGCATTCCTGCTTTCCGAGTTCGCCGATCTCGCCGTCTACACGCCGCTGGCGCGGCGCCGCCTCGTTGCCGCTGTGATAGCGTCGAGCTGTGCCGGACTTGTCGTCGACTCGGTCGTGTTTCTGTGGTTGGCGTTCGGCTCGCTGGACTTTCTTCTGGGGCAAATTATCGGCAAGGCCTGGATGGTGCTGCTGTCGATACCGTTCGTCGCCTGGCTGCGGCACCGCGATGAACGGCTTGGGATGCGGCCAGCATGATTTTTCAACTTCTTCGACGGGATAGGCCATGAGCAACGCTGTCTTCGACGTTCTGCGCAAGGTGACGACCGCAACGATCACCACCATGCTGCTCAAGAAGGGCATCCGCCGTTGCTGGATGAATGGCCCGAAACCGCTGGTTCCCAAGGGTGAGCGCATTATCGGTCCGGCCTTCACGTTGCGCTTCGTGCCGGTCCGCGAGGACTTGGCGACCCCTGAGAGCTGGGCACACCCGATTTCGACCCGTGCCGCCATCGAAGACATGCCGGAGGGAGCGATCGCGGTGGCCGACGCCATGGGCGTCTCCAGCGCCGGCATCTTCGGTGACATCCTTTGCGCGCGCATGAAAAAGCGAAACGTAGCGGCGCTGGTCACTGACGGCGTGCTGCGCGACCGCGCCGGTGTGGTCATGAGCGGATTACCGGTCTGGTGCGGCGGCGTCGCGGCGCCGGCCTCGGTCAACGGCTTGACCTTTGTCGGCTGGCAGCAGCCAATCGGCTGCGGCGGCTGCGCGATTTTTCCTGGCGACATTATCGTCGTCGACGACGACGGGGCCGTGGTTATTCCACAGAACCTCCTGGATTTCGTCGCCCATGAAGGCGCGGAACACGAGTTATACGAAAGCTGGGTGTTCAGCGAAGTCGAAAACGGTGTCCAACTGCCCGGCCTTTATCCGCCGAACGAAGAGGCCAAGGCGCGCTACGCGGCGTGGCGTAAGGCGCTGTCGTGAAGCTCACCGTTTCGTCAATCGGCCCTGGATGAAGCGCCGCGACGCGGAGGAGGGGGAATGCTCTTCATCCTTTCCAAATTCCTCGGCTTTGTCACGCTGCCGTCTAATCTGTTGATCGAGATCGGCATCGTCGGTGTTTTGTTGCTGTTCACGCAGTACCGGCGGCTCGCGAGCTGGCTGGTCGTAACCAGCATTGTGCTTACCGCTGTTGCCGGCTGGTCGCCACTCGGCAATATTTTGATCCTGCCGCTGGAACAGCGTTTCCCGTCTTGGGACTCTTCGCGGGGCCCGCCGGACGGCATCGTCGTGCTGGGCGGCGCGATCACGCCGGACGTTTCGGCGGCGCGCGGCGCGGTCGCGCTCAACGAAGCGGCCGAGCGTATCACCGCGGCGGCGGCGCTGGCCCGCCGCTATCCGAATGCACGCATCGTCTTTAGCGGGGGCAGCAATGCCGTGCTGGCCGATCGGATCGCGGAAGCGCCGTTCGCGGTCGAGGAATTGGAAGCGCTCGGTGTCGCACACGATCGCATCACGGCGGAAGAGCAATCGCGTAACACCATCGAGAATGCCGTGTTCTCGCGCCTGATCGCGCAGCCGAAGCCCGGCGAACGCTGGCTGCTGATCACTTCGGCCTACCACATGCCGCGCGCCATCGCGGCATTTCGCGCCGCCGGCTTTGCGGTGGAAGCCTATCCGGTCGACTGGCGCACGCGGGGGTGGATTGACGCGGCGCGCCCATTTGGCTCGCTGAGCGAAGGTTTGCGCCGGACCGATGAGGCCGCCCACGAGTGGATCGGTGTTCTGGGCTCTCGCCTGACCGGCAAGACGAATGAATTGTTTCCGTCGCCCTGATGCCAGGGCGAGCGGGCGTGGTAGCCAAAAATGGATCGAGGAGCGCATGCCGCTTCGTCTGCTCATCGGTAACAAGAATTACTCATCTTGGTCGTTGCGGCCATGGCTGGCCATGAAGGCCACCGGGCTTGCATTCGAGGAAGCGCTGATTCCGCTCAACTCGCCGGACTTCAGGACGAGAGTGTCCGCGCTAAGCGGCGGCGAGGTGAGGGGCAGCGTGCCCGTGTTGATCGACGGCGAGGTTCGCGTGTGGGAAACGCTGGCGATCCTTGAGTACCTCGCCGAAAAGTTTCCGGAGGCCCGCCTATGGCCGCAGTCGCCTGCCGCCCGCGCGTATGCGCGCGCGATCTCGGCCGAGATGCATTCAGGATTTCAGCCGTTGCGCCGTCACTTGCCGATGAATGTGCGCAGGCCGGTGAAACACCGCGCGCTCGACGCCGCGGTGATGGCCGACGTGGCACGGATCGACGCGGTCTGGAGCGAATGCCGCGCGCGATTTGGCGCCGGCGGCGCGTTTTTGTTCGGCGATTTTGGCGCGGCCGACGCCATGTACGCACCGGTCGTGTGGCGCTTTCACACCTATGCGGTCGAGGTGAGTGCTGCGGCGCGCGATTACATGCGTACCGTCATCGCGCTGCCGGCATCGGCCGAATGGCGCGAAGCAGCCCGGCGTGAATCGTGGGTGCTGGAGCACGACGAAGTCGATTGGCCGGACGCGCCGCGGGAATAGGCAAAGCTTACTTCAAGTGCTGCTCCAATTCGCGCAGCAGCGGCAGCTGGTAGGACAGAACCTTGATCGCGGCGATTGGCAGCGTGAAATAGCTGACGCGGTCGATCTCGGGAAAGCTTTGCCGGCGTCCTGATCTTGGCGGCCACTCGATGTCGAATGTGTTGCTGGCAAAGTGTGCGAGATCGAAGTCGGCTTCGACGGCCCAGACGCTAACGACCTTGCCGCCCTTCTGCTTGACCGGTGTGAGAGCGATGAATGGTCCGCGGGCGGATAAATTAGTCTCCTCGGCAAATTCGCGTTGCGCCGCCGTCAGCAAATCCTCACCGGGTTCGGCAAGGCCCTTGGGGATCGTCCACACCCCGTCGTCCTTGTTCCGCCAGAACGGTCCACCCGGATGTGCCAGCAGGACTTCAAGGCCATTACTGCGCCGGAAGGCCAAAAGGCCCGCACTGATCGCGCCGACGCGATTCGGGTGGCCGGTCTTGTCAGGGCGGCTCTTGGCAGTGCGGCTCATGGGCGCAGAAATATTAACTGATTTTAACGTTGCGGCATCTCGGAGCCGCACGAGCGGCAATTGGTACCGGAATTTCGGGGTTAGGCTTGGGCCGGGCACTGTCTGGGATGCATCGGCGAAACCCACAACCGCGCTGCGGCTCTCTACCGCAGGTGCGGCCAGGGGGCCCCATGTCTGCATCATTTTGTCACGATTGCCCCGACAATGCCGCCTGCGTGCTGGCGCTTCGGAGGGCGCTGGGCTAGAGGGGCGCACAGAACATTTTTTGCACGGGAGCTTACGTCGATGCGATTTGGATTCATCGCCGCGGCTGCTGCCCTGGCCGCCGTTTTTGCAGTGGCAGCCAAGGCTGAAGACGCACCCAAGGACGCGCCCAAGGACGTCAAGGGCCTTTATTTGATGAGCGACTATCCGGCCGTCACGGTACGGCCGGGCGAAACATCCAACATCAGCCTGAAGCTGCAGAACTATGGCATGGCGCCGGAGCGCTTGAATCTGTCGGTTGGCGGCGTGCCTTCCGGTTGGACGGCGACTCTAATGGGCGGCGGGCAGCCGATCGCCGCGGCGATGCCGGCGACCAATGCGAGTGTCAGCCTCGAGCTGCGCCTCGATGTGCCAAAGACCGCCGCTATCGGCACACAGACGCTCACTGTCTCGGCCGCCGGCGGAACGACAAAGCTCGATCTGCCGATCGCGGTCACGCTCGCCAAGGACCTGCCCGCCAAGCTCACCCTGACGCCGCAGCTTCCCGAGCTGCGCGGCACATCCAAGTCAAGCTTCGAATACACGCTCGCCATCAAGAACGACAGCGGCAAGAAGCTGACCGTGAGTCTGGGCGTGCAGGCGCCGAAGAATTTCGACGCCTCGTTCACCGAGGAATACGGCACCCAGGAAGTCAACGCCGTGCCGATCGACGCCGGCCAGAGCAAGAACGTGAAGCTCAAGGTGACGCCGCCGAATACTGCGGCCGCCGGCAATTACAAGGTCACGGCGCGCGTCAGCTCTGAGGACACGTCAGCGACGGCCGATCTCGGATTGAACATTACCGGGCAGCCGAAGCTTTCGATTAGCGGGCGCGAGGGCCTGGTATCGACGCGCGCGTCGGCCGGCAAGCAGACGCCGGTGCCGATCGTCATCACCAACACCGGCACGGCGCCCGCCGACGATGTCGAGCTCAGCGGCTCGGCACCGAGTGGCTGGAAGGTCGAATTCAACCCGAAATCCATCGACCGGATCGCGCCCAACGCCAATAAGGAGGTGCAGGCGCTGATCACGCCCACCGACAAGTCTATCGCGGGCGATTATGTGGCTACGATCTCGGCATCCGCCCGTGGCGAATCCGCTTCGACCGACTTCCGCGTCACGGTGACGACATCCACGATGTGGGGCATCGCCGGGGTCGGCATTATCGGCATTGCGCTCCTCGTCATGGTCGGCGCAGTGGCAAGGTTCGGTCGGCGATGAGCGGCGATACCGTCATCGAGGCCAAGGACCTGACCAAGACCTACGGTCAGGCGGTTGCGGTCGACCATATTTCGTTTTCTGTCGGGCGCGGGGAGATCTTCGGTCTCCTCGGTCCGAACGGGGCAGGGAAGACGACAACCATTCTGATGCTGCTCGGGCTGACCGACATTTCGGGCGGCGAGGTCAGCGTGCTCGGCTTTAACCCGGCGCGCGAGCCGCTTTCGGTCAAACGCCGCGTCGGTTATCTGCCCGACACGGTCGGTTTCTACGATCAGCTCACCGCGGCCGACAACCTGCGCTACACCGCGCGGCTGATCGGTTTTCGCTTCAACGAGCGCGAAAAGCGCATCGCCGAGGCGCTCGAACGGGTCGGTCTTCCCGATTCCGCCAACCATTACGTCGGCACGTTCTCGCGCGGCATGCGTCAGCGGCTGGGACTTGCCGAAATCCTGATGAAGGGCGCGCAGATCGCCATTCTCGACGAACCGACGTCCGGACTCGATCCGCACGCGACCACGGAACTCCTCGGCATCATCCGCCGCTTCAAGGCGGAGGGTGTGTCGGTTCTGCTGTCGTCGCACTTGCTGGAGCGTGTGCAGAGTGTCTGTGACCGCGTCGCCCTGTTCAGCGCGGGGCGTATCGCACTGATGGGCACGGTGTCCGAACTCGGCCGCGAGGTGCTTGGTGCAGGCTACGTGGTCGACATCGAGGCGGAGGGGGCAGGGCTCGCGGAGCGGCTGGCGTTGATCCCCGGCGTGAGCGGTCTCGAGCAAACGGGAATTGGCAAACTGCGCCTGCATGCGGATCGCGACGTGCGTTCGGAAGCAGCCGCCGAAGTCGTGGCCATGCAGGGCCGCCTCAAATATCTCGGCGTCCAGGAACCGAGCCTGGAAGCGATCTACAACCACTATTTCGAAAGCAAGCCCGACGAGGTTCCGAAGGAAGGAGCGCGTCATGCGGCGTGAGGGTTCGGCCTTTAACGGTCTCGGCGTGGTCATGCTCAAGGAACTCGCCGACCACCTTACCAGTGTGCGCTTCATCATCCTTGAGCTGATCGTGATGCTGATCGCGGTCGGCACCGTCTATGTAGCGACCCAGCAGATCAAGGATACGGTCGCCGAAGATCCGTTCCTGTTCCTGAAATTCTTCACGACGTCGCGTGAGCCGCTGCCATCTTTCATCTTCTGGCTGTCGCTGCTCGTGCCGGTGATGGCGATCGGGCTCACATTCGACGCCGTTAACGGCGAGCATAACCGGCGCACGCTGTCGCGCATCCTGTCGCAGCCGATCTACCGGGACGCGCTGCTGTTCGGCAAATTTCTCGGCGCGCTGATGACGCTGGCGATCGCTCTGGTCGTGCTCTGGCTTTTGGTCGTCGGCCTCGGGCTGCTGTTCATCGGCATTCCGCCGGGCGGCGAGGAGATCGCCCGGGCCTTCGTCTTTTTGCTGGTGACGATCGTGTATGCCGGTGTGTGGCTGTCGCTGGCGCTGCTGTTCTCGATCTTGTTCCGCTCGGCCGCGACTGCGGCGCTGGCGACGCTCGGGCTTTGGTTGTTCTTCTATGTCATCTGGCCGGTGCTTGCCGGTGAATTGGCGACGATCATTGTGCCGCCCGACCCGCGTTACACGGCGCTCGGACTGCAGACGCCGGGTACGGTCGTGCTGGAGCAGATATTGGCGCGGCTCTCACCGTCGACCTTGTTCGGCGAAATCGTGGTGGCGATCCTCGATCCGACGACGCGCGCGCTTGGACCGATCTATCTGAGCCAGCTGCAGGGCGCAGTGTTAGGGTCGCCGCTGCCGCTTGCGGCCAGTGTCCTGATTGCCTGGCCTCAGATCGTCGGCCTGATCGCGACGACGATCATCCTGTTCGTGATCGGTTACGTGGTCTTCCAGCGCCAGGAAGTGCGCGCATAGATCGGCGCGGGCGATTTCTCGCCCGCGCCTAAGCCTTAATCCGTTATCTCTGCGCGTGTCACACCGCAACCACGGCGACGATGTGCATGTCCCTGGGATTGACGACGACGATCTCATCCTCATAGACGAAATACAAAAGTCCGCGCCAACGCGGCTCGATCCGGACCAGCGTTTCGGGGACCGCAACGACATGAATGCTGTCGCGCGGAACGACCGCACCGACCCGCACGTCGAAGTCGACGTGATCGGCCCGCGGCGCACTGTGCGCATCAATGATGGTGCGTTTGATGGTCGTGCGCTGCCGCTCCGAGAACTTCACGCTGCCGCTGGGTGCCACGTTGGCGCCTTCGCGCGCGCTGGCGCCTTCACGTCCGCCGTTTTCAGGTCTGGCATCGGCGCCTTCGTGTGTGCCGTTCGCAGGGGCGGCGCTATGGCCTTCCATCGCGGTCCCGTTCTTACGGTTCTTCGTGCCCTCATCAGGCGCCTGCGCTTCATGCTTGCCGCCGTGTTTTCCCGATTCTGTCGTCGAGGGCTTTTCGTTTCCCGCGCCTTGCGCGCTTTGCTTTGAGCCGTTGTCGCCCTTCTGCGGGGAGGCGCCTGGGTGCTCTTGCGCCTGCGGTTTCATGCCGCCCTGCGTTTTTCCGGCGCCCGGATGCTGTGCCGTTCCGTGCTCGCCAGAACCGGTCCCACCAGGATTCTCACTCGAGGTACTCGGCGCCGCCTGACCTGCGGGCGACTGGCCGCCCGCGCCACCGGGTGACATGCCGCCGCCCATCGAGCCGCTGCCATGTGTCTGTGCGAAGGCAAATCCGCTGCCTCCCGCGATGGCCAGAGCCGCGACCCCGGCCAACAATGCGCTTCTATATTTCGTCATTCGACAACTCCTCTCTGGTGCGCTTCATGCGCGTTACGCTCTTGCGGCGGTGCTCGCGCATGCCGTTTGCTTTGAGACGAACGCTGTGCGGGGCGGAAAGTTTCGGTTCCTCATGACAAGGGAGAAGAAAGTTGCGGTTCCTTATGTTATTTGTGATTGCCGCATGCACGCGAGTTTGTGCGGCGCGTGCGGCTGAAAAGAGTTTCTGACAATCGGTTCACTTTCGATGTGAGGTTATCGTGGCGGTCATCGCGTCGAGCATCGATACGGGTTCGAATGAGTTTCGCGCCAATCAGGCAGCGATGCGCGCTCTGGTCGAGGAGCTTGAACAAACACGCGCCAAGGCGGCCGGAGGCGGGCCGCCGCGCGCCCGCGAGCGCCATCTCGCGCGCGGCAAGTTGCTGCCGCGCGAGCGCGTGATGACGCTGCTCGATGCCGGCGCGCCATTTCTTGAACTGTCGTCGTTGGCGGCGCACGGCATCTACGACGACGCCATTCATGGCGCCGGGCTCATTACCGGCATTGGCCGCGTTGCCGGCCGCGAATGCGTCATCGTCTGCAACGACTCGACCATCAAGGGCGGCACCTATTATCCGCTGACGGTGAAGAAGCATCTGCGCGCGCAGGAGATCGCGCGCGACAACAGGCTGCCTTGCATCTATCTGGTCGATTCCGGCGGCGCCAACCTGCCGCATCAGACCGAGGTGTTCCCGGACCGCGAGCATTTCGGCCGCATCTTCTACAATCAAGCAACGCTTTCGGCCGCCGGCATCCCGCAGATCGCGGTCGTCATGGGCTCCTGCACGGCCGGTGGCGCCTACGTGCCGGCGATGTCGGACGAGACCATCATCGTGAAAAACCAAGGCACCATCTTTCTCGGCGGGCCGCCGCTCGTGAAAGCGGCGACCGGCGAGGTTGTCAGTGCCGAAGAATTGGGCGGCGCCGCAGTGCATACCAAAAAGTCCGGCGTCGCGGATTATCTGGCCGAGAACGACCGTCACGCATTGGCGCTGTGCCGTCGCGTTGTCGGTAATCTCAATACCAGGAAGGTAGGCGACATCGTACTCGGCAAGCCGGCCGCGCCGAAATACGATTCGGCAGAGCTTGATGGCGTCGTGCCCGCGGATCTCCGAAAGCAATACGACGTGCGCGAGGTCGTTGCGCGGCTCGTCGACGGCTCCGAGTTCGACGAGTTCAAGGCGCTATACGGGCCAACGCTGGTGACGGGCTTCGCGCACATCCACGGTATCCCCGTCGGCATACTAGGCAATAACGGCATCCTGTTTTCCGAAAGTGCGCTCAAGGCGGCACATTTCATCGAATTGTGCTGCCAGCGTCGCGTGCCGCTCCTGTTCCTGCAGAACATCGTCGGCTTCATGGTGGGCCGCGACTACGAGGCCGGCGGCATTGCCAAGGACGGCGCCAAGATGGTCGCCGCCGTCGCCTGCGCGCAGGTGCCAAAGATCACGGTGATCGTCGGCGGCTCCTACGGCGCCGGCAATTACGGCATGTGCGGCCGCGCCTATGGACCTCGCTTTCTCTTCACGTGGCCGAACGCGCGCATCTCGGTCATGGGGGGCGAGCAGGCGGCGAGCGTTCTCGCCACCGTGCGCCGTGACAACATCGAGGCCGAAGGCAAAACGTGGTCCGAGGTCGAGGAAGAAGAATTCAAGCAGCCGATCCGCGAGCAATACGAGACAGAGGGCAATCCGTATTACGCCACCGCACGGCTATGGGACGACGGCATCATCGCGCCGGCGGAGACCCGCCGCGTGCTGGCACTGTGTTTTTCGGCGGCGCTGAACGCACCGATCCCGGAGACGAAATTCGGCGTGTTTAGAATGTGAAAGGCGCCCGGCATCTCGCTTTGATCGTTCGCATGTTACCTCGATGCCTTTTTTCGTTTGTCGATTGGCAATTTTGCAGCTTTACGCAAAACCGCATTGATGCGGCTCTGCCAGCCCCGGCCGCTGCGGCGGTAATGTGCCAACACTTCCGGATCGAGGCGAAGACTCACCGGCCGCTTCGGATTCTTTGATTTAGGCCGGCCCCGCGGTCCGTGAGGCAGCGCTTTGCCCCCTCGATGCCAGACGCCTCGCGCAAAATCCTCGTCCGTCAATTCGGGGACTTCGTCGTAGTCCTCCTTGCGAAGCACATAAGCATCAGCCTTCTTCAAATCGCTGCGCGTACCGCGACCTCTCTCGCTCATTAGCTTGCCTCATCGAAATCACGCGGCGATTGTCGCCGCGTGGCGTCCAGCAAACAATAACCATTCGACCGTCAAGGTGTCCGACCGAATTAATTCGCGGCTCCCTGTAGTCGTGTCGCAAATCAGGAATATCGATCGTCAGGCCGGCGAACACCTTTGCCGCATCGTTGAAATCGAGCCCGCGCTCACGCAACGTCCAGTCGCGCTTCGCCGGATCGTAAGTGATCGCCATTTGACAATTTAACGTATATACAAAAATTGCTAAGTCAATGCCGTGTTACGCTTTTGTCACGCGCACCCTGGCCCGCACGTATGAGGCCGTCAGCGCCAAGAGCAACGCCCCGCCGATTCCCCAACAGGCGATCGGCAGCCAATGCACCAGTGGCGCAAACGCCGGATCGGTGAGGACGCCGCTGGCGCTCGTCGCCATGCGGGCGAATGTCGCCAGCGCGAGTCCGGAATACATAAGGCCGGTGGTCTTGCCCTCATGGCCGGTCGACCCGAGCGCTGCGGCCGCCGCAAACGCGCTCATCAGGATCGCGCCCCATGCCGCGCCGGCGACGATCTGAGCTGCAACCGTCAGCCCGAGAACCGTTGAGCTTTCCATCAGCACAATGGCGATGGCGCCGAGCAGTCCGGCTGCGCCCATAACCGGCAAACCGCCCCAGCGCCTGGTGATGCGGCTCGCCGGGAACATGCCGACCGAAAAGCCGACCCAGAACACCGGCAGCAGCATGCCGATATTGCTGGTGAATTTTTTGAACAGCGGCGCGCTGTTGAAGAACACGTGGAGCTGGAAGCCAAGCGCGAAGATGACGACCGCGAGGCCGAAGATTAAGACCGGCCTCGGCACTGCGCGGTCGACCGTTTGGGGCGGCTCGTTGGTGGCAGGCGCCTGTTTTGCCAACGACCGCTCGACCTTGGCGAGCGCGAGGCTGACCAGCAGCAGCGTGACACTGGCGATGACGAAGGGCAGCCGCGGGTCCTGCTTGGCGAGCGTGATGGCGAGATAGGGCGACACTGCGCTGGCGATGCCGAGCCCGAGCATGGCAAGGCTGCCGAGATAGGGGATGGCCGGCCGTGCCGCATATTTGCCGAGCAGCATGAGCGGCGGCGCCCGCAGCGCCGACGAGGTGATCGCCCAGATCACGGTCAGGGCAAGAAACGGCGCGGCGCCGAGATGTCCGGCCGCAATGAACGGCAAGCCGACGAAGGCGAGACAGCTGACGAATGTGATGCCCGCGACCCAGTGGCCGAGCCGGCCGACGAGGCGCGAAATCCGATCGGCGGCGATCCCCATCGAAAAGTCGGTCACGGTGAAAATGGCCTGGTCGAGCATCAGGATGAGGGCGACCGCGCCCGCCGAAAGCCCAACCGCGGCGGCAAGTTTCGGCAGATAGAAGGCGTAGCTCGTCCAGCCGAGCGCAAAGATGAATTGGAGTACGGCGAGGTAGATGCCGGCGGCCTGCGGGATCGGGCGCATCGCTCTGTATGGCCTTGTCTCTGATGCGATATCTTTCGTGCTAGGTCTTTTACCGTCCGCCTAGTGCCCGAGTCTAACATTCGCATCGCATTTCGGCACCCTCTCATGCGAATGTTAGAATCAAAGGACCACTAGCAACTATAAATGCTAGTGGAGCTTTTGGATTTGACATTCGCTACCGGAGTTCGCGGCTGGGCGGGTAGCGAATGTCAAATCCGCTCCACGAGGAGGTTTGTCATGCCCAACAGCGCCACCAAGACTATCGAGCACATTCATTGGCCGGACGCGCCCGATTTGTGGATGCCCTACGCGCCGGCAATCAAGGTCAAGGGCGGCACGACCGTCTATCTGGCGGGCGTCACTGCGGCTCCGGTCTACCACCATCATCCGCATCGGCCGGAGGAATTCGACGCCATGCCGAGCGACATGGCGGGGCAGGCGCGCGCGGCTTTGGAAAATCTTAAGCGCGGATTGGAGGCGGTGGGCGCGACGTTTGCCGATGTGGTGACCGCTGATCGATTCGTGACCGACCTCACCGATCAGGACGCACTCAACCGGGTTTGGGGCGAATATTTCGGGACGGCCAAGCCGGCCACCACGACAGTTCAGGTGGTCCGGCTGGCCACCGATCCTCGTTGTCTCGTCGAGATCAACGCGATCGCGGTCATCGATTGAGCGGCGGCCGCCCAGCAGGCGAACGCTCGACGAAACGCTTGACGGCGGCAGCCGTTCGTCTGCTCTTATGCGGCGCCGCCCCGTCTGGAGGACCCTGAATGACCGAGACCCCCTATCGAACCGCGTTGATCGTCGGCGTCGGGGCCGGATTGTCGGCGTCGCTGGCGCGCACTTTCACCAAGGCCGGCTTGTCGGTCGCGCTTGCCGCCCGCCGCGGAAGCGATCTTGCGGCGCTTGCCAAGGAGACCGGCGGCAAGGGGTTCACTTGCGATGCGACCAATCGCGCTGACGTCGCCAAGCTGATCGCCGATGTCGAAGCCGGGCTCGGCGCCCTCGATGTGGTCGTCTACAACCCCAGCTACCGCACGCGCGGCCCGTTCGTCGAACTCGATCCCGACGAAGTGGCGAAGTCGATCGCGGTCAGTGCGTTCGGCGGTTTCCTTGTGGCCCAGGAGGCGGCCAAGCGCATGGTGCCGCGGGGCCGCGGGGCGATCCTGTTCACGGGCGCATCCGCCAGCGTCAAGGGTTATGCCCAGTCGGCGTCCTTTGCCATGGGCAAGTTTGCGCTTCGCGGTTTGGCGCAAAGCCTGGCGCGGGAGCTTTCGCCGCAAGGCATCCATATTGCCCACGTCGTGATCGACGGGGGGATTCGCAGTGCACGCCGCGCGGATCCGCCCGATCGCCCCGACAGCACGCTCGATCCAGACGCCATCGCGCAGACTTATCTCAGCCTGCTGCAGCAGCACCGCAGCGCCTGGTCGTGGGAGATCGAGGTGCGGCCGTGGGTCGAGAGATTTTGAACCATCCGTCGCCTCCAGCCGTTTATGATTACGCCATGCTGGGATTTTTCGGAAAGTGCGCCCTTGTGACCGTCGCGCTCGTCGTCGCCGCGACGAGCGCCGACGCGCAGCAACGTCACCGCCGTCACCGTATATCGCGGGAGCCGGAACGCGCCGCGTCTGCCGTCTCCGTCGACAAGCGCGACACGGTCGTGACGGTGCCGGGCGTTTTCCAGGGCCGCCCGTATTGGTTGGCGCTTGCTCAATGCGGCGGCACGTATTTCAAGCTCAACGTCTTGTTCACGGATGCCGCCGTGCATGCCCGGGTGATCAAACCCGACCCTCACGCCAACGCCGAGTACACTCGCAAGCTCAACGAAGCGATCCGTACAGCAACCACGTATTTCGACGGCGCCGAGAATTTCCTGCGCACCGATCGTCAGCTTGATCGCGACAGCGCGGTCCTTACCTATGATGGCCAGTCGCGTGCAGCCGGCGAACGCATCAAGACCATAGAGGCCGGTGTTGCCGCCGTTAAAGCGTGCCCCGCGCTTTATCAAGCGTGCCGGGCCGGACATCCGAAGATCTGCAACGAAACGCTCATGCCGTTGAGTTGAAGGCCGCCCTGGAGGCTAGGATATGTCAGGGCGCTGGAGGTGATGCTCATGAAGTCGTTATTGGCCGCCGCTGCAGCGTCGTTTTGTCTGGTGGCCCTCGCCGCGAATGCGCAGAATGGGCTTGTGCCAGCGGTGCCGCCGCCGGAGGCGACAGCCGCCGCCCCTCCGGGTCTCGGCGAAATCATGACGTTGCAGCAACTGCGCCATATCAAGCTGTGGTTTGCCGGTCACGGTAGCAACTGGGCGTTAGCCGACTACGAGATCGGCGAATTGAACGAAGGATTTGAAGACGTCGACAAGTTGCTCGGCGGGGGAATGGTGGACAAGATCGTGGGCGCGCCGCTCAAGGAGCTGCAAAAGGCGGTTGACGACAAGAACAGCACGGCTTTTGCCACTGCCTATGACAGGCTGAGCGCGGGCTGCAATACTTGTCATCATGCGCTGGACCGAGCCTTCATTGCGATCCAACGTCCGACAATGCTGCCTTACAGCGACCAATCCTTCGCGCCGCAGAAATAACCCCGGTGAAGAAGTCCCTGTCTGTCGTGGGACGGCGGACGCGCGACGATTTCAATTCAGCATCGTGTAGAATCGTTCGTCGTAAAGCGCGCCCTTGATTGGTATCAGCTTTTCGCGAAACGCGCGCGTGTGCACTGCCATGGCGTGCGCGTCGGCGGCTTTCATGTCCGCCCATTCCTCGACCACGGTGAAATGGTTTGAGTGATCGTCCTGCTGCAGCACGTCATAGCCGAAATTGCCCGGATCGTTGGCGGTGTCGCTGCTCATAGCTTTGAGCGCCGTCATGCAGCCCTCTTTGCCGGGGGGAATGACGTCAATGTGGGCCACGACGTAAATCGCGCCGGGTTGATTTTCGCTCTTGCTGCTGCCGAGATACAGTGCGTGGACGGTGCGCACGTCATCGGGGGCATCTTCAAGCGGCTTGAGATGTTCTGAAAATTGCGCGCTGGTCGCTGAATGGTCATGCGCATCGCGCGACGCCTTGTCCCTCCACACTTCGATGATGGCAAAGCGATTGGGCCGCTTGATTTCCGCAAGCACGTCGAGTCGCAAGTTGCCACTCTGCGTGCGGCTTTCGCCTCGGTATCGCTTGAGCAGCGCGGCGCCGGCTGCGGCGGCGTCCGGCATGAGTTCGACATAAGTGACGAGATAGACGGGATCGCTCTGCGCGAGCGCGGTTCCATCGAGCATCGCCGTCAGAATGGTCACGGCGGACGCGAGACTAATGAATGTGCCGAATGCGCGCACAATCGCCCCCCATTAGCTTATGTCTTTTAATTTGCCTGGTTTCTCAGCAGCGATCGTAACGACAACGTGACCTGCGTCAACGCATTATGCCACTCGTTCGGCATATTCAAAATGCACATACGTTGAGCACGTAACGAAAGAGGAGGTTCCCCCGATGGCTTATCGCGTCTACTCGGGCCCGCGTGGCTCGGAATCGATTTCGCCGCTCGACAAGGATCGACAGCTCTACAAGGAGTTCACTTTGCTCGACGAGGCGATGAGTTGGGCCCATCACGTCAACGAAAGCGGCCGCGTGACGCTGCTTATCGAGGGTGACGACGGTACGCGTATCACCAGGCAGCAGATCGTCGCGGCGTTGAGGTCGCCCGAGCTGGAGGGCGACCGCGTAGCCTGATCGGCGATTTAGTCGACTTTGATCACGACGTTGCCGAGTACTTTGCCGCCTTCGACGGCTTGGTGGGCGGCGGTCGTTTCGGCCATCGGGAACGTCGCTCCGATCATAGTTTTGAGACTGCCGGCTTCGAGTGCGTGGGTTATCGCCTTTAGCGCCGCCGCGCGCTCGGATGCCGTCAGCTCATAGACATAGATGTATTTCAGCGTGATGGCGTTGCGCAGAAAAAGCTGAGAAGGAATCGGGCAATCAGGCGCGCCCGTGCCGTAGATCACGACGCAGCCGCGCTCACGCAGCACGCTTGGAAGGAGCTTGGCGTTGGCGGCGATGTCGACCTCAATGACGGCATCGACGCCGCGGTTGCTGGTCAGCGATTTGACGCGCTCAGCAACATTGTCGTGCCGATAATCAATGGTGTGATCAGCGCCGGCCGTACGCGCAGCAGCAGCCTTTTCCGGTGAGCTTACGGTGGCAATGACAGATGCGCCGGCGGCCTTGGCGAATTGCACCGCGTGGTAACCGACCGCTCCGGCGCCACCTGCGACCAAAACGGACATGCCAGGCGCCGTTCCCGCCGTGGCCACGGCGTGAAACGCCGTCATCGCCGGAATTCCAAGACACGCGCCGACTTCAAAGCTGATCTTGTCCGGCAGGCGTACCGCCAAGTCCGAAGGCAGCGTGACGTACTGCGCGCATGTGCCGAATGGGCGCAGCCACTGGGCATTCCAGGTCCAGACATGCTCGCCGACGCGCGTCGAAGGCACGCCCGGCCCAACCTGATCGATGATGCCCGCGCCATCGCTGTGCGGAATGACGCGCGGATACGAAATTCTGCGCGTTGCGCCGGAGCGCGCTTTGACGTCCGACGGGTTCACACCCGATGTCGCAAGTTTAATGCGGACTTCGCCTGGCCCGGGCTGCGGCGTTTCGACGTCGCCCAGTTTCAGCACGTCACGGGCCGGACCGTTTTGCTCGTAATAGATGGCGCGCATGGCTGCTTTCCCGGTGAGCATTCAAGGTGTCGCACAGGTTAGCGGAGGCTACGCTCACAAAGGAAGACCGGACTCACAATGCAAGCGATGGCAGCGCCGACAGATCGGCCACGACCCGGACAGGCGCATGGTCGGGGTACTCGTCGGGGCCGCGCGCGCGATTGATCCATACCGGACGGAAACCAAATGAAGCGGCCCCCATCACGTCCCATCGGTTGGAGGAAACGAACACAACGCTCTCGGCAGCAATGCCGAAACGGCTGGTTACAAGCGCGTAGACTTCCGGTCGCGGCTTGTAGAGGCGCACGGCGTCGACCGAGATCACGGCATCGAGCAGTCCTCCGATCCCCGACGCGTCAACCGCTGCAGCGAGCATGGACGGGGAGCCGTTGGAGAGAATGGCAAGGCGCACGCCTTGGGCCTTCAGAGCAGCCAGCGTGTCGCGCGCGTCCGGAAAGGCATCGAGACGGCGATAGGCATCGAGCAATTGTGGCCGCAGCGCGCGGTTGACCGAGCCGACCCGATCGAAGGCGTAGTCCAGCGCACGTTCCGTCAGGGTCCAGAAATCGGCGTACTGGCCGGCGAGCGTCATCGTCCAGCTGTATTCAAGTTGCTTTGTCCGCCATATATCGGAGAAACGCTCGGCGTCTGGGCCGGCCGCCGCGCGATGGCGCGCAATCGCCGCGTGAACGTCGAACAGCGTGCCGTAGGCATCGAACACATAGGCATGGGTCTTAACGTTAATCATTTTGGGGCCTTGGACGCTGTAAGTTTGGTGACAAAGATCGTGTCAAAGGAAGGCGCGGATTTACGGGTGGATCATTCGCGGATCGTACCATGAGCAAGACAGTTACCTGGTCGAAGACAGTGACGTTTTTCGAGGGCGATTGGCACGACGGCAATGTGCCGATCATGGGGCCGCGCACCCACGCGGCGTGGCTTTGCACCTCGGTGTTCGACGGCGCGCGCGCCTTTGAAGGCGTTACGCCCGATCTCGACCTGCATTGCGCACGCATCAATGAATCCGTCAAGGCGATGTACCTAAACCCGGTCGTGCCGACCGAAACATGGATTGCGCTGGTGCGCGAGGGCCTCAAGCGTTTCGATCGTGACGCCGAGCTTTACATCCGGCCGATGTACTGGGCCGAGGACGCGGCCGGCGGCGCGGTGCGGCCGGATCCCGAGACAACGCGCTGGTGCCTGACGATGTACGTCGCGCCGATGCCCAAGCCCACGGGCACCGCCATCACGCTGTCGCCGTTTCGCCGTCCGACGCGTGACAGTGCGCCGGTCGAGGCCAAAGCAGGCTGCCTATATCCTCAAAATGCGCGGGCCATGATCGAGGCGCGGACGCGCGGTTTCGATAATTGCGTGATGTGTGATGCGCTCGGCAACGTCGCCGAGCTCGGCAGCGCCAACATCTTCATGGCGAAGGACGGCGTCCTGTTCACGCCGGTGGCGAACGGTACTTTTCTCGCCGGCATTACCCGCCGGCGTGTCATTGCGTTGCTCCAGGATGTTGGCGCGACCGTAGTGGAGACCACGTTGCGCTACTGCGATTTCCAGACGGCGGACGAGATTTTCTCCACCGGCAACTACAGCAAGGTGACCCCGGTCACGCGCATCGACGATCGCCAGATCCCACCCGGGCCATTTTACCGGAAGGCGCGCGAGCTTTATTGGGACTACGCGCACGCCGCTGTCGCTGCGGCGGCCTGACCGCGGCCGCTGGCGTCATTCTATGGTCAGCTTTGCGATCGAGCGGCCGCGAATATCATAAACGCGCGCAAACTCGATGCCGTCGCGCACGACCCGAAGCAGCACGGGCGCGTCGAGCTTGGCGCAGTAAAATTCTCCAAGCGACAGGGCGAAGTCGGCTTGCTCCGGGGCCGCGATCTTGAACGCCGGCCCGAGCGTCACCCGGACCGGCGATTCCGGTCCGCACACCGCAACTTTCCACGGTCCGTTCGGCGGCGTCTCATGGCGTTGCGCCAAGAGTGCGATCAGCCCCCGCGACGCCTGCGTCAGCGACAGACCCCAGTAGTCGAGCATGAACAGCGGTCGCGCGCCTTTGGGGCCGCCGACCAGATGATTGAAGTCGGCATACTCATAAGGGTGCAGCCGGATCATATCGATGACCGGTGAAATCGAGCCCGCGGCGAGCCCGATTGCGCCGACGGCAATCGCAACACTGCCATGTGCGGCGAGCCGGCGCGCAATCCAGCCGCCAGCCAGTCCGCCAAGCACGGCAATTGGCGGCACGACGAACAGGAGATGCCGGATGCCGTTGAAGATATAAGGCAGCGCAATGATCGTCATCAGAATGGGGAGCGATACGGCGAGGAGGAGCGCAAGCAGCGAAGCGCGCTGCAGCGCGCCGGCACCGCTTCCCGGGCGGCAAACCGCGACGGCGGCGCCAGCAAACCCGCACACGCCCAGTGCAAGCATCACTTCGGGGAGCTGTACCGCGAGCAGCGTCGGTACATAGCTGCGCGGCATGTGCAGGATCGAAACGAGCTGGCCGTCGAACAGGTCGCGCCACGGAATGACGAAGTCGTGCGAGAAATAATGCAGCGCCCGAAACGGATTGAGCGGCGCTGCGACGCCCCACGGCCAGACCAGGCCCATGACCAGGTAGGCGAGGACCGCGCCGGGGATGAACGGGAGCAAAACCGCCGCACATTCGCCGGATGCCCGTTTCAGGCCAAGCAAGTGCGATCTGAGCGCAACGACCAGTAACAGCGATAGGAGCGCCTCGATGACGGCGAAACCGCCCAGCACACGCGTGCCGACGGCAAGGCCGAAAGCGATGCTCAACAGCGCGACAGTGGCGGGGCGCGGGTGCGGATATTGTTCGATCACGTGGACGATGCCCAGCAAAGCAAGCATCATGATCACGGCAAACGGCGCATCCTTGCAGTTGATAAACATGTGTCCGTAAAACAATGGACAGGTGGCGAGCAGCATCAGTGCGATCAGGCCGGCGAGCGGGCCGCCAAGCCGCCGGGTCAGTCGCCAGACCGCGAACAGTCCGACAATCCCGATGATCGCGCCAACGAGCCGACGGGTCGCGTACGGATCGAACGGCAAGATGTTCGACGTCAGCGTGGCCAGAAGGTCGAAGCCGCCGCCGTACATGTAGAGATTGTCGAGAGAGAACGCGCGCTTGTCGGTGAAGCCCGACGAATACAGCGACACCAGCAGGTGGCCATAGTGCGATTGGATCCAGTCGTCCCAGCCGAGGCCGTAATCCCGAAACGTCGCCGCGGCGAGCAGCGCGATCGCCGCCAGGACAGCAATCGCGCATGTATCCGGCCATCGCTCAGATTTGGCGACGCCGGCACGCAGCGGCATGACCATTGTTGCCGATGTCTGCACGATTGGCCTGGTTCCAAATTTCCCGCGGCCTCGGCGTGTAAGGTCCCGTGCCTGCCGCAACAGTGTAGCGCAAGCAATCGAATAGGACTGATGTTGCGGCGTGAAAAGTAAAAAGGCGGAGCCCGAGGCCCCGCCTTTTCACGGATCGCGTTGACCGCAGCCTATTTCATCGCCGCTTCGTACATTTCGGCGACGTAATCCCAATTGATCAGGTGGTCGATGAACGCCTTGAGGTAATCGGGCCGGCGGTTGCGGTAATCGATGTAATAGGAATGCTCCCAAACGTCGCAGCCGAGGATCGGCTTGGCGCCGTGGACCAGCGGGTTCTCGCCGTTCGCCGTCTTGGTAACGACGATCTTGCCATCCTTGACCGCGAGCCAACACCAACCGGAGCCGAACTGGGTGGCGCCAGCCTGGGCTAATTCCTCTTTCACCTTGGCGAGCGGGCCGATATCGGCGGTGAGCTGCTTTTCAAGCTTGCCGGGCAGCTTTTCGCCGCCGCCGCCCTTCTTCATCCATTTCCAAAAGTGGATGTGGTTGTAGTGCTGAGCGGCGTTGTTAAACAGCCCCGGGTTCTTGCCGAACGTCCCTTTAAGCACCTCCTCGACCGATTTGTTTTCCCACTCGGTGCCCTTGGCGAGGTTGTTGCCATTGGTCACGTAAGCCTGATGGTGCTTGTCGTGATGAAATTCGAGTGTCTCGCGCGACATATGGGGGGCTAACGCGTCGTACGGATAGGGCAGTTCGGGCAGGGTGAATGCCATTGGTCTACTCCTTAATGTGAGGGCGAATCCTGAATGAGTGGCCGAGCCGGGCGGGCTTTCCGCGGGGAAACCGCCTGGATGAGAGAAAGGTTCCTCTAAATAGGCCGAACGAAGGGGCTTCGGCAACGTCCGCGAGGAGCGTGCGACGCCGCTGCGCTTGTCCGCAAGGTTAACGCGGGTCCCGAAGATCCTGCATTGACCATCGTCACGCACCGATACTGTCGCAGTTACAATGCATTAGCATAGGCGCAGGCAGGGGGCTGTCACCGTGTCCGGCCCAGCGCCGGAGGCCCAAAAGGGGCCGTTTAGTTTGGTCTTGGGAATTAAAGCTTGCGCGGGTTGGGGATGGCGGCCAAAATAGCGCGAAAAAGTGGTCACCGCACGTTAGTTCGGTGACCGGGGGACGCGTTTATGTATGCGTTTTTATTAACGCTCGGTGCCGTCATCATCGCGGCCGGATTGGGCCTGATAGCATCGGGCTTTTCCTTCAGCCAGCATTCCTTCGACGCGACCAATGTCACGCCGGGGATCGTTGCGATCACCGGTGGGTGCATCCTCGTAGGCCTTGCCTTCGTCGTTCGCGCGCTATTGCGCGTTGAACACGCGCTGACATTGCGTCCTATGTCGCGGCCGGCCTCGCTTGGCGAAGTTGTCGGCTTGGCGGCGCCTGCCGCGCAGGTGCCTTTGCCCGTCAAGGCAAAGGGAGCGCCACCCCCAATGCCTATCCCAGCAGACATGCCGTCGGCGGCAATGGATCAGGCGCCGCCCCCGGCTGTGCGCATTCCAGCGCTGGAGAGTGCGCCGATCGTCGAAGACAGCGGCGTATCCTTGCTGCCGAACGGACCACTTCGGGTCGAGGACGAGAGCGTCCAGATGACTTACGCGCCAGCGACGCGGTTGAATGGTGCTGGACACGCGAAGACGGCGCAGCGGGTTGCAGTGAACGCGGCTTCCGGGCCGCGCCGGCCACAAGGGCAGCCGAAGGGTTCGCTGTTTGATTCGCTCTGGCCGAAGGCGCAACGAGGCAGCCCGGAGGCTCCGCCGCCCGCGGCTCTGCAGGTCGTGCCGCCGCCCCCTGCAGCCGCGCCGCCGGCGCTCGAGATTGCCCCGCAGCCAGGTCCCGCCGTGCAAGAGGCGGCGGCAGCGGCGGTGTCGATCCTCAAATCGGGGGTCGTCGAGGGCATGGCCTACACCTTGTATTCGGATGGCTCTATCGAGGCCCAGTTGCCAGGCGGCACTTTGCGCTTCGGATCGATCACCGAATTGCGAAACCACATCGAACAGAACAGCTGACCGTTCGCGCTGGCGCACCGGGTTCACGTGCAAGTCCTGCATATTGGCGCGACTTGGCCCATAGACTTGGCCCGTAGACTTGGCCCATAGACTTGGCCCAATAGTAGAGTAGATGGTTGAACTATAGTGCGTGCCGGCGAATTTCTTGCCGGTTTGTTGCCTTTATTGGGTTTATGTAATATAAATTCCGACGGTGCGTGTAGTTTTCGCAGTCGAGCTCTCGCGGCGCGGGGCGGCCCAAGTTTAGACAGCGTATGCCTTCGCGATCGATCCGCAGCAGGAGGATCACGTGCATGGCCGAAAATCCCGGTGAGGGCAGCTACATCGAGCTGACCGCACAGATTGTCTCCGCCTACGTCGGCAACAATTCCGTTCCCAGCGCGGACATCGCCGGCCTGATCGGCCAGGTGCATGCCGCGCTCAAGCGCGTCTCCGGTGGGCAGATGACGGCGCTCGCCGAACCGATCAAACCTGCGGTGTCGGTCAAGCGCTCGATCAATTCGGATTTTCTCGTTTGCCTGGAAGACGGAAAGAAATTCAAATCTCTCAAGCGCCACCTGCGCACTCAGTACAAAATGACGCCGGAGCAGTACCGGGAAAAATGGGGACTGCCCGCCGACTATCCGATGGTTGCGCCTAATTATGCGGCTGCACGCTCGCAGCTTGCCAAGGAGATGGGACTCGGCCAGCAGCGTCGGCGCCGCAAATAGCGGACGATAGCTTCCGGAACTTAGGCCGAAGCGTTCGCCAAAGCAGCATTAGCGTCCCGGCGGATACGCTCCACCATTGAACGAAAGCCATTGGAGCGTTGCGGCGTGAGATGCTCGCGCAAGCCCATGCGCTCGAACAGCGCAGTCGCATCGACCGCCACGATGTCTTTCGCGGCTTTACCAGAAAACATCGCGAACAGCACCGCGATCAGCCCGCGCACCAGATGGGCATCGCTGTCACCAATGAAAGTCAGCACCGGACCGTCTGCGCCATTGGCGCGCACGTCGGTTTCAAGCCAGACCTGGCTCGCGCATCCTTGCACCTTGTTGGCGTCATTATGTGCCGACGGCGCAAGCGGCGGCAGGTCCCGCCCAAGTTCGATCAGGTAGCGGTAACGATCGTCCCAATCGTCGAGGACTTCGAAATTGTCGATGATTTCTGCAATATCGGTCATCGTTCAAGCGCCCACGTCCGCGTCTTATATAGGATGGCGCGCAGCCGCGGTCGATGTCGCCGGCGATGGATTGTCGGCGATCGGGACCAAAGCGGTCGTGGGACGCTGCCGGCTGGCGACTAGATCGATTTTCTGAGTGGTGGTCCGCGCCAAGCCGGGGCAAGATCGGCAGGCGTGAGCGTGTTCCCCGACGATGCCCGCTGCAGGGACGCTGTCGTCGGCTCCGGCTTGGTGTCGCTTGGCGCCGGCGAGGCGGCGTCGTGCGACGCGAGTGCTTCGGTCAACAGTTCGTAAAGCATCTTGGCGCCGGCCTGTGCCCGATAGCCGATCGTCGTGGCGAGCTGCGAACCCACGGCGCAAGCGCTGGGCTCGCGACCGCAGAAGCCCTTCAGATCGTGGACCGTTGCCGACGCTGCCGTGATGGCGTCGGTGGCATTGACTTGACTGCCTGCGGGGGCGCGCTGTGCGCCGCCGGTAGGCAGCAGAACCAGCACGACGCCGAGCCAGAACGCCATTCGGAACAGGAACAACATGAGTCGCACATCCCCCGCGGCACGTGTTGCCGCCGTGGGACGCAGGCTACCAGTCAGCATTGAAAGCCGCGTTCGCCGGTTTGGATTGTTTTGGCCCATAATTGACGAGAATAAGCCGCAAATTTTCGATCAATTTGATAATAATTCGAACGAAAAATTATTTACCTAAAATTTGAGCGAACGATGGATGCGTGTTCGCTTTCGAATCATCGGTTTGGAGCCGCTTCCAGTTCGGGGGGCGCGGCCTTTGTCATCCGCCACGGTGCGGGCCGGACGGCAACGGGCCATTCACCATGTCGGATGAAACCGCCGCCGCCTGGCGCGCACAAACGCCGTCAGCGGCATCTCGCGGTGGCCTACAGCGGCCGCCTTAGTGTTCGCTTAAGCGTGCTCTGACACGATTAACCCACATAAAAAGGGGAGCGCGTCTGCACGGACGGGCGTGCGATGGGCCAGTGGGTGTCTTTGCACCAATCAGAGACTATGTAGAGACGCTGGTGCATCCGTCGGCGCTCCACGATGCGTTGATGACCGCGCGTCACCGCGCGTTCATCATGCCGAGACTGCTCGGCAGCTTTGCCGCCCTGGCGCTGTTCCCACTCTATCTTCTCGCGCGCGGCGCGCCGAGTATGCTCGAACTCCTTGTGCTCGGCTGGCTCGTTGCGCCGATCCTGATCGCTTATTTCCTGTCGCGTACCGGCCGCTACGAGAGTGCACATACGCTCTCGGCGCTCGCACTGACCGGATTGGTCACGATGGTCTCGGCGCTCTCGGGTGGCATCGAGTCGTTTGCGGCTATCTGGCTCGTGGTCGTGCCGCTCGAAGCCGCGCTTTCAGCGTCACGCCGTGTCGTTGCCATCGCCTCGACCTTGGCGCTCGCTGCAGCGGGTCTCCTGGCACTGCTTGGCGCGATGCACATGCTGCCGCCGGTGGCCGCCGTTGAGCAGGCGCCGCTCGTCGCCCTCGGCATTGTCTCGGCGACGCTTTATGCGACAGGTCTCGCGCTCGGCGCCGAAGGGCTGGCGCGCACCAGCTTCCGGCTGCTCGACGCCGAGGAAGCGCGTTACCGACTGCTGGCGCAGAACATGACGGACGTTATTACGCGGCATGGCCGCGACGGCGCCGTGCTGTTCGCTTCGCCGGCCGCCGATACGATGTTTGGCTCGCCGTCCACAACCTTGCTCGGACACGGTCTATTCGAGCGCGTCCACGTCGGCGATCGCCCCGCCTATTTGACTGCGATTGGCGATGCCGCAGCTCTCGCCGAAAGCCGCTCCGTCGAGTTCCGTGTTCGCCGCGACATCATCGACGCGTCCGGCCGTAGCGCCACTCAATTTGCGTGGATCGAGATGCTGTGCCGGCCGTTCGAACGACCGAACGAAACTCCCGGCGGCGAACAAGTGCGCGAGGTCGTAGCCGTGCTGCGTGACGTAAGCCGCCGCAAACAGCATGAAGAGGCGATCGAGCACGCGCGCGCCGAAGCAGAACGCGCCAATGCGCGCAAAAGTCGCTTCCTCGCGACAATGAGCCATGAGTTGCGGACACCGCTCAACGCCATCATCGGCTTTTCCGAAATGCTGACCAAAGAGTCGACATTGATGCTCGATCCGAAGCGCCGCGGCGAATACGCAGCCCTCATCAATGAGTCGGGTCACCATCTGCTGTCGGTCGTCAACGGCGTCCTCGACATGTCGAAAATCGAGACAGACAATTTCGAGATTACCCCGGAACCGTTCACCCCGGCGCAGGTTCTCGCCGCTTGCTATGAGATGGTTGCGGTGCGCGCCCGCGAGGCCGGCGTTACGATCGAGAACTCCATCAGCGACGATCTTCCAGAGATGATCGCCGACAAGCGCGCTCTCAATCAGATCTTGCTCAATCTGTTGTCGAACGCCATCCGGTTCAGCGACCGCGGCGGCAAGGTGGCGCTCGGCGCGCGAGCGGAAGCCGGCTCGATTGTCATCTCCGTCGAAGATGACGGCGTCGGCATAAGCGAGGGCGATCTACAGCGTATCGGCGAGCCGTATTTTCAGGCCCGCGCATCTTACGATCGCCGCCATGGTGGAACCGGTCTCGGACTTTCCATCGTCAAAGGGCTCGTGCGCCTGCATGGCGGCGAATTGTCCATTCGAAGCCGGGTGGGCGAGGGTACGCGGGTGATCGTGCGGCTACCGCTCGATTGCGAGGAGGTGTCCGCGGCTGGCAAATCACGCCCCCCCGGCGGGCACGATGCCGGCAATCGTGTGGGACATTTCAAGCGGCCAGCCTCGGCCGTGTCCATTGCGGCCTCGTCCGCAGTAAGTGGGATTGCGCCGGCGGAGAGCGACATGGTGGTGAAGAAAAGTGCCTAAGCGCCGCAACGAAAAACGTGGAGTAGCCGCTGGCGCCGCAAGGCTCGCCGGTTCGCTGATGTTTTTGGCATGGGCAAAGGCGACGCGGCGGCCTGTCGACACATGTGCGATCCTCGCCGCAGTTGGGGCGTGCGGGATCATCGCCGTCAATGCGCTGTTTTTGCAGTCCGGTTCGCTGCCGACGCCATTCAGCCTGACAGTGCCAATGCCGACGCCAGCACCGTCCGACATCGCTGCAACCCGCTCCGATGCCTTGAAGCCGCAGCCGGTCAGTCACACCGTCGAAGTGTTGCGCTCGCCGCAGCCGGTAACGGCGCGGCGCAACGATCCGATCGGCCAGCTCATCGGCATGTCATCGCGCGTTATCGCCGTGCAGCGAGCCCTGGCCAATTACGGCTACGGCCAGATCAAGGCGACGGGCGTGCTCGACCGGCCGACGAGTGCGGCCATCGCACGCTTTGAGCGTGAACATAATTTGCCGGTGACTGGACGGATGTCGGACCGGTTGGTCAGCGACCTTTCGGTCCTGGTGGGTCACCCGCTCGACTGACAGCCCGATTTGCCGCGGACCCAGGAGCGAGTCATACCTCGTCCCGCTCGCTGTGAGTTGGACATGCGCCTCAAATCCGCACTTTGGGTTGCCGCCTATATCCGCCGCTGTCAGGTTGAGGGTGTATTTGCCGTGTTGCGCAGGCGCGGCGCCGAAGAGGCGGGCGCCGTGTTCGTGCGCATCAGCAGGCTCGACGGTACATCGGACTTGTTTGGACCGGCGCCGCAAAGCGCATTTGATGCGGCTCCATCCGCCGCACGCGCATTCAGTCGAAGTTTCGACGAGCAGCCGGCGCCCGATGCGACGGTCGACGCCTATCTGGCGCGCGAGCTCAAATTCGACCCGGACATTTGGATTGTTGAAGTCGAGGATCGCTCTGGGCGAAACTTCCTCGACATTGTCACGGCTTGACGCGGGAGCCGGCCGAGGACGCGTCGCGCCGTTCGAGGTCGCGCGAGGATAGGGGAACTCGCCGAGTCACAGGGGCAAGCTGGGCGCGCAGTCTGTCGTGAGCCGGCAACGGCCGGTGCGACGGCGCGGCACTCTCGCCCGCGCCAATCGCAAGTGCCTGCCAGACCTCGACGAGATCGAGCGCCGCCTGAAGGTGCATCTCGTCGTAAAGCGTTGCCAGGGTGTGGACGCGCTCGACCGAATGACCAATTGCCGTATTGACGAACAGCAGAATGCGGTGGAGCTGATCGCGGGACACGCCAAGCGCCTTGGCGGCGACGATGATCGGCTCGCCGAGTTCATCGCCCGCAATCCGGCGCGCCTGCTCGCGCGATATGACGAGCGCGCGTGACAGTTCGCGCGCAAAATCTTCCCGCTTGCGGGCCAGCACGGACGCCTCGAGCCTGCGCCCGACCGCGGGGTCATGGATGACGCCCGAACATCCCCCCGAAACTGGCGCGACAATGTGAAGGTTGAGCAAAATGAGCCGCCGCTCCTGCGCGCCCGCTCCGAAGAACAATTCGTTGAGTTCGCCAGCCAAGTCGACGTCCATCTTGCCACGCGGCTTGGCTAGCTTCGTGCGGTCGTGGGCCTGTTCGCCAATGGTAGTAACGGTGGCCATCGGTTTGCCTTCGGCCAGGGCATTGCGCGCCTGTGACGGCCCAAGCGCACGCAGCGGCGCCGCGACATCCGGCAGGTCGGCGGCCAGCTTTTTTATGACCGGGGCCGGCGGCGAGAGGTGGCGGGCCAGCCGCGTCGCGACGGCAACCCGCGTCGGCACGTCGACGGACTCAAGGAGCCGGAGCGCCAACTCCGTGTAATGGAGGTCCTCCTCGGGAGTGTGCGTCAGTTTCTGCACATAGAGATCGGTGAGAACCCGCAATAATGTCGGGCGCATATCGACCCCGCCGCGCAGCCCAATTTCGGTGAAACCTTGCAGGCTGGACAGGCGCGGCGCTTCCATCGGGCGTGACTCGATTGCAACAGGTACAAGGAGATATTCCGCCGCTTAGCCTAAGCTCTCCACGTTAGCGGAGCGTTAACCTTGCATGCCGCTTAATCGGCGATGACGGTGGCATCAGCGGGTTGGAGCGAATGACGAGCCGACCGTCAGGGGAAACTGGCTGGTGGGCAACCTCATCAAATTTCCGGACGAAGGGCGCATCGTGCGCTTCGGACGCCCCGACGGCGCGGAGTCCGCGACCATCATTATTTTGCCCGTCGTACGCATCGAACGGTATGCCGAATCCGAGGTCGATGAGGCCGAACCGCAACCGCCCGCGAACAATGGCGGCCGGCGTCGGGTGAGACGCCGCTAGGCGTCGGCTGATGCGATGCCGCCGCATGTCCGGAACCGCTGCAAAATTGCACGACCGCTTCTGGGCTTGATAGGGCTCGTCGCTCTGGCGGGTTGTACCAGTATCGGCGATTTCGGCAGGATCGATTCGGAACTGGTCACTGACGGCATTCACAACTGGGTCGGACGCGATGCGGCAAGGCAAGCCGGGTTGCCGGCGTCAAAGAACAGATTGACTGAAGATGAGCGCGCGCTGCGCGACCTCGCCTTTCCGCTGATTGAACCGCCGTATGAGCGCCAGCGCTGGGATGCGGTGATCTACGAATACGGCATCGATCGTTTGATGCGGCGCGATGTGTGGGTCTTCGATCGGACTGCCTATTACAGGCACTTGCTGGCGAAATGGGATCGCTCGCCGTCGGCGCGCTACAATCAGCTGTCAGACGATATCCGCAACGACACCGTGCGCATCGAGCCTTTTTTCACTGTCGCCCGCCGTGTCGCCGATATCGATCGCCGCCGCCTGGCGAGCATGAAAGCCGTCGCCGATCTGAGCCCGGCAGAACGCGCCAACGCGACGGCGCGCATCGCCGAAAACGGCTTAGTGATCGCCTGGGTGCAGCATTCCTTAACAGAGCGTTGCGCCAGCTATCGATTCGCGCTGGAGCATTTGGCGATCGCCGAGCCGGAACGACAAGCCGGCGATGTCGACCTCAATCTCACGCAGCTGCAGCAGAGGATCGCAAACTACAATCTGCTCGCGCCGGCGCCGCGCTTCGCGGCCGTACCGGTCGCGCTTGCCGCGCCCCCTGCAGTCACTCCGCAATAGGTCTACTCGATCGGTTCGTTGCGACATTGCGCGGCGGCGAGCGCTTGGCGCGCCATCGGCATGAGACTTGGGGTCGGCGCCAGCGCGCGCAGCACGATCAGACCGGTCGTCGAGGGCGAATCGATAATCAGCCGGTCGGCGGCGGTTACGTCCTCTTCTTCGGGCATTTGCGCGTGCTGTGCCGGCGTCATCAGATCCAGTTCAATGGCGCGCTTGCCCGCGGCGTGATCGTTGATGGCGTAGTAGGCGACGCTGTTGCGCGTATAAAATGTGACCGACGTATAGGCATCGCTGACCGGCGCGTTGAGCTTGATCAAGCCACCCGTCAAATCGTAGCGGCAGACCGCCTCGGCGAAGGCCGGGTCCATGAACGGCATGATCGAGGTTTTCGGCGTCGGCGCAGCCAGCGGCACCATTTTGTTGACGGGGGTCATCGGCACCAGTCGCGAATAGGCGTCCTGCGTCGCGGCCCGCGGCATAGCCAGGACCGTCGCCAGATGGACGATGCCGCCAAGCAGAACGCCGCCGACAATCCATAACAGCCAGCGGATCATGAGCAGCCCTTTCGCTCTACCGCCGGCATCGGCCCCTCTTTCATCGTAGCGGTTGCAACCCCAATCGGCGTGTCGTAGAGGCGCCACACCAGGACAAATCGCTCGATCCCGCCCGTCGGCAGCCAATTGCCCGGCCGGGCCTGCGGCGCGACCGCAATGGTGAAGTGGCCATCCACATCGCGGATGATCTCTTGGCTGGTGAAGCCGTGCCGATCGAGGGCATTGGCAACGAGACCGCCGCGGGAATTGTAGAGCGTGACGGTCCAGTAGCGTGCCGGCGGAGTCATGCCGATCAGCGCAAAAGTGCAGCGACCGTCGAGTTCCTGTCCCTTGTCGTCAGCCCGGGCAAAGAAGGCAACGCCGTCGCCGATGCCGATCGGCAGTTCGCCATCGCGGGCGATGCTGGCGTGCGCGTAGGGGTCGATGTCCTGCGATCCAGTCTTCGGCCACGCCGTCCAGGCGCCGATGGTCAGCGAACCGAAGGCAATGCCGCGCGTGAGCGTAAACCAGGTCGCTCCCAATCCAATGGCCGCTGCCAGCAGGAACGTAAAAAATGACCCGAACAGCAGACGCATGGCCGACCGCGCTCAGTCGCCGCGCGACAGCGCGGGCGCCTTCTGGTCGGCGACCGCGGTGATCGTGTCCGAGCGATCGGTGCCGCCGTATCCGTCACGGTCGTTGCCGGTGTCGAGCGCACCGAGCCGGGCCGGCGGCGACGCCTGCGCGTCGAGCGCATGGTCGGCGTCATCGAGGATCTCCTCAAGATGCACCAGTGCGTCGGTCGCCTTGCGCGTGAGCAGGGCGGGATGTGGTTCGTCGGCGCCTTTGAACGATCCCTCGGCTACGACAGGAGCATGTTGCGGCGGCGGCAGTCCGGGCAGTTGCCGCAATTCGACGCCCTGGTGTGCGTAGGCCATGATGTCGTGCCAAGTCATCGCGGGCAGCGTGCCGCCCGTCATGTGCTTGGTCGCGGTGAAATCGTCATTGCCCATCCATACCGCGCCAACGAAGTTTCCGGTGTAACCGACGAACCAGCCGTCGCGCCAATCATTGGTGGTGCCGGTCTTACCGCAGGTTGGAATTCCGTCGAGTAGGGCGCGCTTGCCGGTGCCGTTTTCGACCACCGAATTCATCATTTTGATCATATCGACCGCGACTTGCGGACTGATCACCTGTCGCGGCTGCGGGCCGTCGCGGTCAAACCGCCACACCAGTTTGCCGGTGCCGGTACGCACCTCAAGCGCGGCGTGCGGGGTGACGGCTTTGCCGAGATTGGGGAAGGTGGCGTAGGCGACCGCGTGTTCGAGCGGCGTCACCGCGTCGGCGCCGATCGGCAGCGACGGCGTGTCTGGCAGCGGCGTAACGATGCCCATGTTGCGCGCGGTCTGAACGATCTTGGCGCGTCCGATCTTGGCGTTGCCGCCGCCCAGCGCGATCGAAAGTTTGACCGGGATGACGTTGATCGAGCGGGTCAGCGCCTCGATCAGCGTAACCGCCCCGGCAAAACTGTTCTCGTAATTGTGCGGGCACCAGTTGCCGATGCATACCGGCGAATCGACAACGACCGAGTTCGGCGTAAAGCCGTTGGCCAGAGCGGTCGCGTACACGTACGGTTTGAACGACGAGCCGGGCTGGCGCATGGCGTCGACGGCGCGATTGAACTGGCTTTCGTCGTAGTTGCGGCCACCGACCATGGCATGCACGGCGCCATCGAGATCGGCGATCACGACCGCGGCTTGGCCCGCGCCGTATTCCTTGCCGTGGTCGCGGAGGTTGGCGTCGACGACATGTTCCGCATAGCGCTGCAAATTCGTGTCGAGCGCGGTGCGCACGACGAAGTAGCGATCGGTGACGGATTTCGGAAACGTCTCGACGAGCTGACGCATCTCGTCGAACGCCCAGTCAAGATAGTAGTTCGGCGCGTCGTCCTCGCGGTGATAAATCGGGGTCGCCGGATGGCGTCGCGCGCCATAGACCTGCCCCTCGGTCATGAAGCCGCCGTTGACGAGGTTGTCAAGCACGACGTTGGCGCGTGCTCGCGCCGCCGGCAGATTGACGAGCGGCGAGTATTTGACCGGCGCCTTGAACATGCCGGCGATCATGGCTGCTTCCGGCAGCGTGATGTCGCGCACCGACTTGCCGAAATAATACTCGGCCGCCGCGTCGACGCCGAACGCACCGCCGCCCAGATAGGCCCGATCGAGATATAGCTTGAGAATCTGGTTCTTGGTCAGGTGCGCTTCAAGCCAGCTTGCAAGAAACGCCTCGTTGATCTTGCGCGTATAGGTGCGGGCATTCGTCAAGAACAGATTCTTGGCGAGCTGCTGGGTAATGGTCGAGCCGCCCTGGACCACGCCGCCGGCCTGAGCGTTGGTGACCATGGCGCGGAAAGTGCCGAGGAAGTCGATGCCGAAATGTTCATAGAAGCGGCGATCTTCCGTTGCCAGCGCGGCCTTGATCAGGGCGTCCGGCATTTCGCTGAGCGAAACTGAATCGTTGTGCTTGATGCCGCGGCTGCCGATCTTGTTGCCGTAGCGATCAAGGAACGTGACCGCGAGATCGGATTTCTTCAACCAGTCCCCATCCGCGGTCTGGCGGTAGGCCGGCACCGACAGCGACAGCATGAGGAGGAGGCCGCCGGCGCCGAGCGTGGCGAGTTCGTCCAGCGGTTCGACGAGCAGCCAGCGCCGCCATCCGGAGACATGGAATCGGTCCATCGCCGCCGTGAAGCGCTCGTAGACCTCGCGTGCCCACTTGCCGCTGGCGAAAACCGCAAAATCGATGCGCGCATCGATATCGAGCAGAAGGCGTCTGACCTTCGGCCGCCACTTGTCGCCCGGATCGGGAAACATGTCCGTCACGACTGCACGCTCCGGGAAAGGGCCTTGCCCGCTCGATTTGCCTGTGGCTGCGGCCGCGATTCGGCCGCCGGTAGCATTGCCGGGAAAATGCGGGCGCGACAACGTTTAGCCGACGCAACGTCGGCGGCCAATGCAGCGCCAGTTACAGGGTGAATGGAAATTGGGGGCAAATTTGGCTTAAACGTCCTTTGCTGCGCAAAAATTTACGGTATCCAACACTTACCGACGTGCGCTTAGTACTTACACGTCGTTCTTGGAGAACATTATGGCAACCAAGCCTTTCACCCCGGACGCCACCGATGAGGTGCCGTTCTGGCGGCGCAAATCCCTGGAAGAAATGACGGACTCGGAGTGGGAGAGCGTCTGCGACGGCTGCGGCAAGTGCTGCCTCAACAAGCTCGAGGAGGAGGGAACCGACCGGACCTACTACACCGATGTCGGCTGCCGGCTGCTGGACGGCCAGAGCTGCCGGTGCAGCGACTACACGCACCGCCTGGAAAAGGTCGATGACTGCGTCCGGCTCACCCCGGAAACGCTCAAGACCATAACCTGGCTGCCGCCGTCTTGCGCCTACGTGCTCCTTGCCAAGGGCAAGGATCTCTACTGGTGGCACCCTCTCGTGTCGGGCGACCCGGAGACAGTACACGCGGCGGGCGTCTCTGTGCGCGGCCGCGTCCATGCCAGTGAAACCCACGTTTCCGACGATATGCTTGAGGACTACATCGTCAGTTGGCCGCTTAAGCTGCCGAAGCGGGCGCGCGAGGCGCCAAAAGGCTGAAGCACGAGGCTGAAGAGCGTCTCACTCGCGCGTGCCGATTTCGCGCAAATCGATGCAACCGCTACAATGGGCACCCCTGCTCTGCGGGTCAGATGGTTGCTTTGCCTTGCGGCGCACGCCAACTGGTGCGGGTTGTCCGCGGGGGCCTGCTCGGGGACTTTGTTGTTTAGGAAGGTGCCCTTTTTCCCGACATGACAAGCGAATCGACCTCCCACGATGTCGTGACGGCGGCCACCGATGTTGCGGTTGGTGACACGATCTCGCACGCGCCAACGGCGGGGCGTCTGCTCATGTCGCACGCGTCTGCTCCCGAGCCGCCGGCCGCACCCGCCCTCGACCACGCCACCATACGCACCATCGTCGCCGGCATCATGCTGGCGATGTTTCTGTCTGCCCTCGAACAGACCATCGTCGCACCGGCATTACCGGCGATCGGCAAGAGCCTCGGTAGCGTCGACGATCTGTCCTGGGTCATCACGTCATATCTCTTGGCGCTGACCGCAACGACGCCGCTGTTCGGTAAGCTGTCCGATATTTACGGACGGCGCATCGTCCTCATGCTTGCGATTGGCATATTCATTCTCGGCTCGATCGCCTGCGCGCTGGCGCCAACCATCTGGGTGCTGGTGTTGGCGCGCGGATTGCAGGGGATTGGCGGCGGCGGCTTGCTGCCGATCGCGCAAACCATCATCGCCGATCTCTTGTCGCCGCGCGAGCGTCCCGTGGTGCAGGGCCGAACCTCGATCATGTTCATGAGCGCCAGCATTCTCGGTCCGGTACTCGGCGGCTTCCTCACCGACCACCTGCACTGGTCGTTCATTTTCTGGATCAATGTGCCGCTTGGCATTGTGGCGCTGGTGATGACCGAGCGGGCGTTGCGCCGGTTGCCCCGCAATGACCGGCCGCACCGCCTTGACGTGGTCGGAGCTGCGCTGATGGTCGGCGCCGCGCTGGTGCTGATGCTCGCGCTCAGTCTCGGCGGCAGCCATTTCCCGTGGGCATCTTGGCGGATCATGGCGCTGTTCGCGGGCTCCGCGGCGCTGTGGGTGCTATTTGCGCTGCGCCTTCTCACCGCGCGCGAGCCGTTCATTCCGCTGGCAATCCTGCACGGCCGCGTGACCAGTACCATCACGATCGCCGCATTTTTCTCAATCGGGACCGTGATCGGCGTGACGATCTATATGCCGCTTTATTGCCAGACCGTACTTGGCGCCTCCGCCAGCGTGTCCGGCTTGGCGCTGATCGCCTATATGGGAGGGGCGACGCTCGGCTCGCTCGTGTCGACGCGCTTTGTTGTGCGCGTCAAGCACTATATGCGGGTGCCGATCGGCGGCATTGTCGTTTCCATCCTGGTGCTCGCCATGCTTGCCAACAACCCGGCGCAGCACAGCCTGACCGAGGTTGTTTCGCTGCTGTTCGTGCTCGGTCTGGGACTTGGCCCGATGTACCCGGTCAGCACCATCGTCATGCAGAATACCGTCAAGCCGCATCAGCTTGGCACCGCAACCGGCACGCTGAATTTCTTTCGAACGCTTGGCGGCGCCATCGTGGTCGCGATTTTCGGCGCCATCGTGCTGAGTGGGATGGGGCAGGGGGCGCCCACGGCGACGTTTGACACGCTGGCGGCGGGTTCGGGCGCTCTTGCAACCGCTTTCCACTGGGTCTTCATCGCGGCTGCCATCTGCCTCGGCATTTCGCTCGCCTGCGTCCTCTTCGTCGAGGAACAACCGCTGCATGGGCCACTGCGCGCGGCCGAGTGAGGGCGGCCCGGGAGCCGTTCCGCATGGCTGACCGGCAATGGGTCTCTTGCGCAATGGCAAGCGCGGCGCAAAGCTGAGTGGATTTTCCTCCAGGGGGCGCGGCGAGTGTCGATCACAGTACCAAATCGGACCGCCGCAACCTCGTCGGAAACCCAACAGCAGCCCGCAAGTGAGAGCGCAGCACCGCCCGCCGAGCCCAAGCTCGGCCGGCGCGAGGTGGTGGCCATCATCGGCGGCCTGGCGCTGGCGATGTTTCTCAGCGCGCTCAACCAGACCATCGTGGCGACGGCGCTGCCCACCATCGGCCGCGCCTTCGACGATTTCGAGAATCTGTCCTGGGTGATGATCGCCTATTTGCTGACGTCGACGGTCGTGGCGCCGCTCTATGGCAAGCTCAGCGACATCTACGGTCGCCGCGGCATGATGCTGGTGGCGCTCGGTGTGTTCATGGCCGGCTCGGCTGCGAGCGCGGCGGCCCCGAGCATGCTGATGCTGATCCTCGGCCGTGGCCTGCAAGGCATCGGCGGCGGCGGCATCGTGCCTCTGGCGCAATCGATCATTGCCGACGCGGTGCCGCCGCGCGAGCGCGGCTATTATCAGGCCTATACCGGCTCGGTCTGGATCATCGCCGGTGGCCTCGGCCCGGTGCTCGGCGGTGTCATCGCCGAGCACCTGCATTGGTCGATGATTTTCTGGCTCAACGTGCCGCTGGCGCTTGCGGCCGCCTTTCTGTCCCACAGGCAGTTGCGCCGGGTCCCGGTACACGAGCGTTCACACAAGATCGACGTCACCGGCGCATTGCTGATGATGGCGGCCGCGGTCGCGCTCCTCCTCGCGCTGACCTGGGGCGGCACGCGGTTTCCATGGTTCTCGCAGCAAATCGAACTTCTGCTTGCCGCATCGGTGCTGCTGACCGGGATATTCATCTGGTGGGTTCTGCGCGCTCGCGAGCCGTTTCTACCGCTCGCCATCATGAAAAACCCGGTGATGCGCGCCGGCAGCCTGACCTCGGCGTGCGCGCAGGGCGTCGCCATCGGGCTGACGATCTATGTCCCGATTTACTACGAGTTGGTGCACGGTCTGTCGGCGAGCGAATCCGGCATTGCGCTTATTCCCATCGTGATCATGACGACGCCCGGCTCGTTCTTGTCGGGGCGCTGCATGCTTTATCTCGATCGTTACAAGTGGGCGCCGCTGATCATGCTCAGCATGGCAACCCTGGCGGTCGGTTTTCTGGTGTTCGATCCTCTGGCGCCGGTCTGGGCCGTGGCAACGGTCACAGGGCTCATCGGCCTGGGGACCGGCAGCTCATACCCGGTGGTGACGGTCTCGATTCAGAACGCGGTCGCGCATCGTCAGATCGGCATCGCCATGGGGGCAATGAACTTCTTCCGGGCGCTGGCAAGCGCCTTCGTGGTCGCGGTCATGGGCGCCATCATGCTGACGCATCTCGGCACCGCGCCGCAGCGCGGCAGCGTATCGTCGCCGGTTCTTAGCGTGGCACACAGCGTCACGGTCGATCACCTCGCGCGCACCTTCAGTCACATCTTTGCGGTCGCCGTCTTCTTCCTGATCATCTCCATCATTTCGCTGATCGTCATGGAGGAGCGACCGCTGCGCACCACCGTGCTGGCGGGGCCGGCTGGACGCGAGACGGCGGCTGACGCCGCGGAGTGATCCTGCGAGGTCGACGTCGCTGCGGCGCAAGCCGCGGCAGCAACCGTCATGCCCTCCGCAGCAGCGGCCACAAACGGTCGAGCGACGGCTGACTGCCGAGCGTGCTCAGCATTGCATAGAGTTTTTCCGCGGCCGCCTTGTCGATGACCTGTGCGGCGCAGACGTCGAATTTCGCTTTGATCTGTGCCGCGGTCATCGGCGACTTCACCGATCCGCTCGGATAGTATTTGGCGCGTTCGATCTTGCGGCCATCATTGAGCGTAATCGTCACCTTGGCGGGCGAGTCGTCGAGCAAGTCAGCATATTCCTGATAGGTCGTGACGGAAACTTTTTGCGCCGCGGCGCGGATTGCATCGTCTTGCAGCGCCTGTTCGGTGAAGGCCGCGAGCAGGGGAGCGCCATGCACCAGGCTGTAGGCGGCGAGATACGGAGCGCTGAATTTGGCGGCTTCGATTGTTTTCGGGTAGCGGTCGGTGATGTGTCCGGCTGCCCATTTGGTGATTGCGACGTCGACATGCGCGACGTCGCCGATATTTACGCTGTGGCGCAGTTCCAGCGCGGCGTCGATAGCGGTGTGACCAAGTCCGCCGCAGGGATAGGGCTTGATGCTGTAGCCGTGATCCACGAGGTCGTAGCTTTTGCCCAGACTGGCAAAGAGCTCAAGAGACACCGGCAAGCCGCGGGCAAAGCTGGCGTAGTAGCCGTTCTTGCCTTCGAGCGCCTTGTCGTTTGCCGTAAATCCGCGCGCACCGAGCATGGCAGCGAGCACGCCGTCATGCGCCGCGTGACCGGCATGCAGCGGCTTGGTCATGGTGCCGAAATTGACCGATACGCCGCTCGCCAGCGAGGTGGTGATGCCGAGGATGTCGGGAATTCGCTTGGCCTCGACCTTCATGAGGCGCGCGCAGGCAGCGGCGGCGGCGATGACGCCGATGGTGCCGGTCGAATGCCAGCCGCCAGCGCGCAACGCCAGAGGCGCCGCGCGGGTGACGCGTCCGGCGACCTCGGCGGCGATGATAAATGCCGACAGCATGTCCGCCGATGTTGCACCGCTCGCCTCAGCGACAGGTAGAATGGCGGGGATGACGCCGGCGATGGTCTGCCCGGCGAAATAGGTGAGGTCGAAATCCATGTCGTGCCCGGCAACGCCGTTGGCAAGCGCGGCGAGTTGCGGCGCGGCGCGCAATGGACGGCCGACAATTGTCGCAGCCGGCGCGCTCGCGGTCACCCGGACGACTTCGCCAACGATCTCGGCCGGCGGCAATTGACTTCCGGCCAGCATGACGCCAATCGCATCGACAAAGGCCGTGCGGCTGCGCTCGATCGCAAGGGGAGGTGCGTTTTTCAGATCGAAACCGACAATAAAATCGGCAATCATTTCGCTCACCGGCTCGCTTTGCGCGGCAGGTGAGCCACCGGCTGGCGGGTGTTGTTGCGCAACCGCCACGTTGGGTAACCCGACAACGCTTGCCGCGGCAGTGCCGAGAAAGGCGCGGCGATCGACGCTGTTGTCGAGGGTTTTGATGTCCTGGTCAGCGGCCATGACGGATGCTCCCGGATTTTGATGACAGACCTTGGACGTTGGTCCGGACCTCGTAAATACTAATGCGCGCGGCCGTGTCTTTTGGGGGCAAGCGTACCGGCTCGGCCGCTGCGACGAAAGGACTGGGCAAGCCGCTTTTCGCCTGCATCGTGACGACGTAAGGTGGCGGGAAACAGGGGAGGAACACGTGTTTCGCAAATCGATTTTGCTTGGGGTTTTCATTTCGGCTGCCGCGGCGTTCGCGGGCGCGGCGGCGCTCCCGGCACAGGCCGACACCACAATCATTGACGATTGGTCCAAGGCGAAGCTGCCCGCGCCGCCGCAACTCAAGCCCGTCACGCTCGACGCCAAGACAACGGCGCTCCTGGTCATGGACTTTACCGTGCAGACCTGCACGCAGGCGCGCCGGCCGCGATGCGCCGCATCAGTGCCGAAGGTGAAAAAGTTCGTCGAAGCGGCGCGCGCCAAAGGCGCGCTGATCATTTACAGCGTTGCGGTGCCGAAGTCGGTCCCCGGCGATATCCTCAAAGATCTGACACCGGCCCCGGGCGAAGAAGTGCTGCCGCCGCTTGGCCCCGACAAGTTCATCAACAGCAACCTGGAAAAGACGCTGCACGACAAAGGCATCAAAACCGTGGTGCCGATGGGCACGCAGGCGCAGACTTCGGTGCTGCATACCGGCGGCGAAGCGGCATTGCGCGGCTTCAAGGTGGTCGTTCCGGTCGACGCCATGTCGGCGGACGATCTGTTCCCCGAACTTTATACCGCGTGGCATCTGGCCAATGCCGCGCGCATCAGCAATCAGGTGACGCTGACCAAGCTCGACATGATCGGGTTTTAGAGGCCCGTTGTTCTACTGCCCCGCCTGCTGCTTGAGCGCCGCCAGGTCGGCCTCGCTGCGGAACGTCATGACAGCGACCTTGCTGGTGCGCGAGTAGGGCACGACGACTTCCATCGTGCCGTCCTTCTCGAGCAAAGAGACGTAGCGCGCCTCGGTGCCGCGGGTCGGCAGGTCGAACGTCGTCCACTTATTTGCCGCAGGGTCGTAGCGCATGATCACGTCTGACGTCCAAATGTTCAGCCATGCATCATGGTGGCTGTCGACCGCGATGTGATACGGCTGCATCACGCCCGGACCCGGCAGCGAGACGAAACTGGTCTTGCGGCTGTGGATGTCGATCTTCGCGAGGTTGCGTCCCCAGGAATCGCCGACCCAGAGCACGTCCCCGTTCTTGTCCGTGCCCATCCGGCGCGGACCCTGGTTCCACGGCACCGGTGCGTTGAAATCGGGCGCAGAGAACGACGCATAAAATTTGCGATCGGCGTCCGACATCGCGTCTTCCGGCAGCTCAACCGGCGGCAGCTTCAGCGCGACCGACTTGCCGGTGGCGCTGACGCCCTGATTGACGGTGTCGATGATCATCTCGGCCCACCAGCCGTTGCCGTCGCGATCGCCGGCGGCGCCGTAGGTGATGCCTTTGCCGTTCGGCGTGTTGAAGACCGGCGATTTGAACGCGGTGAATTTTTCCGTGACGGGATCGAAGCGCAGCGCGCCGTCCGGCGCAGAAACCCAGATCTTGCCCTTGCCGTCCCAATCGACCGTGGTGGCGCCGCCGGTCGGCGACATGCCCTCCGGCGGCAGGAAAGTTTCGATCTTCTCGGTCTTAGGGTCGAGCCGGCACAGCGCGCCGCGCCCGACGTTGCAATTGAACCAGATGATGCCGCTCGGATCGCGCGTCATGCCGTGGGTGTTGGCGGCAAGCCCGCTTGCCGAGAACACCTTGAACATCTTGACCTTGCCGGTCTTGGCATCGATGCGGCCGATCGAAGTGTCGTGGTTAGGCACGTTCGAGGTGAACCATAGATTACCGTCGAGGTCCGGCCAGGCATCATGCACCAGTGATCCGCGCCGCGACGGCGTGCCGTTGAGCCAGTCGCTGCCGTCACTCGTCGGCGTTTTGGCAGGCACGGTCATGTCGGCTTCGAGCGGGACGTCGTATTCCTTGAATACAACACGGGCCGTTTCACCGGCCGGCCGCGGCCGCAGCACGATCTTTGCCGCGCTTTCGCCGGGACCGCGTACGCGCGCCAGATAAGCGGCAAGCTCTTTCTGGTTATGATCGATGACGCCCTGCGGTTTATGGTCCGCGCCGAGATAGACGCCCGACACGTTGACGTTCTTCATCAGGTCGAGAACCGCGCTCCAGCCCGCCGCATCAAAACGGTGCTGCAGCGGATAATTCGGCTGATGACAGCCGGTGCAATTGTTTTCGACGATCTTTTTCAGTAACGCGTCTTCGGGTGTCCCATCGGGCAGCGACGCCATGGCGAGATCGCCGGGCAATTGCTGGAAATAATCGCCTGTGAGCGGCGTGAGGGTGAAGTTCTGCCGGCTATTTGCGGCGAGATCGACCGCGCCCTTGGCGGTCGCAAACGACAACGCCTGCGCCCAGACGCGGTAATGCCCGTTCGGCAGCGGCGGAAAGTAATAATGGCCGCCGGCATCGGAAAACACCGTTGTGGTGATGGTGGCGCTATCGGCCTTGGCCGATACCGTTACGCCGCCCATGGGCTTGCCATCTGCCGACGTCACGGCACCGCTCAAGAGCGCGTCTGCGCGCGCTGCCGGTCCAAGAAAGGCTGTAACAAACAAAATGGCAGCACCAAGCGTGGCTGCCCGGGCCGTCCCTGAATACATCATGGCAATGTCCTTCGCTTGATTTGTTGCGGCTAGAAGTTCAGTCAGCCCCGGCGTCGCTGCGGGTTTTGCGCGGCGGCGTCGCAGCCGCGGCCGGCGGAATCGTTTTGATGTAGGCGACGATGGCGTCGATCTGCTGAGGCTTGAACTGGTACTTGAAGCCCGGCATGCGCGGTGTGCCGTTGGCGATTACCTCGTGCATGACATCGGCTTTTCCGCCGAGCGAATCCTTCGACAGGGCAGGCGCGTAGGGGCCGCTCGTTATTTGCGGGGAGAAGTGACAGACGACGCAAGATTGGTTGGCGAGCCGTTCGCCGAGCTTGATCTGGTCGGCGGCAGCGCCGTCCTGCGCTGCCGCGGCTGTTGCTGAAGCGAGGATCGGCAGGGCAATAGCGATTAACGCGTGGCGCAACATGTGACATGTCCCTCCCAAGCGGCGGCGATCATCGGCCGCCGCATAACATCGTTCGTCTTGGACCGCGCGAAATCTATTGCGCCGACTGTTTCTTCAAAGCGTCGATCTCGGCCTGGCTGCGCAACGTCATCACCGCCACCTTGCGGGCGCGGAAATAGGGAAGAGCGACCTCGGTGTCCTGGCCGGGGCGTTCGAGCAGCGAGATGTAGCGCGGCTCAGCGCCGCGGGTCGGCAGGTCGAACGCGGTCCAGTTTCCGGTGCTCGGGTCGTAGCGCATGATGCGGTCCGCGCCCCACAGATTGGTCCACGCGTCGTGGTTCTTGTCGACCGCCACATGGTAGGGCTGCTGTTCGCCCGGTAGCGGCACGAAAGTAACCGTCTTCGTATGAGTGTCGATGCGAGCGAGATTGGCGCCCCACGAATCTCCGATCCACAGGACGTCGGCATTCTTGTCGGTGCCCATGCGGCGGGGGCCTTCGGCCCAGGGCATCGGGTTGTTGAAGTCGGGCTGGTCGTAGGTTGCGTAGAATTTTTGTTCTTCAGGCGTCAGCAACGCCTCCTGCGCCTTCACCGGGGCGAGCTTGATCTCGGAGACGGTTCCGGTCTTGCCGTCGCCAACCCCGATCGTGTCCAGAATCATCTCCGCCCAGTAACCGTTGCCGTCGCGGTCCGCGGCGGTGCCGTAGGTGATGCCGGTGCCGTTAGCGGTCTTAAACGTCTTCGATTTGAACTCAGTGAATTTAATCGCGGCCGGGTCGAAGCGCAGCGCGCCATCCGGCGCTGACGACCAGATGTCGCCCTTGCCGTCGTAGTCGACCGTCGTGGCGCCTCCGGTTTGCGTCATGCCGACCGGAGGCAAGTAGACCGTGATCTTCTGCGTCGCCGGGTCGAGCCGGCCGAGGCCGCCGCGGCCATTGTTGACGTTGAACCAGAGAATACCGTGCGGATCGCGCGTCATGCCGTGCGCCCCAGCCGCACGTCCGCCCGGTCCGGCGATCCGGAACAGCTTCACCGCGCCGGTTGCGGTGTCGATGTGGCCGATCGTGGTGCGCTTGTTCGGCACATTGCACGTGAACCAGAGGTTTCCGGTGAGATCGAGCCACGCGTCATGCACGCCCCATCCGGGAATCAGCACAGAGGGCGTGCCCTTCGACCAGTCGCTGCCGTCGTTCTGCACAAAATCGGCCGGCAAGTTGGTGTCGGGATCGAGCGGCAGGTCATATTCCTTGAATACGACACGCGCCGATTCGCCCGACGGCCGCGGCTCGAGTTTTACGGTCATGTCGCTCTTGCCCGGGCCGCGCGCGGCGGCGAGGTAAGCGGCAAGTTCCTTCTGATGAAATTCGAGGATGCCGGACGGCTTGTGCTCGGGGCCGAGATAGGTGCCGTAGACATTGACGTTCTTCATCAGGCCGATGATGGCGTTCCAGCCGGTTTCGTCGAAGCGGTTTTGCAGCGGGAAACTCGGCGTGTGGCAGCCGGTACAGACGTTGCGGACGATGCGTTTCATCCGCTGTTGCTCCGGCGTGCTGTCGGGCAGCGCGTCGAGCACAAGATTGCCGGGCAATTGTTTGAACGTTGCCTCGGCATCGTTCATCGGGCTGAGCGAGAAATCCTGGTTGCGGTTCGCCGTCAGATCGACTTCGTCTTTAGCAGTCTTGAAGCTGAGCGCCTGGGCCCACACCCGGTAATGCCCGGCCGGCAGTTCCGGAAAGAAATACTGCCCGGCTTCGTCTGTGAACACGGTGGTGGTGATGGTTCCCCCGTCGGGCTTTGCCGAGACGGTGACGCCGCCCATCGGCTTGCCGTCGGCGCCTTTGATCGTGCCGCTGAGCAGCGCGTCGGCGAAAGCCGGCGAGACCGCAACGAGTGCGGCAAGCGCCGTGAGATTGGCGAGAATGAGACTGCGTGTCGTGCGCATAAGTGTCTCCACTGTGCTAGTCGGCGCCGGGCGCGTTGCCGGACTTGGCGGGGGCCGGCGCGGCTTGCGCGGTTACCGGACGGGATTTGATGTAGGCGACGATGGCGTCAATCTGCGCCGGGGTGAAATCGTATTTGAAGCCGGGCATGCGGGCGGTGCCGTTGCTGATGAAAGCCCGGATCGCGTCGGCGTTGCCGCCGAGCGTATTCATCGACAGCGCCGGTCCGTATAGCCCGCTCAGCAGCGTTGGTTTGGTGTGGCAGACGCGGCAGGATTGGTTGAACAAACGCAAGCCCAGCAGCCTCTGACCATCGCCGCCGGCCGGCTGTGCCGTCGCGCCAAGCGGCAGACCCGCAAGCACGCAGAATACAACAAGCGCCGCCACCCTACGCTTCATGTCCACCTCTCCTGTTGTGCTTTCTCTCCCTGACAGGGAGCGCTTGTCATTGCTTTGCCGCCGCCTGTTCGGCAGCTTTCACGTCGGCCTCGCTGCGGAACGTCATCACCGCGACTTTGCTGGACCGCGCATAGGCGAACACCAGCTCTTTGAGGTCCGGTTTTTCCAGGAGCGAGATAACGCGCACCTCGGTCCCGCGCGTCGGCAGGTCGAACAGCGTCCATTTGCCGGTCGCCGGTTCGTACTTGGCGATCTGGTCCGTGGTCCACATCGATGCCCAGACGTTGTGATCGTTGTCGGGAACAGCGTGGTAGGGCTGCTCGGTCGCCGGGCTGGGGAACGGAATGAACTTCATCGCCGCGGTCTTGGTATCGATGCGCAGAAGGTTGCCACCCCAGGAGTCCGCAACCCAGATCAGACCAAGATCGCGGTCGATGCCGACGCGGCGCGGGCCCTGCGACCATGGAAACGGCGTGCCGATATCCTTCGGGCCGTACGTGGCGTAGAACTTGCGGTCCGCGTCATTAACGAGCTTTGCTTGTTCGGCGACAGGCGGCAGCTTCCATTCCGTGGTCTTGCCAGTCTTGATGTCGCTTTTCTCGATGGTGTCGAAAGCCATCTCGGTCCACCACGCATTGCCGTCTGCAGTGCCGGCGATACCGTAGGACGAGCCGATGCCGCCGTTGGGCATGGTCTCCGTGACCGATTTGTATTCGGTGAAATGCGCCGTTTCGGGATCGAGCCGCAGCGCCCCGCGCATTGTTGTGCCCCAGATGTCGCCCTGGCCGTCGTAGCTGATCGTCACCGGCCCCTCGACCGGCGACATGCCTTGCGGCGGCAGGAACACGTCGATCTTCTCCGTCTTCGGATTGATCCGCGCGAGGCCGCCGCGCGGCATCCAGACGTTGAACCAGATCATGCCCTTGGCGTCGCGGATCAGTCCGTGCGCGTCGGCTGCCAGTCCGTTCTGCGCCGCCACTCTGAAGAATTTGACCTCGCCGGTCTTGGCGTCGATGCGGCCGACCGTGCCGCGTTTGGTCGGTGCAATCACCGCGAACCACAAATTTCCGTCAAAATCGGCGGCGGCATCGTGAGGCAGCGAGCCGACGCGCGACGGCGTCCCCATCGTCCAGTCGCTGCCGTCGTTGGTCGATACCTTGGCCGGCAGTTCCTGGTCGGGATTGAGTGGAATGTCGTATTCCCGGAACACGACGCGCGCGGCCTCGCCCGAGGGCCGCGGCCGCGTGGTGATCCGGAACGTGCTGTCGTCCGGGCCGCGCGCCTTGGCGAGATAATGCGCCAGTTCTTTCTGATGGAAATTCAGCACCGGATTGAGCGGTGCGCTTGGCCGGTAGAAGCCATAGACGTTGATCGACTTCATGGCGCCGATGACGGCGTTCCAGCCGGCTTCGTCGAAACGGTGCTGCAACGTATAGCTTGGCGTGTGGCAGCTCGTGCAATTGTTGCGGAAGATCTGCTTCATCCGCAGATCGTCGCGCGTATCGCCGGGAAGGCCCGCGAGGATCAAATCGCCGGGCAGTTGAATGATGCGCTGCTCGGCATCCTTGATCGGCGACAGCGAGAAGTCGTGCTGCTTCGCAGCGCCGAGCGTGACCTTGGTCTTCGCGGTGGCGAAGCCGATGGCCTGCGCCCATACGCGGTATTGGCCCTCGGGCAGGGCAGGGAATACGTAGGCACCGGTTTCATCGGTAAAGACCGTGGTGGTGATGGTCTTGCCGATTTCCTTTGCGGAGATCGTGACTCCACCCATCTTCTCGCCGGTCGCGGAACTGACTGTGCCATGCAGCAAGACGTCCGCCGCCGCGGGGAGCGGCGCGGATACGGCAAGCGCCAGAGCGGCGAACAGGGCGGCGATCGTATACGCCCGCTTTTCAGTCATCGCTTTGTTTTCCCGGATTGGGTTTGCCGGCATGCGGTGCCGCGGGCGCGGGCGCCGGCAGGATCGCCACATAGTCAGCAATGGCTCGGATCTGCTGGGCATCGAATACATATTTGAAGCTCGGCATCTTTTCCGTGCCGTTGGTAATGAACGCGACGACGATGTCGGCGTTGCCGCCGAACATCTGGCCGGAGAGTCTGGGGCCGTATTGTCCGGGCGACGTGAGCTGGGTGCTCACGTGGCAAACCATGCAATGCTGCGCGAACAGAGCGCGTCCCAACTTTTGTGTTGGCGTAAGCGTACCGCCGGCGGGGAAAGGTTGGGCCAATGCAGCCGGGACACCGGCGGCGGCGAGGAACAGTAGCGCGAACAGCCTTGCGCTGCGCATGTTCCAACATCCTCCCTGAGCACGAAGCTCTTTTGTCGTCAGGCTACGCCCCGGTTAAGCGCAAAGGAAGCGGGGTATGGACGACACCGCATTGCGCAAAGCGCATGTCGTCCTTGCGGAGCAGTTGTCGCTTGCGCTTGAAGCATCCTTGACGTGAACGAAGTTTGCGATTGGTCTCAGGGCCAATTGCAACGGAAAGGGCCACTGCCCACGCGCGACATTCTGTGGAACTCATTCCCCTTGCACCGATAATTCCTATTCAGGATACTCGGCATCGGCCTTGCGTCGGTTCGCAGTCGCCGCGCGCGGCGCTCGAGAACGCCGGCCTTGGGAGGATCTGGTGCTCAAAAAATGGCTGATGCTGGCGGCGGTCGTCGCGCCGGCGATGATATATTCGTCTGCTTCTCAGGCCTACCAGCTCGCGATCAGCCAGTACGGGCGCGTGACGGCGACGCTTCCCTGGGCCGTCGCCATCGAGAAGGGCTATTTTACCGATGCCGGCATCAAGATAGATCAGGTCATTGCCGGCGCCGGTGGCGGCACCACACTCCGCAATGTGCTGGCCAGCGATCTCCCGTACGGTGAAGTCGCTACGTCCGCGGCCATTGCGGCAAAACGCGCCGGACTTGACGTCGTCATCGTCAATTCATCGAGCAGTCACATCGGCGAGATCGCGCTGGTGACTGACCCGAAATCATCGATTCACACCATGGCCGACCTCGCCGGCAAGAAGGCCGGCTATACGGCGCCGAAATCGACGAGCGACGTGCTGTTGCATCTGGCGCTCAAGGAATCGAATCTCACCGGTAAGGTCGAGACGGTGGCAACGGGCGGCTTTGGGCCTGGGCTGACAGCGCTCGAGACGGGCGCCATCCAGGCCGCACCGCTGATCGATCCAATCCTGACGCTGCAGCCCGAGAAATTCCGCGTCATCATGCATTTCGCCGACCTGATCCCGCGCATGACCTGGCTCGTCGGCATCACGACGCGCGATTTTGCCAAGAAGAATCCGGAGCTGCTGCGCAAATTGATCGCCGTGCGGCTGCGGGCGGTGAATTTCATCTATCAGAACCGCGACGAGGCGATGCGTATCTACGCCAAGGTCTGGCGCGAGGATCCGCAGAAAGTGGCGACCTATTTTCCCAAATATTTTGGCTATGACGGCGAATGGACGCGCGGCGATTTTGAAAAAGCGGGCCTCGCCAAGATGTCGGAAGGGTTGCAGCTCGTCGGCGATGTCGACAAACCGGTCGATTGGAATGCGATGATCGATCAGGAGTTTTTGCCCAAGGATTTGCAGAAGCCGCTGTGACGGGCCTGGGCCTGCAATCGCGCCCCAGCACACCAGGAGCCGGAGCATCCCGCTGCGCGTGACCAAAGTGGGAGTGACGCGCGCGGCGCTTGTTGCTGGCGCATTCGTGGCGCTGGAAATCCTGTGCCGGGTCGGAACGATTCCGAGCGCGACGATGATCCCGCCGAGCGAGATGCTCGTCGCCTTGTGGCAGATCCTCAAGAGTGGCCGTGCCAATGCCGATATCGCGTTCACTATTCTCAATACGCTCGCGGCGATCATGGTGTCGGTCGTGCTGGGCTTCTGGCTCGGCGCGATGCTGCACGCGTTGCCCCGCGCGCGCAGGGTGTTCGAGCCGCTGCTGTCGGCCTACTACGCCGTGCCGGTCTTTATCTTTTACCCGCTGCTCATCGTCGCGTTCGGCGTCGGCCGTACCGCGCTGATCGCGATGGGGGCGATGTTCGGCATCGTGGCGATGATCGTGAATACGATGATTGGACTCGATCGCGTGCCGCGCGTCATCGGCCGCACCGCAAGCGTCATGCGGCTCGACCCGATCCGCCGGCTGCTGCTGATGCGGCTGCCGGCGGCAGCGCCGCACCTTGTCACCGGCATCAAGCTTGCGGTTGCCTATTCGGTCATCGGAATTGTTGCCGGCGAATTCATTCTGGCGACGGCGGGCATCGGCAAGCGGATCGCGTTCGGGTATCAGGATTTCGACAACAAAACGATGTACGGCATGCTGTTGCTGTTGCTGCTGCTGGTGACGGCGGTCAATGGTGCGCTGTCGCGGTGGGAGAAGCGTCTGCATCACCGCTTCGGCCGGCAATGAAGCCGCAGCACTACGATGCGGTGCTGCTGGTGGCAGGTTTCCTTGTCTGCTGGCAGTTGCTCTACGTGCTGGTCGGACCGGACGTGGTCTCGGCTCCGATTGGCACCCTTATGCGCGCCGCTGCATTATTGCGAACGGAGGATTTCTGGCACGACGCGGCGAGTACCGGCGCGGCCTTCGCCTATGCGTGCGCCATCGGAATTGCGGGCGGGCTCGTTTTCGGCCTCATCGTCGGGTTGAGCCGCTTCGCCGCCGAGGTCGCCGATCCGATCCTCAGCACGGTGTATTCAATACCGAAGATCACGCTTTACCCGATCATTCTCTTGATCTTTGGGCTGAGCCCGGCCGCGCAGATCGCATTCGGGGTCATCCACGGGATTTTTCCGGTGGCCATTTTCACCATGAACGCGGTGCGCAACGTTGCGCCGGTCCACCGGCGGACGGCCAAGGCGCTGCGGCTGTCGCCATGGGCGACGATCACGACCGTGCTGGCGCCGGCGGCCATTCCCGAAATTCTTTCCGGCGTCCGCATCGGCATCGCCGTGACGCTGCTCGGCATCCTGATCGGCGAACTGTTCGCCTCATCCTCGGGCATCGGCTATGCCTTGATCCGGGCGACGGAACGGCACAACGTTGTCGACATCTTCGCGCTGACGCTGCTGTTGTTTCTGTTTGCGGTTGCGATCAACGCGCTGCTGCATGCGGGCGAGCGGCGGATCAGCCATCAGGTCTAAAGGCAACAGCGAGCAGTCATGAAGACAAGCGAGCAGCGGATCCTGACCACCCATGTCGGCAGCCTGCCGCGCACCGAGGCGGTGGTGCGGCTTCTCGATGCGCGTGAGGGCCGGGGCGACTACGACCCCGCGGAATTCGACCGTACGATCCGGCAAGCGGTCCTCGATATCGTCAAGCGACAGACCGAGATCGGAATCGACGTCGTCAGCGATGGCGAAACCAGCAAAATCAGCTACGCGACCTATGTGCATGACCGGCTTAGCGGGTTTTCCGACGAGGGGACCCCTGGCCCGCCGAAGCCGCACCTCGACGTCGCGGCCTTTCCGGAGTTTCGTAAGAAAATGGCGCAGTTCACCGGTGGGCAGCGCTTCAAGCGAGTCACCTGCGTCGGCCCGATCAAGGTTCAGAATCGAGAAGCGCTCGCGCGCGATCTCGCCAACATGCGCACGGCCGTCGACGCGGCAAAACCGGTCGAAGCGTTTCTCAACGCCGCGTCGCCTGGCGTGGTCGCGAGCTTTTTGCCTAATCGGTATTACGCGTCGCACGAGGCCTATATCGAGGCCATCGCCGACGCGATGCAGGAGGAATATGCGGCAATCACGGACGCCGGTTTTCTCCTGCAGATCGATTGCCCCGACCTGGCCATGTCACGGCACACCGGCTTCCAGGATTTGAGCGAGGCCGAGTTTCTCAAGCGCACCGCATTCCACGTCGATGTCCTCAATCACGCGCTCGCCAAGGTGCCGGCGAACATGGTGCGCATGCACGTCTGCTGGGGCAACTATGAGGGGCCGCATACCCACGACATCGATTTCCGCAAGATCGTCAAGATCGTGCTTGGTGCAAAGGTTCAGGGCCTGGTGCTTGAAGCCGCTAATCCGCGCCATGCCCACGAGTGGGCGGTTTGGGAGGACGTCAAGCTTCCACAAGATCAAGTGTTGCTGCCGGGCGTGATCGACACCTCGACCAATTACGTCGAACATCCGGCGCTGGTCGCTGAGCGCATCATTCGCTTCGCCGGCGTGGTTGGGCGCGAGCGTGTTATCGCCGGCACCGACTGCGGTTTCGGCACCGCGGCCGGCTCCGGCAAGCTCGATCCAGAGATTGCTTTTCTCAAACTTGGTGCGCTCGTCGCCGGTGCGAGGGAAGCGAGCGACCGCCTGTGGGCGCGCCCCTGATCTATGCCCACAATTTCGCGCTCGCAATCGCTGCACCTTCGACCAAAGCCCGCAGCTTTGCCCAGGCGACATCGGGATGCACTTCGTCGCCGGCGCCCGACGTGCCGAAGCCGCAGTCGGTGCCGGCGATGACGCGCTCGCGTCCGACCGCGCTGGCGAAGCGGTTGAGCCGCTGCGCCACCAGTTCGGGGTGCTCGACCAGATGGATGCAGTGAGAGACCACGCCCGGAATCAGAATCTTGTCGTCCGGCAGCTTGGTGTCGCGCCACAGCTCCCATTCGTGCTCATGGCGCGGATTGGCGGCTTCAAACACGTAGGCGCCGGCGTGCACTTGCAGCAACAGATCGATGAAATGCCTCAGCTCAAAATCGAACACGCGCGGCGCGATGTTGACGCTATAGCAGGTGTGGAAACGAATCCGCTCCGGCGGGATGCCGCGTAGCGCGTAATTGAGTGCCTCGATCCGCAGCGCCATGAACTTTCGGCAGTCCTCGACAGAGGCATCGGGCGTGCGGTTATAGTGCGTCGCCATCCGCGGGTCGTCGATCTGCAGCACGAAACCGGCATCGACGATGGCCTGGTATTCGACACGCATCGCGTCGGCCAGCGCGGTCAGATACTCCTCGCCGCTGCGGTAGTACTGATTTTCGTAATACAGCTCCAAATTCGACGGTGAGATCGCGGTGAGGAAGGCATCCTCCGCCTTCGCGTCTTTGAGGGCCGCTTTCAGGTTTTCGATGTCGATGCGCAGTTCCTTCTGGCCCACATAGGCGATGGGGCCGCTGCACACCCATGCCTTCGGTCGTACCGTTCGTTTGGCCACGATCGCGGACGATCGCGCCGCAAACATCACCCGCATGTCCTCGTAGGCGCCGGGGAAGGCGAGCGAGTCGCGCGTGGCGCCGCGAAAGCGGACCGGGCTGTCGATCTCTTCGAGCCCAGAGAGCCGCTCACGCGCATACGCCATCCAGCTCACTTTGCTGTGCTCGCCGTCGTTGATGATGTCGAGTCCGGTCGCGGTTTGCCGCGCTACGGTTTCGGCGATGGCGCGCCGCACCCGTTCAGCGAGCGCGTGCGCGTCATAGTTCCTGCCGAGCTCCTTGGCGTTGAGCGCCTCGACCAGATCGGACGGCCGCGGCAGGCTGCCGGTGTGTGTGGTGAGGATTCTGCTGTCGCTTCGCTTCATGTGGATTGCCATACCATTCGCGCGAGGCGACTGTCCAAGCAGTGCGATGGGGCGCTTACGGTTGGGCAGTCAGCGGCGAGCCCAGTGCCCGCGCCGCCGAAATGATCCAGGATCGATAGCGGATGAGCGGCGTGATGCCGGTGAGGCCGCCGCATCCGCTGGTGAGTTTAGGTCCCGTTGACCAGCTCACCACACCGACGATCGCGAACGTACCGTCGCGATCGCGAAACGCCGGCGCGCCGGAATCGCCCGCGCAGGCGCCGAGACCCGCGGTTTCGCCCTTGGTGCGCGGATCGAACAGCCGCAGTTGCAGCGTATTAGGCGTACCGGTTGCGATCAGAGTTGCGGCGCGCACGGTGCCGCCGGTGCGGCCATCGCCGCGCACGGTGACGCCATAACCGGCCACAATGAATCTGTCTCCTGGGGCCGCAGGCGAGGTCGCATCGTCGAGCTGCGCGGTCGGGATTTTGTCCGGCAAGGGCTCGGCGAGCTTGACTAGCGCGACGTCGGCGGTGGCGAGGTGGGCCAACAATACTCTGAGGTCGAATTGCGGATCGCGTTCGATGCGCGCGATGCTCTTGAGCTGAGGTGTCTTGGCGCTCCAGAGGTCGGCTAGCTTGTAATCGGAGCCCGGCTGAACGCAATGCGCGGCGGTGAGCAGGAGATCGCGTGCAATCGCGGTTGCGGTGCAAGCAGTGCCGTGGGAGCCGAGAATCATGACCACCGAACGCCCGGCGCCTCCGGCGGCCGGTACTGCACCGCCGACCATGGCGTTTGCCGGCGAAGGGCCGGCCGCAGCGGCCAGCGCACCGAACAGACAAAGCGCCGCGATGCGGGCCGGATTGCCGTTAACAATCATCTCCGCTCCTCTTACATCTTTTGGCGGCGCGACTACGTAGGTTGAGGCCCGCCAACTTGCCTCAAAACAGCCGTTCGGGCACTGTTCAATACACGACGTCAGGTCGAATCATGCATAGCATCGGGCGAATGGCCATTGTGGCGCTGATCGTACCTCTGTTGGTACCGGCGCACGCGGGTGGGCCTGTGCGCCCACCGCATCCAAAGCCTGAGGTCGGCTTTGCGTGTCTCAATCATCAGGAGCGCCGGGTCGCCAATGAAAGCGGTAAGGTCATTCATCTCGCTGCCGCGATACGCTCGGCTAAAAAACGGATGCCGGGCGCTGTGGTGCGAGCGCGGTTGTGCCGGGACAAGGACGAACTGGTCTACGTGCTGACAGTGCTGGCGCGCGATGGCAAAGTGGGACGGCTGACGGTCGACGCCGTCAAAGGTACCGTCGTCGGCAACCGCTGAGGAGCTATTTTCATTGCGCCTGCTTGTGATCGAGGACGATCCCGACCTCAATCGGCAACTTTCGACCGCGCTGACCGATGCCGGCTATGTCGTCGACCGCGCGTTCGACGGCGAGGAGGGGCACTACCTCGGCGACAGCGAGCCGTATGACGCCATTATCCTCGATATCGGGTTGCCGAAGATGGACGGCATTTCGGTGCTGGAAGGCTGGCGTCGCGCCGGGCGCACGATGCCGGTGCTCATTCTGACCGCGCGCGACCGCTGGAGCGACAAGGTCCAGGGTTTTGACGCGGGAGCCGACGATTATGTGGCCAAGCCATTTCATCTTGAAGAGGTGCTGGCGCGTGTGCGCGCTTTGCTGCGGCGCTCTGCCGGTCACGCCAAGAGCGAGTTCACCTGCGGCACGGTGCGGCTTGATACCAGAACGGGGCGGGTCGCGGTCGACGGCAATCCCGTCAAGCTGACGTCGCACGAATACCGGCTTTTGTCCTATCTGATGCACCATACCGGGCGCGTTGTGTCGCGCACGGAACTCGTCGAACACCTGTATGACCAGGATTTTGACCGCGACTCCAACACCATTGAAGTCTTCGTCGGCCGCATCCGCAGGAAGCTCGGCGTCGACGTGATCCAGACGGTGCGGGGTCTCGGCTATCTGCTCACGCCGCCCGATGCGCGCTAACTCGCTAGCGCTGCGCCTGTTCATCTGGGCGGCCGGCTGGACGCTGATCATCCTCATCGTCACCGGCGTTGCATTGTCCACGCTCTACCGCCATGCGGTCGAGCGCGCGTTCGACCGGCGCCTTGATGTCTATCTGCGCACGCTGGTGGCCGACGTCGCGTCGCCCGAGGAGAACGGAGGCGGCGACAAGTTTCCGCAGTCGATTGGCGAACCGCTGTTCGAGCTGCCGCTGTCGGGGTGGTACTGGCAGGTCACGCGGCTCGATGCGAAGACGCCGCAAGTGCGCTCATCGCGATCGCTTTGGGACTCGGCGCTGCCGCATCTTGACGGCGGGTCATCGGCCGCGGACGCCGAGTACCGTCAGGGCTATGCGCAGGGACCCGAGAGTCAGAACCTTCGGCTGGTCGAGCGCAACATCGACCTGGGCGACGAAGGCCGCTACCTGATCGAAGTGGCGGGCGACGCCTCCGAAATCGACGACGAAACGCGCAGCTTCAATCACGTCATCGGTGCCACTTTCGCGGCGCTGACTCTGGCGCTGCTGCTGACGACGGCTCTGCAGGTGCGCTTCGGCCTCGCGCCGCTCACCCGCATCTCCCAGCGCCTCGCGGCGATCCGCTCCGGACGCGCCGAGCGACTGGAGGGACGGTTTCCGGTCGAGATTGCGCCGCTGGCGCGCGAGACCAACGCACTGATCGACGCCAACCGGGAGATCGTCGAGCGCGCGCGCATGCATGTCGGCAATCTGGCGCACGCGCTTAAAACTCCGCTTTCAGTCATCGTCAACGAAGCGGCGGCGCGCGGTGAAGACCCGCTGGCCAAGAAAGTGCGCGAGCAGGCTGAGATCATGCGCGATCAGGTGTCGCGCCAACTCGAACGCGCGCGGCTTGCCGCCCGCTTGACCGTCGTCGGTACGCTGACCGACGTTCCGCCGGTGGTCACCGCGCTGGCGCGCACCATGGAAAAGCTCCATCGCGATCGTGACATCGCCATCGCGGTCGATGTTCCCGAGCACGTCTTCTTCCGCGGTGAGCAGCAGGACCTCGAAGAAATGATCGGCAATCTGGTCGACAACGGCTGCAAGTGGGCGCAGTCGCGCGTTGCCATCGAAGTGACCGCCGATGGTGGCGTGGATAGTACCGGCAAGGGCCAGCACACGCCAAAAGGCGACGGCGCGGAAGGTGGCGCCAAACCGCGTGTCCGCATCATTGTCGATGATGACGGGCCCGGCCTTTCACCCGTCGAGCGCGAGCAGGCGGCATTGCGCGGCCAACGGCTCGACGAAACCAAGCCCGGCTCGGGCCTCGGCCTCTCCATTGTGGTTGAATTGGCCAACCTTTACAGCGGCGCTCTGACGCTTGGCACCGCGCCGATCGGCGGCCTGCGCGCGGAGCTGGTGCTGCCGGCCGGGTGAGCCGCTCATCTCTCCGCCAAGCGCATTGGCGCCGACCTTATGTGGTCATGCCGAATGCTGCCGGTTCATCGCTCGGCCTATCATCTCGACGGGCGTTCGATTGAGTGCCGAAGTCAATCTCACACGCGAAAGAAGCCAGATCAGCCATTTCGTCGGGTCCCAATGGTACCAGCGAACTCCGTTGCGGTAGTCACGCGGGAAGCGATGGTGAAAATTGTGAAAGCCTTCACCATTGGTGAGAATCACGGCAAGCCAATGGTCGCGTGCGGAAACGCTTGGATCAAAAGGTTGATCGCCGAAGGTGTGCGCAGCTGAATTGATGAAGAATGCGCCATTCAGGACGATAAAAATCCGAGCTGCCACAGGAAATAAAATTGCATAGGTCCATCCTCCGATCCAGGCCCCGATAAGAAGCGGTACGACAAGCCCGAATAGGTGCGACCAGAGTTTGTAGTGCCGGTGCTGGTGCAGGATCAGCGGATCCCTTGCGAGATCGCGGACGGTTGAATAATCGACAACGGGTTTGTCGAAAAGAATCCACCCGACGTGCGCGTAAAAAAATCCGCGCTTAATATTGTACGGATCGCGATCCGTGTCGGTATAGCGATGATGCCGGCGATGAAGCGCCGACCAGCGCATCGCGGACTGCTCGAACGCCGCTCCGCCGAAAATAAGGACCGCCAGGCGAATCGGCCAAACCGCCCTAAATGACGCGTGTGAAAAAAGCCGATGATAGCCGAGCGTGATGGCAAAAGAGCTAGCCAGCGCATAGAACGCGAAGAAAATAATCTCGCCCTTGGTGAGGCCATGATCAAGCCAGAGATAAATGGGGCAAAACACAAGCGTCGCCGTGCCGACGCAGCCAAGGAAGATGATGGGTCCCCAGCGTTTCTTTTGCTTGGATACCGCCAATCCGACTCCCGTCGGACTCGGAATCGCCTCTATGGGCGCATCTAGTGTGAGAGGCATTGATTACGCCGCGTTCGAGGACTCTGGATGATGTCCAGGAGATTACGAATATCTTCAGGCCTCCTGCAAGAAGGAAGTGCGAGCCGCACAGTTACTATTATTTCGCGCAGGACAACAATCTCATTGGGCGAGCAAGCGGACGTTAAACAACGCTCACTGCCCCGAAATGCGAGGTACGGCTAGCCCCAAAGCTCCCTCGACGCGATGCGTGCGCCATCGGCCATGGCCTTGAACTTCGCCCAGACGATCGAGGGGTGGATTTCCTTGGAGCCAGCGAAGGTCGCAAAGCCGCAATCCGTGCCGGCGATGACGTTTTCGCGGCCAATTACGTTTGCGTAGCGCACGATACGTTCGGCGACGAGTTCGGGGTGCTCAACCAAAACAGTTGAGTGCGAGATCACGCCGGGAATCAGTATTTTTCCGTCCGGAAGCTTCGCGGTTTTCCAGACTTTCCATTCGTGCTCGTGGCGCGGATTGGCGGCCTCAAGTGAATAGGCGCCGGCGCGAATTTTCAGAAGAATATCGACGATGTCTTTCAGCTCCATGTCGTGGATGCGCGGTCCCATATTGATGCCGTAGCAGGTATGGAAGCGGACTTTTTCCGGTGGGATGTCGCGCAGCGCATGATTGAGCGCCTCGACCCGGACTTCCGCCCAGCGGCGGCAATCGGCGATGCTCGTTTCGGGATGGATGATGTAATAAGTGACAAGCCGGGGGTCGTCGATTTGCAGCAGCAGTCCGGCGTCGACGATAGCGCGGTATTCCTCGCGCATCGCGTCGGCGATGGCGAAGATGTACTCCTCCTGCGTCTTATAGAAGGCGTTACGCTGCCAGTCTTCGATATTCGATGGCGAGATCGCCGGCATGAAGGCTTCTTCGACTTTGACGCTGCCGAGCGCAGCCTTGAAATTGTCGATGTCGCGCTTGAGCCGGGTGTGCCCCTTGTAGGTGATCGGCCCGGTGCAGACCATGTGCGCATGGCGCGAGGCGGCGTGCGTCTGCGCGTAGAATTCAGGAAATGACAGCCCCTCGCGCGATGTCGCCCATTGATTGCGCGGGCCGGCGGCGGTGTCGAGTTCGTACCCGCCGAGCCGCTCATTGATGTAGCTGACGAAGCTCGGCTTGCCGTATTCGCCGTCATCGACGACGTCGATGCCGAGCTCGACCTGTTTTTGCACGATGTCGGCGACGGCGCCGCGCAACTGCGTCGCGGTGCCGGGTTCATCCAAGGCTTTGCCGCCGTCGCGCTCGACGAGTGCAAGCAGGTCCGCCGGGCGCGGCAAGCTGCCGGCATGCGTGGTGAGAATCCGATCGGTGCTGTGTTTCATTTACTGAATCTGCATGTGAAATTCGCGGATAAACGGCGCGGCGTCGTTGACGGTGTCGGCGATCACTTTGCCGAATTCTTCGGGTGTATCGGAGACTGGAATATTGCCCGCCTTTTCCAGAAAACGCTGGTATTCGTCCGACTGCACGATCGAGACGATGTGCCGATTGAGCAAATCGACGATCGGCTTCGGCGTGCCGGCTTTGGCGCACACGCCGAGCCAGCCGTAAGGCGTCAGCGGGTAGCCGAGTTCCGTCAGGGCCGGAATATCGGGAAAGCTTTTGAGGCGCTGCGGGCTCGTGGTCGCCAGCACCTTGAGTTTGCCGCTCTGATAGAACGATCCGATGGCGATCGGTGGACCGACCTGGAAGTGCACGCGCCCAGCCAGCATTTCCTGGGTGATCTGGTTGGCGCCCTTGAACGGCACCTTGGTCATGCGGATGCCGGCGGTCTTTTCCAATTCGTGTGCGACCAGTTCCTGTGTCGAGCCGGCGCCGACGGTGCCGTAGAGAATGTCGCCCGGATGCGCCTTCGCGTAACTCACCAACTCCTTGAATGTATCGACTGGGACCGATTTGGCGAGCGCCATAAGGTAATAATATTTCGACACCAGCGTGATCGGTGCGATGTCGGCAAGCTTGTAGGATACGTTTTTGTAAAGCAGCGTGTTGATCGCGTCGAAATACGTGCAAAATGACAGGCTGTAGCCATCCGCTGGCTGAGCCAGCACGTCGTTGAGCGCGATCATGCCCCCGGCGCCCGGCTTGTTCTCGACATAGATTTTCTGGCCGAGCCGCGTGCTCAAGCGGTCAGCGATGAAACGCGCCGGGATGTCGGTTGGCCCGCCGGCAAGAAAGCCGACAACCAGTTTGACGGGCCGGGCCGGATAAGTCTGCGCCGCCGCGGGAACGGCCGAGCTGAGGAATATCGCGGCGGCAATGATGCCGCCGATCGGCATAGACGCCTTCCGAGAGGCAAGCGCCGGCCGCCCATTCGCAGGCATGGCGTCGCTATTCCAGCGTCACGTGGGCGGAAACGATGACCTTCTTCCAGCGTTCGACTTCGTCGCGGAAATAGGCGGCGGTTGCTTGCGGTGTGCCGCCGGCCGGTTCGGCCGACAGTGTGGCAAAACGCGCCTGAACCTTTGGATCGTGGAGTGCCTCGTTTACGCCGGCATTGATCTTGTCGACGATCGCCGAGGGCGTTTTGGGCGGAGCGGCGAGCGCAAACCAGGTCACGGAAGCAAAGCCCGGAAGCGTTTC